>Ga0316205_10001439_pt1 | contig 29823 bp, 24 predicted proteins | sample 3monthpyrite_MG_FD_204941 | JGI IMG/M metagenome (GOLD analysis project Ga0316205, IMG submission 204941) | Microbial mat bacterial communities from mineral coupon in-situ incubated in ocean water Damariscotta River, Maine, United States -... | ecosystem: Environmental > Aquatic > Marine >...
CGGGTTGACCCCCAGCGCCTCCATTGCGGGCCCGTGTTTTTCAAATACCGGGGCAAGAAACGCGCGGACACCGTGGCCAAACAGGATCGGGTCGGAAACCTTCATCATCGTGGCTTTCAGATGCATGGAGAACAAGATGCCTTGTGACTTGGTTTTCTCGATCTCAGCGGCCAGAAATTCTTTCAGCGCGGCAACGCTCATGAACGTGGCATCCACAACGGTGCCCGCAGGATAGTCGATGCCTTCCTTGAGAACCGTCTCTCCGGCCGCTGTCTGCAACACGATCTTGGCGACGGCAGCCTTGCTCAACGTTGCAGAGGCTTCGTTTGAATAGAAATCGTTGCCCGTCATCGACGAGACATGGGTCTTGCTGTCGGCAGACCAGTCGCCCATGCGATGGGGATTTTTCTGGGCAAAATTCTTGACCGCCTTGGCCGCGCGCCGGTCTGAGTTGCCCTCTCGCAGGACGGGGTTCACGGCAGAGCCCTTGATGCTGTCATATCTGGCCCGCACGGACTTGTCGGCCTCGCTCATGGGGGTTTCGGGGTAGTCGGGCAAAGCATAGCCTTGGGATTGCAATTCCTTGATGGCCCCGACCAATTGCGGGACAGAGGCCGAAATATTGGGCAGTTTGATCACATTCGCCTCGGCGGTTTTGACCAGACGACCCAATTCGGCCAGATCGTCGGATTGGCGCTGTTCTTCGCGCAAATGCTCTGGGAATGTTGCCAGGATGCGCCCGGCCAGGGAAATGTCCTTGGTGCCGACACTCACGCCGGCGGCGGCAGCGAATTTCTGGATGATGGGCAGGAATGACGCGGAAGCCAGTTCTGGCGCTTCGTCGACCTTGGTGTAGATGATGTCGTACATGGGACTCTCCAAATGAGCGGTTTTGCCCAGACCTACCCCAAGGTTGCGTCCACGTCTACGGTATACCGAGGTATACGATAAAGTTTTTGGCCTTCCTTACATCAAGAAACCTGCCAATTGCCTGGCCCAAGGGCACATTCTCAGCTTGGGTCGGTGTGGTGCTCTTGTCTCAAGATGTCGGCCAAGGCACCGGGGCTGTCGATCGACAGTATTTCCCGGGGGTCCAACTGACGGCCCAACCGCGCCTCTATGGCCAGGATCAGGCGCATATGCGCCAGGCTGTCCCATTGCGGGACCAACCCCAACCGGGTGTCCGGACCAATTTCCTGCGGTGCCATGTTCAGAGCCTTGCCGAGCAGGTGAATAGCTTCTTGTGTCATGTGGATGCGGCCTTGTCGCGGTTTTGCCATTCGTCACGCAGCAATCCGAACACCATCTGGTCAAGCGGCGTGCCGTCAGCGACCGACATCAACTGGTCGCGCAAGACGCCTTCGCAGGTGAAGCCTTGAGCCCGGTAATTGAACAGCGAGGCCAGGTTGCGTGCATGTGGTTTTCCCACGACCTTGCGCAGGCCGACCTCATCAAACAAGAAATCCAGCAACGCCGCGCGCGCCTCGGTCACGACGCTTTTGCCCCACCAGTGGCGATCGCCAATGACCACGATCGTTTCACCGACCTTGTTTGAAGCGTCGATATTGACCGCGAAAAAACCGATCGGGGTTTCGGCAATGCTTGCACAGATCAACAAATAGAACCGCCGTGCGTTATCCGCACTTTTGACTGTCTTCAGCGCAACATCGCGGGTGATCCGTGGCGCACGCAGATTTTGCCCCGCGCGCAACTCGCTGTCGTTTTGCCAGCGCAGAAATGTCGGGGTGACATCCCCGGCAACCATCGAGCGGATGATGAATCGCTTGGTCGTCAGTCGCACGGCTTTTTCGGATGTCCAACTCATTGGTCCTGGCTTTCATTCTTGCAAACCCGTGCGACGAAATCACGATTGAGCTTGCCGCGGTCGGTTTTGGGGATTTCAGGGAGGATGTGAATGCTGCGCGGCACTGCTTCTGGTCGCAACCGCTCACGCGCCCAGGCCAGTAAGGCGTCGCTTGTCGTATCTGCCTTGTCGTGCAGGGCAACCGCAAGGCCCACGACCTGGCCAGCTATCGGGTCGTCCAGACCAAAGGCACAGGCCTCGGAGACGGCCTGGTGGCGCTCGAACAGCAAATCCAGCTCTTCGGGAAAAATATTGATCCCGCCCTGGATGATCACATAACGTTCCCGCCCTGTCAGGCGCAGCACGCCATCTGGTGAAATCGACCCAAGGTCGCCGGTTGCATACCAGCCGTCCCGCAGCACGTCGTCGGTCAGGTCGGGGCGGCGGTGATAGCGCGACATGACCGAGGGAACCCGCAGCAAGATTTCACCACTGCCGCGGTCCGCGATGCGCCCGTCCTTTTGCCTGACCGCTGCCGCGCCGCCCCAAAGGCGCCCCAGCAATCCATCTTGCGGCTCGAATTCCGCGCTCGATGCGCCGCCAATCCAGTTTGCGGTCTCGGTGATGCCATACATATTCGCGACCTCGGCGCCTGCCGCCCATTCTTGCACGTCGCGCCACAACTCGGCTGACAAGGGGGCGGATCCGATGTTGATGCGCCGTATTTTCGCCTTGGCCGGCGGCTTGGAAAGGCGCAATGTCATCTTCCAGAAGGACGGCACCGAGGACATGAAAGTGATCGCATGGGTTTGAAGGATCTGGCCCAGACCGGCCGCGGTGGCCATGCCCGCGCCGGGCGCCAGAAACAGACCGCCGCCGGTCGCCAGAGGTGTCAGGCAATTGCCAATCAACCCGTGCCCGAAATGGGTCGGCAACACACACAGGCTGCGTTCCAGAGCCGGGGCGCCGATGTGAGCCGCGTTCAATGCAACCCGTGCCAGCAGGTTGCGGTGACTGTGCACAACGCCCTTGGGATCGCCGGTGGTGCCCGAGGTGAACAACATCAATGCCGGGTCATCCAGACTGGTCGACTGCGCGGGTGGGGAAACCTGATCCGCTGCGGGGTCAGGCGCGCTGGATCCGCAGATCACCGGGACATCCTTGACCGCAGCCAGACCATTTCCGGATGGCGCCAGGACCAGCGCGGCGTCGGTGAATGCCACGATGTTTTCCAACTCACTTTGTGTCAGGCCGGGGTTGGCGCATACTGCCGTTCCCTTGGCCAGCCAAACGGCAAACAGATCGGCAAAGAAATCCAACGAATTGCCATGGGTGATGACCACATTCTTGCGTTCTGGCGTGATATGGGGGGCCAGAACCCGGGCGCGCCTGGCGGCTTCGCCGTGCAATTGCTGCGCGTCCCAGCGCCGGGCCGTGTCAATTTCATGAATAAAGGCAGTCACCGGCAAAAAGAACATCAGACCTCGCGGGTTGTGCTTCGCTGGGATGACAATCGCAACCGCGCGCACGAATGTCCAGAATGCCGATGGCGTCGGGTAGGGCCCCCGCGCAGGGCCAGCCCGGCCGTTTGGCCCGTGGCCGGCACAATATTTGGCCGGACGGGCGCAGGTGCGATTGCTTCGCCCTCGGGCGGCGGCTAGATCTGGGGCACCAAACAATTCGCTGCCGGAGTTTTGCATGCCTGAATTCGTGATCGCGCCCCCCCCGACCATCGCCATTCCGATCGTGGGGACAGACGCGACCTTCCCGGTGAGGCGCGTTTATTGCATTGGGCGAAACTATGCGGCGCACGCTATTGAAATGGGCCATGATCCGGATCGTGAGCCGCCGTTCTTCTTTCAAAAGAACCCGGACAATCTTGATCCATCTGGCCATTTTTCCTATCCGCCGCACAGTTCGGATGTGCATCACGAGGCAGAGATGTATGTCGCACTCAAGGCTGGCGGCCAGAATATCGCGACCAATGAAGCGCTGGATTGTGTTTTTGGCTATGGCCTGTCGCTGGACATGACACGCCGTGATTTGCAGGGGGAGATGAAGAAAATGGGCCGGCCGTGGGAAATCGGCAAGGCCTTTGAACACTCCGCCCCTTGTGGACCGATCCATCCGGCCTCGTCCATCGGCCACCCGACCCATGGCCAGCTGACGCTGAGCGTCAACGCTGAGACCCGGCAACTGGGCGACCTGAACCAGATGATCTGGAAAGTGCCCGAAATCATTTCATATCTCAGCGAATATTTCGAATTGGCGCCGGGTGATATCATTTTGTCCGGCACCCCTTCGGGTGTCGGGCCGGTGCACAGGGGCGATGTCATGGTGGTGAAAGCCGATGGGTTTGCCGAGCTCACCGTGGCGGTAAGCTGAGCCGGGACAAACACGGTGTCTCGCGTCGCTTTCGTGATTGGTCCGGTGGCTGAACGCGCCGGAAAATTCGATATGTATTTGGGTGAATTCCGTCAAGTTGCGCGCGCTCTGCGCCGCGCCGCGCGGGCGTGGGTCGGCGCCATTTCCGGGTAATTCCATTTGCGCCCGCGACTGGCAAATTTTCCGGACGACCCACCCGGTTCGCGGCCCGGGTGGTGCAAAATTCACTTGCACGCGCGGGCAAAACGACATTGTGTCGGGGCAAATGCCAAGCAGGAGGGTGCGATGTTGAAGGTAGGGTTGCTGGGGGCTGGTCGGATCGGGAATGTCCATGCCGAAGCCATCGCCGCGCATCGCGGCAGCGCCTTGGTGGCGGTGTCGGATGCATTCGCGCAAAATGCGGAAAAACTGGCCGCGACCTTTGACATTGCGGTGGCCCAAACACAGGCCATATTGGACGATCCCGACATTGATGCTGTTGTCATCGCCACGCCGACGGACACACATTCGGACCTGATCGAAGCGGCCTGCGCGCGCGGCAAGGCCGTGTTTTGCGAAAAGCCCGTCGATCTGGATCTGGCGCGGGCCAAGGCCTGCATGGCGAATGTGGCCGACAGCGACGTTCCGGTCATGGTGGCTTTCAATCGCAGGTTTGACCCCAATTTTGCGGCGATGAAATCCGGGATCGCGGCGGGGGAGATCGGCAAACCTGAATTGTTGTCGATAACCTCTTTCGACCCGGCGCCGCCCCCGGTGAGCTATGTCAAGGTATCCGGCGGGCTGTTTCGCGACATGATGATCCATGACTTTGACATGAGCCACTTTTTGATGGGCGAGCTGCCGCGGAGCGTGCATGCGGTCGGCAGTTCCATCGTTGAGCCTGCCATCGGCGCTGCGGGTGACATCGACACTGCGGTGGTCACATTGAGCTATGGCGACGGGCGGATCGCGGTGATCAAGAATTCCAGGCGGGCGGTTTTTGGCTATGATCAACGCGCCGAAGTCCTGGGATCGGAGGGGATGCTGCAAGTCGGCAATGTTCTGGAAAACACGCTTGTCAAATCCACTCAGGCCGGCGTCACCGGCGCCAAACCCACCTATTTCTTTCTTGAACGCTATATGCCTGCCTACAAGGCGGAATGGGCGTCCTTTGTCGAAGCGGTGACAACGCAAACGCCGGTGCCGGTTTCATTGGCTGACGGCGTCGCAGCCTTGGCATTGGCCGAAGCCGCGACACAATCCCTGCATCGGGGCGTGCCACAAGAACTGGCTGATTTTTTGTAACTTTTTGCGATTTGTGTTCGTGTCGGAGCGACAGTCTAGGCGCCGGAATCAATCTTTTCCTGCTCGACCCGGCGCCAGCATTCTACAATGTTTGTGGCTGTCTGAGGCGGAATGCCCAATGAGGCCAGGACCATCTCGCCCATCTGCAGGCTGGCCTCGACGGTTTCGGGGATCGCATGGTTTGCGCCCTGCAAAATCAGCTTCTTGGCCTGAGCCTGGTCATGGGCGCGCACAAAAATGGGCAGATCCTTCCAGATGCGGCGCGTGTTGACCACCACGGCCTCGGTTGCGGCGGTATTGTTCATGGTCACGACCAACGCCGCCGCCTCGTCAATGCCGAATTGACGCAGCAGCTCGGGCCTGTTGCCGTCGCCCAGATACACGGATGCACCGTCTTGCTGAAACCCGCGCACCAGCGCGCGGTTGGTGTCCAGGCCGACATGGGCGATGTTCTGGTCAGCCAGCAGGCCGCCCAGCAATTGTCCGGCGCGCCCGTATCCGATTATGATGACATGGTTGTTCAGGTCAGGCCCAAAAGGCGCGTCAGGCGGCGCGGCCGCGTCGGCTTTTTCCTCAATGCGGAGCGCCCAGCGACGGGCCAGGTTGGCCACCGCGGGTGTGGCTATCATGGCCAGACCGGCAACAATCAGCATGAATTGCGCGGTGTCATTTGGCACCAGACCGATTGTATAGGCCATGCCTACGACGATGAAGGCAAATTCTCCGGCCTGGCCCAAGAGCAGCCCTGTTTCCAACGCCACCGCGGGCGGCTCACCGAAACGGCGCACCAGCGCATAGATGATCACGCCCTTCAGGACGAAAAGGCCAACGACAGAGGCCAGCAGCAGGCCCGGGTTTTGCGCGACTTGTGTGATGTCGATGCCCATGCCGATCGAGACAAAGAACAGGCCCAACAGCAGCCCCTTGAAGGGCTCTACGTCGCCACGGATCTGGTGACGATATTCCGTTTCCGCCAACAAAAGTCCGGCCAGAAAGGCCCCCAGGGCCAGCGACAGGCCGAAATGTTCGGTCGCCAGCGCGGTGCCGATGATGACCAGCAACACCAGCGCCAAAAACATTTCTCGGCTCGCGGTGGCATCCAGAAACCTGAAGACCGGGCGGATGGCCACACGCCCGAGCAACAAGATCGCAGCGACCGCCAGAACGGCCTCGCCAATGGCAAGCGAAAAGGCCAGAAAGACCGGCAACTCACTTTGAGCGGCAAAGACCCCAAGCAAAAACAAGATGGGCAAGACGGCGATATCCTGGCACAAAAGAATGGCAAATCCGGCCCGACCGGTCGGCGTGCCCAGGCGACGGTTTTCGGTAAGCATCTGCATGACGATCGCTGTCGACGACAATGCGAAACTGGCGCCCAGAATGATTGAAACCGACATCGGGTTGCCAAACAGCCATGCCACGCCCGCTATGGCCATGGTTGACAGCACAATCTGTGCGCCGCCCAGACCGAACACGGCGCTGCGCATGGCCCAAAGCCGGTCCAGCGACAGCTCCAATCCGATCATGAAGAGCAGAAAAACGACGCCCATTTCCGCCAGCAACCGAACGCCTTCTGCATCGGCAATTGACAGATATGCAAGCCAGGGCATGGCCTCGGAAAAGCGCGACAGGCCATAAGGCCCGATCAGCAATCCGACCGCCAGAAATCCGAAAACCGGGCTGATCCTGAGACGCCCCATCAGCGGCACAACGATGCCGGCTGCAAACAGAAAGACGATGACTTCCCTGAGGTCCAGGAGCGAATTCTGCATCCCTATCTCCGATTGGATGGTTCCATGGCGGATCAGCCGCTGCTGTTTCGTGGTTTCTGGTCGCCCATTTGGCGGATCAGTTCAACCCTCTTGGCACGACACTGAGGCCATCTTGCAGGGCGGCGGAAGGATAGATGATGACTTTTTGGCCTTGCGCCAGGCCCTCGGTGACTTCGGTTGATATGCCATTGCTGCGGCCGATGGAAACGGGGGTCAGCTTGGCCACATCGTCGTCAACCGCAAAGACCGCCCACATGTCGCCTTGGCGAAACAGGGCGCTGGCGGGCACTGTCAGCACGTCGTCGCGCTGCCAGATGATTATCCCGACCTTGAGGCGATACCCATGCCCCAGCCCGGGCCTTTCTGCGGTGGGACTAAGCAGGTCGATCTCGACCTGAACACGCTGCTCTTCAACGCCCAGCGCCGAAAACTTTGTCACGCCCAACGGGTCGATCCGTGAGACCGTGCCGCGCAGATCATTTTCGCCTCCCCATTCGCTCAGGATAACCGGGTCGCCCAGCGAAACGCGCACCGCATCCGAGGAAATCAATGAGACTTCGACCTCCAGTTCATCGGCGATGTTGCCGATCTCGACAACCGGGGCACCCGCGGGCAAGGTGGTTTCGCTTTCCTGAATGACGCGCAGAATGCGCCCGTCGGTTGGTGACAGCAGCGGGATGTCGTCGTCGCGCTGGCCCTCAAGGGCATTGGCCAGCGCCAGGTCCTCGCGCCCGACGAGATTGGCGCGTGCATTGGCCAATTCGGCCTTGCGCATCGCAATGGCAGCTTCGGCCGTTTCAACCTTGGCGCGTTCGGCGCGAAACGCGCTCAGGGCGCGTTCCAACGCGGCTTGGCTGACAATGTCGCTGTCAAACAGGGCCTGGGTGCGGTCATATTCCGATTTGGCTTGCTGGGAAGAGACCAGCGTGGCGGCAAGATTTGCCTCCGCCAGCCGCAGCGCGGCAGTCGCGGCATCCACCAGGGCGCTGGCCTGTTCCCGGGTGCGGCTGTCCAGAACAACCGGTTCGGTGGGCCGCATCCGGGCCACGACAGTCTTGCCTTGCTCAACGGCATCGCCCGGATTGACGTCAACGCGCAACAGACGGCCCGCTACAGGCGTCGAGACCACATAGGTCTCGCGCACTTTGGTGCGCCCCTCTTCTTCGATCATGATGGTCAAATCCGAGCGCATGACCTCGCCCATATCCACTTCGACGGGCTTGGGCATGAAGGCCCAGCCTACGGCCAAGATCACCGCCAGCGCCGCGATGCCAATCAAGAGTGTTCTTGGAATTTTCCGGTTCTTTGCCATGTTGTTACTCTCTGGTTTTGAGCGATGCCACCATGTCGTCGGCATCAAGGTCACGTTTGACCAGCCAGCCCGACACAAGGGCTGCTCCCACGACGATCAGGATGGCCGTTCCCTGCGCCTTGGGCGCAAAGACGACGGGAATTTGATACAGGTCGGTCGAAAAGCCTGCGGCGATCAACCGGGACAGGCCCGTGCCGATGGCCATGCCCAATGGCAGGGCCGCCAGCGTGACCGCGGCCAGTTCACCAAGCAGAACAAAGGCTGTTTCGCCGCGATAAAAACCCATGACCCGCAAACTGGCCAGGTCGCGGGCGCGCTCGGCGCGTGCCACGCGCGCGGCGTTGTAGATGATGCCGAATGTGATGGCAAAAGCCATGATCCCCATCACGAACCGAGACGACCCCGCGCCTTGATCCATGATGTCCTTGAACCCGCGTTCCGCTTCCAGGCGCAGGCTGACGCCGGCGATGGCGGGCATATCTTTCAGGCGCTTGTGCACCTGGCTTTCCTGTCCATCCGTGATCGCCAGATAGGCGCCCGTGATCCGGTCTGGCTCCTGCATCAGACGGTTGAGCGCGCCGAGATCCATATAGGCCGGGGCACCAAGCAGGCTTTCGGCGATCCCGGCCACACGGGTCACGGTGCTGATCTGGGCACCGCCGCGAAAGTCGATTTGCACCGGGTCGCCCACACCCACGCGCAATATTTCTGCCACGGGCACAGACAAGATCACGCCGCGCGCCGGCATGGTGATGGCGGCCGCGTTTTCATCCAGCGCCCGGAACAGGCGTGCATCTGGCGCAAGACCAGTGATCTGCCCGCTATATTCGAGGTGGCCGTTGCGAAAAGTCACCGGCGCATGGCGGACCGGCTCGACCCTGGTCACATTGTCCAGGTTCTGCAGGTTGAACATTGCCTGAACCGACAGCGCGCCTGCGAAACTGACCGTGGCGTCAGATCGGTCGATCACATTGAAAGTTCGGTCCAGCGCTTCGTCAAAGCCTTCATAGATGATCAACATCGCCAGGCTGAGCGCCATGCCAGCGGCGATGCCTACGGTCGCGCCGATCATGCGCCAGGGCTGCCGGAAAAGCCGGCGCAGAACCATTCTGGTGGGTTGGTCGAAATGGCCGATGACCCCGCGCCCGACAGCGCCTGCCCTGGAATAATCGGGCGGTGCGGGCGGGCGCATGGCATCGGCCGGGGTCAGTCCGAATATGCGCCGCAAAACCAGCGCACCGCCCAGGGTTGCCACGATAACGCTGGTCAGCACGCCGGTGACAAATGAAGCATATTCCAACCGGAACAGCAAAAAGGGCAATTTGTAATAAAGGACATAGATCGGCACCAGTAACCGGCCCAGGACAATGCCCAGGATGCACCCCAGCACAGCGCCTGCAAGAGCGATCACCAGAACAAGTTGCAGGTAATGTGTGCTAACCTCGCGGTTGGTAAATCCAAACGCCTTCATCAGCCCGATTTCCTCGCGTTCGGATTGAATCATTCGGCTGGTCACGATGTACAAAAGAAAGGCGGCGACCAGCATGAAAATCGGCGGCACGTTGCGAGAGGTGACTTCAAGGCCCGCGATTTCCTCGCTCAGAAACTTGTTGGACGGGTGCTCAGACCGGTCATAGCTGCCAAGCGTTCCGAAGCGTGAAAGCGTTCGGTCGACGTGGTCCTGAATGGCCTGCAGATTGGCGTCGCGCGTGGTCTTCAACAACACTTCATTAAAGCTCCCGCGCAGGTCCAGCGCCGCCGCAAGCGCCGGGCGCGCCATCCAGATTGCGCCGAAACGCGCGTCGTCGGGGATCAACTCTCCGGGCGCGGAAAAGTAAATGAATTCAGGTGATTGTGCTGTTCCAACGATATCAAGCCAGCGCCGCGCGCCGTGCAGTGTCACGTCCAGACGGTCGCCCGGGCTCAGGCCCTGGGCGGTCGCGAAACTGTCCAGAACGAGGATCTCCTGGCTTTGACCAGGCGCGGGCAGGCGCCCCGATGTCAACAGGACTTCGTTGAGCGAGCGTTGTTGGTCCACGGGCAAGGACAGAAATTGGGCCGAAACTGGCAGGTCGCGGGATGCGACGTGAATCAAACCGGGGCTCGAAAGCCGCGTGGCGACCGAACTGACGCCCGGATAACTGGCCAGATCCGCGACGCTGCTTTCCGGCGCGCGCACGACGGAAGTGAAGATGTCGGCGAAATTGGTGCGGTCGTAATAGGCGTCGCGGGTTTGGGTCAGCGAGGCCACAAAGCCCGACATCATCACCTGCAACGCCACCCCGATGCCGATCACCACCATTATTGCCAGCGCCTGGCCTTTCATGCCCCACAGGTCGCGGCCCAGTTTGGCGTGCAGCGGGCTCACCACTCGATCTCCTCGGCGGAGACGGGATTGGGGTTGTGCTCGACGCTCTTGATCCCACCGTCAGAAAAATTGATGACCTTGTTGGCCATGGCAGCTGTCGCGGCTGCATGGGTGATGATCAGCACCGTTGTGCCCAGGTTCTTGTTCACATCTTGCAAGACCCGCAGGACAGCGCGCCCGGTGGCGCTGTCCAATGCGCCGGTGGGCTCGTCGCAAAACAGGACTTCGGGTTGTTTGGCAATGGCTCGCGCAATGGCGACGCGCTGCTGTTCGCCGCCTGACATTTGCGCCGGGAAATGATCAACCCGCGCCCCCAGTCCAACCAGCGACAGCGCGTCATCCGCGCTCATCGGGTTTTCGGCTATTTCGGTGACCAACTCGACATTTTCCCTGGCAGTCAGGCTGGGCATCAGATTGTAGAACTGGAATACGAAGCCCACGTGGTTACGGCGAAATGTAGTCAACTGCCGGTCCGTCATGTCGGTCAGCGACTGGTTGCGAAACCATGCCTGGCCCGAGGTTGCCCGGTCCAGCCCGCCGATAATGTTCAGCAAGGTCGACTTGCCGCTGCCCGATGGCCCCAAAAGCACAACGATCTCGCCTTGATCAATTGTCAGATCAACGCCGCGCAGTGCAAATACCGCTGATCGGCCCTCGCCATAAGTCTTGGTCAGCCCTTTGGTGCGAAAAGCACCGTCGGGTATCGTCGCATTCCTGTTCGCCATACAAGCAATATGGCACATTTGGGCGCCAATATCCTTGACCAGGATCAAGGTTGGGCGACATTTGGCTTGTTGCCGGGGGCTTTGTGCAATGGTCGTGCGCGGATCGCTGGGGTAAGATCGCCTTGTCTTTCGTGGTGGTGGCAACAGTGATTCCCTTGGTCCGATATATCCTGGTGTTGCGCATGCTGGGCGCCGCCGTTCTGGTGTCGGCTTTGGCCATGCCGGTTTGGGCGCTTGAGACCGCAAGAATTCAGATCATCGGCGGCGGCGAAACTCTGCGCGCCGATTTGCGCGCGGCCTCGCTGTTGGCCGCCATCGCCGATGCGCCCAACGCACCTCAAGCTGTCGATGTGATCGCGGCGGCCAATGCCGATTATGGGCGTTTGCTGCGTGTGCTGTATGCGGGCGGGTATTTCGGTGCCGTGATCCGCATTCAACTTGATGGCCGCGACGCCGATCAGATTTCGCCTTTCAACACACCGGACATCGTGCGCCGGGCGCAGGTGCGGGTGGAAACCGGGCGGCCCTATCGGTTCGGAAATGTTGCCATTTCGCCGCTGGCGCCGGGCACTGAATTGCCCGAAGATTTCAAGCCCGGCGCCATCGCGCGTGGCCCCAAACTGCAAGAGGCACTGGATGCCGCGGTTCTGGCCTGGCGACGCGCGGGCCGGGCCAAAGTCAGCATTGCGGGCCAGAACGTCGTTGCAGATCACCCGAGCCGGCGTCTGGATGCGGATGTACGGCTGAACCCCGGCGCGGTGATTGCCTTTGGCCAATTGCGGCAGGCTGGGTCTTCGACGGTGCGCCCGCGCCGGATCGAGCAAATTGCCGGATTGCCAACCGGTGCACGGTATTCGCCCGACACACTGGATGATGTCGCAAGACGTTTGCGGCGCACCGGGACGTTTTCCTCGGTCACACTGAGTGAAGCCGATGAGCTATCACCGGACAACCTGATGGATGTCACCGTCGATCTGACCGACGCCAAACCCCGCAAGTTGGGATTTGGGGCCGAGTTGTCATCTTTCGAAGGAGTGCGCCTGAGTGGCTATTGGTTGCATCGCAATTTTTTCGGCGGGGCAGAGCGATTGCGCTTTGATGCCGAAATCAGCGGTATTGGCGGTCAGAGCGGGGGCATAGACTATGACATTGCGGCGCGGCTGGAGCGCCCCGCAGTGTTCGGGCCAGATACCAATGTCTTTACTTTTCTCGAGTTGGGCTATGAGGACGAACCCTCTTACGAAACCCGAACCGGCAATATCGGCCTGGGCGTTTCGCGCATCTTTGGCAGGCGCCTGCAAGGCGATGCGTCGGCCGCATTTCGGTTCAGCGAAACCCGCGACGTTTTTGGCACGCGTGGATTTTCGATCTTTGCACTGCCCGGAAATCTGGAGTGGGACAATCGGGATCAGGCGCTGAAACCGACAACCGGGGCCTTTGCGGCACTTGGTGTGACGCCGTTCATCAATCTTGATGGCACTGGCGCGGGCGCGAATGTCAACCTGGATTTGCGCGGCTATCGCGATCTTGCGCCCGGCGGCGGGGTCGTTCTGGCAGGCCGCGCGCAGGTCGGGGCGACCTTTGGACCGAACCTTGCCAATGTGCCGCCTGAATTCCTGTATTACTCAGGCGGCGGCGGTTCGGTGCGCGGGCAACCCTATCAATCCCTGGGGATCTCCCAAGGCAGCGGGCGGCAAAGTGGCGGCACGGGATTTCTGGGCGCTTCGACCGAATTGCGCTTGGATCTGGAGAATGGCTTTGGCGTGGTCGGCTTTGCCGATGCGGGCTTTATCGGCGATACAGATTTTTCGACGAACAACGGCGACTGGCACGCAGGCGCGGGGCTGGGTCTGCGCTATGACACCGGACTTGGACCGATCCGGGTGGATCTGGCGGTGCCGGTTGCGGGCCGCACCGGGCAGGGCATGCAGCTCTACATCGGTATCGGGCAGGCCTTTTGATGGGGTGGCTCATGCGGTTCATATCGGTGAGCTTCACCTGCCTCTGGATTGCCTTGCCAGCATCCGCGCAAGATGATCGCGGATATCTGCAAGGATTGCTGGAAGACACCCTGTCAGACATCGGACGAGAGGTGCGGATCACTGGATTCGCCGGCGCGCTAAGCCGGCGCGCAACCATTTCGGAACTCAGCATTGCCGATGGGCAGGGCATCTGGTTGCGGATGAACGATCTGGTTCTGGATTGGGACCGGGGCGCGCTGCTGCAGGGCGCGGTGCGCGTGAACGAGCTGTCGGCAGGCGCGATTGAATTGCGCCGATTGCCGGTCAGTGAGCCGGGTTTGCCCAGCGCCGAAGCTCAGGCGTTTCGATTGCCCGAACTGCCGGTTTCGGTTGTGATCTCTGCCTTGCGGTCCGAACAGATCACCTTGGGTCCGGATGTCTTTGGGATGCCGGTCATGTTGCAGCTAACGGCCTCGGTAGAATTGGCCGAGGGTGACGGAAGCGCCCAGATCGTGGCACAGCGCATTGACGGCGCCGATGGGGCCTTCAGCGTCGGGGCAGGGTTTTCCAACGCAACACAGATTCTGTCCATCGATGTTGCGCTGGATGAGGCGCCTGACGGCCTGCTGGCGACCGCGCTGGGCATTCCGGGCCGACCGAGCGTCGCGCTTGATCTTGCAGGCAACGGCCCGATTGATGAAGATTTCAAGGCCAATTTTGACCTTGCCACCGATGGCGCGCCCAGATTGACAGGTCAGGGCAGCCTGGTGGCGCTGCCGCCCCCCCCGGACGAGGCAACATCGGCCGGTCTTGGCTTTGCCCTGACGCTGGATGGCGACATCGCGCCACTGTTCGCACCACAATATCAGCGATTTTTCGGCCCCCGCGTCAAGGCGGACATCCAGGGCGCGCGTGGGGCAGATGGCTGGTTGGATCTGGAGGTTTTCTCATTGTTCGCGCAGGAATTCCAGTTCGGCGGCTATGCCCAACTTGATGCGGATGGGTGGCCTAGCCTTTTGTCCGCACAGGGCCAGATCATGCCATCCGACGGTGCCAGCGTCAGATTGCCGTTCGGGGCCGATGGGGTGGTCCTGGCAGGGGCTGAGCTGGCGCTGGACTATGACGCGGGCGCGGCAGAAAGCTGGTCCTTTGGCCTGAACGCACGTGGCGTCGAGGCGCCGCTGGGCACGGTTGAAGCGTTGACATTGGCCGGACGCGGTGGGGTCGATTTGCGAGATCCTTCGGCGCGCGATGCAGTAAAGGGGCAGATCACGACTGCCGCCGAGGGTCTGGCGATGCGCGACCCCGCGCTTGGCCTTGCGCTGGGGGCGGAGCTTTCTGCTCAATCGGCGGTTCAATGGGGGCGCGGCCATCCTCTGCGGCTGGACGAGTTCATGTTTGTTTCAGGTCAAGATCGCCTGACGGGCGCGGCGGTGATTGAGGGGGTGGCCCAGGCCGTCGATCTGCTTGTGACCGGCGACGTGACGCTTGAGGCGCAGGACATTGCCCGCTTTTCCCGGCTGGCAGGGCGCGAATTGGCCGGTGGCGTCGCGCTGCAGATCGCCGGGCAGGTTAACCCGCTGGGCGGGGCTTTCGACGCCAAGGTTGCGGGCGACGCCCAGGATCTGGCATTCGGCATTGCCGAGCTTGATGCGCTGCTGCAAGGGCGCGCCAATCTGGCGCTGGATGCCACGCGGGGCGCGGAAGGTGTGCAATTGCGCAGTCTTGCACTCAATACCGACCAACTGCGCCTTGACGCCAATGGCAATCTGTCCAGCAGCGCCGCGGCCCTCAGTGCATCGGGCCGCCTGGCCGATGTGTCCTTGATTGCACAAACCGGCCTGCGAGGCCCCGCGCAGTTTGATGCCGAGCTGGAGCGGGCAGGCGACGATTGGCAAGTGTTATTCAAAGCCGACGGACCGCAGGCCAGCCGCGCAGAGGTGGAAGGTCTTGTCGCGGGCACATTTGATCGTGCGGACCTTGCGCTGGCGGGTCGTGTTCCGCTTGGCCTGATCAATGGGTTCATTTCCCCCAACATCGTGGACGGAATGGCGGATGCATCGCTGAGATTGACCGGGCCTCTGGCGCTGACATCCTTGCAAGGCGACATCCGCGTTGACGGCGCGACCCTGAGCTTGCCCGAAGCCAAAATCGGTTTTGATACCCTGTCATTGGCGGCAGCACTTGCCAATGGGCAGGCCGTGATAGAGGGGCGCGCAGGCGCGTCGACTGGCGGGCGGCTCGAGATCGCCGGCCCGATCGCCCTGAGCGCGCCATATGTCGGTGATTTGCAGGGACGTATCGTCGATTTCCGCCTCAGTGATGGAAAGCAATTTGACACGACGCTGAGCGGTGACTGGGCCGTGACCGGAGGCCTGGCCGCCGCCCCGACGGTGCGGGCCACGATTACCCTGGGCCAAACCGATGTCATGTTGGCTGAAATCGGCGCGGCGGTGCCCGCCGTTCTGGAGGGTGTCAGGCATGTCGGCGACAGCGCGGCGGTGCGCCGGACGCGGCTGGCGGCTGGGTTGGGCGCAGATATTGATGGGGCCCCCGGCGCCGCTGTGGCCTATCCGATTGATCTGCTGATTGATGCGCCGTCCAGGTTGTTCTTGCGCGGGCGCGGGTTGGATGCGGAACTGGGCGGGCAGGTGCGCTTGACCGGAACCACCAATGACATCGTCTCTCTGGGGCGTTTTGATCTGATCCGTGGCCGCCTGGATATTCTGGGCAAGCGTCTGGTTCTGAGTGAAGGGTATGGCCAGCTACGCGGCAATTTCGACCCTGATCTCTTTTTGGTGGCCACCACCCAGGCAGAGGGCACTGATATCAATGTCACCATAACCGGCACGGCCTCGGATCCGAATGTCTCATTTACATCCAACCCCGATCTGCCCGAGGATGAGATACTGGCGCTGTTGCTCTTTGGCAGGGGGCTGGCCAAGATTTCAGCATTGCAGGCATTGCAACTGGCCTCAGCCGTTCGCACATTGGCGGGCAATGATGCGGGGCTGCTGAACAACATTCGCGACAATTTCGGCCTTGATGATCTGGATGTCTCCACGTCCCAGACAGGCGAAATTGGCGCGCGGGTTGGAAAATACCTGTCAGACAATGTGTATTCAGATGTCACTGTGGGTGGCGGTCAGGCAAGCGAAGTGAATTTGAACCTGATTTTGACACCTTCAGTGACGGCGCGGGGCAGTGTGAATACAGATGGCGAAAGCGCTTTGGGTCTGTTCTTTGAGCGGGAATATTAGGATCGCTTCAGAATGGCACCGAAACGCGCAGCAGCAGCGTTTCCACGCCAGAGCTGTCAGGATAGATACCGGCGCTGGACCGGTGGTCGAACGACAGGGCGTAGCGCCAGCCATTCTCGGCCTGGAAACCCGCCTCAATGCCACTGCGAAATTCGATCGGGCCGCCCAGCGGCGGGCCGTCGCCAAATTTGTAAAGCCCGCCCATCGCATGCAGTTTGACAAAACCACGGTCCCACCCCAGGGGCAGTTCATAAATTGCGCCCGCACCCGCCCAGAAATCATTCATGCTCGACAGTGAGGCGCCGTAGGTGAACTCGAACGGTCCATACATGCGCCCGGTGTCACGACGAAAATAGAGCTCATTGCCGATCTGGCGCTCGTGACGCCAAAGCGAGCCCGCGGAAATGGAATAATATCCATCGGTGTCGCGGCGCTCAAAACAGGTGGCCGGGCAGTAATTGACATACATGTCCCACATCCCAAACAACAATGTGAGAACCGCGAAAGATCCGTCCATGGCCGACCCGTGTTTTCGTTCTGGTAGTGCGGTAAATCAGATGGTTGCTGGCCCGAAGTCAAGCGTCGGGTCCGGGTTGGGGTCATTGATCGCGGTGGTGTGCCGGTTGAGCCGCGCTGGATATGTCCAAACAGGCAACATTTACAGACCGTCGCAGGCACCATGGTTCGGCTGCGCTGGTTAAACGTGCGGTGCCGATCATGGAAGGCACGATACTGACAGCGGCGATGAAGTGGCGCCGGTAAATCCTTGCTGCGACGGCTGTATCGCTGAACTGCCGGATTGAATGGTGGTCGAGGTGACAGCGATTGTGACGGCAACAGGGGTCACGGGGCTGAAGATGGATGTGCCGTTTGGGATCAAGGGTTTGTTGGCAAACCAGATCAGCATCCATGATCTGAGGGCTGAGGCGGTCTTGCCGCAAAGCGGCGAATTGGCCTTGCAAGTGCTGCTGGTTGATCCGGTGGTCATGACGTCGCGCGCCATAGCTGAAATGCTGGATCACATGATCAAAGAGCAAAGCGCCCGGCTGGACTAGCTCATATAAGCGCATGTGTGCCGTTCTTGTCAGGTGGTTACGCAATCTAAATGATTTGCCGCCAATAGTCCTGAAACGACTGTTGGCGGTTTCTTCATGGCTAAACTTACTGCATTTCTGAATTCACTTCCTGTTTTGGTTTCTTCCTTGCTGATCGCGGCCCTTCCGATGGTATTTGCCGTCGGCATGGGCGGCTGGATCGTGCAGGGCAAGGTCAGGGACCTTGGCGGCTACCGAACGATGGCGGTGGCAATGGAACTGAACCGATCAATCTCGGAGCTTGTCCATGAGCAACAACTGGAACGTGGGCACACGGCCGTGTTTCTCGCCTCTGGCGCCGAAGGGCACACCATGGCGCTCAAGGAGCAGCGTTTGGTGGTGGATGAAAAAATCGCCGCGACAAGGGCCAGCATCGCCCGGATGCTTGATCGCACATCTCAAGTCCGGCTTGTCGAGACAGCGGATACCTTGGCCGCAAGCTTTGATGAGATCAGTGGGATTCGCGCGCAGGTTGATGCCGCCGAAATCGAAGGGTTTGACGCGATCGCTGCCTATGCGCAGGTCAATTCAACCTTGATGAAGATGTTCTTGCAAACGGCGGGCCTGTCGGCGGATGGGGAGATCACGAATATGATCTTTTCAACCTATTCCCTGCTGCAAGGCAAGGAGCGTGTCGGATTGGAACGCGCGGTCGGCTCGACCGGATTTCAATTGGGTTTTTTTGACGCCGATCTGTCTGCCCGGCTGTCCCGATTGATCACGGAACAAGATGTCTATTACGGGCTATATAAGGATGGTGCCTCGGTTCAGGCCCTTGCAGCCTTTGAAGCTTTTGAGCAGTCACAAGTTAGCAAGACCGTACAAAAGCTACGGGAGGTGGCGCTGACCCAGGGGCGCTTTGGTGCGTTCAACGGGATCACGGCGATGGACTTCTTTGCCGCCGCCTCGCAGAAAATTGATGCGCTTCTGGCATTGGAAATGGCTGCCATCGACGAAATCCAGATGGCCATTCAGGCGAAGCGCGCAACGCAAGGCCGATTGGTCTATCTGACGATCGGGCTGGTGGTGGCCTGTCTCGCGCTTTCACTGGCGGTCTCAACCTATATCGCCTTGGGCATACGTAACCGCATCGGGCAAACGGTCCTGGCGGCCCAGAGAATCACCGAGGGTGAACTTGAGGGCGACATGCCCGCAGGCTCGGCCAACGAGATCGGCAAGATGATTTCCGCCCTGTCAACCTTGCGCGGGTCCATCAAGACCTCGCTTGAAAAGGAGGTTGAGCATGCGGCGGTTGAAAAAGCCCGGTTGGATGAGGAAATCAAGGCCAAGGATCTTGCCCGCGCGCAAGAGCAAGAGGCGCTGAGGCTTGAACGCGCGCGCGAAGAACAAGAGCGTGAGCATGATCGCAAGATGGCGCGCGAAATGGCAGAGGTTGTCGGTGCCTGTGCGCGCGGCGATTTCACGGCCCGGGTAGACATGGACGGAAAAAGCGGCGTGCTGGCTGAGCTGTGCGAGGGCGTCAATCAAATCGGCCAGGTCGTGGATGCAGGTCTGAAAGATGTCCAGACCGCCATGAATGAATTGGCCCAGGGCAATCTGGCCTATCGGATGGAGGGGCAATACCAGGGGGTATTCGCCAATCTGCAAACCGTATTGAACGGGTCACTGGAGAAATTCGCGGACACCATATTGCGCATACAGGAGACCAGCTTGTCCTTGCAGGATTCTACCCAATCAATCGGCGCGGCGGCTGGTGATCTTGCGCAACGCACCGAAAGCAACGCGGCCACATTGGAAGAGACGACGGCCGCACTTTCCGAGTTGGCAACCGCGGTCCAGGTGGCGGCATCGGCGGCGGACGCGGCGCGCGAACAAGCAGGTGCCGTTTCAGATCAGGCGCATAAAGGTAATGATGTAGTGGATGCGACTGTCGAGGCAATGCAAAGCATCAAGCAAAGCGCGGAATCGGTGACCAAGATCATTGATGTCATAGACAATATTGCCTTCCAGACGAACTTGCTGGCGCTAAATGCGGGCGTCGAGGCCGCTCGCGCGGGCGAAGCCGGTCGAGGGTTCGCGGTGGTCGCAACCGAAGTGCGTGAACTGGCGGCGCGGTCTTCGGATGCGGCGCAGGAAATCTCCGAATTGATCACGCAATCTGGCCAACGTGTGGATGATGGCGTGCAATTGGTTGACCAAAGCGGCGACGCGCTCAGGAAAATCGGAAAATCAGTTCAGGAAATTTCCGAGCGGATTGAAAACATTGCGAAAAGCAGCAATGAGCAATCCACGGGCATTCAGGAAATCACGACAGCATCCGGGCTGCTGGATGCCAGCACGCAGGAGAATGCCGCCATGTTTGAGCAAACCTCGGCAGCGATCACCGCCATGCAAGACGAATTGGTTGGCTTGATGGCAGTTGTGGGTGAGTTTCGTGTGGGCAAAGTCGCAAGCCCCAGCCATATAGCCCGTGCGGCCACTCACACCGCTGAGACCCCGGTTGCGCCTGCTGATCCGCAAGGCGCGCGCTTGCCAGAAAGAGATGATTTCCCGATCTTGCAAAAGGCCAGCGGCGATTGGGAAGAATTCTGAGCAAACCCGAACCGTGGGCCCAGCTGTGGCGTGTGAACAGCCCGAGGCTGGCCCGGTGTTGCAACAAAAATATCAAGCGGATGCCGTGTTCGTGTCATTTCTGCGATCCACAGGCCCTCTTTCAGTTGACCGTTTTGCCAAGTGCATAGATGTTGTGACTGGTCCTTTCAGGAGCGGCGATAGGTCATGGACGCCAAAGACATGGCTGATGATTTGGCAACGTCGCAGGCCTGATCGGGCAAATGCAGGATCAGGATTGAAAGGGGCGTCGCGATGTCCACAATACGTCTTACCGCGGCACAGGCGATGGTGCGTTGGCTGTCTGTCCAGAACAATGAAGATGGTGTGCCCTTCATAGCAGGTGCCTGGGCGATATTTGGTCATGGGAATGTTGCGGGCCTGGGCGAGGCGCTCTACGGCGCCCGAGATGTCTTGCCCACCTACAGGGGGCAAAATGAACAGACCATGGCACATGCGGGCATCGCCTATGCCAAGCAATTGCGCCGCCGCCGGGCGATGATGGTCACCAGTTCGATTGGGCCGGGGGCCACCAATATGGTCACCGCTGCAGCGCTTGCCTATGCCAATCGCCTGCCCGTCCTGTTTGTGCCGGGCGATGTTTTCGCGACACGCGGCCCGGACCCGGTTTTGCAACAGACCGAGAATTTCGCCGATGGCACAATCAGCGCAAATGATTGCTTTAGGCCGGTTTCCAGATATTTTGACCGGATTTCGCGCCCCGAACACCTGTTGACCGCCTTGCCGCGCGCAATGGCAACGATGACCGACCCGGCCACCTGCGGGCCCGTGACACTTGGCTTTTGCCAAGATGTGCAAGCCGAGGCCTATGATTGGCCCGTTTCCTTTTTTGAGCCGAAAATCTGGCGCCAACGGCGCATTCGCCCAGATCACAATGACCTGGCGCAAGCCGCAGAAGCCCTGTCGAACGCCCGTAACCCGGTCATCATTGCGGGGGGCGGGGTGCACTATTCCGGTGCCACGCAGGAATTGCAGGAATTTGTCGAAAAACACAACATCCCAATATGCGAAACGCAGGCAGGAAAGTCGGCCTTGCCATGGGATCATCCGCTCAACCTGGGCCCCATTGGTGTGACGGGGGGCGAACCGGCAAATGATGCCTGTGCCGGCGCTGACGTGGTGCTGGCTGTGGGCACCAGGTTGCAGGACTTCACGACCGGATCGTGGAGCATCTTCAAGACCCAGGGCGCGAAACTCATCGGTTTGAACGTTGCAGCATATGACACGATCAAGAACGGTGCCTTGCCCTTGCAGGCCGACGCCAAGGTTGCGTTGCAGGAATTGTCCGCGGCGTTGAAAGGCTACCGGGCAAAAACGGATACGGGCGCGGCCAAATCCGACTGGTTTTCAAAAGTCGATCCGTTGACGGATGCGCCTGAAACCGGGAACGCATTGCCCACCGACATGCAGGTTGTCGGGGCGGTCCAACGCGCCGCCGGCACGGACACGGTTGCCATGTGCGCGGCCGGGACCATGCCTGGCGAATTGCACAAGCTCTGGAAAGCGGGGCGCCCAGGCAGTTATCACATGGAATATGGCTTCAGTTGCATGGGCTATGAGATCGCAGGCGCCATCGGCATCAAGATGGCCGAACCCGAGCGTGATGTGATCTGCTTCACCGGCGACGGCACCTATATGATGGCCAATTCAGAAATGGCTACCGCCGCAATGATGGGCATTGAGTTTACGGTGATCGTCACGGACAACCGCGGTTTTGGCTGCATCAACCGGCTGCAAATGGGAACCGGGGGCGCGGAATTCAACAATCTGCTGGATCACACCGTGCATGAGAATCCGATGGCCATCGATTTCGCCGCCCATGCCGCGTCAATGGGCGCGGTTGCAGTCAAGGTCGCCACTATTGAAGAGTTGGAACAAGCCCTAAAGGCGCGGGGCGGGCACGGTCGGCCATATGTCATCGTGATCGATACAGATCCCTATCCAAGCACGGAATTTGGGGGCTCATGGTGGGAAGTCGCCATTCCCGAAGTCAGTGAGCGGCCGACGGTTAACGCGGCGCGGCAAGATTATGAGGCTGCACTGAAGGAAAGAAACAGCAAATGAGCATTCAAGTCGGGATTTCTCCGATCGCCTGGCAGAATGATGATCTGCCTGAGCTGACCCGGAATTTCACCATGCAACAGGCTTTGGCTGAGGCCAGAGAGATTGGCTATACCGGCGTCGAGCGCGGCCAACGCATGCCGCAGGATACGGCCGGTCTGGCGGCCTTTCTGGACCAGGCGAACATCGCGTTGTGCGGGGGGTGGTGCTCTGGCGCGTCTTTGGTCAACGATTTCACGGCCGAACGGGAAGCCGTGCGCCAACAGGTTGACCAATTCGTGGCATTGGGCGCGCCGTGCATCGTCTATGCGGAATGCTCCAACACGGTGCAGGGCGACATTGCCTTTCCGGTCAACGATCGGCCACGGCTGGCGCGGGATGAGTTGCGCGCCTATGGCGCAAAGATTTCGGAACTGGCCAAGTGGATGGCCGATCAGGGCATGGCCATGGCCTATCATCACCATATGGGTTCAATCGTGGAAAGCGAAAGCGATGTGGATTGGTTGATGGACGGGTCCAGCGACGATTTGCATCTGTGTTTTGACACAGGGCATTTGCTTTTTGGCGGCGGGGATGTGCTGGCCACGCTTGACCGCTGGTCGGATCGCGTAAAACACGTTCATTTCAAAGACATACGTCCGGAAATTGTGGCAGATGTGCGCAATAACAACCGCAGTTTTCTTGATGCGGTGATCGCGGGGGCCTTCACCGTTCCCGGGGACGGGTGCATTGATTTTCAGGCCATTGCCGACAAATTGAAACAAATGTCCTATGGTGGCTGGATCGTGGTCGAAGCCGAGCAAGATCCCAGCAAGGCACCGCCCTACGAATATTCGAAGATGGGCTATGACCACATCGTGGAAATCTGCGACAAAGCTGGTCTCAAGGTGGAAGTGTAGTGCACTGAAATGTGGGAATTTTTTGACATTCGATCCCCATTTTTTCAGCCTCTGTATCGCCGGGTAATCGTGGTTCTTGCCTTGGCGGGCTGGGGCCTGTTTGAGGCGCAGTCCGGGAATACCTACTGGGCCGCGCTGTTTCTGGCGGTCGCCGTCTATTGTGGCTATGTTTTCTTTGTGAACTGGCATTTCAAGGAAGATGATGACGAATGACTGATCTTTTGCGCCGCCCGCTTGCTGAAAATGGCAAGATCCATGACATCACCCCGCAGGATGCGGGGTGGGGCTATGTCGGTTTTGCCGCCTATCGTCTGTCACCAGGCGATGTTGTGGCAGAGGCCACGGGCGAAAACGAAGTGATCCTGGTGATGGTCGAAGGCCGCGCCAAACTTACCGGCGCGGAATGCGACTTTGGCGAGATTGGCGATCGGATGAATGTATTCGAAAAGACCCCGCCGCATTGTGCCTATATCCCCAATGGCACGACCTGGCAGGCCCATGCGACCACTGCCTGCACGATTGCGGTATGCCGAGCGCCGGGGCGCGGGCAACATGCGGCTCAATTGATCGGGCCTGCGGGAATTGATACGGTGACCCGGGGTCAGGGCGGAAACACACGCCACATCAACACGATAGCGATGGAAGAACGCGATGTTGCCGACAGTTTGCTGGTGACAGAGGTCTTCACGCCGCCGGGCAATTGGTCATCCTATCCGCCGCATCGCCATGATGAGGATGATTTTCCGCGTATGACCTATCTCGAAGAGACATATTATCATCGTCTCAATCCGGCTCAGGGTTATGGCCACCAGCGGGTTTTCACCGATGATGGCGCTCTGGATGAGACAATGACAGTGCATGATCATGATCTTGTGCTGGTGCCGCGCGGTCATCATCCCTGTGGCGTGCCGTGGGGGTATGAGATGTATTATCTCAACGTCATGGCCGGGCCGATCCGCAAATGGCGGTTTGAAAACCATCCGCACCACGATTGGATTTTTCAGCGCGATGCCGCCAATTAGACTTGGCGGCGCGCGAACAACCTGCGCAGGGCGCCCCATTGGCTGAGGGCCAGGCCCAACAATATCAGCACCATCGCAAGTATGATTGAGGCGGGCAAATCCTCTCCCAGAAAGACCGCGCCCAATATCACCGACCAGACCGGCACCTGATAGGACGTCAGGCTCATGAAGGTCGGGCCGGCATTGCGCACGACGACGACACGCAAAAGGCCAGCAGCGGCGGTGGGCACCAGACCCAGGATGGCCAGGATCGTCAGGGTGCGCATGTCGGGTAGCGGGGGTGGCCCCTCGGCAATCCAGGCGGCCGTAACAACGAAACCTGCGCCAATCGTGAACGTCACGGCTGACAGGCCGATGGTATCAATCTTTGGGAACAGCCGCATCTGCACGGAGGTCAGCGCATAGCTTGCCGCAGCCCCAAGGCAGGCCAGCTGGCCCCAAAACTCAAGATCCGCGCCCGACGAACCGAATGCTTTCGGGCCGATCAGCACCACAACGCCGGCAAAGCCGATCACGAAGCCCAGAGCCTTGCGCGCGTTGAGCCGCTCGCCCGGCACGAGCAAATGCGCCAGCGGCAACACGATCAGGGCAACTGCCGCCATCGAGACACCGGCAAAGCCCGACGTGACATATTGTTGCCCCCAGGAAAGCAGCGTGAAGGGCACCGCGGCAGACAGCGCCGACACCAGAACCAACCGGGCGCGATCAATGAGCGCTGGCGGCGTGGCGAAAAGGGCCCCACCGCGATATTGCCAGATTGCCAAGGTCAGCACGGCGGCGAAAGTGATCCGACCGGCGGCCAGCCAAAAGGGGGTGATGCCCTCCAGGGCCAATTCGATGACCATGAAGGTCGCGCCCCAGGTCAGGCCAAGGCCCGCGACCATCAACCAGTCGATCCCGCGCGGGGCAGGTGCATCGCTCATGTAAAAATTTCCTGTCGGGCCAACTAGCCGATGGCGCAATATATCTCGGTGCGCAACGCGTCCGGTGCGACCACGCCGGGTTCATCGACGTAAATCTCCCAGACGGGCATGGTGCCATTGATACCTTGGGTTTTCATGTGATCCCACATCGCCTTGTGGGTGTCGCCCAGATTGTCATAGGGACCGACATGCATCACATGCATCGCTTCGCCCGCCGGCAATGTCGCGGCGTTGATTGTGCCGCTGGCTTTGGCCGCGTCCTCACTGGCCACCATGACCCCGCCGCGAAACCGCAGGATTTTCGGGTCCATGTCAATATAGACCGATATCGGCATGGACAGTGGCACAATTCCATTTTGTTCAACAAAACCGAACACCTCAGCAAAGGCAGAACCCATGGCATCGGATATCTCGGGGCCATAGGGGACCTCTTTGTCGACATAGATGTAATGCTGGTCGGGCAGAGTTTTGCGGATATAGTCCATGTGTTCCCCCTGTCATGTTATTGTCGCAGCCTAACAGATTTGGAACGGAGTTCTCAATCTGCTTGTTGCACTTGCGACGGCGGCGGCTCGGTGTATGGGGCCCGGGGCGGGGCCGGTCATTTCATCTGGTATTTCGGATCATCGACCGATCCGATGACGCGCGCGGGGTTTCCGGCAACCACCGAGCGGGCGGGAATGTCGGCGGTCACCACAGAACCGGCAGCGACCATGGCGCCGTCTCCGATAGTGATCCCGGGCAAGATGATGGCGCCCTCGCCAATCCAGACCTTGTTGCCGATCGTGATGGCGTGAGCCAGATTGATCACGCTGAACGGCAGCCGGTCGTCCACGGGTGGGCCGAACCGGTCTTCGGGGCGCACGGGATGGGTGTCGGTGATGAATTGGACATTGGGCCCGACGGCCACATGATCACCAAACGTGATGGGCGCGCTGTCCAGAAATGTTGCGCCGAAATTGACAAAGCAGAAAAAGCCGAATTTGACGTGGCGGCCGTACTGGATGTTGAATGGCGACATGACCAGCGCAACATTGCTGTCTTGTGAAAACAGGCCCTTTGCGGCCTCAATCCGGGCGGGAATGTCGTTGTTTGAGATGGCATCCATCGCCGCCTTTGCCTTGGCCGCCTGGGTCTTGAGCTCAAACAGGTACGAATCGCCCCCATTGAAGGGGCGACCCGCAATCATGTTTTTGTAATTATCGTTGCTCCTGTCGGCCCCCTTGGTGTCGAGGGCCAGTCTGGGCCTAGTTCTTGGCTTTATCAACCATCTTGCCCGCCGAGATCCAGGGCATCATGCCGCGCAATGTCTCGCCCGTGGCTTCGATCTGGTGTTCGTCGTTGATGCGACGCGTGCCTTTGAAGAACGGCTGGCCGACTGCATTTTCGGCCATGAAGTCACGCACGAATTTGCCGGTCTGGATGTCGGTCAGGATGGCTTTCATCCGTGCCTTTGTCTCATCGTAGGGCAGAACGCGCGGACCGGAAACATATTCGCCATATTCGGCGGTGTTCGAGATCGAGTAGTTCATGTTGGCGATGCCGCCCTCATAGATCAGATCGACGATCAGCTTGACCTCGTGCAGACACTCGAAATAGGCCATTTCGGGCGCATAGCCGGCTTCGACCAATGTTTCAAAGCCCATGCGGATCAATTCGACCAGCCCACCACACAAGACGGCTTGTTCACCAAACAGGTCGGTTTCGCATTCTTCGCGGAAGTTGGTTTCAATGATGCCCGAACGGCCGCCGCCGATGGCAGAGCAATAGGACAAGCCAAGTTCCAGCGCCTTGCCGGAGGCATCGTTGTGAACGGCCACCAGGCAAGGCACGCCGCCGCCCTTGGTGTATTCGCCGCGCACCGTATGGCCAGGGCCTTTGGGGGCCATCATGATCACGTCGACACCGGGCTTGGGTTCGATCAGGCCGAAATGCACGTTCAAACCGTGCGCAAAGGCGATTGCGGCACCTTCGCGAATGTTGTCATGCACATGTTTCTTGTAGGTTTCGGCCTGCAGTTCGTCGGGCATGGTGAACATGATCAGATCGGCCCATGCGGCAGCTTCTGCGATGCCCATGACTTTCAGGCCTTCGCCTTCGGCTTTGGCCGCAGAGGGCGAGCCGTCCCGCAGGGCCACGACCAGGTTTTTCGCGCCGCTGTCGCGCAAGTTCAGCGCATGGGCATGGCCCTGGCTGCCGTAGCCCAGAATGGCCACTTTCGTGTCTTTGATCAGGTTGATGTCGCAGTCACGGTCATAGTAAACGCGCATTGTGTTCTCCAATAGGTTTGAATTCTGCGGGTAGGATAGGCAATTTCAGACAGGTTTCGACGTTAAATGGCGCAGGTTTTTTCCATTTTTTGGCGTTTTCATGTGCGTTATTTTCATGATATGAGGAATTCATGCTTGATGACATTGACCGACGCCTGTTGCGCTATTTGCAGTCTGATCCGGGGCTGTCTGCCGTGGAACTGGCCGAAAGGGCCCGCCTGCCGGTGGCAACCGCGTCACGCCGGGTCGAGCGGTTGCGCAAGGATCGGGTGATCGCGGCGGATCGTGCGGTGGTTGACTGGCGCGCTTTGGGGTATGAGGTCGAAGTGTCATTGCGGGTAACATTGGACAAAACGGCGCCACGCGCCTTTGACGATTTCATCCAGGCCGCGCGCGCCCTCAGCGAGGTGGTCGAAATCCAAACCTTTCTTGGCCAGGTGGATGTTCGGCTCTCGGTCATTGCGCGGGATATGGGCCATTATCAGACCATTTACCGAGACGGCGTTCTGGCTTTGCCCCATATCACCGATATCGAGGCCCTGATGCATGTGGCGACGCTGAAATCCGAAGAGGCCCTGCCCATATGATCCAGTTCGATGACATGGATCGGCGGATATTGCGCGCGTTGGTCGAGGATGCCAGTCAGACTGCCGGTGCTTTGGGGCGGGTCCTTGGCCTGTCGCAATCGGCAACCTGGCGGCGGATAAAAAGATTGACCGATGCCGGTGTGATCGCCGGACGCCGCCTGGAACTGGACAAGGAACAATTGGGGTTTGGCGTGACGGTTTTTCTGGGTGTCAAACTGGCCACCAAGGGGCGCGTCGGGCTGGAAGATTTTGAACGGGCGGTGCGGGCGGTTCCGGAAGTGCAGACAATTCAGCATGTGCTGGGCCTGTATGATTACCGATTGCGCGTTGTGGCCCGCGATTTGCCCGATTTCGAGAGAGTGTTGCGTCGGCGGATCATGACCTTGCCGGGGGTGGGCAATGTCGAGGCGAATGTCATGCTCAGTGAGGAACGCCTGGCCGGGCCGCTATAGCAGGGCCTCCCGCCGGCGTTTCACGCATCAAAGATGCGCGCCGCGCCGTTGGGCCCGGCCGCTTCGCGGCGAAGGTATTTTCAAACCAAAGAGGGCAGGCTTTCGCTTTGACCCGATGGCGGCTTTGCGGCAAGGATGGGCAAATGTTTTCTGCCATGGAGATGAGACATGACGGCATTGCGCGATGATATCGATCCAGATGGATTGCTGGAATTTTCGGTTGTGTTCACTGACCGCTCGTTGAACCACATGTCGATGGCGTTTCAGCAGATCATGCGCGAAATCCATGAGACCCTTTGCGCGGTCTATGGGGCATCCGGCGCGGTGGTGGTGCCGGGTGGTGGCACCTATGCGATGGAGGCCGTCGCGCGCCAATTCGCAACCGGCAAGCGCGCGCTGGTCTTGCGCAACGGCTTTTTTTCCTATCGCTGGAGCCAGATATTCGAGGCAGGCGCCATTCCTACCTGGCATGGCCTGTGCAAGGCGCGGCGTGTTGGAAACGGGGCCAGGGCGCCTTTTGCTCCCGCGCCGATTGACGAGGTGGTCGCCACGATCCGGGCCGAAAGGCCGGATGTTGTTTTTGCCCCGCATGTTGAAACGGCTTCAGGGATCATCCTGCCCGATGAGTATATCGCAGCGGTGGCGGCGGCGGTGCATGAGGTTGGCGGCTTGTTCGTGCTTGATTGTATCGCCTCGGGCTGCATCTGGGTGGATATGGCGAAACTGGGCGTCGATGTTCTGATTTCAGCGCCGCAAAAGGGATGGTCCGCGCCGCCCTCTGCCGGCTTGGTCATGATGAATGAGGCCGCCATCGAGGCGTGCCGCGCTGCCCGATCAACCAGTTTTGCCGTGGATCTGGGTAAGTGGTTGAGCATCATGGAGGCCTATGTGAACGGCGGCCATGCCTACCACGCAACCATGCCAACGGACGCCTTGCGAAAATTTCATGCGGCCATGATGGAAAGTCAGGCCATTGGGTTTGATGTGCTGAAAGACGCGCAGTGGCAGCAGGGGCGCGGGGCGCGCGCGTTGTTGTCAGAGCGCGGTCTGAA
>Ga0316205_10001441_pt1 | contig 29799 bp, 34 predicted proteins | sample 3monthpyrite_MG_FD_204941 | JGI IMG/M metagenome (GOLD analysis project Ga0316205, IMG submission 204941) | Microbial mat bacterial communities from mineral coupon in-situ incubated in ocean water Damariscotta River, Maine, United States -... | ecosystem: Environmental > Aquatic > Marine >...
ACCGTCAGCACAACGCCAGCATGCGTTCATTAATGCGTACTCGCATCAAAAACGTTGTTAAGGCAATTGCTTCAAATGACAAAGACGCTGCTGCTACCGCATACAAACTCGCTGTTCCAGCGATTGATAGTATGGTTAGCAAAGGTCTAGTTCATAAGAACAAAGCCGCTCGTCATAAGAGCCGTCTTAATAATCACGTTCGCAGCATGGCGTGATTGCTAAAAGCAGTACATAAAAAAGCCGCTCATTTGAGCGGCTTTTTTTGGCCTGAACGATTTTTACCACGGCATAAAACTATTTATCTTATTCATCGGACGAGACACACTGTAGTTCATCACAGCCATATCATGCCCCATCTTACTCATCGACGTATTCATGGCATTCATATTATTCACCATTTTCTGCATCGCTTTAGTCTGATTAGTCGTATTCTTAGACACCAATATCATACTCTCAGAAATAACCGTCATATTGTTTGAAATCTGTTGCATATTCTTCGCCATTCTATGCGCATCTTCAGTCAAACTAAAAATCAGATAAAAACCGTACGCGGCCAATAAAATAAACGCAAACAAAGAAGGGTAAACAATCATTTCCCATCTTCGAGCACTGGCAGTAAAGGCTTTTGACAGCGTTTCCATGCTGCGCCCCATACATTCTTCCATCGACTTTTTCTCTGCGATCGCTGGATCCTGACATTTCTCGCAGTCAAGTTCACCGCAGTCACCCTTTTCACATGTGACCGCCAATGCTTCGTCTGTCGCGCTATTATCACTACTCATTGCAAACTCCTAAATCTAAAATAAAATCAATACCCTACTGCGCAGACCTCCACTCCACAAACAGCTCGTACTCATTGCTACATTATTATTATTTTAAAAAGCCCCATCAGCACCGCGGTGCATGATAGCAAGAATTGTTTCCTTAACCTTAATGGCTTCCATTTTCAATTCATCTGGTAATGTTTTACCACCATAAATCATCAAATCCATATTCAAGGTATATAGCCAAATTTTACCTTGTTTGTCTTCTACCATCGCAACCCGGCAGGGTAAGTAGGCTGAAAAGGCGTCGCTGTAATCCAACATTTTTACCGCTGTTAATGGATCACAGAACATATAAATATTTAAGGTGCGGTACTCTTTACCTGTCATCAATCCGACTTGTTTGCTGAGTGGCAACTCACCTACATTCTTAATATTGTATTCATTAGCAACTGATTTCATTGCTTGCTCGGCATCTTCAACGCTCACACCTTCAGAAAGCGGTACGCGCCAAACTGTTGCTTCTGCAGCATTACCTGTTTCCAGGACAGTGGTCATCATTTTCAAGTAGACATCGCCTGCCTTGTCATCAAACTGTTGTACTGATTGAATCTCTTTATGGAAATACAGCCCACCACCGACCGCCACAACCACAACGATAAACCCTATTAACGCAAATAATCTGCCAAGAATGCCCATGTTAGTACTCCCTAGTTTTAAGAGTTATTTTCTTGCTTAGTTTTTAAATTTTGTAAGCGTTCATTTATTCGCGCTGACTGTTCCTGATCCATCTGACTTACTAAATAATGAAAAAATGCGGCTTGTTGCATATCTTTTTTATCAATCAAACGTAAAGCAACTTCGGTGTATGCGTTGGCAGCTTCTTTCCATCTTGCCTGCATGTAATAAATATTGCCAAGTTCACCCCAAGCATCAATATCTGCATCATCAGTGTTTGTTAAAATCCGATAGACGCGTTCAGCCTTGGCTAAGTCTTGATCCCAAAATGCTTCCCTTGCATCTTCGATGGATTCATTTTCTTCATCAACCATCGATGCAACAGGGGCCAATAGCAGGTCATCCTCCGAATCCTTACCAAAAAAAATAAGTGTCATCGCCATAAGTAAAATTAAACCGGCCGCTACTAATAATGTGCTTCGCATTGACATCTTTATCTCCTATTCCTTCAAGAACTCAATCAATTAGCTATTTACTGGCGCTTGTAGTGCTTTAACATGCTCGTCTATACGTTTAACTTGAGCAGGTGCTAAACCAAAGACGATATAACGCAAATACATTGCTTGAGGAAAATCCCCTTTATCTAATAACAGTAACGCAGCTTCAGTGTAGGCCACTGCGGCTTGTTTCCATTTTGCTTGTAAGTAATAAACATTACCGAGTTCACCCCAGCTGTCTGCATCTGCCTTAGCTGTTTTTATTTGTTGCTTATAAAAAATTTCAGCCTGTGCTAAATCTTGTTGCCAAAATGCTTTGCGCGCAGCCGCTAAATCAGCTGGTTTTTTAGGCGCCATAGACGCGCCGCCTATAGCGACTTGCGTTTTAGTTGCTTCTGTTGCCTTTACAACAGCTTTAGGTGTCGTTACAACCGCTCCTTCTGCAAATGTTGCTTGAGCAACTGATTTTGTTTCAGTTTCTTTGTCTACTTCTACTATAGCTTCCGATGCTTTATCTGCTTCGACTATGACTTCCGGTGCTTTATCTACTTCTACTATGGCTTCCGATACTTTATCGAGTTCGACTACAGCTTCTGATGTTTTATTTGTTTCTACGATAATATCTGGTGCTTCAGTCTCAGTTGTGATGTTTTCAACAGTGTTGGTTTTTACATCTTCCCTTTTTTCTGCAACTGTTTCAGAAGGCATTACCTCAACAACTGCTTCTTCAACAACTACTGGTTGTTCTTTAACAACAGGATCAACGATGGCGGAAACCACATATTCACGCGGCGCATTACTGGACACGTCACGGTGCATCAAACTAGGCTTTGGTGCGGCCATTGGATCGACTTTCTCCGGCGAGATAAAATCATGCACCATTGTTCTTGCTTGTTGGTATTTTTGTTGTGCTTGTGGCAACCACATCGATTGATAATACCAAGCCGCACCAGCAATGCTAATAATGATCACCAAAAAAATAACAGTCCCTATACAACTAAAACCTTTTTGCTTCGCAACAGGTCTTTTTTCTGCGACTTCATCCATCGTAATTTTTCGCTCAGTTGAGTCTACTTCACTCATCTTTATGTTATCTCCTAATTACTGATACAGGGCGCTGGCAAAAGCTTCGAACTCATCCGAGCCCTTACTGCCACGCCATAATTCAAAAACGGCTAAACCTTCACTCATCGAACGCCTATAAATCGTCCGTTGATATAATCTTTGCGGCAATACGACGACATTCGGTAACTGCGCTAATGCCGCTTCAGTATCATCCGATTCGCGTACTGCATGGTGTGTGTCTGCACGATTAACAAACACCAATATTTCTATCGGTTTATCCATGCCTTCTCGGGCTTCGCGCACAATTTTTAAAAACCGTTGTGTTGCCCAAACATCCGGTTGACTCGGCGGCACCGGAATAATAATTCGATCAGCCAGTCGTATCGCTTCACGCATCCCTTCTGGGTTCGCCGCACCTACATCAAAAATAACTTCCGCATCAGAATTAATATCAACAGAAAGTCTTTCTAATGCTGTGACTGTCAATTCAGGTTGATGCTCTTCATCTTTCCTAATCTGTGCAACGTCATGAAAAGTAAGTTGCGGATCAAGATCAAATGCCTGCACCTCATAACCGCTACCTAGTAGCCAAACCGCCAAGTTGAAACTAACGGTACTTTTCCCTGATCCACCTTTTAAATTCGCTACAACAGTAATCATTTAACGCCGCCAACCATTCATCATGTTTCCATTACCTTGGTACCTAGGGTAACCCTGATAAGCAGGATAACCATATTGGTTGCCAGACTGCATACCGTAAATATTGCCATGATACTCAATTACAAAATGTGCATCACCACGTTGATTCATTGTGCCTTTTACATTCCAACCGCCATACGGCAGATTGCCATATTGTGGTTGCACATAGGCAGGCCAAACACTTGGCCAATAGCCTGTTCTGCTTGGGAAATAACCATTCGAATTATTCCACCAAGCCTGCGCTTGATTAGCAAATGTCATTAACAATAATGACATTGCTAATAAAACCAATCTCACCTCGCTTTACCTTGTGGCGGTGAGGGTGGTTGTACTCGCCTTTCATAACCTTTAGGAATCGTAAATAAAGCTTTGTTTTGCTTACCCACTTTAATGTCACGTAATTCCCTAACATACCCATCAGGATGTTCTTCACGGATGACCAGTTTTAATTCGCGGTCATACCATTGTAAAAACTGTGAGCGTTGGCCATCCGCTGACATCAGCTGCATACGCCATTTTTCAGCCTTGCGCTTATTAATGTCATCTTCGCCTAAGAAAAACATTTCTACCACTGCACCATCAGCAGAAAATTCTCGTATAGGTAACTGCCGTTCACGATCTATCCAATGCAAAGTATGCACCGGACGGCCATTCTCAACGCGGGTAAATTCCCATTTTTCTGTTTCAATATCATTAACAACTTCATCGTCTAACTTGCGACAGATCGTACCTGCCATTTTTTTGCAGGGACTATCACCGTCCGTCACACGGCGATCAGGGAATGAAGGTGCATATTGTTCAATAAAAACTTTTTGTCCTGGAAATAACATTACTCGCTTGTTTTCGTCAGGATAAATAAGCTCGACCATCTTATGACCGTTTTGTTCGTATTCACTGCGAATTGCTTTTTGTGAGATAGTGATCCGTGTTTGTACAACACCCTGCGGCGTAATTTGCACAGCCGTTGCAGAAAATGGCTTACCAGGATTTTGTGCGGCAACTGTACTGATCATTGTTAAACCAATCACAGTAAATAAAAGTTGCTTTAACCGAATCATCTTACTTTCCTCTTTTCTTTTACGCATTAAAAGCGGGCACACGCCTTGTACGATGACAAGACGTATACCAACTACTTACCTTACTTAGCTGGCGCAGCTGCTGGTGCAGGTGGCGCGTAGCCGTATGGTGCTGGCGGGTAGCCATATGGTGCAGGTTGTGGACCGTAGCCATAAGGTGCTGGCGCATAACCTTGATTGCCATAACCCTGATACCCTTGATTACCATAACCATTACCGTAACCATTACCACTGCCATAGCCGTTACCACTGGCATTACCACTAGAGCGGCCGCCCATGTTGAATGACATATTACCGTCACCCCAACCATTGCCGTTACCCCAACCGTTACCATTGCCATAGCCGTTACCATAGCCATTGCCATTGCCATTTCCCCAACCGTTATTGTTATAACCGTTGTTCCATGGACCACCACCATTCCAAGGACCCCACCACGCTTGCGCAGTAGATAATGGTGCTGCTGCTGCACCGACTATAATAGCAGCTGCTAATAGTTTACTTACTCTTTTCATAACACTCTCCTTACGTTTTGCAGTTTACATTTTATGCAGACTACTCTTCCCACAAAAAGTGCAGATGAGAAATGCGGGAAGCAACACTCTCCATCTGTTCCAAAAAAATCGTTACCAAAAACCATTCGAACCATCATTACCCGTCGACCAAGGACCATAAGGCACTGCAACTGGATCAGACCACCACGGCATTTGATTACTGTAATAAGGGCTTACCTGCTGCATGTAATGCCGATACTCAAATTGACGTGCAGGGATCCGATTTAACGGCGCAGAATAATGTTGCTGCGGTTTTACACCCATCGTTTGTCTTGTCTCTAAGCCGTTATCACCCTGTCTATGTTGATTACCCCATTGTTGCGGTTGTGGGCGCCACGGATTGTACTGCGATGCCTGTGCTGTGCTGATCCAAAGCATGCATGGCAATAGCGCTATTAATAAATAGCCAATCTGCTTCATTTGTTATCCTGCTTTTTACTGTCTTGTGCAACTATTTTTTCTGCAGGCTGTGCCATTTCTTGTGCCTGAGGCTGCCTCGCCCATGGTGGCGGCATCGGACGTTGCGGTGGATGATTCATCCAAGCCGGCCGCGTAGGCGGTTGAGGCACATTCGCCCAAACTGGCCGTTGTGGTGGCATAGGGTGTTGTGGTGCCTGCGCCCATTCTGGTCGTGGTGGTGACATTGGTCGCTGTTGCTGATTTTCATTCGGCTGATCAGGACGCGCTGGTGGCATAAGATGCTGCGGTACCTGTGCCCATTCTGGTCGTGGTGGCGGCATTGTGCGTTGTGGCGCCTGCGCCCATTCTGGTCGTGGTGGCGGCATTGGACGTTGTGGTGCCTGCGCCCAATCTGGTCGTGGCATGGGCCCTTGTGGTGACATTGGTCGCTGCTGCTGTTCATTTCCATTCGGTTGATCAGGGCGCGCTGCTGGCATAGGACGCTGCGGTGCCTGCGCCCATTCTGGTCGTGGTGGCGGCATTGGACGTTGTGGCACCTGCGCCCAATCTGGTCGTGGCATGGGCCCTTGTGGTGACATTGGTCGCTGTTGCTGTTCATTTCCATTCGGTTGATCAGGGCGCGCCGGTGGCATAGGACGCTGCGGTGCCTGCGCCCATTCTGGCCGTGGTGGCGGCATTGGACGTTGTGGCGCCTGCGCCCATTCTGGTCGCGGTGGCGGCATCGGACGTTGTGGTGCATTCGCGTGATCAGGTCGTGATGCTGACATCGGACGTTGTTGCGGCGCATTCATCTGGCCAGACTGTATTGGTGCTGGTGGCATTGACGCAGCGGGTCGCTCAACCTGTGATTGATAAGGTCCCGGTGGAGGTGGCACAGACGCCTGCCCTGTCTCTGCGTCATCGGCCATTACCGATGAGGTCATTATTGCTGTGATAATCGCAGTTGCTAACAAAGTCTTTGTTTGTGTTTTCATCGCCTTTCCTCGGTTCAGATTTTTCATTCGTCAATGTCCTGTTTCAACTGAATGCCACGTCTAGCCCGTGACTTTTTCTTGCTCGCTGGTTTCTTTGCCGTTGTTGTTTTTGCAACAACCTTCTTTTTGCTAACCGGTTTTTTCTTCGTTACCGCTTTCTTAGCTTTTTCTGGTGCAGGCGTAGCGGCTTGCTTCTTAATAACCGCAGGCTGCTTAACGTCAACGGTCTTTTCCTTCGCCTTCGCCTTGGTCTCCGTCTTTAATTCTGCTTGTGGCGGTGTGCCTTGTGGGCCACTACCTCCTGAGTCATCAGGGCTGTCATTACCCTTTGGTGAATTGCCGCCATCATCTGGTTTAGGCGCTGCTTTTTTGACAAATAACCGTTGCCAAATTGCAACAAAAAAGTTCATCAATGCTCTTAATGTTTCTTCGATCGCAATCGAACCCTTCAATAAAGCATCACCAATTCTGTATTCACGCGCCATCTTACGCTGATGATTTGTTAATGGTGCCGAATTAGGCTCATTCAAGGCACAATCGGCATCACCTGGCTCTGATGGTACACCTGCCATCAAATAAAACTGCTTCTGAGCACTGATGCAACCTAATGGTATAACCACTAATGTCAGTATCGTCGCTACCGCGGTACCAAACAACAGGCTTGCCGCCATGCCTTGGAAAATCGGATCTGAAACAATCGCTGCTGCACCCGCCATTAGCGTTAATGCTGTAATTAAAATGGGACGCATCCGAGTCTGTCCAGCTGAAATCACTGCCTCACGTATCGGTGTACCTCGTTTAACCTCATTAAGCACAAACTCAACCAATAAAATTGAGTTTCGAACAATGATTCCCGCCAGCGCAATAAAGCCAATCATTGATGTTGCAGTGAATTCTGCACCAAGTACCCAGTGTCCCGGTATGATCCCGATCAAGGTTAATGGAATTGGCGCCATAATTAGGCCGCCAATACGGAAATTTTTGAACTCCCAGACGATTAAGCCATAGATCAACAGCAATGCCACCATGAATGCCGCACCCATATCACGGAAGGTTTCATAAGTAACTGTCCACTCGCCTGTCCATTCAAACCCTGATACATCATTACTCAGCGGTGGCCCGAGCAGTCCATCCGGCATACCTGTAATTTGAACACCATCAGGGGTGGTGTAATTTTCAAGCAAATCTTCAACACCAAACATACCGTAAATAGGTGCGCCAAGAGTACCTTCCATTTCACCCGTCACATATTCAACCGCGCGTAAATCTTTATGGTAAATAACGGCCTCTTCTGTGTGACGCACAAAGCTACCCAATTCTGCCAAGGGTACCGGCGTACCATCTCGCGCACGAATCGGTAAATTACCTAGGCGTTTTAATTGTGCGCGAACCGCTAAGGGAACTTGCATGACGATCCACGTCGGTTCAAGTACTGCTTCTCGTTTGACATCACCTAGGCGGTAATCGCCCATGGCCATATCAAGGTTGCGATTAATGTCATCAACACTAATGCCATGGCGAACCGATTTTTCAACATCGACTTCAAAGCGCCAGAACTCATATTGCCCTGTTAGATAATTATCGACGTCAACAATGTTATCCACTTCTTCAAACATGCGCGTCATGTCACTGGCTACCTTGCGGCGTGTTTGAGCATCTGGTCCATAAATTTCTGCGACAACTGTTTGCAGTACTGGTGGTCCTGGTGGCATCTCTACAACTTGAATGCGCGCATCGATATTATTGCGACGAATATAATCCTGTAAAAGATGACGCGCTTCCACGGCAATTTTATGACTACCACGGTCGCGCTCTTTTTTGTCCGTTAGCATGACTTGTATGTCACCCTGCCAGGGTTCACGACGCAAGAAGTAATGACGCACCAAACCATTGAAGTTAAACGGTGATGAGGTGCCTGCATAATTTTGCATGGCAGTAATTTCAGGAATGGTGCGTAATTGTTCTGAAAGTTCGGCAGCCAAGTTTGCTGTCACGGGTAATGCAGTGCCTTCGGGCATATTAATGACAACATTAAATTCAGGCTTGTTATCAAATGGCAACATTTTTACTGTTGTGGCATTGAAGTAAAACATTGAGCAAGCCAAAAAAGTTAACACGATCATTGTCGCGAGAAAAATCAAACCCAGTGCACGATTTAAACACAATTTTTGCATTACCGGTTTATAAAAACGACCAATGCGTTCACGTGAACGTAATTCTTTTTCTTCGGCTTTTTCTAGTGCTTCTAACTCGGGCCGAACCCGCATTGCTAACCAAGGTACAAATACAAAGGCCGCAATTAATGAAAATATCATCGCAGCAGAACCCAGTACCGGAATCGGTCGCATGTAGGGGCCCATTAAACCGCTGACAACCCCCATTGGCAACATAGCAGCAATAATGGCAAGGGTTGCTAAAATAGTTGGGTTACCCACTTCGCGCACGGCATCCACAGCAATGGCTGCCGTTGTTTTACCCGCCTCAAGCCAGCGGCGGAATATGTTTTCAACCACGACCGTCGCGTCATCAACAAGAATACCAATAGAAAAAACCAGTGCGAACAAGCTGACACGATCAATCGTATAATCAAGTACCCATGCTGCCCAGACCGTAACCAAGATAACAATTGGAATAACCGCTGTAACAACCGATGCTGCGCGAATGCCTAAACCAATTAAACATAAAATGCTCACAGCAACAGCTGCTTCAAATAGAGCAACTAATAATTCATTTACTTTATGATCGGCTGTTTCACCATAGTTACGCGTGATGGTTACATTCACATCATCAGGAATAAGCGTACCCTTTAAAGAATCTAATTTAGCGAGAATAGATTCAGCAACTGTTACGCCATTTGTACCAACCTTTTTTGCAACCGCAATCGTTACTGCTGGAACAGCGGTCGCCTCAGGTACAAAATTATTTTTTGGATTACCGCTATAAAAAGTGACTACTTGTGTAGCATCAGCAGGTTCTTGCTCAACTGATGCCACATCACGTACATAAACGGGAGCATCTTCACGAATACCAATCACAAGATTAGCAACATCCTGTGCGGTAGTTAAAAATGCGCCACTGTAAACAGTAAACACTCTATCGCCAGCTTCAACACTACCCGCATTGAGCTCCGTATTCGCTGTGTGAATTGTCTGTGCTAATTCATCGAGCGTTACATCATGACCACTCAAGCGCTCTGGGGAAGCTTCAATACGAATTTGTTCACGACGTCCACCAGTAACAAAGCCATTACCTGTATCGGGTACTTGTCCAAGACGCTGTAACACATCAAGTGACAATCGTCGCAAGGTCGCGTCATCAACAGTATCTGACCATAACGTTGCGGTAACAATCGGAACATCATCAATCCCTACAGGTTTAACCAATGGCATTGCAACGCCAGGAGGAACCCGATCAAGATTCGACTGTAATTTGTCATGCACTTTTACAATCGACGCGCCGAGTTCTTCGCCAACTTTAAAACGCACAGTCACAATGGCTGCACCGCGCATGGTGGCAGAATAAATATGTCGCGTACCTGGGATTTCATCCATGATGCGTTCTAGTGGCTCCGTCACAAGCGTCGTTACTTGCTCCGCAGATGCGCCAGGATACTTCACATAGACATCGACCATTGGCACAGAAATTTTTGGATCTTCCTGTCGAGGCGTAAACATTAACCCCAAGATACCAATCGCAAGAAAAGCAAAAATAAGCAACGGTGTTACAGGCGAATCAATAAACTGTTTTGCAATGCCGCCGGCAATACCGGGATCAGGCATGACTTCGTGGTCTGAATTATTATCTGTCATAGTCGATACAAATTATTTTTAATTTTTTTTATCATTAGTTTTTTTAGTAACGGGTTCTACCAACAGGCTTGCCTGCTCGGTAACCAGGTTGTGGCGCAGCTAAAATCTGTTCCCCTGTCTGCAAACCAGATAGCACTGGCACATAGCCATTGCCTAAAGGTTCACCGAGTCGCACTAGTCTTAATTGCGTTTTGTTGTCCTGCCCCAGCACGAAAACAGCTGGCAAACTACCGCGACGAACAGCGGCTTGTTCTGGTATCACAGGGGTTAACTGACCTGCAGCATTGCCGTCTGGTAACATCACTTCCGCATAAAGTCCTGGACCACCCGCTGTGCCGGAGGGCAAATCAAGTTTGACGGTTACTGTATGCCGATTGACATGCGCAGCTGGATAAATTTGCGCAACACGTGCTTCTACTTGCCCGCCCACGTCTAATCGTGCCGGTACAGGCATGCCTACCTGTAACTGACCCACCACGCGAACAGGCACTTCCACCTGAATTTGTAACCGAGTGACATCGGCGATGCTTACTAGCGGCTCACCGGGTTGAACAGTGTCACCGATTTCTACAAACTTTTTAGTTAACACGCCGGTAAAGGGAGCAACCGTCCGCGCATCACGTAACTTAGCTTCAACGACATCAACGCCTGAATGCGCCTGTAGAATTTGTGATTGGGCTTTTTGTACATTGGAGCTTTGGCCATACAAATCCGCTTGTCTTTCTAGCCATGGGTTGCCCATGCCTAGATTACTTCCAATACCACGGGTGAAAAACTGATCAAACATTGATGGCATACCCATACCCGGCATTCTGCCAATATCACGCGACTTAGGTGCCCATAATTCTCGCGAGTATTGCACGCGGCTATTTCGTAACATGCTTTCCGCGGTGCCCAGCTGTGCAATGGCACGACGTCGTTCAGCGTTCAACACATCATCACTTAAACCGACAATCAGCGATTTTTCATTAAACCAATCGCCTTCCCTGCCACCTAGAAATTCGACACGACCTGGTAACTGAGCGGTTAGAGTGACTTCACGCGCGGCAACTACTGAGCCACCTAAGATCATATTATTGTTTTGGGGTGCAGCCACAACGCGATAAATACCTGAGCCACCGTAGTAAAACTGGTTCTGCGCAGGATAGTCCGCGCCTGAAAGTGGCATCGCCGCAACTGAGAGAGGTATCGCAATACCAACTGTTAATAACACTCTCTTTAAATATTCGGTGGTCATGCTCTTCCCTCTATCCTTTAACTGCTTTTTATTATCATTAACTTTTATATGGTTGCAGACTTCGTGCCAAAATTAAGTTATTGTTTTATATGTATTTAAATTCCATGTTGCAATTTGCCTGCAACATCAAAAGTACATTTATCTATTAGTATTTCATTAAGTAACTGTTTTATTAATATCTTATACACGTTGCGGGTGTTGCGGTCCGTTGCAATAGCGCGCATCATCTGCAACATCAGGAGACAATTTCCCTTTATGAGCAAAACCGAACAATTTCTAGAGGCTTTGGAGCCAATACTCAATCATGTCGATGAAGGTGTCCTAATTGCGGAGCAGACTGATAATGTACTCTACTACAATTCCCGTTTTAGGGAACTAGTTTCACTGCCAGAAAGCATAAAATTAGTGTCACTCCAAGAACTCAAGTCATTTAACATCAAAAAGCTGATACTCCGCGCAGCCATCGATGCTGGTGAGGTTGATGCGGCTAGTCGACCAACCGGTAGCTTTGTTGAATTCGAACACACGCTCGAACTAGAAAACACCAGTATTCCACTGCATGTACGCAGTGGGCTTATCTCTCTCCCGTCCAGACTCGAACCGGTACGTGTGGTCATGGTGAAAGACCGCACTGAACACAAACAGCTTGCCGCTGTACTCTCTCATAGTAGTGACAGCGGCCTCATCACCAATGACGCGCAAATGTTGGAAATCGTTGCTCGTCTGGAACAAATTGCACCATCGCAAGCATTTGTGTTGTTACAAGGCGAATCGGGCACGGGTAAAACTCAACTTGCCCGATACTTGCATCAACAAAGCACCCGGAATAAAAAATCCTATATTGAAGTTAACTGCGCAGCCATTCCCCATAGCCTAATTGAATCAGAGCTATTTGGTCATGTGAAAGGCGCATTTACGGGCGCGCATCAACGACGTGAAGGTCGTTTCCAAGCGGCCAATGGTGGAACACTGTTTCTTGATGAGATAAGTGAAATTCCGTTAGCGCTACAGGCAAAACTACTACGTGCTGTGCAAGATCAATGCTTTGAAATGGTTGGTTCTGATAAAACCATCAAAGTAGACGTGCGTGTTATCTCAGCGACCAACCGCAATTTACGCAACCAAGTCGATGAGGGGCAGTTTCGCGCTGATTTATTTTATCGCCTTGCTGTGATCCCTATTAACATTCCACCACTGCGCGACCGCCCTGGGGATATTTCCTTATTAATAAAACAATTCGTCAAACAACTTGTTGAGCGCGGTTATCCAGACAATCTAAAATGGAACAGCGAAGCACTCAGCATGATGCTTGACTATAGTTGGCCAGGGAATGTCCGCGAATTACGCAATGCTGTCGAACATGGCATGATTTGCGCCAATGAGAATGAAATAACAGTTAATAGTTTGCCTCAAGACATTAGTCTTAGAAACTTATCGTCCTCGCCCATGGGAAATTCCATTAGTCAGCATGAAAACAATTTACAACGTGAAAAAATTATTGACGCATTAAAACAGGTGAACGGAAATCGCGCTGAGGCAGCCGAAAATCTAGGTATTAATCGCACAACACTGTGGCGCCGGATGCAGAAATTTGGGATTGATGAGACTGCTGCGAACTAAGTTAGAATGAGATTATCTCGGTGAACTAATTCTGCTTCACCCACATAACCAAGTAGTGCTTCAATGTGATCACTTGATTGGCCCATGATGCGTTTTGTTTCATCTGCGTTGTAGTTAATTAAACCGCGTGCAACTTCATGCCCAGAATCATTCACACAACGCACGATTGCGCCGCGATTAAATTGACCATCCACCGCAGTAACACCGACCGCTAATAAACTCGAGCCTTGTTCGCAGACTTTTTTTACCGCACCAGCATCAAGGTGCACAGTACCATGTAAATTAATTTGCCCAGCTAACCATTGCTTTCTGGCCGTTAAGATTTCTGTGCTAGCGGTGAGTAAGGTGCCCACTTCTTCGGCATTACTTATCTTTTGTAAAACAGCTTCACAGCGTCCAGAGGCAATCACTGTCGAGGTACCAGAACCCGCGGCCAAACGTGCAGCTTTTAATTTTGTTAACATGCCACCACGGCCTAGTGCAGAACCTTCACCGGCTAACGCCATTAAAGAAATATCATTCGCATCACCTTGATGAATGAGTCTTGCATCTTTATTACTACGGGGATCGGCATCAAATAAACCATCTTGATCAGTGAGGATCACTAGCAAATCGGCATCAACTAAATTCGAGACTAAGGCAGCCAACGAGTCGTTATCACCAAAGCGGATTTCATCTGTTACAACGGTATCGTTTTCATTCACCACAGGCACGACATTCATTTCTTGCAAAGTACGTAAGGTACTGCGCGCATTGATATAACGTTTTCGGTTAGCCGTGTCTTCATGGGTTAAGAGAATTTGTGCCGTATGGATACCATGCTTTTTAAACGCTGACTCATAACATTGCACCAAGCCCATTTGCCCAACAGCGGCCGCCGCTTGTAATTCATGTACAGCATGTGGGCGTGACGTAAGGCCAAGTCGTTGCATGCCTTCAGCAACGGCCCCCGATGACACCAAAGTTACTTGAATCCCTTTTTCACGCAGCGCAACTATCTGTTCAACCCAAGTCTGGATTGCAGACACATCAAGCCCTTGGCCATCATTGGTGAGCAGTGCGCTACCAATTTTGATTACCCAATTTTTGCATTGCTTAATGTCAGATCTGTTTTGCATCGTCTCTTGCTTGTTGTTCACGTGCTTCTTTATCGAGTATTGCCTGTTGTTCGACATGCTTCATGATCGCGTAAACGAGATCTTGAATTCCTTCACTGGTTGCAGCTGAAATTCGAAACACCGGTCCATCCCATTCCAAACCCGCAATAATGTCACCACAAACTTGCTCGCGCTCTTCATCCATGACCAAATCAACTTTGTTTAACACAAGCCAGCGTGGCAGTGCCGCTAAGTCATTACTGAATGATTTTAACTCACCCATCAGTCCACGTGCATCATCAACCGGATCATTTGAACCTTCTGGTGGTAATACATCAACAATGTGTAGCAGTAAACGCGTACGCGATAAATGTTTGAGAAATTTAATTCCCAAACCAACGCCTTCTGATGCGCCTTCAATTAAACCGGGAATATCGGCCACCACAAAACTCTGATGCAAACCCACATCGACCACGCCCAAATTTGGATGCAATGTTGTAAACGGGTAATCAGCCACCTTAGGTCGCGCCGCAGAGACGCGTGTTAAGAAGCTTGATTTACCCGCATTGGGCATGCCCAACAGACCAACATCGGCCAACACTTTTAGCTCAAGGCGTAAGCGTCTTCTTTCACCTTCAGTGCCGTTAGTTGACTGTTGTGGTGTGCGGTTCACACTGCTCTTAAAATGAATATTGCCCAAGCCGTGAACGCCGCCTTGTGCCACTTTAAGTGTTTGCCCTTGTTTGGTTACATCACCAATTAACTCTTCCGTATCGGTATCCCAAACCATGGTACCTAATGGCACTTGTATAATTTTGTCTTCACCCGCGCGGCCAGTACATTGACGACCTTGGCCGTTCTTGCCGCGCTCGGCACGAAAATGTTTAGTGAAGCGAAAATCAGCCAGTGTATTTAAACCTTGCTCACCAATAAAGATAACACTGCCGCCATCACCACCATCGCCCCCATCAGGGCCGCCGCGTGGGATATATTTCTCGCGTCGGAAACCGACACAGCCGTTCCCGCCGTCGCCAGCATCTACCTTAATAATTGCTTCATCAACAAATTTCATAGTTTCAAAGTATCGAGTGAGTAGTAAAAGGATGCAAGTAATGCATCATCTACAGCTAAAAAAAAAGCCCCGTCAATGACGGGGCCTCATATTCATTAAGCAACGAGTGCTTTAAGCGGCCACGACATTAATGTAAGTGCGCTTTTTCGGGCCTTTAACCTGAAATTCAACCTTACCAGGTGCTTTAGCAAACAAGGTGTGATCATGACCACAACCAACGTTCAAGCCAGGGTGGAATTTTGTACCACGCTGACGAACTAGAATGTTACCTGCTAAAACTTCTTCACCACCAAAGCGTTTAACGCCAAGACGTTTAGAGACCGAATCGCGGCCGTTCCGAGTACTACCGCCTGCTTTCTTATGTGCCATTGTTCCTGCTCCTAAGCTTTGGTGCTATTAGCTAGCAATGCTGCTAATTTCAATTTCTGTATAAGACTGACGGTGTCCCATCTGCTTACGCGAATGCTTACGACGACGGAATTTAATAATGGTCACTTTCTTATCACGACCATGTGATTTAACCGTCGCTTTAACTTTACCGACATAAGGCGTACCAACTGTTACATCATCGCCATTCGCAACCATTAATACTTTATCAATATCAAATGAGCCACCCACTTCCAGATCAAGCTTTTCAACCTTCAGGGTTTGGCCTTCGGTTACTCGGTATTGTTTGCCACCGGTTTGAATTACCGCGTACATAATATTCTCCAAAAGAGACCCGCCCGCGGCGCATCTCGACTATTCTCAAAGGGCGCAAATTTTATACAGATACGCGCCGTGCGTCAATCACTTAGTGTAACAGTAACTGATTCTTTATAATACTATAACTAACTGTTTTATATAAAAATTAAGTAATAAAGGCTAAATTTTAGCCTTTTTTGAGGCGAATAAACCTGAAAAAGATGAAAAAAGTGCCCTAACTACTTGACCGATCGCCACGCCCAACCTAGCATGCAGCCTGTTTTAATTTGAGAATCTCATGAAAATTGACGCGATACAGCAATTAATCGCCCCCGACATGCAATCAGTCGACGATTTGATCAAGCTACGCCTGCAATCGGACGTGGTGTTGGTTAACCAGCTTGGCCACTACATCGTCAACAGCGGTGGCAAGCGCTTACGCCCCATGCTGCACCTACTTTGCGCCAATGCCATGGGCTTTGAAGGTCAACATCACCACACCATCGCAGCCATTGTTGAATTCATACACACAGCCACGCTATTACACGATGACGTCGTGGATGGCTCTGAGCTACGCCGTGGCAAAGACACCGCTAACGCGCTATGGGGCAACGAGGCGAGCGTTCTAGTCGGTGACTTTCTCTATTCCCGCGCCTTCGAAATGATGGTCGAAATTGGCAATATGCGTGTCATGGAAATTCTTGCCCACGCCACCAATGTTATTGCTGAAGGGGAAGTCATGCAGTTAATGAATGTGCATGACGCCGACACTACCGAAGAACGTTACCTCGAAGTGATTCGTTTTAAAACGGCGAAGTTATTTGAAGCCTCTTCACGACTGGCTGCGATCATTTGTGATGCACCCAAAGAACATGAACAAGCATTGGCAGCCTATGGCATGCACCTTGGTACCGCTTTTCAGCTTATCGATGATGTGTTTGATTACAGTTCATCAAGTGAAGACATCGGCAAGAATATTGGTGACGATCTGGCCGAAGGTAAACCCACTTTACCGCTCATTTACACAATGCGACATGGAACGCCTGAACAAGTGGACTTGGTCCGCACGGCCATTGAAAGCGGCGGGCTTGATAAAATCGAAGCGGTTCAAAAAGCCGTTGAATCAACCGGCGCGATTGCCTATACAGAGCAAGCCGCTAAAGAAGCTGCAGCAGAAGCCATTAAAGCCCTCGCGATTTTACCTGATACAGAATACCGCCAAGCACTCCAGTCACTCGCCGAGTTTGCAGTTAATCGCACCCACTAAACAAAAAAACAGCCCATCATCAAGATGGGCTGTTTTTAAAATAACTTAGTGAAATCTAGCTCAGGATTTCTTACGTCGAGAAAATCCAAATAAACCAATCAGTGCTGAACCAAATAACCATGCTGCGGCAGGGACTGGTACTGCTGATACTTCAATGGTATCAATTCTAAATGAATCGTTTACATCATCAGCCCAAAACAGGAAGTTTGTGCCTATAATATTATTAAAGCGGAATTCATCTGTTGGGCTTCCTGGCGCGGCCGCCATAATCAACGGCGACACACTACTTGAATTAATACCGAACAAAACCAAAACACCATCAACCGTTAGGTTAAAGTCATCGCCACCACTGACACTGAATGAATCAAAATCAATGAAGTCAAGAATAACTTGCTTATTAAAGGCAAATAATAAACCTTCATCAGGATCTGCTGCATTATCACCACCGTCCAAGTTACCCGTCTCGCTACCACTAGTTACACCAATGCTCTTACTTGTCTCGGAAGCAACAAAAACACCCGTGCCGCCTGACAACAGCGTTGTACCAGTGATAGAACCTGCGCCATTATTCGTAATAGTGAATGCTGTTATATTCGCTGTAATGCCACCGTTAGAAATAGATACAGAATCGTGAATGCCTTGCGCAACACCTAGCGAAGAAGGTTTGAAATCTAACACTACCGCCTGTACAGAACCCGCAAAGAATAAGGCCGACAAACAAAATAGTTTTGTCATTAATCTTAATTTCTTCATTTTAATCAACTCTCTGAGATGGTTAATGACTAAGCAAAGCCCACACACTTTTACTAAGTCTAATATTCTGACAGTGATAGTACGTGATCCTAGCCACAACACAATGACCCTAATGGGCTATATACTTATAAGACCTAATGGTATTTCGCATAGTAATCATTAGCTTACAGTCATTTGCCACAACACGTTAGTGCCTTTAGAAATCAGCTATTTAGTAGTAATTACATAAATAACCTACATAACCAACATCCCTAGGTCTGTTTTTTAAACATTTACTCTTTATCAAAGCTATCAACGATAATAGCGCCCATCGAAGCCGGCATAGTGATGACAATTAAGCGTTTAAAAGCGACAAGCGTATCGGTTAGGAGTGGAAATTTATTTAATGAAAAAAGCACCAGTGCAACAATAATGGCGGTAATACTATAAGCAATCGCGATACGCCATAAAAAAACCGGGATTCTGTATTTAATATTGCCTTGAAAAACACTTTCATATGCAAAGAAACCAAGGAAGGTAATCGACAACACAAAGATCATAAGTAGGTTAGATAAAGGCAGTGTCTCGCCCAGTTTCCAAGCCTCTTCAGAGAACGAAATGGGAACGGCTAAGGCAAACGCACCAATAGCAACTTGGCTTGCATCTTCTAAATTAAAACTTAAATTCATTTTTTTCCTAAAAACTAATCTGGGCGACTGAAAATTTGTGGCTTATTTGCTAATTTTCGCGAACCCCATAAGTAAATTTAACGCTTTAGAGGTATTTTTAACGGCCAATGCTTTATCCAGTTTGCCATTGAAAATATCTTGGAAGCCAGCCAACTCTTCCGGCGCACAACTTTCTAGATTTTTAAACCCCATGCTCCAATCAGGAAAAGCCCTTTGGCTAATCTCTTCATCGAAAAGGGTAACATTACTATTGTTCCTAGGATCTTTAAGGATTGAGTTATAGATGTCATGCACGTCATCCGCTGAACCTTCTAAAACTTGCATATAGGTTGCATTGTCGTACAGAAGCATCCCAGTAATATTTTGTTTTAGATTTCTTTCCCGAGATTGTGCCAACAATTCCTTTAGATCACGCTCGTTTGGCCAGCTTGTTGCAGAGCTTATATAGATTAAATGAATCATTTATCATCCCCTATTTAAACTAAACATGCACAACAGCTAAATATTCTCTAGTTGAGTCAAACCCTCTTAACAAGACTAATGAGGTACAACAAAATAACAGCGCCAACAGTAGCCATAACAATCGCGCCTATAAATCCGCCCGTTGTAATGCCTAGAAAACCAAATACATAACCACCTAAGACAGCACCAACAATCCCGACAACAATATTGCCGATAAGGCCAAAGCCTCTTCCTTTCATGATAGTGCCTGCAAGCCACCCTGCCAGTGCGCCAACAGCTAAAAATACAATTAAGCTCATGATATCCATATTGCCTCCAGTTTATCTTTTAACGAAAAGGTAAAGACCAACAACAAAACTAACCGCACCCGCAATGTAGAAGGACATTACTTTATCCGTACTTGCACCCGTAACAACTTCAGTTAATTGAGACTGAACAGAATCCGAGAGTTGGTAACCCCATATAGCAAGGCCAGCCCCTAAAACAATTAACGCAAGACCCACAATTTTTATTTCTGTTCTTGAACTCATTTTATTATCCCCTAGTGATTGAAAGAAACGATTTTATTAAGCACCCGAAAAAGTCTAAGAGCCAGCCAAAGAAAAATTAGCGGGAACACAATCGTTTGAAAAATAAAGACCGCGATCAAGTTAATGATGTGTTTACTCGCCCCTGTTATCTTTTCATCATACGCTTTATAGCGCGCAGATATATTCATACTTTTGGTGGTGCGTTCATAAAAACGCGCAATCGAGCCTAAAATCCCCTCTTCTGACTCATCAGGCGCTGCTGCACTGTCTTTCGCCTGCAATGCCTGCACATCATCCTGTACATTTTCGAGGACTTTTTGCGAACTCACATAGGTAGAACTTAGGATAGAGCTGTAAACAACCTCGTTCACCAGCACTACTGCCGGTACCAAGAATCGTAGGAAGATCACCAAAACAGCCGCCTTAATGAGAACCTTACGCCAACGACTGTTTGCTAAAACAGCAGTCCATAAACTCATGAGCAGAATGGCGCAGGATACAATCACTAAAACATTCGCTTGAACCGTCGTGCCAATTTTCAATAAAATAATTTGAGCACCCAGCGACGTACTCGCCGCAAGCACAACCCAAGAAAACCGTTCGATTAAATCGTTAGCAGGATCGAGTATCTCACCCGGGGTCAAGATAACCCCAAGACCACCCGGCTCAATCGCCACTTCGGTGCCTTGCACAACCGAGATGACCGCGTTAATACCACGTACAACCGCAAACGTGGTTAAAGCATTTGTGAACGAGGTTTCAAGTTTGCTTTCAGCAACGCGGTCTATCGTGCTAGTGAAGCTCAAGCCAAGCAATATAATAATGAGCGCGCTCATTAACCAATTTCTTGCTAACATCGTTTTTGTGGCATTCATAATATGTTAAAGGCTCTTATTTTCTGAATACCCTGTTATAGATAAAATACCCAAGAAATCAGTGCCTCTTTTAGTAATGAGTAAATCATTCCCTTTACGCTCAACAAATTTTGATTCAACCAAGTAGTTAAGGTATTGCTTTAGCGTCCAGTTTTTGTAGTACTCGGGGAAATTGTTTTTAGCTTCTTCAAAATGGGTTTCAACATTTTTGTAGGGGATACCTTCGGCAAACCCAGACAGCTTTCTTAATAACGAAATTTGGCTGCCATAGATAATGTTATACGTTCTTTCAAACCAAGCGTTGATTTGGGCAATTGCGAGTGAATGAATTAAAAGCTCAGCCGTTGTGCCCTTATAGTCTACCTTTCTATAAGTTAAATCAGCTTTTATATTTTTTTCTTGTTCCGCGATGATCTCAAACTCTTTACCCGTCTCCATTATGTCGCTTATATTCTTCTCGCTTTCTTGGATAGCTTTAACTGTGTCGGTAGAAGACTGATGATATGCGTCAAGAAATGACTTGTCGTCACGGAAGTCTTGAGGCGCATATAATTTATTATGATGTTTTGAAACCAACCAGCCAAACAGACCCAGCACAATGAAAGGGAATATAATCACAAACCATATAAGCGGCATCTTTTCATTGGCTTGTAATATCTCAGCCGAAAAAGCAAACAGTAGGCAGGCAAACCCATAAACCATAACGATAAAAAGCGCGATTATGCCAAGCGGGTTCTTAGAGAGATCTTTTGCTGACTTCGTAAAGGTAGAAATATTGCCATCCATAACCATCTACTCCTTTAATATTATTTAGGGACCGACCAAAATAAAACTGGTTGCCATTCATTAAACGTGGTCTGTCTCTATTTATTTTTAAACGCTATTTTTATTATTTAGTAATCGTTGTAATTTTTCTTGAAATAACCTTGCCAGCGGCAATCTTATACACTATCGCTTGATATTCGATGCTAGGCAAGCCATCCGTGTTGTTTAAAAACGATTTGCGCTCACTTATTCTTATGACTAACTCCCCAGTAAACCACGGGGCTTTTAATTGTTACTGTCTAATAAGGAGGACGATTAATAGAATAGAAACGCCGCAAGCGATAGCCGTTCTAATGACATTGGTGCTATTCCAGCGTGACTCAAAGTCATTACGTGCTTTTTTAATATCTGTGTCATTCAACACGTCGACATCTATTTTTTGTAATGCATTATTCAACGGCAAGTTTATGGCAATCGTCAGTACTTGCACACCAAGGATATACGCAAGCGAGGCCACGGCTAAAAGAAAAAGGTCAAATCCTTGCAAATCTCCAACGCCATAAACAGACGCAACGATGATAGCGATAGCCGAACCTAGCCATACGAATATAAAGAGTGGATTATTATTCTGGATAACACGATCTGTAACCTGAAAAGTTCGAATAAACTCCCTGTCAGTTAAGTTTTTTATCCCCGGCATTACCACGACCGCATACGCAAAAAGAAAACCTGCTACTAACGAACATAGAAATGCAGATATTATTAATGCGATGTGGAATGTAGTCATTTTTAGTGCCGTAATGTTATTTTTCTTGAAAATGCGAAATAACCATTATAAAAATTCACAATTTGTATTGTTAAGCCCCCATTCTTTACACTCAATTTCACAATCTTCTCATTGAACGGCAGTACGCCACTGCTACTTACAATGCGCAATTTATGATTAAACGCGATGCTGTTTTTAGATGTTTTAATTGTCGTATAGTTAGCGCCTTCCCCGAAGTAACTAAGCGTTTCCGTAGCAGTGGATTTGATTTCCTTATCGTATTTTTCAAGTTCAATCAATAGCACACCATCTGACTGAAAACTAAGCTGCGCTGTCAGCTTTAATTTTTCAATCCCTTGTTGTGCATCACAGCTCGTCACAACTTCTTTACCTTTAAGCCTTGTGCGTAACGATGAAAAAATTCGCTTCACTGCCTCTCTTTGTTTGCTTGTTAAAGGCTTGGTATTGTCTAGATTAAAATACTTATCGCCCTCTTTTATAAAACTCGGGGATTTATCATCACACGTCAGCGCAAAAGCATTACTTGTTAAAACCCCAAGCGTTAAAGCAACAAGCCACTGTTTGCAGAGAGTCATTAGCTAAATCGTCCCCTTATCCAACAACCGATCAATCAATTCTCTGCGTCTTAAACTCTGACTGTCACCGCCACCAAAAATGAGTGCGCCGGAGCTATAGCCTTCGCCATAGGTGAGTGCAAGGTTCACCGCTTGGCCTAGGCCAGATAAAAATTCTTCATCGCCGAGTTCTTTAAGTGGGTGAATAAAGGCTGACCACACAATGTCTTTGGCGATTGAGTAACGTGCATCCAGTGCCGAGTCAAAGTTGGCTTGCATCATGCGAACAAGTTTTTCATTGGGGATTTTATCCGCTGGTGCTATTGGCACAATAATGCGCATGCGGTTAGCGCGTTCGTCTGTGATCACACTGACTTCGCGGCCTTCAACAATGAAGCGCCAGAATCCAGGTTTACCTTGTGCCGAGGTGTCGATGCGTTTAATGATTTCTTCAAGCCTGTCATTATTCATGGGTTCATCTGAGGCGAGGCTCAATGATGAAAACAACATGGCGATGATGATGCTTAATAGCATGCAGGGAATTTTTTTAAACATGTGCCACTCCTTGGGATATTTTTTTGCTTTTATAAACAATAACGCCCAGCAAATGCCGGGCGTTGTTGTTTTTATTTGATGTGCATAACTGCGCGCTGCCTAGAACGGAATGTCATCATCAAAGTCGTCGTAGTTACCGGCTGCCGCAGGTGCTGCTGCGGCTGCTCCGCCAGCGGCGGCTGCGGGCGCCGCGGCTTGTCCTTGACCACCGCCGTAGTTGCCGGCTGATGAACCTGCGCCTGCACTAGGCGCGCCGCCACCTGCCGCACCACCGCGTCCGCCCAGCATTTGCATTTCGCTGGCAACGATTTCGGTGGTGTAACGGTCAACGCCGCTTTTGTCTTGCCATTTGCGGGTTTGCAAACGACCTTCAACGTATATTTGTGAGCCTTTTTTCAGGTATTCGCCGACGATTTCTGCCAGACGGGCAAAGAATACCACCCGATGCCATTCGGTTTTTTCTTGTTGTTCGCCTGATGATTTGTCTTTCCAAGATTCGGTGGTTGCGATGGTTACGTTTGCAACTGCACCGCCATTTGGCATGTAACGTACTTCTGGGTCTGCGCCCAAATTACCAACCAAGATTACTTTATTAACTCCGCGAGCCATTTCGTTTCCCCTTTATCTCTGCGTTATGAAACCTACATTGGTTTCGATTAGTTTTATGCGTCTGCCCCAATTTTGAAACAATCCGTGCCGGTACTATAGGCAACCTAATGCCTCACTGGCAAGTAAAAATTATGACCAATATAGAGTGCTTGATAAGCTGCTGATTTTATTAGCTAGGCAGTAATTGTTCGAGTGCTTTGTTGTCTAAAATTTTATTATCGACCTTTAAATAGACTTCATTTTCTTCAATGATCACCACGGCTTCGATGACACCGGCGATTTTTTCTAGCTGAACCGCCAGTTCGCTGGCTTGCTTGCTCGTGAGGTTACTGACGGCCATCACAAGGTTCGCAAGGTAGGTCGGTGGCCGCATGGTGATCGCGAGTACCCACCAAATCGCTATCATTGCAGCGGCAAACATAAACACGCCACTGATGCCTAACTCGCCGTAGAGCCAACCGCCAGCACTGCCGCCAATGAAGGCACCCATGAATTGTGAGCTCGAGTAAACGCCCATTGCCGTGCCCTTGCGTGCCGCCGGTGCGGTTTTCGACACCAACGAGGGTAAGCTGGCTTCAAGAAAGTTAAACGCTGTAAAGAACAACCACAGCAAAACGAAAAAAGGAATTGTCAGGGTGTACCACTGACTCATGGCCAACAAACTGATGCCCAGCAAACTTACCGCGCCGACAAAGATTTGTTTCATTTTACGTTTTTTCTCGGCGATGATAATGAACGGCACCATGGCACCGGCCGACAGCAGTAACACAGGTAAGTAAACCCAGCTGTGTAAGTTGGCCTCAATTCCCAAATTATCGCGCAACACAAACGGCACCACTATAAAGATGGAGGTCAGGATGGCGTGCAAGATTAAAATGCCCGCATCTAAGCGAAGTAACTGCGTGTTCGCTAATACACTGAGGGCTAGCTTTGGGTCTAGTTGTGCATCGTGGTGCATGTGACTTTTGGCAGGTTCTGGCACCAGTGTCCAAAGAATAATAATGGCCACTAAAGCCAACGCCGCGGTGAACCAAAAGATGCCTGAAATACCAATCCAGTGATCAAGCAGTGGCCCGATGACCAACGCCAAGGTAAACGCGCCACCGATACTCATGCCGATGATCGCCATGGCTTTGGTACGTTGTTCTTCACGGGTAAGATCGGCGGTAAGCGCCATGATGACGGCCGCCACTGCACCCGCACCTTGTAACGCACGCCCTATTACAATGCCGATTAGACTGTCTGCCGAGGCCGCCGCGACACTGCCCAGTGCGAAGAGAACTAAACCAATTGTGATCATGACACGGCGACCATACTTATCGGAGGCCATGCCAAATGGAATTTGCAGCAATGCTTGGGTTAAGCCGTAAATACCAATGGCTAAACCAATCAGGAAGGGCGTCGCATCGGGCAGTGATTCGGCGTACAAGGCGAACACGGGCAAGATCATGAACAGACCCAGCATACGGGTTGCCATGATCGCGGCAAGCGACACAGAGGCACGTCGCTCGATGCGGCTCATGCCCAAGGAACGATCTGTTTGTCTGTGTTGTTGTTTCTCTAGCATTAAAAATTCCACTTTGCCTGAGTGCGGCAAATCAGCGTATATTAGCAGGTTGACTGAACAGCTGGAAATTCGATGGACAAGATTAGCCTTCGTGGCGCACGCACACATAATTTAAAAAATATCGATATTGATTTACCGCGCGATAAATTGATTGTCATTACCGGCTTGTCCGGTTCTGGGAAGTCGTCTTTAGCCTTCGATACCATTTACGCCGAAGGCCAACGACGCTATGTTGAGTCGTTGTCTGCCTACGCGCGTCAATTCTTATCGATCATGGAAAAGCCCGACATTGATCACATTGAGGGGCTATCTCCGGCTATCTCCATCGAACAGAAATCGACCTCGCATAATCCACGCTCGACAGTGGGCACGGTTACCGAGATTTATGACTATCTGCGACTGTTGTATGCACGCGTTGGTGAGCCGCGCTGTCCCGAACACAACACCACCCTTGATGCCCAAACCATTAGCCAAATGGTCGACCATGTTTTGGAATTAGAGGAAGGCACACGGATGATGTTATTAGCACCCGTTGTGCAAGACCGCAAAGGTGAACACCTTAAATTGCTCATAGAACTGCGCGCCCAAGGCTATATTCGTGCGCGCATTGATGGCGAAATCTTCGAACTCGATGAACCACCTGAATTAGATCTGCGTAAAAAGCACACCATTGAAGTTGTCGTTGACCGTTTTAAAGTCCGTGAAGATTTAAAACAGCGTTTAGCCGAGTCATTTGAAACGACGATTAACTTAACGGATGGCACCGCGCGTGTTGCCTGGATGGACAATAGTCATGACGACGTTGATTTCTCTGCCAAGTTTGCTTGCCCAGAATGTGGCTATAGCATTACCGAACTTGAGCCGCGCATTTTCTCTTTTAACAACCCTGCCGGCGCTTGCCCGGAATGTGATGGGATTGGTGTGCAACAATTTTTTGATCCTAACCGTGTTGTAAAACACCCCGAAGTATCTTTGGCCGGTGGTGCCGTGCGTGGCTGGGATCGCCGTAATGCCTATTATTTCCAGTTATTAAAGGATTTGGCGAAGCATTTTAAGTTTGATGTGGAATCCAATTACGAAGATCTGTCTGAAGACATTCAAGCCGTGCTGTTGTTTGGTAGTGGCGATGAAGAAATTAATTTCAGTTATTTTAATGACAAAGGTAAAGGCAAAAAGCGTAAGCACAGTTTCGAGGGCATTATTCCCAACATGAAACGCCGCTACCGTGAAACCGAGTCTAATGCGGTACGCGATGAACTAAGTAAGTATGTCAGCCACCAACCTTGTACTGAATGTCACGGCAGCCGCTTAACCACCGCTGCCCGAAATGTCTTTATTGATGAACACCGTATTGATCAAGTCACGTCTATGCCGGTGGACAAGGCACGTGAGTTTTTTACTCAATTAAACCTCAGCGGACGTCGCGGCAAAATTGCCGGCAAGATTTTAAAAGAAATTAACCAACGTCTGACCTTCTTAGTGAACGTTGGGCTGGATTATTTAAGCCTGCAACGCAGTGCCGACACCCTTTCTGGTGGTGAAATGCAGCGGATTCGTCTTGCTAGCCAAATTGGTGCTGGCTTGGTCGGTGTGATGTACGTGCTGGATGAGCCATCCATTGGTTTACACCAGCGCGATAACCAACGTTTGCTCGATACGCTGTTCTACTTGCGCGATTTGGGCAACACCGTGATCGTGGTGGAGCATGATGAGGACGCTATTCGCAGTGCCGACCATGTTGTGGATATTGGCCCAGGCGCGGGCGTCCATGGTGGCCATGTTGTGGCTCAAGGTAGCTTTAAAGACCTACTCAAAAGTAAGGACTCACTAACCGGCCAGTACCTCTCAGGTAAGGAATGTATCGCTATTCCGGCAGAACGTACGCCGAACGATAAAGGCCGTCAAATTAGCCTGTTTGGTGCAGCTGGTAATAACCTCAAAGCCGTGGATGTCGACATTCCGGTCGGCCTAATGACTTGTGTCACGGGTGTCTCTGGCTCTGGCAAATCGACACTAATTAACGATACCTTGTATCGCGCGGCGCATTTAAGCGTTAACCGCAGTGGCGATGATCCGGCGCCTCACACGGCGATTGAAGGCCTCGATCATTTCGACAAAGTGGTGGACATTGATCAAAGCCCAATTGGTCGTACGCCCCGCTCTAACCCCGCGACCTATACAGGGCTGTTTACCACCATTCGTGATTTGTTTTCGCAAACACCCGAGTCTCGTTCGCGCGGTTATACACCAGGTCGCTTTAGCTTTAATGTTAAAGGCGGTCGCTGTGAAGCTTGCCAAGGCGACGGCGTTATTAAGGTCGAAATGCACTTTTTGCCTGATATTTATGTGCCTTGCGATGTTTGTAAGGGCAAACGCTATAACCGTGAAACGCTGGATGTGCGCTACAAGGGCAAGAACATTCATGAAGTGCTAGAGATGACGGTGGAAGAAGCCTTGGCTTTTTATGCCAATGTGCCGGTGGTGGCGCGTAAATTACAGACATTGATGGATGTTGGACTCACCTACATTTGCCTTGGTCAAAATGCCACTACACTATCAGGAGGTGAAGCACAGCGGATTAAGTTGTCGCGTGAGCTCTCCAAACGCGATACTGGCCGAACCCTCTATATACTGGATGAACCTACTACCGGGTTGCATTTCCACGATATACGCCAACTTTTGGGTGTTTTGCATCGCCTGCGCGACCATGGCAACACCGTTGTGATCATTGAGCACAATCTGGATGTGATCAAAACAGCCGATTGGATCATTGATATTGGCCCTGAAGGCGGTGATAAAGGCGGGGAAATCCTTATTTGTGGCACGCCTGAGGCTGTTGCTAAGCATAAACCTTCCTATACTGGGCAGTTTTTAGCACCTGTTTTGAAAAAAGCTTAAGTTTTCCACGGTTTTGTCGATAATTCAGCTAGTATGAAGGAATATGGTCACTGGCGTCACAGCTAATGCCATGTACAATGAGTGGTAAATGTACACTCGATGGATTGGGATGACTAGGGGGTAGTAATGCGCATCGCATTGCTTGAAGACGAAGAGCACATTGCAAAGCTTGTAGGCCTTTGGCTTGAAGATGTTGGCTATCACTGCACGCATTTCAGTGATGGGCGGCAGATGATCAATGCGCTCAAACAAGACTCCTTTGATCTTTTAATACTTGATTGGATGGTGCCTGAAATTGATGGCGAAGGTGTACTTCGCTGGGTCAGAGAAAATCTTAGCTGGCCAATCCCGATTGTCTTTATGACCCAACGTGATAACGAAGACGATATTGTTAAAATCCTTTCGCTCGGTGCCGACGACTACCTGACTAAACCCATTCGCGAACGTGAAATGATGGCGCGCATTACTGCCCTAGCACGGCGTGCGAATGTGCTTGGTATTAACCAAGATAATCTACAGTTTGGTGACTATGCGATAAATATCGCTAGTAATACAGTCACGCGCAACGGCGACACCATTAAGCTTACCCAGAAAGAATTTGAATTAGTGCTGTTTTTGTTCAGAAATGTAGGCCGCATTATTTCACGTGGGCACATGCTAGAAAGTGTTTGGGGCCATAATAAAGACATCAATACGCGCACTGCTGACACGCACATTAGTCGTATCCGTAATAAGCTTGGGCTTGTACCAGAGAATGGTTGGCGGATCAGTGCTATTTATCATCATGGCTATCGACTTGAACAACTTCAAACCGATCCGGCAACAACCACTGCTCACTAATTAACGTTTAGTTCGAGCTAACGCCTAACTCTTTAATCACTTTACGTAATACCGTGCGTTGCTGCTGAGGTAGGCGCATCCAGTCTGATGCTATTTCGAATGCTTCTTGACTGAGCTCGCCCGCATGACGATAAACTTCCTGTTCACTCTCGGTATGCGTTTGCTCACCATTTGAACGCATCAGCCCCTGACCGGAAAATAACCAGTTAGAACGAACATTGAGTAAGCTTGAAAGTTTTACCATCTTTGACGTAGGTGGAAACTCAGAACCATCGAGCCATTTTTTGGCTACACGGTGGCTGACACCGAGCATTCTGACCAATGAAGATTGACGACCCATGCCTTTCTTCGGCACATCTGCGTCATCGAGGGCGGCGTTGAGTCTTTCCGCAAATTTTTCAGCTTCTCTATTCATCGTTTCCTATC
>Ga0316205_10001442_pt1 | contig 29798 bp, 34 predicted proteins | sample 3monthpyrite_MG_FD_204941 | JGI IMG/M metagenome (GOLD analysis project Ga0316205, IMG submission 204941) | Microbial mat bacterial communities from mineral coupon in-situ incubated in ocean water Damariscotta River, Maine, United States -... | ecosystem: Environmental > Aquatic > Marine >...
TAGGAGAAGCGTCATGAAACTTCACGAATTGCGTGATAACCCCGGTGCAACCAAATCCCGCAAGCGCGTGGCGCGTGGCCCCGGTTCGGGCACCGGTAAAATGGCTGGCCGTGGTATCAAAGGCCAGAAATCCCGCTCGGGTGTGGCCATTAACGGCTACGAGGGTGGCCAGATGCCGATTTTCCAGCGGCTGCCAAAACGCGGCTTTAATCCGCGTAACCCCAGCAAATATGCGGTTGTGAACTTCCTTGTGCTGCAAAAATTCATCGATGCCGGCAAAATCGACGCCAAAGCGCCGATCACCGAAGATGTGTTGATCGAGAGCGGACTTGTGCGCCGCAAGCTAGACGGTGTGCGCCTGCTGGCCAAGGGCGAACTGACCTCGAAAATCGAGATTACGGTAACCGGTGCCTCCAAGGGCGCGGTTGCGGCGGTTGAAAAAGCTGGTGGCAAGGTAACGCTTTTGTAAATAGCGGCACTGCGGACTTGCGAAGCCGCGTTTTGCGGCTTACATCAGTATACAGATTAATTTGTGCCGCCTTGAGCCCTTAATCAGCTCGGGGCGGCACGTTAAATTAAGGGGCCACACATGGCATCTGCAGCAGAACAAATGGCAGCGAATATGAGCTGGGGCAGCTTTGGCAGGGCCAAAGAGCTTCGCCAGCGGATTTTCTTCGCAATCGGCCTTCTCATGGTTTACCGGGTTGGCACTTTTATTCCGGTTCCGGGTGTGGACCCTGTGCAACTGGCCACCTTTTTTGAAAACCAGCAGGGTGGCATTGGCGGTATTCTCAATATGTTTACCGGTGGTGCCATTAGCCGGATGGCCATTTTTACCCTCGGGATCATGCCCTATATTTCGGCCTCGATCATTGTGCAGCTATTGGCCTCGATGGTGCCCTCGCTTGAAGCGCTCAAGAAAGAGGGCGAGCAGGGCCGCAAGAAAATGAACCAATACACCCGCTACGGCACGGTATTGCTGGCGGTGGCGCAGTCTTACGCGATTGCGGCGGGGCTTGAAGGGCAGGGGCTGGCAACAGACCCGGGCCTGTTTTTCCGCGCCTCTACCATGATCACGCTGGTGGGGGGCACCATGTTTCTGATGTGGCTCGGTGAGCAGATCACCGCGCGGGGCATCGGTAACGGTATTTCGCTGATCATCTTTGTCGGCATTGTGGCCGGCTTGCCAGCGGCAACCGCGCAATTCTTTGCTGCCGGGCGCTCGGGTGCGATCTCGACAACATTGGTGCTTGGGGTGATTGTAATGGTGGTTGTGGTGCTGACACTGGTGGTATTTGTGGAGCGGGCGCTGCGCAAAATCCATATCCAGTATCCCAAGCGCCAGGTTGGCATGAAGATGTATGGCGGCGAAAGCAGCCACCTGCCGGTGAAGCTTAACCCTGCCGGGGTTATTCCGGCAATTTTTGCTTCGTCGCTATTGCTGCTGCCGACCACGGTTACCGCTTTTTCAGACCCGAATGCCACCGGCTTCATGGCCACCGTGGCCGCCTATATGGGCCGCGGCCAGCCGCTTTACATGCTGATGACCGCCGCGCTTGTGGTTTTCTTTGCCTATTTTTACACCCACAATGTGGCGTTCAAAACCGACGATGTGGCCGATAACCTCAAGAAGCAGGGTGGGTTTGTGCCGGGGATCCGCCCGGGTGCCAAAACCGCCAGCTACCTTGATTATGTGATGAATCGCCTCTTGGTGCTCGGCTCGCTTTATTTGGCCGCCGTGGTTTTGCTGCCCGAGTTTTTGATCGCCAAAACCTCGATACCATTTTACTTTGGCGGCACCTCTGTTTTGATCGTGGTTTCCGTAACCATGGATACCATCAATCAGGTGCAGTCACATTTGTTGGCACAACAATACGAGAGCCTGATTGAAAAATCAAAAATGCGCGGCAAAAACCGCAGCAAGGCGCGGCGGGGCCGCCGATGAATATCATTCTTCTCGGGCCGCCGGGTGCTGGCAAGGGCACGCAAGCCAAAATGCTTGAAACGGCCTTTAACCTGAAGCAGCTTTCAACCGGCGATATGCTGCGCGAAGCCCGGATTTCGGGCACCAAAATGGGGGCGCGCGTTGCAGCGGTGATGGACCGGGGCGAACTGGTCACCGACGAGATTGTCATCGGGCTGATTGCCGAGCGGCTGGGTGGCCCCGCCGCTGGCAACGGTTTTATATTTGACGGTTTTCCGCGCACGCTGGCCCAGGCCGATGCCTTGGGGGCATTGCTGGAGCGGGAGGGCGAGCGCCTTGATGCCGTGGTGGAAATGCAGGTGGATGATGACGCGCTTGTTGACCGGATAACCGGCCGCTTTACCTGTGGCGAGTGCGGTGAGGGTTATCATGACAGTTTTAAAAAGCCCGCAGTTGAGGGTGTCTGCGACAGGTGCGGGGCCAAAGACAGCTTCAAGCGCCGCCCGGATGATAATGAAGAGGCGCTGCGCACCCGCTTGATGGCCTATTACAAAGATACCTCGCCGCTGATCGGCTATTATTTTGCCAAAGGCCTGCTGAAGCGGATCGATGGATTGGGTGATATTGACGAGGTTGCGGGCCGCATTTCCAACGCACTTGAGGGTTGAGCATTTCGGGGGTTGACGATAGGCAATGCGTGCCTATAATCCGCGCTCTCTTGGTCGCGCAAGCCTGAATTTCGAATCGGCGCGTATTGGCTAAATAAGAGTTAACCCACCGGCAAAATGGCGGTGGGTTTTGGTTGTGAAAAAAGGTTCCGGTTTTACGGAACCGCAAACAAAACGGAGAGCCAATTTGGCACGTATTGCAGGGGTTAACATCCCAACCCATAAGCAGGTGCAAATCGCCCTGACTTATATTCACGGCATTGGCCGGGATACCGCTATAAAAATTTGTGAAGCCACCGACATCGAGGTCACCCGCCGGGTGAACGAGCTATCAGATGCCGATGTGCTTAAAATGCGCGAATTTATCGATGCCAACGTGATGGTTGAAGGCGATTTGCGCCGTGACACCCAGATGAACATCAAACGCCTGATGGACCTTGGTTGCTACCGCGGGTTGCGCCATCGCCGCAAATTGCCTGTGCGCGGACAGCGCACCCACACCAACGCACGCACACGCAAGGGCCCGGCCCGCGCGATTGCCGGCAAGAAGAAGTAGAGGGTTAGGCACATGGCACGCGAAAAAATCAAACTCAAGCGCAAGGTCCGGAAGAATATTTCTTCGGGTATCGCGCATATTAATTCCAGCTTCAACAACACCAAGATTCTGATCTCGGATGCCCAGGGCAACGCGATTTCATGGTCGTCGGCCGGCACCATGGGCTTCAAGGGCTCGCGTAAATCTACGCCATATGCGGCGCAGATGGCGGCGGAAGATGCCGCGAAAAAAGCGCAAGAGCACGGCATGAAAACCGTTGAAGTTCAGGTGCAGGGCCCTGGCTCCGGCCGCGAATCGGCGCTGCGGGCGCTGGCTGCCGTCGGTATTGTGGTAACATCCATCCGCGATGTAACCCCGCTGGCCCATAACGGCTGCCGCCCACCAAAGCGCCGCCGCGTATAATTACTTTATTTTTTGAGCCGTGCCCGTTTGGGCGCGGTTTTTAAGAATTTCCCTCGGGCGTTTGCAGCGCTTCAGGATCCTGCTGCAAACTAGAATGGAGGCCAAATATGATCCATAAAAACTGGCAAGAACTCATCCGCCCCACACAGATGGACATCAAGCCCGGCGCTGATCCGCTGCGCTCTGCTGTTGCTGTGGCCGAACCGCTCGAGCGTGGTTTCGGGTTGACACTGGGCAACGCCCTGCGCCGCGTGCTGCTTGGCTCGCTGCAAGGTGCGGCGATTACTTCGGTGCAGATCGACAATGTGTTGCACGAGTTCTCGAGCGTGGTTGGCGTGCGCGAAGACGTGACCGACATCGTGCTGAACCTCAAGGGTGTGGCCATCAACATGGAAGTTGAGGGCCCCAAGCGTGTGGCGATCAATGCCAAAGGCCCCGGCGTGGTAACCGCTGGCGATATCGTTGAAACCAACGGTATCGAGGTTATGAACAAAGACCACGTGATTTGCCACCTCGATGAAGGCGCATCGGTATTCATGGAACTGACGGTTGAAACCGGCAAAGGCTATGTGCCCGCCGACAAAAACCGCCCCGAAGATGCGCCCATCGGCCTGATCTCGGTTGATGCGCTGTTTTCGCCGATCAAAAAGGTTTCCTACAAGGTTGAGCCTACCCGCGAGGGCCAGGTGCTTGATTATGACAAGCTCACCCTGAGCGTTGAAACCGATGGTTCGGTTAGCCCTGAAGATGCGATTGCCTATGCAGCCCGCATTTTGAAGGACCAGCTTTCGATCTTTGTGAACTTCGACGAGCCCGAAGCGGCAACCCGCGCTGATGAAGAGGATGACCTCGAATTCAACCCGCTACTGCTGAAAAAGGTCGACGAGCTGGAGCTTTCGGTGCGTTCCGCGAATTGTCTGAAAAACGACAATATCGTTTATATCGGTGATCTGATCCAGAAAACCGAAGCCGAAATGCTGCGCACGCCAAACTTTGGCCGCAAATCTTTGAACGAAATCAAGGAAGTGCTGACCACAATGGGCCTGCACCTCGGCATGGATATCATCGACTGGCCACCAGAAAATATTGAAGATCTGGCGAAAAAGTTCGAAGACCACTTCTAGCGGTGGGGTAGAACCCTACCCTACGGGCCGTCGCGTTTGTAGGGTGGGGTTTACCCCGCCAAATGCCCGGAATGCCGGGGAATACACGGGCAATACCGCCCCAAGGAGAGCAGACCACCCGCATGGGCTGCCAGACAAAGTATAAACCTACGATAGGATTAAGAAAATGCGCCACGGAAACGGATACCGCAAGCTAAACCGCACCCACGAGCACCGCAAAGCGATGTTTGCCAATATGGCCTGTTCGCTGGTCGAGCATGAGCAGATCAAAACCACCTTGCCAAAAGCCAAAGAGATGAAGCCCATCATTGATAAGCTGATCACCTTGGCCAAAAAGGGTGATCTGCACTCCCGCCGCAATGCGCAAAGCAAAATGCGCCAGGAAGCCGCGGTGAAAAAACTGTTTGAAATTCTCGGCCCGCGCTACGCCGAGCGCACCGGCGGCTATTGCCGCGTGCTCAAAGCCGGTTTCCGCTATGGTGATATGGCGCCAATGGCGATTATCGAGCTGGTTGACCGCGATGTCGATGCCAAGGGCAAAGGCGACAAAGAGCGGGTTGCACTGGAAGATGCCGCCGCCGAGGATTGATCCTTTAGGCAGGGGCTGCCCTGCCAACGCATCAATGAAGCCCCGGCCATGGCCGGGGTTTTTTGCATTTTGGAGGTCTGAAAGTGACGGTTCTGGATATTGTGCTTGTTGCCATTGCGGCGGTGCTTGCCGGCATTTCGATGCTGCCCAAGCTGCGAGAAAATATCTGGTGGGCGGCAACGGTTACGCCGCTGGCCTCGATCATTGGCAGCGGGTTTTTGGTTATTGCCCCCTTGTTGGCGGCGGTGGCGGGGGCCTATGCGCTGGCGGCGATGCTGGCTATCGTGCTGCTTGCCAATGCAATTGGCCAAGTTATTCGCTATAATATCACCCATGCCGAGCCGTTGGAAAGCAGCCAGCATGCGCCGGCGGGTTTTAAGGCAACGGGCAAGCTTGCCAGCGCGGCCCTTAGCGTTGCCTATGTGATTTCGGTGGCGTTTTATATCAGGCTCTTGGCCTCGTTTGCGCTGTCGCTGACCCCGATCAATAATAACCTCTACGAGGATATACTGGCCACTTTCATTCTGTTGCTGATCGCATTGATCGGTTATTATCGCGGATTGCGCGGGCTGGAAGTGGTTGAAACCGTTTCGGTGTCTATCAAGCTTGCCATTATTGCCGCGCTGTTGCTCGGCCTGTTTTGGTATAACTCTGGCACCGGTATCTGGTCGGCTGATCTGGTGCCCGAAGATCGTAGCAATTGGGCAAGGCTGCGGATGCTGGGCGGCATGTTGCTGGTGGTGCAGGGCTTTGAAACCTCGCGTTATCTGGGCCGTAGCTACCCGGCTGAGATGCGCCGGAAAACCATGAATTATGCCCAGCTTACCAGCACGCTTATCTATCTTGCCTTCGTGGCGCTGGTGGTGCCGGTGCTGGTCGATCTGCCAAGTGGCCCGCCCAGTGAAACCGCGATTATTGCCATTTCGGGCAAGGTGGCGGTTGTGTTGCCTTACCTCTTGGTGCTGGCGGCGTTGATGAGCCAGCTTTCGGCCGGTATTGCCGATACGGTAGGCGCGGGCGGGCTGGCGGCCGAAGAAAGCGGCGGGCGGATCGTTGAGCGCCACGCCTACCCGATATTGCTGGCATTTTCGATCGCGCTGATCTGGGCGTTTGATATTTTCGAGGTTATCAGCATCGCTTCGCGCAGTTTTGCCTTTTACTACATGATGCAGGCCATTATTGCGGCACTGGTGGCGCGGCAAAACCGGCATTTCGGGCAGATGGGGTTTTCGCTGGCGCTCGCGGCCCTGCTGGCGCTTATTGTTGTTTTTGCCCTGCCGGCGGAATAAGCTGAAAACATGCCAGACCTTTTTGACACCCCCGGCCTAGAAGCCAGCGCGCCGCGCCCCTTGGCTGACCGCCTGCGCCCGCAAACCTTGGCCGAGGTGGTGGGGCAGGGGCATATTCTTGGCCCCGACGGCCCGCTTGGGCAAATGCTGCTGCATGATAACCTGACATCGCTGATTTTTTGGGGCCCGCCCGGGGTGGGCAAAACCACCATCGCCCGGCTATTGGCCGACGAAACCGACCTCACCTTCGTGCAGATCAGCGCCATATTTACCGGCATGCCGGACCTGCGCAAAGTGTTTGAGGCGGCCAAGCTACGCCGCCAAAACGGCAAGGGCACCTTACTCTTTGTTGACGAAATCCACCGTTTCAACAAAGCCCAGCAGGACGGGTTTTTGCCCTATATGGAAAACGGCACCATCACGCTGGTAGGTGCCACCACCGAAAACCCGAGTTTTGAGCTCAATTCGGCGGTGTTGAGCCGCGCGCAGGTAATGGTGCTCAACCGGCTCACGCCCGCACATCTGGAGCTGCTTATCCAGCGCGCCGAAAAAGAGCTGGGCAAAAAGCTGCCGCTCGATGCCGATGCCCGCGATGCGCTGTTGGAAATGGCCGATGGCGATGGCCGCGCTTTGCTCAACATGATGGAACAGGTGTTTGGCTGGCAGGGCAGGGCAGACCGCGATACGCTTTCCAAGCGGCTCAACCGCCGCGCCGCGCAATATGATAAATCGGGCGAAGCACATTATAACCTGATTTCAGCCTTGCATAAATCGGTGCGCGGGAGTGACCCTGACGCCGCGCTTTACTGGCTGGCCCGTATGCTGACCGGCGGCGAAGATCCGCGCTACCTTGCGCGGCGCATTACCCGTATGGCGGTGGAAGATATCGGCCTCGCCGACCCCGAAGCCCAGCGACAATGCCTTGATGCTTGGGCCACCTATGAGCGCCTTGGCTCCCCCGAGGGGGAGTTGGCGCTGGCGCAAGCGGTGATGTATCTGGCACTGGCCCCCAAATCAAACGCCGCTTATGCGGCCTACAAAAACGCCATGGCGGACGCTAAAAAAACCGGTTCCGAACCCCCGCCAAAACACATTCTAAATGCGCCAACAGCGATGATGAAAGATCAGGGCTATGGTGAGGGCTACCAGTATGACCATGATGCCGAAGACGGGTTTTCGGGGCAAAACTACTTTCCCGACACCATGAAGCGCGGGGTTTATTATCTGCCGGTCGAGCGTGGCCATGAACGCGAGCTGAAAAAACGGCTCGACTATTTCGCCCGCTTGCGCGACAAGCGGCAGCAATAAAGGAGGCGGGATGCCGGTAATTTTTCAGGTTGCCCTTGGCGGGGCTTTGGGGGCTGGCTTGCGCTACTTAAGTGGTAGCGCAAGCCTTCGGCTGCTGGGCAGCGGCTTTCCCTATGGCACCATGATCGTGAACATTCTGGGCTCTTTCATCATGGGTCTGGCGGCTTTTTATATGCTCGAGCGCATGGATGGCAGCTATGCCCGCTTTGCGCCTTTTATGCTCACCGGTGTTTTGGGCGGCTTCACTACCTTTTCGGCGTTTTCACTCGATGCGCTTTACCTGTTGGAGCGCGGCCGGATGGCGGCGGCGCTTTTTTATATGGGCGGCTCTGTCGCTCTGGCGATGCTGGCGCTTTTTGCCGGCATTGCCCTTGCAAGGATGATAACATGAGCGGTGTGCAAACCCTGACAGTAGATGATGACGGCCAGGACCAGCGGTTGGACCGCTGGTTCAAGCGGATGTTCCCGCATATTTCGCAGGGGCGCATAGAAAAGCTGTGCCGCAAAGGCGAGATCAGGGTCGCGGGCGGGCGGGTGAAATCCGGCACTAGGCTGGTGGCGGGGCAAACGGTGCGGGTGCCACCACTGCCGGATGCGCAAGACCTGCGCGCGCGCAATATCGCGGTGGTCACAGACGCGGACCGAAAAATGATTCAGGATGCGGTGCTGTATCGGGACGCACATTTTATTGTGCTCAACAAGCCCGCGGGCCTGCCCACGCAGGGCGGCACCGGCCATGATATTCATATAGACATGCTGGCTGAAGAACTGAAATTTGGCGAAGAGAAAAAGCCAAAGCTGGTGCACAGGCTGGATAAAGACACCTCGGGTGTGCTGTTGCTGGCCCGCACTGGCCGCGCCGCCAAAGCGCTGGCCAAGGCCCTGCAAGACCGCGAAACCCGCAAGGTTTACTGGGCGCTGGTGGCCGGGCGCCTGCCCGAGCGGGTTGGCACTATTCAATATGGCTTGGTCAAGGCTTCGGGGCACGGGCCGCACGGTGCCGGTGAAAAAATGCATTGTATCCACCCCGATATGGTCGAAAAAACCCCGGGCGCCAAACGCGCCACCACCGATTATGCCCTGATCGAAAGCGTGGGCACCCGCGCCTCATGGGTCGGGCTGGTGCCGGTTACCGGGCGCACCCACCAGTTGCGGGCCCATATGGCCGAAATCGGCTGCCCGATTGTGGGTGACGGTAAATATGGCGGCAACAGCCAAGACAATGAAGGCGAGGGCTGGGGCGCAAAAATAGGCGGTGACATCAGCCGCAAAATGCACCTGCACGCGCGCTCGCTTGGCTTTGTGCACCCGTTTACCAAAAAAGAAATGTTTTTCGAGGCCCCGCTGCCCGAGCACATGGCCCGCACCTGGGATATGTTTGGCTGGAACCTGAAATGGGCCCCGAAAGACCCGTTTGCGATATTCGAATGAGCGATTTGCGGCTGGTTGTTTTTGATGTTGATGGCACCCTGATCGATAGTCAGGATTTCATCCTGATGGCGATGGCGCGGGCGTTTTCTCTGGCCGGTTTTCCCGCGCCGAATAAAGCCGATGTGCTGGCGATTGTCGGGCTTTCGCTGGATAAGGCTGTGGCGGTGCTTGTGCCGGAGCTGGACGCTGCCGAAAACCAGCGCGCGGTAGCGCTGTATCGGCAAGCCTTTATTGACCTGCGCGCCGAGCTTGGTGGCGAGGCCAAAGCGCCGCTTTACCCCGGTGCCCGCGCTGCGCTCGATCGGCTGCACAAAATAGACAACATGCTTTTGGGGGTAGCCACTGGCAAAGCCAGACGCGGCCTGGACCATGCTTACGAATCCCACGGCATTGGCCATTTTTTTGTCACTTCGCAAACCGCAGATTTTCACCCCAGCAAGCCACACCCCGCGATGTTGCAGCAGGCAATGCGCGACACAGGTGTGAACGCGGCGCAGGCGGTGATGGTGGGGGATACCGAATATGATATGGAAATGGGGCGTGCGGCCGGCTTTGCCACGATCGGGGTGAGTTGGGGCTACCATCCGCGCAGCCGCCTTGGCGCGGCGGATGTGATTATCAACGATTTTGCCGAGCTGGATGCGGCATTGCAAAACATTTGGAAGGGTTAATATGGCCGTGTATGAGCAAAAGCGGTTTTGGCAACAGGTCGAGATTGTGCGGGAAGGTTCATCCTATGGTATTGCGCTGGATGGCCGCCCGGTAAAAACCCCGCTCAAGCGCCCGCTACTGGTGCCAAGCGAGGCCCTTGTCGCGCAGATAGCCGACGAATGGCGCGCCGTTGAAAACAAGGTCGATTTTCACAAAATGCCCTATACGCGCTTTGCCCATGCCGCGCTTGATCAGGCGGTTGACGAACGCGTTGAAATAGCTGCCAAAATCGCCCTTTATGGCGAAACCGATTTATTGTGCTACCGGGCTGAAACCCCGCAGGAACTGGCTGACCGCCAAAAAGCCGCATGGGGGCCGTTGCTGGACTGGAGCGCACGGGAACTGGCCGCGCCACTGCGGGCCACGGCGGGCATTGTGCATATCCCGCAACCGCCGGAAAGCCTGCAAAACCTCACCCGGCAGGTGCAGGCCTTTACAGGCTTTGGCCTCACGGCCCTTTATGACTGGGTGACCATTTCAGGCTCGCTCATTCTTGGCTTGGCGGTGGCCACGGGGCGGCTTTCCGCGGCCGAGGCCTGGGCGCTATCGCGCCTTGATGAAACATGGCAGGAAGAGCAGTGGGGCATAGATGACGAAGCCCGCGAACTGGCCGAATCAAAACGCGCTACATTTCTTTTGGTTGAGCGTGCCCTCGGCCTGATTTAGGTGTGATTGAAAATACCGGTTTCGTGCGGCACACATTTGCGTGTATTCAGCGCTGATCCCGAATTTCCAACGATTTTTATCGTGGAAAGCCGCAAAAATCAAAGCACGGTGCTGTATTTTTGAGCCAATTCGAGGGCGGGTCGGCCCGAACTTCGGTGAAAATTGTATTGGAACCGCATTGCTGGGTTCATATAGGTCATAATGCTTGCCATAATATATGAAGGCTTCGGCAAAGGTTTTGCGCCTGCCTGTTTTTGAACCATTCACAGCGCGAATGTTTCGCATTCCAAGGCAAAATGGAATGATTCAAACGCAGCCCTCAGCGGTGCAGACCAATATTCCGGTATTGTGCGCTTTTAACCCTGAGTTATCGGCGCAAAAAAGGAATTAAAAGTAAACAAAGCTGACCAATAGGGCCAATTTGGAATGAACCCTTGACCTGAACGCCCCGAATTGTCCAAAATCCGTTGTCTGCCTTTTTGAGGCGAACACTAAATTTGATTCTGGCAATTGGTGCCGGAACCCGAATATCGGGACCACAGGAAGAGGTAAATATGAAAAAATCCGTTCTACTTGGCACAATCGCCGCCGCCAGCGTTCTCGCCGGGGCTGCATCTGCGGCCACCCTTGATGACGTGAAGGCAGACGGCGTGTTGAAATGCGGCGTAACCACCGGCCTCGTGGGCTTTGCTGCTCCCGACGCAAATGGCCGCTGGGAAGGCTTTGACGTTGCTGTTTGTCGCGCCGTTGCCGCTGCCGTTTTGGGCGATGGCGATGCGGTTCAGTTTGTGCCGCTATCCTCGAAAGTGCGCTTCACCGCGCTTTCTTCGGGCGAAGTCGACCTGCTGGCGCGTAACACTACCTGGACCCTGAGCCGCGATGCCGACCTCGGTTTCACCTTTGTTGGTGTAAACTACTATGACGGCCAAGGCTTCATGGTGCGCAAAGATCTGGGCGTGTCATCCGCTACCGAACTGGACGGCGCAACCGTCTGTATTCAAACCGGCACCACCACCGAGCTCAACCTTGCCGACTATTTCCGCACCAACGGGATGTCTTACGAGCCGGTGCCGATTGAAACCAACGCCGAAGGCCAGCAGCAGTATCTTGCCGGCGCTTGCGATGCATACACGACCGATGCTTCCGGCCTTGCCGCTACCCGCGCGACTTTCGAAAACCCGGAAGAGCACATGGTTCTGCCTGAAATCATCTCCAAAGAGCCGCTCGGCCCGCTGGTGCGTGAAGGTGACGAGCCTTGGGGCGACATTGTGCGCTGGACATTGAACGCGCTGATCACAGCTGAAGAACTGGGCATCACCCAGGCAAATGTTGATGAAATGGCGGCCGGCACCGAAAATCCGGAAATCAACCGTATGCTTGGTTCCGAGGGCAACCTTGGCGAAATGCTCGGCCTTGACCCCGATTGGGCTGTGCGCGCCATTAAAGTTGGCGGTAACTATGGCGAATTGTTTGAAGCCAATGTTGGCGAAAACACCGGCCTTGGCCTTTCGCGCGGCCTGAACGCGCTTTGGACCCAGGGTGGCCTGATGTATACGCCTCCTTTCCGCTAGGATCGCATATTAAAGTTAAGGGCGCATCGAAAGATGCGCCCTTTTATGAAGGCATAAAAAAATAACCGGCAGGCAGGGGTGGAAATACCGCCTCGCATTTAGACCGGATGTTCCATTATTCAGGAGGGGGATTACCATGGCTATGGCTGACCAACCCGCAGGCAAGTCTTTCCGGCTAAGCATGCTGATTTACGATACCCGCTATCGTTCCATCACCATTCAGGTTGTTATGCTGGCGCTTTTTGCGCTTGGTGTCTGGTGGCTGCTTGACAACATGTATTCCAATCTGGCCAAAATTGACAAAGACCCGGATTTCTCCTTTCTTTCCAGCCCTGCGGGCTATGATATCAGCCAGCGTCTGATTGAATATACCTCGCAGAGCAGCAATTACCGCGCCTGGCTTGTCGGGCTGCTCAACACGCTTTTGGTCGCATTTCTGGGCTGTATATTGGCAACAATCCTCGGCGTGCTTATCGGGGTGCTGCGCCTTTCCAAAAACTGGGTGGTTTCGCGCCTGATGACGGTATATATCGAAACCTTCAGAAATGTGCCGGTGCTGCTCTGGATCATTTTTGCGATGACCATATTCATCGAAACATTGCCGCAACCCAGAGAATTTAGAGGCGCAGACGCGGCGGCCTCGATGAAATTATGGGATACGGTGGCCTTTACCAACCGCGGCTTCTATATCCCGCGGCCGGAATGGGGCGCAGGCTCCATGGTTGTGGTCACCGTCTTCCTGCTCTCGGTTGTCGGCATATTTGTGTTTGGCAAATGGGCCCGAAAACGGCAGGACGCCACCGGTGTTATTCTGCCAACCTTCTGGATAAAGCTCGGCATTTTGATCCTGCCCGCCGTGCTGGCCTTTTTTGCCATGGGGCAGCCGATCACGCTCAATTACCCCGCGCTGAAAGGGTTCAACTTTGCCGGTGGCTGGTATATGCGCAATTCATTGATCGCGCTCTGGTTGGCGCTCTCGCTTTATACGGCGGCATTTATTGCCGAAGCCGTGCGCGCCGGGATCATGGCGATCGACAAGGGCCAATCCGAGGCGGCGGGTGCCCTTGGTTTACGGCCCAACCGGATTATGAGCCTTGTGGTGCTGCCACAGGCGCTGCGGGTCATTATTCCGCCGCTGATCTCGCAATACCTCAACCTCACCAAAAACTCCTCACTGGCGATTGCGGTGGGTTATATGGATGTGACCGGCACTTTGGGCGGTATTACCCTCAATCAGACCGGCCGCGCTCTTGAGTCTATCTTGTTGTTGATGATCACCTATTTGCTGATTTCGCTGTCCATCTCTTTGGTGATGAACATTTACAACAACTCTGTAAAACTGCAGGAGCGGTGATATGACACAAGAATCTTTTGTTCGCACCGAAATGCTTTCGGCCCAGCCGGCTCCGCCAGGGGAAACCGGTGTTGTGAAATGGGCGCGCGAAAACCTGTTTTCGAACTTGTTGAACTCGCTGGTCTCTCTGGCCTTTATGGCGATCATTATCTATTACACCATCGCCTTCCTTGGCTGGGCATTGCAACCTTCCTGGGGGTCAACCTCGCTGACACAATGCCGCGAGGACCCCAATATTCTGGGCGCGTGCTGGGGGGTGATCAATGACCGTATCAACCAGCTTATGTTTGGCTTTTACCCGCGTGACCAGCAATGGCGGCCGACACTGGCCTTTGTGCTGATGCTGGTGGCCATCGCGCCGGTTTTATTTGACAGGCTGCCGCGCAAGCTGATGTTTTTTTCGGCGCTGTTTCCGTTTTTGGCCATTTGGCTGCTTTGGGGCGGCACAATCTGGGCCCCGTTGTTAACGCTTTCGGGTATTGCCATCGGGTATCTGGTGCTCAGGGCTGTGTCCGGGATTGCCGGAGATATGGTGGCGATGATTGTCGCGATACTGGTCACTATCCTTTGGTGGATGTTTGCGGTGTCTCCGCTTGACAGCCTGATCACAAAAACCATTGCCGAGCCAAAAATTGAATCCACCATCGCCCAACTCGAAAAGGATGAAGCGGCGCTGATCGCGAATGTTGCCGAAATGGAGAGCCGGATTGCGGCGCTTGAGGCACCAATCGCGGCGCTGAGGGAGCCGCTTCAGGCGCTCGAAACCAGGGTTAGCGAAGATACCGCGGTTGTTGAAAACCTGCTCGAAGAGCTGAACGCCGATATTGAAAAAGGCGGTATCAGCATTTGGGGTTTTTATCTTTGGTCATGGGATGTGCACAGCACGCTTTCGGATTCCGAAGTGGCCCGGCTCGAAACCGAGCTGGCAGCCGCGCAGGCCAAGCTTTATGAAACCCGGTTGCTGTTTTCCGACACGTCCAAGGCGCTGGATGTGCAGGTGCGCAGCCTGCAAGCGGCCAAAACCGATGTATCGGACGCGTCTATATTGCTGAAGGAATCCGAACGGGCGCGTGCCGATTTGGGGCTTTTGCCCTCATTGCTGGAAAGCCTGCAGGCGCTAAAAGCCGAGAAAGCAGCCCAAGGGCCAATGTTGGATACCCTTGCGGCGGCGCTGCCGGAAAGTGCAAGGCGGGCAATTTCCGCCTCTGATTTGCCGGGTGATGTTTCGGATGCGGTTCGCGAAGCCTTCAACGCGCGCGAGGATGCCTTGCAGGAATTCTCCGACCTCGAATCCAATATCGCCAGCACCGAAAACCGGATCGCTAAAGCCTATTTGCTTGCCGGTCTGGTGGGGCTGGAGCCGGTGGAATCTTCCAAATTTGGCGGCTTGATGCTGTCGATCACCATCGGGGTGGCCGGAATCGCGTTTTCCTTTCCGCTCGGGATCATTCTGGCGCTGGGCCGGCAATCGGATATGTTTATCATCAAAACCCTGTCGGTGATCTATATCGAGTTCATTCGCGGCGTGCCGTTGATTACGCTTTTGTTTGTGGCGTCGGTGCTGCTCAATTACTTCCTGCCACCCGGCACCAGCTTTGATCTCATCTTGCGCGTTGTCATCATGGTGACCCTGTTTGCGGCGGCCTATATGGCCGAGGTGATCAGGGGCGGTCTGGCCGCACTGCCTTCGGGGCAATATGAAGCGGCAGATGCGCTGGGGCTGGATTATTGGAAATCCATGCGCCTGATTATCATGCCGCAAGCGCTCAAAATCTCCATTCCGGGGATTGTGGGCACGTTTATCGGCCTGTTCAAGGATACCACGCTGGTGTCGATCATCGGCTTGCTTGACCCGGTCGGGCTGGTCACATCCATTCGGGGTGATGCCGACTGGAACGGGATTGTATGGGAGCTTTATGCTGTTATTGCGCTGATGTTCTGGGTCTTTACCTTCTCGATGTCGCGTTATTCCATGTATCTTGAGCGCAAGCTCAAAACCACTCATTAACAGGGAGCCGTAAAATGTCTCAATCAATAGAAAAAGAAGTCGATCGCTCCGCTATGCAAGTGTCTGATGAGGTGGCGATCCAGATCAACAACATGAACAAGTGGTATGGCGATTTCCATGTGCTCAAGGATATCGACCTTACGGTCAACCGTGGCGAGCGTATCGTGATCTGCGGGCCTTCGGGCTCGGGGAAATCAACGCTCATTCGCTGCATCAACCGGCTGGAGGAGCACCAGAAGGGTGATATCATTGTTGACGGCACCGAGCTTTCTTCGGATCTGAAAAACATTGACAAAATCCGCTCGGAAGTCGGTATGTGCTTTCAGCACTTCAACCTGTTTCCGCATCTGACGATTTTGGAAAACTGCACGCTGGCCCCGATTTGGGTGCGCAAAACGCCCAAGAAGGAAGCCGAGGAAATTGCCATGCACTTCCTTGAAAAGGTGAAAATCCCCGAGCAGGCGCTGAAATATCCGGGCCAGCTTTCGGGTGGCCAGCAGCAGCGGGTGGCGATTGCGCGTTCGCTTTGCATGAAGCCACGGATCATGCTGTTTGACGAGCCAACATCGGCGCTGGACCCGGAGATGATTGCCGAGGTGCTGGACACAATGATCGAACTGGCCGAAGAAGGCATGACCATGCTCTGTGTGACTCACGAAATGGGCTTTGCCCGCAAGGTGGCCAACCGGGTTATTTTTATGGATGCCGGGCAGATTGTGGAGCAAAATGAGCCGGAAGCGTTTTTCAACAACCCGCAATCGGAGCGCACCCAATTGTTCTTGAGCCAGATTCTGGGCCATTAACGTTTGTTTGCATCAGAATTGGGAAAGGCCTCGGGGATTTACCGGGGCCTTTTTTGTATTCCGATGGTATCGGGGCTTTGCCCCCTTGCGCTGACGCGCAATTCACCCAGGATATTTGGGCAAAGCAGAGGCGCTAGGGGAGTGATTTTGGCTCGACATAGTCGATTGTTTTGCCGGTGCCCATTTGCAGGTCGGCCCAGTTTTCAATTTTGAAGGTGAGCACCGTGGTGGCCGCGGTCGGGTATTTGCTGAAGGATGCGTGCATGGGGGGCGGGTCCCGGCGCAGATCCCGGGCGAATTCGCCTATGCCGGGCATATGGCCGAGCATCATGACAGTGCTGCCGGTGGCGGATTGTAATGTTGTGAGCATCACTTCCGGGCTAGCGTGGTAAAGGGCATTTTCAAAACGCAGGGCAGGGCTGGCATTGAGCGCGCGATTGATGTTTTCCCAAGTTTCGGCACAGCGGGTGGCGCTGGAGGAAATTACTTCATCGGGCAGGTAGCCCTTGCCGCCAAGCCAGGTGCCGATTTTTGCCGCCGCCAAAACCCCGCGGGCGTTGAGGGGGCGGTTTTTGTCATCACTGGCGCCGCTGGACCAGCTGGATTTTGCGTGGCGGATCAGGATCAGTGTTTTCATTTTGCGGCCCTTTTGTGAAAATAGCTCATGTGAAAGGCGGATTGCGCCTTGGGTCGCTCGGCTTGCCCGATCGGACAGGCCCGCCGCACCGCGCATCCGCGCGCCATACAGCTCTCCCCGCCCTTACTATCCAGAAATTTGTGGCAGGCGGCAACATTATAATTCTGGGCCGTGAGGGCGGCGGCGGGGCAGGCTGAAAGGCAGGGTTTGCCGGTGCAGGTATCGCAAGGGTTTTGGGAGGGCGCGGGCAGCGGGAGGTGCCCGCCAAAGCGCAAAGCGCCGCGAAACGAGGTGAACAGGCCAAGCTCGGCATGCACCAGAAGCTGGACCGGAGATTGAAAACAGCGACCCGAGGCCAACGCCCATGTGACAAAGGGCATAAAGGGCGGGCCGCCAAAGGGAAAGCAGGCTTCGCTGCCGGTTGCACGGGCAATTTTGGTGAGGGTGCGGGTGGAGTAGCGGTCAACCGGATCGGCAAGGCCATCCAGCGCCTCGGCGCTTTGCTGGAAGATGCGCCAAAACCGCGCGCCATCGGGGCCGATCAGAAACAGGGTTGAGCCGCTTTCTTGCACGCCGCCGAGAATGCGCAATCCGGCGGCGTGCAGGGGGGCCTTCACAGCTTGTCGGCCGGCAATTTGAGCGCCCAGAGGAGCTTGGCCGGGTCATCATCCTGCCAGCGCAGGCCGACGGTCATATCTTCGTGGCCCTTGGCGGGCTGCGGGATATAGGTGCGGAAAAGCCGGTCCCATACCGACATGGCGAAACCGTAATTGCTATCATGTTCGGCGCGAATATCGGAATGGTGGACGCGGTGCATATCAGGGGTGACCAGCACGCTGCGCAGCACGGCATCAAACCGCTTGGGCAGACGCATATTGGCGTGGTTGAACAGGGCGGTGCCGTTGAGGATGATTTCAAACAACACCACGGCCAGCCCGGCGGGCCCGAGCAGGTAAACCAGCCCGATTTTAAGCGCCATTGAAAAGGCGATCTCGACGGGATGGAAGCGCAGGGCCGAGGTGACATCGAGGTCACGGTCGGAGTGGTGCACGCGATGGAAGCGCCACAAAAACGGGATTTTGTGGGTGATGAGGTGTTGAAACCAGATCGCGAAATCAAGGATCAGCACCGCAAGAATAATTTCGAGCCAGCCTGGCCAGTTTAGTGCGTTAAACAGCCCCCAACCATTGGCGGCGGCATCATAGGCGGCACCAACCGCCAAGAGCGGCATCAACAGGCCCATCAGGTAGATGGTGCCGGTGTTGAGAATGCTGATCGCCCAGTTGGTTGTCCAGCGTCTGGCGCGGGATTGCACGCGCTTGCGGCGCGGGATTGAAAATTCGACCAGCGCAAAAACCACGAACAGGCCGAAAAAGACAGACAGGCGGATGATGTTTTCGTTTTCCATGCCTGCAATCTGCCCATTGGCGACGCGGTTTTCAAGTCACATTCGCGAGATATATTCGAAAAAAGGAATTTATAGATCGTGCCTTATCAGCGAGCCTGCCCCGTGCGGGGTGAAAAGCTCCAGCAGGCAGGCATGCGGGGCGCGGCCATCAAGGATAACCACAGCACGCACCCCGCCTTCTATCGCGGCCAGCGCGGTTTCGGTTTTTGGAATCATGCCACCGGCGATGACGCCTTGTCCGGTGAGCTGGCGCACGGTGTCGGGGGTGAGCTCGGTGACCACATCGCCATCGGCATCCTTCACGCCCTCTACATCGGTGAGCAGCAGCAGCCGGTCTGCGTTGAGCGCGGCGGCAATGGCGCCTGCGGCGGTATCGCCGTTGATGTTATAGGTTTCACCGTTGCGGCCCGCCCCGATCGGGGCTACCACCGGAATAAAGGCGGTGTTTTGGAAGCTTTTGATCACCGACGGGTCCACCGCAACCGGTTTGCCAACCAGCCCGAGCACCGGGTCGGCGGGCTCGCAGGTTATCAGATTGGCATCTTTGCCGGAAAGCCCGACCGCCTTGCCGCCCTGAGCATTGATTGCGGCCACTATCCGCTTGTTGACAGAGCCGGAAAGCACCATTTCGACCACTTCCATGGTTGCGGCATCGGTCACGCGTTTACCGTTCACAAATTCGGATTTAACGCCCAGTTTTTCCAGCATCGAGTTGATCATCGGGCCGCCGCCATGCACGACAACCGGGTGCACATTGGTTTGCTTCATCAGCACGATATCGCGGGCAAACCGCTCCATGGCCTCGTCATTGCCCATGGCATGGCCGCCCAGTTTTATCACGACTGTTGCGCCATCATAGCGTTGTAAATAGGGCAGGGCTTCTGAAAGAGTGCGGGCGGTGGCGATCCAGTCGCGGTTCATAGCGGTCGATTTCTCCATTTGGGCCTCGCGGGGTTATTCCATCGTTGCAATCGTGCTGCGCAAAATCTCCAGCCCGGTGCCCTTTTCGGATGAGGTCGCGATGATCTCGGGGTAGGCGGCGGGGTGTTTTTGCAGTACGGCGCGGGTTTTTTCCAAAATTTTACTGTAATCCCCTTTGGAGGGCTTGTCGACTTTGGTCAGCACCACCTGAAACGTAACCGCCGAGGCACCGAGCAGGGCCATAATCTCCTCATCCACCTCTTTGGGGCCGTGGCGGCTGTCGATCAGCATAAACACGCGGCGCAGGGTGGCGCGGCCGGAAAGATAGGCCTTGAGCAGCCGCTGCCACTTTTCCACCACCGGCAGGGGGGCATTGGCAAAGCCATAGCCGGGCAGGTCCACCAGATAGTGGCTATCCAGCAAGGTAAAAAAGTTGATTTCCTGGGTGCGGCCGGGGGTGTTGGAGGTGCGGGCCAGCGCCTTGCGGCCGGTGAGCGCGTTGATCAGGCTTGATTTGCCGACATTGGAGCGGCCGGCAAAGCAGACCTCGACCCGATCAGCGGGCGGCATGCCCTCCATTGCCACCACACCTTTTAAAAAGTCGGTATTGCCGGCAAAGAGTTTGCGGCCGCGCTCAAGCGCGAAGGGTTCGGGCATATCAGCGAGCGGAAAGGGGATATTCATAAGATTTCAACCTTGTCATCCAGCGTTATCCGGCCTGATTTGATGACCTCGCCATAAATGCCAAGCTCGCTATGGCCCCAATTTTGCCGCAATATCTCTAGCGTATCTACATCTTGCGCACCGGTGGCCGGATTGGCTGTGGTGGCGGCGCAACGGCCAATGTGTTCGCGCAGCAGTATTTCGGTGCCGCCAATGCGAAGCCGTTTGCCAAGCCATTGCCGCTCGGCCCATGGCGCGCGCCCTGCCAGCCAGATATTGCCGCGAAAGCGTTCCATTTCCAGGGGCCGGCCAGCCGCCCCGGCCAAGGCCTTGAGCGAGGATCGCGACAGGATCGAGATGGAGGGGAAATCGGTGTCGGTCATGCCGCGCGCGGGCAGCTTGACCAGAGCTTTGGGCATGGCGCGGTTTTCGGGAATGTAGCCAGCGACAAAGGCCAGAAAGCCAGCGTGTTGGGCAGGGTCATCCGGGTTAAAGCTAAAGCTTTCTTTGGTGCCGGCGTGGATGACGGTATAGATACTCCCTTCAAGCCGAGCCGAAAAGGCGATCAGGCTCGGGGCTTTCGAGCCGCGAATAAAATTGGCACAGCTCATCCATTCAGGGTTATCCGGGTCAAATTTGCTGCGGTCATTTGTTATTGCCCACAGCCTGTCAAAGGGCATGGCTTTGCCCGCCTCCAGATCAGTATGCGTGAGCGGCTCGTGGCCGACGCTTTTGATCGGGTGGCGAAAAAGATGGGTAACAAATGCTGCCACTTATCCGGCCTTTTTCTTTTTGAATCCCGCCAGAATATTGCCAAACACGTCCGGCTTGACCCCTTGCGAGCGCATGATCAAATATTGCTGCAGGAAGGTGATGGTGTTGTTGGCAACCCAGTAAATAACAAGGCCGGAAGCAAAGCCGCCGAGCATGAACATAAATACCCACGGCATCCAGCCAAGAACCATGGCCTGGGTTTTTTCGGTGGGGGCGGGGTTGAGCTTTTGCTGCATCCACATGGTAATGCCCATCAAAACCGGGAACAGACCGATAGAGATAAGCTGCGGTGCCCATGATACATCATAGGGCAGCAGGCCAAACAGGTTGAGCCAACTTGACGGGTCGGGGGCCGAAAGGTCCTGAATCCAGAGGGCAAAGGGCGCATGGCGCATTTCGATGGTGACGAACAGCACTTTGTAAAGCGCGAAAAAGATCGGAATCTGGATAAAAATCGGCAAGCAGCCTGCCGCCGGATTGACGCCTTCTTTTTTGTAAAATGCCATTGTTTCTTTTTGCAGGGCCTGTTTGTCGTCGCCGAAACGCTCTTTCAACTTGGCCATTTCGGGCTGGAGCTTTTTCATTTTGGCCATCGACACGGCTGACTTATAGGCCAGCGGAAACAGCAGTATTTTAACAATCAGCGTCAACCCGATAATGGCAAGGCCCATATTGCCCACCACATTTTGCACTTCGCCGAGCAACCATTGCATGGGCTTTGTGAAGAAATAGAACCAGCCCCAGTCGATCGAATCGATAAAGTTGCCAATCCCGCGTTCGGCTTGGTAGCCCTTGATGACATCCACCACTTTTGCCCCGGCAAAAAGCGAGGTGGCCACGCTGGTGCGCCCGCCTGCAGGCACATCCATGGCGGCAAAGCGCATGTCGGTTTGGTAGGTGTCGCTGGCGGCGGTATATTTGGCAACCGAGGTAAAGGCGCTGCCCGGTTGCGGAATCAGGGTTGTCATCCAGTATTTTTCGGTAAAGCCGATCCAGCCGTCAGCTTCGACATTGATAATCTCGACCGCGCCATCGCCCGGGACTATGGGAAAATCGGGCATATCGGCATATTTTAATTCTTCCAGCTGCCCGTCCGAGGCGCGCACCACGCCTTCGAACAACAGGTAAAACCCGGCGGTTTCCGGCTCGCCTGTGCGGGCGATAATGCCATAAGGCGCGAGGCGCACCGGGCTGCCGGTGGTGTTTTCCACACTTTGTTCGATGTCGAACATGTATTTGTCATCGACCGAAATCGTGCGGCGAAAGACCAGCCCCTGGCCGTTATCCCATTTCAGGGTTACGGGGGTGGTTTCGGTGAGCATTGTGCCACTTTCAACCGCCCAAACGGTGCTGGCATTGGGGGTGCCGCCGCCATTGCCGGCGGCTGTGCCCGCCCAGCCCCAAACCGCATAATAGGGATTGTCGGAGCCGGCAGGTGCGAGCAAAACCACTTTTTCGGACTCGTCCCCAAGGGTAACATTGTAATCCTTGAGGTGAAGATCATCGAGCCGCCCGCCAAGCAGCGAGATCGAGCCGGAAACACTGGCGGTCTCCACATCTATGCGCGAAACCTCAGCGGTAGCGGAGGGAGTTGCTGCCTCTGCTGCGGGGGTGCCGGCCCCGGCCACCGCCGGCGGGGTGGTGCCGGCGGCATTGTCGGGCGGTGTCAACGTGCCTTCGGGCAGGGCGCCTAGCTGGGCCGACTGTTCCTGCTGGACAGGCTCGGGCGGAAACATGATCGCCCAGCCGAAAATCACGGCCATGCTGAGCGCAATCGCCAGAATCATATTTTTATTTTGGTCGTCCATAGAAAACACTCCGCTTGGCGGTCATTAATTCGTCATGTTGGGTTCAACAGGTTGGTGGCAAAAAGGTCAAGGGTTTTTGGGCTATTCGGCCGGTTTGGCGGCGATTCGTTGCAGAGATGTGAAGTCAAACATCGCAGGGTCGAGCAAATGGCTGGGATTCCCGTTGGTGAGCGCTTTGAAGATCACATTGCGGCGGCCGGGGCTGTTGGCCTCCCAGCCATCGAGCAGGCGCTTGATCTGCTGGCGCTGAAGGCCGTCTTGCGAGCCACAAAGATCACAGGGAATAATCGGATAATCCATCGCGGTGGCGAATTTTTCGCAATCGGCTTCGGCCACGTTGATCAGCGGGCGCAGCACAAAAAGATCACCCTCGTCGTTCAGCAATTTGCCCGGCATGGCGGCGAGCTTGCCACCGTGAAACAGATTCATGAAAAAGGTTTCGAGCGCGTCATCACGGTGGTGCCCCAGCACCACAGCCGAACAGCCTTCCTCCCGCGCGATCCGGTAAAGATTCCCACGACGCAGGCGCGAGCACAGCGCGCAAAAGGTTTTGGTGGAGGGCACTTTGTCCCTCACTATCGAGTAGGTATCTTGATACTCTATCCGGTGCGGCACGCCCATTTTTTTAAGAAATTCCGGTAGCACTGTGGCCGGAAAATTGGGCTGGCCCTGATCAAGGTTCACCGCCAGCAGCTCCACCGGCAACAGCCCACGCCACTTGAGCTCAATCAGCGCCGCGAGCAAGGTATAACTGTCTTTGCCGCCGGAAAGGCAGACCATCCACTTGGCCCCGCGCTCGACCATGCCGTAAGATTCAATAGCCTCGCGGGCCTGCCGGATGACCCGCTTGCGCAGCTTTTTGAAGCTGGTGGAGGTGGGGGCACCGTGGAAAATGGCGTGGATGTCGTCGAGGTCAGATTGCATAAAGCTGAATTATGCGCTTTGGCGGGCGGGCGCAAGTGGTGTGAATGGTTTGCGCCACGGTTGCCTCATAATTACAGATATTAAAAAGAGTTGCGGCACTATAGCGGCCACCAACCGCTTCAGAGAAACAATTTCTTTTTAACCTCATTCCGCAATAAGCCAAGGGCTGTGGTCGTTTCGCATGACAACCAAACGGCGCGGGTTGTCCTATTCTGGTTTCAAGAGCACTCATCCAACAAAGGAGCCGACCATGGACCCGACCAATTTTCTTACCAATCAAGTATTCCAACGCAAAGGTGCCGGCAAGCCAAGCCCGGAGGAAATTGATACGTTTTACGAGTCTCATGGACCAGATCTGTTTGTGGCCATATCACGCTGGCGCGCACGGTTGAGCACAACGTGGTACCGGATTCATAACAGACAGGAACGCGGCGCCGATATTGCACCAATAGCGCATCGGGGCTAACATGAACCTTATGTCCAGCACCCGAAGCGACCTTGTTCCGACAACCGGCGAGCCCGACAACGGCGAAGCCGCAATTATCGCGGTTATCCATAGCGAGACGAAAGCCTTTATGGATGCCGACTTCGAGGCGTGGGCGGTGTGTTGGGTTCAGGACGAGCGGGCAAAAAATGTTTTTGTGTCCTCTATAGGCCGAAGTGTGATAAGCGGCTGGCAGGAAATCGCGGCCCAAATGCGGCACGCCCTCGTCGAAGAAGGCGGTTGCGGAATGGTCCGGTTTCATCAGGAAAATTTCCAAATCAGCATGGGTGAAGAGATCGCCTGGGTCGCGTTTGAACAGACGGCGGAGGATAAAGATGGCGGCACATGGAAATCCTTCGAGACTCGCATACTTGAGCGAGTCAAAGGCCGTTGGAAACTCGTTTATATTTTGTTTATGGAACAGCACTACGACCGCATCGCGAAGGATGCGCTATGTGTGGACGAAAAAGGCCAAATCGTTTGGGCAAGCCCCGAGACTTTGGATACGCTCAAACGCCACCCACATCTAACCGTATCGGCGGGAAGAATTCGGGCACGAAAAGGGAGCTGGGACAAGGCTTTGCAATCGAGCATTGCGCAATCGGGTCAGTATCACGATTTTTTTGAGCTTTGGCGGTTTACTCAAGAAACCGGTGGACCGTTCCATTATCCGGTTGTTTTGGGAGAATCCGATGAAGGCGGTGTTGTCGTCGTTCATATCTCGGTGCGGGATAGCGCCACCTATCTCCTTTTTGGCGGCGACGGGTCGCTTGATCGCCGACTAGCCGTCGCCCAAGCTGTGTTTGGCCTTTCTGATGGGCAGTTGCGCGTTGCGCGTAACATTGCCTATGGTGTGGGATTGAAGGAAGCCGCCGAAGTTCTAGGTGTTAGCATCAACACCGTTCGAACCCACCTTACGAGATTATACGAAAAGACCGGTGTTAGCTCACAAACGGCTCTTGTCCGACTGTTGCTGAGCGTCGGATAGGCAAATACCATAAGAGTTATTCGTCGATTGATTTGGCCTCCTAAGGTCAGGACCCATTAATTTCTTGCATATTTGAGGATGTTCTGACTCAATGCTCACCAAAACCAGGAGGGCAAGGTGTCAGATTATTTTTGGCTCAGCGAGGAACAGCTGGCGCGGATCAAACCATTTTTCCCTTTATCGCACGGGGTGCCGCGTGTCGACGACCGCAAGGTTGTTAGTGGCATCATTCATGTGATCCGCAACGGGTTGCGCTGGCGGGATGCTGCGGCGGTTTATGGTCCACATAAAACCTTATATAACAGGTTCATACGCTGGTCGAAGATGGGCGTTGACGCACCTGCCGCGCGCGGATCAGTTTTTCGCCTCGCACAGCTTCACAAAATTCATGTGCTCCCTAGATAGATCGCGCCTTATCAGCGGCACCAGAAACGGCAGCAAAAATTTCATCATCCCTTTGCCTTTTGCATTAAATTTGCTCGTCATCGTGGTGACATTGTCGCGCTCGCTGAATGCGATGTCTATCAAGACGTCCATTTTCGGATCGTTGACGGAAAAAGACAAAACCTCGGGCCTTATATAGGCGGTGATCACCGCGTCATGCTGGCCGCGTTTATCCGCGACCCGAAACCGCGCGCCTTTGCCAATCGGTTCGCCTGAAACAAGTTCGGCCTTCGAGATCCCGGTGTTCCAGCGAAGTTCGTTGCGGGCGTCAGCCATAAGGTCGAAGGCCGTCACAGCCGGACACTTTATATTCTCAACAAGTGTTATCATGTAGCCCATGCGAATATTCTAATAGTGCTGTTCGCAAAAGTCTCCTGTTTTTTTACGAGATGGTGCGGTATGTTTTGGGCGCGGTGCAGCCAGAGGCCTTTCTAATTTCAAAACCCTACCGCTTGCCTTCACCCTCATCCTTTTCCGGCACAGGGTCATACCCCTCGCCCCCTAGCGGGTGGCAGCGCCCAATGCGTTTGGCGGCCAGAATGCTCCCCTTGACCGCCCCGTGTTTTTCCAGCGCGTCCATGGCATAGGCGCTGCAAGTGGGCTGAAAGCGGCAGCTGCGGCCGAGCCACGGGCTGAGGAACAGCCGGTAGCCGCGCACGGGGAGGGAGACGATGAAAGCGAGCGGGGTCATCTTTTGGGCCTTGGGGCGTGGATTTTGCGCAGGGCCTTTTCAAGCTCTGCCAACATTATGTGATAGGGGCGGCTGGCGGTTTCAAGCCTCCGGCCGATCAGCACGTAATCATAGCCTTGCTTGCCATGGGTTGGTAGCACATCGCGGGCAAGCTCGCGCAGGCGGCGTTTGGCGCGGTTGCGGGCCACGGCATTGCCGACTTTTTTGGAGCAGGTGAAGCCGATGCGGATTTTATCAGTATCGTTTCGGCGGGCTTGCAGCACAAAGCCCGGCATGGCAATGCGGCGCGCGCGCGCGGCCTTCAGAAAATCGGCCCGCTTTTTGATCACGCACAAGGAAACCGCCGGAAGCGCTCCCTGCGCCCCGGTTTCGGGTATCAAGGGCGTTTCCGGCGGTGTCATGGCGTGACGCCTTTTTGGCTCTATGCCGAGAGGTCTTTCCGACCCTGAGCGCGGCGGCGATTCAGGATTTTGCGGCCGTTTTTGGTGGCCATGCGCGAGCGGAAGCCGTGGCGGCGTTTGCGAACAAGATTGCTCGGCTGGAATGTGCGTTTCATGTCATATCTCCTGCGGGGGGCGAACCGAGTTATCTACCCGCGCCTTGAATTCAGAATTGGCTTAATAGGCGCGAAAAACAGGGAAGTCAATTGAGCGCGGCAAAAAAGTGAAACATTTCTCGGGCGGGACCGGTATAAAATGAAACATTTCCACACATTGCATCAAGGCCGCGTGAGGCCGCTATTTTTAACGTCAAAGAAAGCGCAAGTAGGAAGAAACGAAGATTCGGAGACGCAAATGGCAAGTATAGAAAACCCGAACGGGGGCAAGCCGCGCTGGCAGCGGATGATTCCGCTCGCAACCATCATTTTAGTGGCCATCATCGGCTTTTTTACCCTGCGGCAATATCTGAGCTTTGATTCTCTGCGCGATAACCGCGAGATCCTGCTGGCTTGGCGGGATGCCAATTATGTGTCGGCGGTGCTTGGGTTTATTGCCGTCTACATCGCCATTGTTGCGTTTTCGCTGCCGGGTGCTGCGGTTATTTCCCTGACCGGCGGATTTTTGTTCGGCCTGTTTCCGGGCGTTTTCTTTAACCTGACAGGGGCCACCACCGGCGCGATCTTGATATTTTTGGCTGCCCGTCTGGGGCTGGGGGAATACCTTTCGCGCAAGATGGATGATTCCGGCGGGCTGGCGGGCAATATAAAGGCCGGGCTGCGCGAAAACGAGATCAGTTTTTTGCTGTTGATGCGGCTTGTGCCGGCGTTTCCGTTCTTTCTGGCCAATCTGGTGCCGGCCCTTGTGGGCACTTCGCTTTCGCGCTTTGCCTGGACAACCGCTATCGGCATTATTCCCGGCGGGCTGGTTTACACATGGGTAGGCTCGGGGCTGGGGGCGGTATTTGCGCGCGGCGGCTCCCCCGATTTGGGAATCATTTTCGAGTGGCAAATACTGGGGCCCATTCTGGCGCTATGCGCGCTGTCGGCCCTGCCGATTGCCCTGAAACGTTTTCGCAAAACCGGGGTTGAGGCATGAGCGTTATCAAGGTTGACCTTTGTGTGATCGGCGGCGGCTCAGGCGGGCTTTCGGTGGCGGCGGGCGCGGTGCAAATGGGCGCTTCGGTGGTGCTGCTCGAGGGCGGCAAAATGGGTGGCGACTGCCTGAATTATGGCTGTGTGCCCTCAAAAGCCTTGCTGGCCGCGGGCAAACACGCCCATGCCATGACCACGGGTGCCCCCTTCGGGGTAAAACCGGTGGTGCCGCAAGTGGATTATGCCGCGGCCAAAGCCCATGTCGCCAAGGTGATAGCGGGTATCGAACCGCATGATTCGGTGGCACGGTTTGAAGGTCTGGGGGTGCGGGTGATTTCGGCATATGGCCGGTTTATTTCACCGCGCGAAGTGCAGGCGGGTGAGCAGGTTATCAGGGCGCGGCGTTTTGTGATTGCCACCGGATCATCGCCCTTTGTGCCGCCGATTCCGGGGTTGGAAAACCTGCGCCACTATACCAACGAAGATATTTTCGAGCTGCAAGAGCAGCCCGCGCACCTGATCATTATTGGTGGCGGCCCGATCGGTATGGAAATGGCACAGGCGCATGCAAGGCTTGGCAGCAAGGTTACGGTGCTGGAAGGCCTGAAAGCGCTGGGCAAGGATGACCCCGAGTTGGCCGCAATAGCGCTGGAGCGTATTCGCAGCGAAGGTGTGGAGGTGGTCGAAGGGGCAATGGCCGCCGAAATCACCGCGGAAGGCGGGGTGACTGTCAAAACCAAAGACGGGGCCAGCGTTACCGGTTCGCACTTGCTGGTGGCCGTGGGCCGCAAGCCCAATATTGCCGGGCTTGATCTGGACAAGGCGGGTATAGAATTTGGCCACACCGGCATTTCGGTTGGTGCCAATCTGAAAACCAGCAACCGCAGGGTATATGCGATTGGCGATGTGGCGGGGGGGCTGCAATTCACCCATATGGCGAATTATCATGCCGGAATCGTTATCCGCTCGGCCCTGTTTGGCCTGCCCGCCAAGGCCAGCAATGCCCATATTCCCTGGGCCACCTATACGGACCCCGAAATCGCGCAAGTGGGCCTGACCGAAGCCGAAGCCAGCGAAAAACACGGCAGCGCGCTTGAAGTGCTGCGCTTTGATTTTGCCGAGAATGACAGGGCACGGGCCGAGCTTAGCACCGACGGCCTGATCAAGGTGATGGTGGTGAAGGGGCGGCCTGTGGGGGCCTCAATTGTGGGGGCCGGTGCCGGGGAGCTTATCCAGGTATGGGCGCTGGTCATTGCCAACCGGCTCAAAATCGGGGCGGTGGCGGCGATGGTGTCGCCTTATCCGACCATGGGCGAAATCAACAAGCGGGTGGCGGGGGCCTATTATTCGCCGCGCCTGTTCGAGCGTGCGTGGATAAAGCGCATGGTGGGCTTTGTGCAACGCTTGTGGTAGCTTGAAACCGGTTGGGTGAAGGGTTAGCTTTCCCTTACATCATCGCAGGGTAGATATGTTTTTCAGGACGCTCTCAGGCCGGTTTTTGCTCCTAACCATCATTTTTGTGATGCTGGCCGAGGTGCTGATATTTGTGCCCTCAGTGGCGCGGTTCAGGATGGAATACCTGCAGCAGCGGCTTGAATTGGCGCAACTGGCCTCATTGGCCCTGCTGGCCACCCCCAATGATATGGTAGCCCCCGAACTGGCGGACGAGTTGCTGAAAAATGCCGAGGTGCTCAATATTGTGCTGCGCCGCAACGAAATGCGCGAGCTGATCCTTTCATCGCCACTGGATAGGCCGGTAATGGCGAGCTATGATCTGCGCAATGCCAGCGCTGTTGAACTGATACGGGATGCGTTGACCACGCTTTTTGTGAGCAAGGAAGAGGTGATCAGGGTGATCGGCCGGCCGGTGAAGGGTGCCGGTATCGAAATCGAGACTACCCTCAATGTCATGCCGCTACGCAGTGCCATGCTTGATTACGGGCGCAATATTTTTCAACTTTCGCTTTTGATATCGGTGATAAGCTCGGCGATGCTTTTTGTGGTTGTGCGGCTCACGCTTGTGCGGCCGATCCGCAACCTTGTTACCAATATGATGGATTACCAGCAGGCCCCCGAAGACTCGACGCGGGTGATAAAACCGGCCAGCCGGGTGGTGGAATT
>Ga0316205_10001443_pt1 | contig 29797 bp, 43 predicted proteins | sample 3monthpyrite_MG_FD_204941 | JGI IMG/M metagenome (GOLD analysis project Ga0316205, IMG submission 204941) | Microbial mat bacterial communities from mineral coupon in-situ incubated in ocean water Damariscotta River, Maine, United States -... | ecosystem: Environmental > Aquatic > Marine >...
TAGACTTGTTTTTATTGTTACGCTGATATTCTTTTATAATTTCATTGCAACGATTATGTTCATAGCCTTTTTCTGTTAAAATGAAGTATTCGCGCAACACCTGTTGAACGGCGTATATTTGAATCTCATCATCGGCCAGTATTTTTTTGCAAAGATATTCGAGGTCATCAATCAGAGGTTTTTCAGAATCGTAATATAATTCGATAAGGTCGCGGTAAATAGATCGCTCTATACGCGTTAGATGACGTGTAGCATTGTTGAAATCACCTATATGGTGAGGGTAGTAGTTCATAATTGAGCCCTAGTTGTATGCCCTAAGAATTGAGAACGCTGGCAATCAGGGCAATGACTGTCCTTTGGTGATCAAGCCAAAGTAAGCACAGCGCGTTTATTTCAATATGATCATTATAGCACAATCCTGTTTTGGCTCTAGGTCAATTCAGGATTTTTTATTTCTGGCTTATATGTTTCTTTTCCTGTTCCATCACAAGCGCCACAATATGGGTTTCCGTTGTGATCATAGTAACCAGAGCCGTTACAAGCCGTGCAATCTCTTTGCTTCCAGCCTTCTATATTATTTTTATAATGATCGACCCTTGCTTGCTTTCTTAGTTGATAGGCATCACTCATAATTCACTCCATACAATAAAATGCAAATCCAATTAATAGCCAAAATACAACAACACCTAAAATAATCAGCGGGAAAATATTTGTTTTATCACTCATAACAATCCCTCTATTGGTGGTTAAAATGGCTTAGGCTCGACAGTATATTTATCAGCAAACCAAGTAACAATTCTGCGTTGTGCGTCCTCATCAACATCACCATAGTTTGTAAAATGCTCTAAAACTTGAGCGAGTCCTGATATGCAATTCAATTCATCATCGTCATACACTAATTTTATTTCTAATTTCAATTCTTCACTCACATCAATCTCCTATCACCTGTTGGGTGGGTTGTTTACTTGATCTTCAAATTCAGTCATTAGCTCAAAATCAATCAGTTTTTCAGCGATTACCTTTATTCGCTCTAATTCTGCGATATGGTCATCATATAAAACATACTCACCACTAGGACTATCAACGATTGTTGACTGTCTAGTTATCTCGTTATAATCTAAATGTAGTCTATCCATCTCATCACCTATTAGGGGTTAATCAAACTATGCTTCCGCAAGTTAGACATCTTAATCGCATGATTCCACCTGACTTATGTGGTACGCAGCATTTATGCGAACAAGGTTTAATTAATACATACTTCATTATATATTCCTCATGGTTGGGGTGTTATGGTTAAATTATTCAACCGAGTAACGAATACCGATTAAACCTTTTATACCAAACCAATAATGCCTAGCTTGGTCACAATACATCCCATAAACACCTGTTTTCCTGTAAAACCAGAATGGGAAACTAAAGCCATAAAAATGAAGGCTTCTTTTAAACTTGCTCATCACTCTCTCCAGTAGGTAGGGGTGGTAATGGTATGACTTCATGCCAGTGCGTCACATTGCGTATAAAACCAACTTTGTCACGGTAAGTTAGTTCTTGAGTTACTTGATTTATCATCCCATCAGGAATACCTACTACTCGCACAAACTGACCATCTTCCGGCAATCTCTCATCAACGCTAACCCATTCCATACCTCTCGCGGCTTCGTGTTCTGCGATAAGTTTTTCAATAAATGAAATAGTTTGCATTAACATATCAGCTACTTGTATTTGTTCTGTTTGTAAACAATGATCTCTATAAAGCATAAGATCATTCAGGATAACTCGTTTATTTGTCTCAGTATCATCACTCATTTGTTATCCTCGCGGGTGTTCCATGCTTTGATTGCTGTAACATCTACCATCCATCCGACAACCTCTGCGCCACACCTTATTCCAGTGCATCTAATGATGTATTCAGGTAAGCCATTTTCTACAGGTCGTCTAATTATTTTTTCTGCTTCACTTCCGCAAAACGGACACGGCTTCAAATCTGGGCTAGTCATTGGTCAAAGTCCTCAATTTTTAAAACGCAACATACCTCTCCTTGATAATAAAATTGCAGGTTCATTTTTGATCTAGTTGGCCATGTATTGGTTAATTTAACTTGCTCAAATGGTATAATAAGTGACTGATTATTATTTTCGAGGTAGCAAATATTCTTATACCAAACGATTCTCCATTCATTGCCTTCAATATTAAACCTTCGCTTTCTATTGAATTCACCGCCTACCTCTAATACTGGAAAAGCGTCGATAGTGTGGTATTCCAAAAGCTTATCTATCTGCTTTAAAGTTATTATTTCCATATCACTCCCCCTTGCTCATTATGTAAGCCTTAACGATAAACATTATCCACGCTCCAAAGCCGGTAAGGGCTTAGTAATCTCGCTTCGATAAAACAACCAAGCGTTATACAAATCAGGATAGCCTCTGAACTCTGGCGATATTTCCTCGACCTTATCCAGATAGGTAAATAGAAATATATTGTCACATTCGCCGGTTTCGTTGTTCATCACATAAACACAGCCGTTGCAATAGTTCATTTGCATGGTCTTACTCATTTCTTGCATTTCCTTATGCGTCTTAATCGGTGCTTTTCTTCATCAAGTAAATAATTATGCAAGCAATCAATCATGCTTTCTATCGGGTGAATAACTTTGAAGTTAGCCAGCCGCGTTAATTGATCTTTGGTTATGCCTAAATCAGATTCTATCTGACTATAACTAACATGACCTTTGCCTAATAATTTCATTGTTTTCTGATAATCTGCCATTTTTTATCCTCGGTGGTTATGCCCCCGAAGGGGCTATTTTGTGATTTTTACAATTTGAGAGTAGTCAGCATTTAGAGTTAAAGGACGTTCTTTTTTTGTCCACTCTTTGCGAGTTTTTACCATTTTCACACACATAGCGCCGTCAACATGGTCTGGATTAGTCACCTTATACAACGTGCCGCATGTCATCTCTATTATTGAATCAATTTTAATGTCGTTTCTTGTAAGTCTCATCTCGTTTCCCCTTGCCTATGGTTACTAATATACGCTAATTCTCTATATAGTCAAACGATTTACTTGATTATATCCAACTAACAGACAAACGGTATATTTGAATTAATTACAACAAAACAGTTGACAAGGATTACAAATAAGCATATAGTCTAATCATCGAATCAATAAATACAGACAGGGGAAGAAGATGACTAACTACTGGAAAACATCAGACATCAAAATCAGCACAGACAGCGCAGGCTATATGACAGCAGAACACAAATGGGCTGGACTTCTAATAGATAGCGGATACTACGAAGATAGAAGCGAATGCAGAAGGGATGCGGTAGAAGTTTTAAAAGAAATGAAAGAAGACGAAGCAGCTTAATAGCAAAGCCCCTTCGGGGGCAAGGACAAGCCAATGAAAACTAAAACAGCTATATGGGTATTCAAGTCAGCTATTGTGATGTGGATAGTTAGTGCTGCATGGTTGGCCTGCGACATATTAGACAGCTATGATTTTGAGTGGCCTACTTATGATAAGACCATCGAAAACTCAAAGATCAGGTTTGACAGTAACGGCAACAGAATGAACGGGTATAGGTGGTAATGATGAAGTTACCGGAAGTAAAAAAGAATTTAGCAGATTTTGAGAAAGCCTCAGCTATATCTGATGACGTATTGGTTAGGGTTGAAGGATTTACCACGCTAACCATAGGTAGATATTCTCATTATCTTGAAGAGTGGCAAGTTAATGACCGTAGTGGATGGCCTGTTGTTGCTGAGTGGTGGCCGCTTCCAGAGAAAGGAACGGGGGAGCAGGTGAAATGAGCGTTGATAACAATAAATATTACGATTCTCAGGATGACGACAGAACCGATGAGCAGCTTGCTCAGGACGAAGAAATCATGCGGGCATTATCAGAGCGTCATTATTTCGTGGCTCAAGATGATAATGATAGATTCTGCAAAATCTGTGACAAATACATAACCGATGCTGGTCATCATCAAACGCCAGCATTATGTAAACATCAAGCAAGTTAAAAGGATAGGGTAATGAAAACATTAAAAATAAAAGACACCGAAAAAACAAAATACTTTCTATCGTTGGTTGATAGCAATGTCGCAATGGATTATATCGATAGAGAGCTGGTTAGAACACTAGAATCGATTGGTGGTGATGATTTGATAAAAAATGCCACTATTTACGAGTTGAGCGAAAGCGGACTTGTTTGGGTAACCCTGAGAAGCGACAGGCTATACGATTTTATATCCAGCCATAAAAAAGGATCTGTTGTCGGCACTAAGTTAATGTTGTCGTTGAATAAACAAACGTGTTTCCCGTTGCATGGATATTTCGATGTTAGTATATCTATTGATCTTTATTGTGATCTTCCTGACGAAGACTTGGAGATGTTTGAAACAATGGGAAAAATTCATCGAAATATAACGCCAGCAAGAATTGAGAAATCAGTATTTTGTGAAATTTAATAAACGACAGGTGAAATATGAACGATCAAGAGAGTAAAGAGATAGCGCCATACCTACAAGTTATTCAAGCTGTAGAGAATAATTTTAATGATGTTAACGTCTATGGTCTGAATTGGAAAAAAGAGGCGGGATTCGCAAAGCAGGCATTAGAGAACAATGATTATCTAATGAAGACAGCGGGCGGCAACCAGCGGTCACTAGGCAATGCGATAACCAATATCGGCGCTATTGGTTTGAGTCTTAATCCTGCTGAGAAGCTGGCTTATTTAGTGCCGAGACAAAAACAAATCTGCCTTGATATTTCTTATATTGGGCTGATTAAGTTGGCTACAGATACCGGCTCTATAATGTGGGCGCGAGCAGAGCTAATCCATGAGAATGATGATTTTACATATCATGGAGCGACTGAAAAGCCTGAGTTTGCCACTAAAAACCCGTTTAATCGTGGCGCTATCGTTGGTGTTTATTGCGTGGCCAAAACAGCAGAAGGTGATTATTTGTCCGGCATCATGTCTATCGATGAGGTTTATGAGATTCGGAATAAATCAGAATCGTATAAAGCAGGTTCATCGTTTAGCCCTTGGAATACCTTTGAAGGCGAGATGATCAAGAAAACGATCATTAAGCGAGAGTCTAAGACATGGCCTAAGACTGACAAATCAGAGCGTTTTGATAATGCCGTTGAAGTGATTAATGAGCATGAGGGAATTGATTTTAGCAGGCAGATTGATGATAAGCCGATTGACTATGCAAGGGTAGAATTGGCTTATGTAAAGGCGATTGAATGCGTCGATTGTCCTGATTTATTAGAAGGGTCAAACATGGCTAACGAGCTGATGAAATCATTAAGCCCTGATGAACAGATAGCCATGAATAACAAGCTAAAAGGCTATAAGCCCGGTAAAAGACAATACAATACCTTGTTCAGTGATTGTCTTAACTATGATGAAATAGACGAGCCAAGCCTGCCAGAGCATTTAGCAGGCTAACCAAACATCCGAGGGCAAGCGGTATATCTTGCCACCCTGTCGAGAGCTTAGGCTCTTTTGTGTTGAGGTCGGTATCTCCTACCGGCCTCCTTTTTGATTTGTCCGTGTTGTGTCCATTTGTCACAACACTGTAAAACCGTTAAAATAGCCATAACGCTAAGGGGTTTAGATATGACTATCAGATACTATAAATCACCATTTCATGCGATTCATCCAAAATGGAAGGCTGAGTTAATATTATTATGGATAAGAATTAAAGCCCTTATCGGCTCTGGAAGTGGTGGCTAATATGACCAAGCAACAACACGAAGACATGCCTATTAAGTTACCCGTTGATCCAAATGCAATCGACGCTATCCACATAGACAGCCCTGCAAAGTGCTTTAATTGCCCTAAACAAGATAAATCCGTAGATTATGATAAACTACGTGAAGACAACTACCACCAGCTAATGACATCATAGGATTGATTATGGCAACTAAAAAGAAACCCTGCCCCAAAAAGAAGACACCTAGCAAGCCGCCTAAGAAAAGGATTCGGACAAAGATCGCATGAAAACGCACCGAGACAAAGGCCGCAGGGGTTCTGATATGCTAGATAATAAGCCATTGGTTAGAAAAGCTGTATGGACTATTGCTACCACGCTATTTTTAGGGATAACAGGTACGGCTGGAAGTATCTTGTGGTCAACCAATATTACTCAAGAGCAGGTCAAGAACCAAGGCAACTATTCAAAAGAAAACCGCAGCATGATCAGGGAAAATAGGAAATCTATTGTTGAGATCAAAAAACAAGGCGAGCAGCAAATAAGAATACAGACAGAAATAGCAACGGCTGTTAAGTACATTGCTAAAGAAAACAACACCACCAATATTATTCTCAACAAGCTGGTCGATAAGACAGAAAAAACAGCTTTAGAACAAGCATCAAGATCATCAGCAATCCAAGCCATTAGGCGACATGTCGATGACAACGAAATACACGCACACTAATGGAAGCCTACCTGAATCAGATTATTGATTTATTCACACCCGCACAAAAGACAGCTCTGGTGGTTATCACTATCGGCGTTATGTCGCTGACTCAGGCATTTAAGCATATCTATTTTGGCTTCTGGCCAGAACGTATAAAAACAAGAAAAACAGCCATTATCTGGCTTGCTGCTTTTATATTTGGATTATCAGGAGGATTAATTGGCTATTATTTTGGACTGCCTAAACAGCCCTTATGGTTTTGGATATTTACGGGAATTGTGAGCGGCGCGGCTGCAATCGGATTTTTCAAATTATTCATCGAAATAGTTTGGCGTAAATTCATATTGAGAGGCAAGAAATCAAGTGCTTAAACTTGGCCTAATAGCTGTTATAATTGGCTTATTATTCTATACGCATGTAACAGCCATCGGTTACGGAAAGCGAATACAGGCAGGAATCGAGGCGCAAGCAAGACAGAATTTAATAAAAACTCAGAAAGAGCGCGTTAAAATCGTTTATAAAGAGAAGGTTAAAATTGAATATAAATACCGCGATAAAGTTAAAACCATATACCAAGCGATTGACCCTACTGGCTGCCTTGATAAGTCTCTTGCTGATATCGGCTTGCTGCCCGCCTCCACAACTGATTAAACCAGATTCGCAGCTATTGATACCAGCGCATAAAAACAAGCTGACAGCAGCTAACACAGTGCGAGACTTAGCAATTGAGAATGAGTTTAGAGGCAAAGAAATCGACAAAGTTAATCTTAATTTAGATATATTACGGGATAAGCAATGAGTAGAGTTAATACATTAAGAGATGAATTATTAAATGACCCGCTATCTGTTAGTTATTCTTTAATGACAGATCAGCAGACAGCAGACAGCTTAAATGCTAATACATATTCAAATGCCAATCCGATAACTGCAATTTATGAGTATTTGTTTAATAAAAACCATAGAACTAATCAGGGCGCTGATTCTCAATACGTGCCGATAATTGGCAGATTGGCAATGGCGGCAGATTCAGCGATAGGCTCCGACCCATTCGGGCGTGGTACAGGTAATGAGATTAATCTGATACAAAAGACAGCTTGTATCACATTGCAGGAATTGCTACGCAGTCCAAATGCGCCAGCCATTGACTTTACAGATACAGGCTTTCCGCTTGGCTCAGTAAATGGTGCTGGTGTAATTTCATCAGCTCATATAAACAATATTACCGCATTATCGCAAAACCAGATAAGCAGAGGCGTATTAATTGGCGCGGGTGTAATGATACGATCCGGCGAAATAGCAGAGGCGAGGGCATAGCATGGCTATCACAAGAGTAGAAACAAAGGTATTGTTCGGCACGGCTAATTCAATATCAATTACAACCGGCTCAACCAATACCAGCGACCTGATAACGCTCGATGCAACCTGTGTTGGCGGCTCTATTACCATCAAAGCAGATAATGCAGGAACACCGGCAAGCGGCGATACAGTGGATGTTTATGTGCTGCTATCCAGTGGTGATCCAGATGGCGCGGCAGCAGCAGATGAGTTTGCAAGTGCGGACGTTTATCATTCTAAATTTATAGGTACGTTAGACACAAACATAACAGACCCCGCGATCAGAACGCTGAATTACCCTGCTATTCCACAGGCCGGTAAACTTTACACCAAAAACAACGGGGCAAGCTCAGTTACCTTTTCAGCGGTAATTGAAGAAATGCGGTCAGCGTAATGCTTCTGTTACCTAAGCAGATAACAGAAAAGCCAGATACAGGCTCGGAAATTGATTGGAGCAAGCCCATCAATGATGGCTTAGTATCTTATGTGCTGCCCGATAAATTACCTTTTATTAATCTGGTTACGGGTAAAGAGGTTTTCGGCTATAACCCATCTAATTTATTCGGTACTCCGCAAGCAACGCAAGCTGGATTAGCGCCAACAAACAGCGCAGGTTCTACTACGCTCGGTGTAGATGTAAGAAACGACTTACCGACAACTGGCTTTCAAGGTATCACGGCAATATCTGTAATAAACGTTACAGATTTAGCTCAAGACGCTGGTTTATGGTCGATGGCTTCGGGTCAGAACCCGTCTAGCTGGCTAGATACGTCAGGTGGAAACTTAAGAGTATCGGCTTATATAAGCTACTCAACACACAATATTTCAAGTACAGGTATTTGGATAGGTGGCGTAAGGTGGAATACTGATGGTAGTGTTGACTTTATAAATAACGGCGTAATTACGGATTCATCATCACGAGCGTTTAGCCCTACCGCTAACCTCGCTATTATGACCTCCGCATTTAGCGGTAATGGAAAAGGCTTTCAGCCTGATGATGATAACGCAATGCTTGGGAGTGCGTTTTATCATAGATTATTGTCTGATGAAGAAATACGTGATTTATGTGAGAATTTCTATACAGGTTTAGTTGATGAGTATCAGCTTGTATCTTTGCCGGTTGGTGGTGACACAACAGCCCCAATATTATCAAGCCCAACCGGCACAAAGACAGGCAGCACGACAGCAAGCGGAACGGTAAGCACTGACGAAGGTAACGGAACGCTTTATTTTATAGCGACCATTAACGCAAGTGAGACAGCAGCAACAATTGCAGCAGGATCAAGTCAGGCGGTATCTGGCACAGGTTCACAAGCGGTAAGTTTCACAGGGTTAAGTCCTTCAACAACTTATTATGCTCATTATGTGCATGATGACGCAGCGACAAACAGATCAAACGTGGTATCTAGTACCAGTTTCACGACAGATGCAGCGGCAAGTGGTAGAATTATGGGTAGTTTAGCAGGTCAAGGTGGCTTGGCTGGTGCCGGTGGATTAGCAGGCAATAGAGGCGGATTAGCAGGATAACTGATGGATAGAAATCTAGAACAAACATTTTACAAGTCTTTTACTACGCGAGCCTTTGCAACAGGTATCCCGACGACATTAGCCGGAACTCCTGTAATCTCAGCTTATGAGGATGCAAGTTTAACTCAGATAACCGCCGGTATAACATTGGGCGTTGATCATGATTCTGTTACCGGACTTAATTTAATAACCATAGTTGCAACAGCAGCAAACGGTTATGAGGCAGGAAAAGACTATCAGCTAGTTATCACCACAGGAACGGTCGGTGGCGTGTCAGTCGTTGGTGAGGTCGTTGGTGAGTTCAGTATAGAAAACACCTCATCAAGTCTTAATGTCGCGGCATTAGCGGCGTTAGAAGATCAATACGACGGCACAGGCTTAACGGGTGACACTTATCCTGCAACACAATCCCAATTAGACAGTATTGCAAACGTAGGCTCTGCCGTTAACAGACCTGCAAGCTCATACACACTAACAACAGGTACTCAGTCAGCAAATACTTATACATCTACCGAGTCTCTTGATGGTACAAGGCATGAGCATACCGATAGCGCTGGTGTTTTAGATGTAAAATATCATTTCATTATTGGCTCAGGCACACCAAGCTCAGTACAAATAACGGGCTATGTCACAGGCGCAAACGATGATGTCGATGTATTTGGTTATGATTGGGTGACAGCAGGTTATAAGCAAATAGGCAATATTAACGGATCTAGCTCAACATCTAACAGCGTCTACTCCTTCGACCTCTTTGTCGATATGGTTGGAAGCGGTGCTAATGAGGGTAAGGTTGATATTATGCTCGGTAAGACAACTGGGCTAACTTCCGCCACGATTGCAATAGATCAAATCTTTGTTGCCTTCTCTCAAGGTGTTGAGGGTTATGATAATGGTGCTGTATGGTTTAATTCTAATGCCTCTAACACAGGCGCAGTAGTTAATATAGATGGTACGGCAAGGAATCCAGTTTCTACAAGTGCTGCATTACTTGCTTTGCTTGCGTCAACAGGGCTACACAAGATTGAAATAACGCCGGGGTCAACATTAACATTAGGCGGGGCTTACGAAGGGTATAGTGTGAACGGTAACGGCTCTGTTTTAGCGCTAGGCACACAAAATATAGGCGGTAGTGTATTCAGAGCATTCTCTAGCGTTACAGGCACAGGCACCACTACCGGAAATAGCGTCTTCTTTGAGGATTGCATATTCGGAACAGCTTCATTACCTCCTTATGTAGCACAACAATGTGGCTACGGCACTACTGTTACACAAGTAGGAGCGGGTGATTACACTCATATAGATTGCTACAGTACGGTTGCCGGAGCAGGATCACCAACATTTACTCGCTCAGGAGCAGGCACAGCTACAGGCGAATACAGAAGGCAGTCAGGTGGTGTTACGCAGTCTGGCATAACGAGTAGTGATACCTATACCATTGGTGGCGAGTTAGGTACTGTCACTCTAAATGGTGCGAGTGGGTCAGTAGATATACGAGGCACCTATAAAGCTATTGTAGATAATAGGACGGGCTCGCCTACTTTAGACACTGATGGAGCGATTCAAGGATCAGATGTTTCTGATACTTTAGCAGACACCAACGAACTACAAACAGACTGGGCTAATGGCGGCAGACTGGATTTGATTTTAGATATTATCGCAGCCGATACTACTACAGATATTCCAGCTCTGATTGCGGCATTAAACGATATAGCGGCAACCGACATAGTAAGTGGTGGAGCGATTACAACAAGCGCTGGGTCCGTGGCAAATGTTACCTTGGTCGATACCACTACAACAAATACGGATATGAGAGGTACAGATTCGGCAGCAACAGAAGCTAAACAGGATGCTACCGATATAGTAATTGCTGAATTAACCACTCAAGGTGATACCAATGAGACCAAGCTGGATGCAATTGATACTGTTGTTGATAATCTAAATCTAGGCATTATTTACAGCACGGCAGCAACCGGAACGCTTTCATTAACAGAGGCGACAACAAATCTATCAGGGTATGCCGATGATCAGCTTATAGGGCGCACTATGATAGTAACGTCGGGCGACGCAGATGGTGAAGGCGCAGCAATAGAGGATTATGAGGAAATAAGCGGAAAATTAATATTCACGTCCGATCCTCTAACAATCGCTATGTCTAATGGCGATACATTTAAGATTGTTTGATTATGGCTCAATTAACGAGACTGGCGTTATATGGCGGAATGAGAGGGCTTTATAGTGATTTTTCAGGCAAGCAGCCACAAGACGTTGAAGCTGAGCCAAGCGTAACAGGAATTAAAATTATGATGACATTAAACAACGGTGAGTATGGGGATGTTCTTTACGCTAAGTTAGGCGAGGATGTTTCTACGGCTACCGATTACAATATGATACTTGAGCCATACGTCGGCACAAAGAAAACAAAGACCGTAGCTAATGGTGTAACCCTTGGAACGGTCAACGTGACAGTTGATGATGAGGACTACATAGCCAATGAATACATCAAGTACACGACTATTGATGGCGACATTGACCAGTCAGGTTTATGGCGCATAAAAGGCAATGCTCAAATGTCATCAACACGAAAGCTGATAGGCGATTATAATCATATATCTGTTATTGATTGATAAAACCTATTAGAATATAGCCATATTCCCCAAAAATCGGGTGACTTATGGCTAAGGTAATTAGATTATTTGACTACAAACACAAGCTACAGAAGGCTAAAGATGATGAAACGAAGCGGAGACAGTTCGAGCATGAACAACGATGCAACGCTCTATTCGTTCGCCAGCATTCTGATGATGATAGCTTTGATAATGCCGATGAGTTTATATTCATCGATAAACAAGATTCATAGCCAAGCGCTAACCGGGGGTGATCAACCTTATCTATTGGAGCAAGCCCGACAAATAGGCGTAAGGGATTATGCCGCTTATGGGAAAGAAAAATGAATATATTTCTGGTCAACGAAGATCATCCAGCAGCAACAAGGTTAATAGATAAACTATCAGGCAAAAAAAAAGATGGTGAGATAATACCTCTAACAAGCGACGAAATGAGCTTGTATAACTCTGATAGCTTTCAGGCGATAAGCTCATCTAGTGAGCAGCAAAAAATATTTCAGTTAAATACCGACTCTCATAATGCCTATGTGTTCTACCTTGATGAAACCGAGGACAATATAGACGATGCATTGGCAACAATAGACAGACTAAGCTTAAACGCATCTATTGTGAGGCACAGATAATGCTATCTAACCTAACACCCCTAAAGCACTGGCAAACATTCTTTGATATTACTCAAACATTAGTACATGCAGTCATACTGTTTTTAGCTGGCTACGGGCTTCATTCGTTGGTGGTGAGCTAATGTCTAATAGCCGTGCAGACAAGAACAGGAAAGTACGACAAGAAGCCCTTAGAGAGCAATTATCTAATCAGGGTCACGTTCAGCATGTTATTGAAATATCAAATAAATTATCAAATCTCGATGGCGAACAGCTAGATGCTTTGCAAATACAACGACTTAAGGCAGCGGCAGACATTAAAAAAGGTTTAATTGCTAAGTACCTGCCTGATCTTAAGAGCACGGAATTAACAGGAGAAGGCGGCGGACCAGTAGAGGTTGATGCGCCTAATATCAATTTTATTCCAGTAAACAATAAAGACTGATGAGCGCAGCAGCTAAACAAATCGATATTGAATATGTTGATAAGCTGCACCCTGTCTACACTGTACCAAAACGTATTAAAATAATTGTTGGTGGACGTGGCTCAACTAAGTCTACTGGTATTGCTGACTATGCTGCGGCTCAAATGGCAAACGGCCAATTATGGTGCTGTGCAAGGGAGCATCAAAACAGTATCGAAGAGTCAGTACATCGTACTATTCTAAGCGAAATAGACCGCTTAGGAATACCGGGCTTCGCTGACACCAAAACATCAATCAATCATCACTCTGGCGGTCGCTGCTTCTATCGTGGCTTGGTCCGTAATATCACCTCGCTAAAATCAACTCTATCTGGTATCGATTGCTTATGGATAGAGGAAGGCGAGGATTTATCAGATAATACTTTGCGCGTCCTTACTGCTTCTGTTCGATTAGATGCCAAAGCCACTCAAGATAAGATGGCTGGCAAGAATGTAAAAATGCCTGAGATTATTATCACCATGAATCGCGGTTCTCGTATGGGTGCTGTTGCTCAGAAATGGTTGGCAAGGGCAGAGCCGGAGCTTGAGCGGTGCGGATATTATGAAGATGATCTATTGATGGTTGTCGAGATGAATTATACCGACATGCCTCAAGATTGGTTCTTGATGTCCGGGCTAGAACAGGAAAGGCTAGATGATTACGACAAGCTGCCACGCGCTGTCTATGACCATAAATGGTTAGGCAGGTATCTTGATGCTGTTGATAACGCGATTATTAAGCCTGAATGGGTTGATGCTGCGATTGATGCACACAAGATAGAGCATTTAAAGAAAGTGTTTGAGCCTACAGGCGCGGTGATAGCTTCTCATGATCCATCAGACACAGGTGAGGATGCTAAGGGTTATGCAGAGCGGCATGGCTCTATATTGCGTACTGTCAAAGAGAATATGAAAGGCGAGATAGATGAGGGCTGTGATTGGGCTACCGGACTATCTATTAAAAATAGAGCTGATATGTTCGTATGGGACGGCGATGGAATGGGTGCCGGCCTTAAATCTCAAGTAAAGACCGCCTTTGAAGGCAAGCAAATCAATACAGAAATGTTCAGAGGCTCATTGTCTGGCTCTGCTATGGATAATGCAGAGAAAATATATCAAGCTGAATCTAGTGAATCCAGCTCAGAAAAGACAAAATACAAAGATACATTCTTAAACAATCGCGCCCAATACGCTACTGAATTAGCAGACAGGCTTTATAATACTTATCTGTGCGTTGTTAAAGGAAAGTATATTGATCCTGATAACATGATCAGCATCGATTCTGATGGTGTTGAAAATCTGGTAAAATTAAGAACAGAGCTATGCAGTGTGCCTGCTAAAGATAATCCGCGTGGATTAATACAGATTATGAACAAGAAAGAAATGAAGTCTCTAGGTATCGATTCTCCAAATATGTTTGATGCCTGCATGATGACCATGATTAAACCAAAGGCTAAAAAGAAGTCTAAGCCAATGAATTTCACAAGCGAGTTTTAACAATGGAACAGACAGACGAATTAAAAAATATACACAAAGAAGCCATCGAAGCCTTCGCCATTGTTGAAGATAATGAGCGTGAAGAGCGAGAGCTTGCAATTGAAGATATGCTCTTTGTTGACTCGCCAGACGGCCAATGGGATGAACACGCGCAGACGGTTAGAAAAGGCCGCCCGATGTATACCATTGATTTAGTCAGTGAGGTATTAAGGCAGATCATCGGTGATCAGAGACAGAGCCGTACCCGTATTAAGATTGATCCTGATGGCGGCGGAGCAAAAAAAGAAACGGCTAATATCTTTGATGGTCTGATTCGTAAGATTGAGAACGATGGCGGTAAAGACGCCTATGATAATGCGTTTAAAGAGCAGTTAAAAGGCGGTTATGCTGGCTGGCGTATATTAACCAAATACAAAAATGATTCATTCGACCAAGACATTTGCTTTGAGCCTATCTATTCAGCAGCGACTTCCTTGTACTTTGATGCGGATGCTAATCGTTATGATAAAAGCGATGCTACCAAGGCTTGGTTAATCACTGAGGTATCAAAAGAAGAATTCGAGCGCATGTACCCGGATGCGACAATTTCATCATTCAATGATCCATCGTATAAAACAGGAAGCTATAAGTGCTGGTTCAATGGCACTGAAAAAATAAGACTCGCTGAGTATTGGGAAAAAGTACCTTGCACTAAGACTATCGGATTGTTATCAGATGGTCGTGTTATAGATTTAGGTGAAGAGGAAAAGGTGCTTGATGAACTGAAAGCCAAGGGTATCGATGTTGTTAAAGAGCGCAAGGTAGATTCGCATAAAGTCGTCATGTACAAAATGAACGGCGCTGAAATCCTAGATGGCCCTTTCCCTTGGGCTGGCGAGTATATCCCGCTTATCCCTGTATTTGGCGAGATCAGTCACGTTAATGGTCAGACCTTTGTGCATGGAAAGGTGAGAAAGGCCAAAGACGCAGCACGAATTTATAACTACACGACATCGGCAAAGATCGAAGCCACAGCTCTATCACCTAAAGACCCGATATTCGCTACTGATGAAATGGTTGATGGCCATGAGCGAGAGTTCGAGACAATGAACACATCTAATGCGCCCGTTGTTAAGTTCTCGCTTGATTCAAGTAATACGTCACTGACTCCATTTAGATTAGGCGCGCCACAACTGCAGCAAGCGCTTATTGAGCAAACACAGCAAGCCTCAAAGGATGTCCACTCAGCAATGGGTATGCACGATCCGGCACTTGGCAACGGTCCTCAGTTAATGTCTGAAAAGTCGTTAATGTCTCAGGCTGAATTGGGTGATAGAGGGGCTTATGAATATCGTGATAATCTGGATAAGTCTAAAGAATATGCAGGGCGTGTTCTGGTTGATCTAATCCCGCGTATTTACGACACAGCAAGAATCATTCAGGTATTGAATGTTGACGGCTCTATTGAAGAGCATGAAATAAATCAACAAGCACTGAACGAAATGAATCAGACTATTATCGATAAGCAGACTAAAGAGCCTGTATTGGTTAATGACTTATCTAAAGGCAATTATTCTGTATCGATTGAAACAGGTCCGGCTTATAACACCCTGCGAGATGAGACAGTTAGTCAATTAACCCAGTTAGCTGCAGCAAGTCCGATATTCAGCGAAATTAGCGCGGATTTAATCGCTAAAAATATGAACATTACTGAATCAGATGAGCTTACCAGGCGCTTGCGTAAAATGATGATACCGCAAGGCATTGTCGATCCTACTGATGAAGAAATTGAAGAACTTGGATTGAATCAACCGCAGCCAGAGGACCCTAACAAACAAGCGCTGATTGATAATGTTGAAATGCAGACCGAACAAATGAAAGCTGACATAGAGGGGCAAGATGCGAAAACTCAGGAAACGCTGGTTAATACGCAGGTCAAGGCCGTGGACGCATATAGTAAATTGGTCGATACTTTCAAAAAACAGGTTGATATGGGTATCCCGTTATCACAACAACAACGCGCGTTATTAGTTAAGCAAGGCGATATCGTAGCAGATGCTCAAGATATTACTCAGGAGGGCGAGCCAAATTCAGAACAAGCGGCTGATCTAGCGCAGCAATTAGCGGCGGGCAACATCAGGCCAGAAGATTTACAATGATTGATAAAATCAATTGATAGTTTTATAATGATAGACAAGGTTTACGAGGGCCGTAATTCTCGGATAAATACTCTTTAAGAGGCGATAAAATGTCAGAAGAACAGCAGGCTGTACTTGATGATGGTCAAGAGGTAGATGTAGTTGAAAATCAAGGCATTGATGATCAGCAAACAGAAGCTTTAGACGATCGAGCGGAATCAGCAACCGCAGAGGATACGACAACAGAGCTAAGCAATGTTGAAAAGCGGATCAACAAACTAACCGCAGAGAAGTATGCAGAAAAGAGAAAGCGGGAAGCGTTAGAGGCGCAGCTTAAGGAGCAAGGCAATAGCCCAGAACCTGAGCAGCCAACAGGAAAACCAACGCTTGAACAGTTCGATTTTGATGATCAGGCTTATAATGAAGCTTTGATTGACTGGCGAGTTCAAGAGTCGTTGGCTAAAAAGGAAACAGCAGCACAGAAAGCGCAAGCAGAGGTGGCAGCAAATCAACGCGAAGCCGCTTATGATAAACAGGAAATTGAGTATGTTACTGAGAATCCAAGCTATGTTGAGGATATTCAAGCATTACCGATGTTTCCAGTCGAAACGCTTAATGTGATTAAAGGTCAGGAAAATGCACCTTCATTGGTTCATTACTTGGCTAAAAATCCAAAAGTTGCTGAACAACTAGCGAATCTCGATACCATGAGTGCAGCCGTGCAAATTGGTATTATTACTGCAAAAAACTCTGCACAAGTGAAACAGATTAAAACAAGTGCAGCCCCAGAGCCAATAGAACCCATTAAGCCGGGTGGTTCAACAATGAGCGACAATGATTCGCCATTTATTAAGGGGGCTATCTTTGAATAGAGGATTTAAAAAATGGCTAATACATTTGAGAGTAACTTTACACGCAAGGTAGCAATGAAGGTCCTAGACCGATTTGAAGCTAATCGCGTACTATCTAAAAACGTAGACACGCAGCTTGTAAAGGGTGCTTTTAACCCAGACTCAGGCACACAGGTGGACGTTAAACGACCAACTGACCACACCGTAATTAGTTCGGCTGATGGTGACATTTCAACCACTCGAAGCGATATCATCACTGGTAAGGCGACTGCTACAGTTCAAAACTATATTACTGTTGCGGTTGATTACAATGAAGTCGATGAATCTCTCAAGATGGGTACAGATGCGGACCGTTTCTGGGATGATATCGCTAATCGTGTTGTTGTTGATCTAGAGCTTAAATTTGCAGCCTTTGCGATGAAGAATCTTGGTCTTAACTATGGTGATCCAGATCAAGGTGTAAACTCATGGGCAGAAGTTGCAGGCGCAGGCGCGCTTATGCAGGCATCTGGCGTACCTATGAATAAAAAGTGGTGTTACTTCCTTAATCCACATGCTCAAGTTGCTTTGGCTACTGAACAGCGATCTTTGGGTGTTAATCCAGAAGCGGGCAGCGCAAACGCGATGGCTACAATTAACAGCAACTTTGCTGGCTTCGACGTTAAAACAGCAACAACTCTACCAACTTACACATTGCCTACTACTGGTGATCTGGTTGGCGCGGTTACTGCAACAGCGGTTGATGCTACTTATGCCGCGGCTAAAGACAGCATGACTCAATCTATTGAGGTTGATGGCGTTGGTACATTTACTGGCACAATTCCGGCTGGTACGGTTGTTAAGGTTACAGGTGTAAACCGCTTGAACCTGTCAACCCGCAACCCAATCGTTGACGCAACTGGCGCAAACATTGTCTACATGGCAACTGTAACCGCTGACGCTTCATTTACTTCTGGAACTGGTACTATCGTTGTTACAGGTCCGGCTATCTATGAAGCATCTGGCGCTTACAACACGGTCGATGCGGCCATTGCTGAAAATGATGTCATCACATTTATGGGTACGGATGCAACAACATTCCAGCCTAACCTGTTCTGGCATCCTGACGCACTGACCATTGCTTCTGTACCTATTAAGAAATTACACTCAACTGATACCGTTGCTACGACAGCAGATGGTTTACAGATGAGAATCAGTAAGTTCTCTGATGGTGCGGCTAATAAGCAAACCGTTCGTTTTGACCTTCATCCAGCCTTTGGCGTGATGAATCCGTTCTTTGGCGGACATGGCTACGGCGTTGCTTAAAGCGTGACTTGATAGGGAGGGCGATTGCTCTCCCTTTCTTTAATCTCTTAAGGAAATATAATGATTTGGATTAAACCAAGCGGATTAGAGTTTGAAACAAATGACTCACCAGAAACAATCAAGTATTTAAAGTCTTTGGGTTTTGTTGAGAAAGGCGCTAAAAAGCCTGGATCTACCAAGCCAAAGAAACAAAAATCTAAGGATTAATCATGGCTACAGCGCTTCATTTTGTAGAACGCGCTTTTTCGATTATTGGCGAAAAGGCTGACGAGACCGATATTGAGGCCAGCGAAGCAAATGACGCTCTAGACATTTTTAATGACATGATGGCTGAATGGGAATTGGCTGGGGCTAACTTAGGCTTTGCTCCTGTTAAAGATTTGGCTGATGAGGTGCGAATACCTCGCGGTGCATTTAAAGCCGTTAAGTATAATTTGGGCGTTTTGATCGGCGCTGAATTTGAAATAGCGGTCTCTCCTGTCATCATTGCTATTGCCAATAAATCACGCTCTCGCATGATGTCGATATACAAGCGACCTTTAACCGTTGCTTATCCCGGTACATTACCTCAAGGCTCTGGCAGCGAATGCGGATATTTAAACAATGATCGATTCTATTCCAAGGTAGAGAAAGAGAATTTCTGATGCAGGAATTACCCATTGCAACCGGCTTTTATGAAGACCCAAGCAAGCCTATTGCTGCTCAAGAATGCACTAATTTTATCCCTCAAGTTCCACAAACTCAGGCATTATCTCAAGCTCAATTGATTGGTACGCCCGGCATAGATGATTTTGCAAATACTCAATCTAGCTCAAATCGTGGCTTCCATGAAATGGCAGGCATTGCTTATTCTGTCAATGGCACGTCTTTATTTAGAGCTAACAGCGACGGCACAACGACTAATCTCGGCACTGTAGCCGGTGCGGGTAGCGTGTCTATTGATGATAATGGTATTGAGCTGTGTATCGTAGTTCCAAGCTCAACAGCCTATATCTATACAGTAGCTGGCGGACTTCAAGCAATCACAGACACAGACTTCACAACCACGTTAGGTCCGTCTGAAATGGTTGTAGAGAAAGACGGTTATTTTATCCACTACAATAACAATTCAGCCGCTTCATTAAGGCCTGTATTTTTTATCTCTAATTTAAACGCAGGATTGGTTTATGATGCGCTGGATTATGAAGACAACACCGGCTTCGATCAGATAACAGGTATTCATGTTAATCGAAATCTTTTATATGTATCGGGCAAAAACTCAAAGGCCCCTTATCAGAATATTGGTGGCGAAGGCTTTCCATTTTCTCAGATCGTTGGTGGTGTTATCCAGAAAGGATGTCGGGCTAAGTTTTCTCTGATTGATTTTGATAATACTTTTGTTTCAGTGGCTGGTGGCAAGAATGAGCGCCCTGCTATTTGGCGTTTCTCTGGTGCATCCTCACAAAAGATATCAACATCTGCCATCGATTACGCATTGCAAAACTTATCAGAGGACGAAATCAGCCGCATATTCACCACTGTTTATGCAGAAGATGGGAATTATTTTGTTAATTTTCATACTAAAGACCGTGTATTTACTTATGATGCAACTGCCTCTGCTTTGATGGGCGCGTCAACATGGCACGAACGGAAATCCAAAGATAGTGATGGGCGCGCAGTAAAATGGCGTGTCAATGGTATTATTGAGGCTTATGGTAAAACATTAGTTTCTGATAGTCAGGATGGGCGTATTGGTGCATTAAACAAAGATACTTATACCGAGTATGGTGAGTACATCACTAGGACAGTTACCTCTATTCCTTTTCATGCTCAGAATGAACGTGTACGAGTCTCTGCCATCGAGTTGACCTGTGAGTCAGGTGTTGGCCTTGAAGAAAAGAAAAAGAGCGCTTTCCCTCTGAGATTCCCTTATGTGTTTGGCGAGGATGACTTGATCGATGGCGTTGACCCTACGGTATTAATGCAGTTCTCTGATGATAGCGGTTATTCGTGGAGCAATGGAAGCCGTCGAAAGCTTGGCAAAGAGGGCGAACATAAAAAGCGCCAGAGATGGCGCAGGCAAGGCCAGTTTACACGCAGTCGAATCTATAAGTTTTCAATATCAGAGCCGGTTAAGGCAACGATTATCAAATTAACGGCGGATTTCAAATGACCATTATTGCGCCAGATCGTTTTGAAACACTTTCTGAAAGAACGGGTGAGCCTACACAGCGTCAGGCTGAGTGGATGGAAGCCATGACAAGGCAAATCAATTTTAATGCTGTATTGAGTGGCTCAGGTAGTCCAGAGGCAGTAGTTACTGCAAGCCCTACTCAACAATATATGGACACAGCAGGCACGGCGGGCAATATTTTATATATCAAGAAAACCGGAACGGGTAATACCGGATGGATACTTGTATGAGTAATTTAGAAAAAAAAGATTATAGTATAGATAAAAACGATGACATGAGAGACGGTATACTAAAACTACAAGATGTCATGATAGAGATGTCTGATGGTACTGAATTAGATATGTTTCCTGTGGATCATTTTTTCGCACCGGGTGTTTATGCAAGATCGATGAGGCTTCCGGCTGGTTATGTTATCATAGGGAAAATACACAAACACGCGCATTTAAACATAATATCTTATGGTCATGTGATGGTAGCAACAGAAGAGGGCGCAAAGGAATTAAAAGGTCCGCTAATATTTACCTCTCCAGCCGGAGTAAAAAGAGCGGTCACGGTCTTAGAGGATACAATGTGGACAACTATCCATGTAACAGAAGAGACAGAGCTTGAAAAGATTGAAGATGATGTCATTGCTAAATCATTTCAAGAATTTGAAAAACATGAAGCTACAAAGCTTATAGGTGATCAATCATGACATGGGGTCTAGTGGCAGTAGCAGGCGCTACGATATATACAGGCTATCAGGCTGGACAGGCCGCAGAAGAGGCGGGCGAATTACAAGCCGAGGCCGCAGAAGCTGCTGCTCAGGAATCAGGTCGTCAGTTTGATATCACTCAGGAGCAATTATCACCCTTCCGAGAGGCTGGTGTTGGTGCGCTTCAAGAACAGCAAGCCATGCTTGGTCTATTGGGACCAGAAGAGCAAGCGGCAGCTTATGGAAGAATAGAAGAGAGTCCGGCTCAACAGTTTTTAAGAGGCCGTCAACAACGCGCATTATTAAGAACGGCTTCTGCTACTCGAATGGGTGGCGGCAATCTATTGACGGCTTTACAAAAGCAGGGAATGGGATTTGCTCAGCAAGATATAGAAAACCGTTTTGGTCGCTTATCTTCTCTCACTGGTGGCGGGCGGGCGGCAGCTCAAAACATCGCACAATACGGACAACAAACAGCTCAGAATGTCGGACAATTTGGAATTCAGGCAGCACAAGCTCAAGCTTCTGGCCTTTTGGGTGCGCAACAAGCGCAGGCGGGTACTATTCAGGGACTGGCTCAAATTGGCGGTTATGCGCTTAATAGACCGGCAGCACCAACAAGACCTGTCGGAACTGTAGGAGTAGGGGCTTAACATGGCATTAGTAGACACTCGCGGATATCAATTACAGCCCAATATTTTAAGTGGCGTTCAAGGCGGTATGCAGCTAGGTAGTGCTGTTGCTGAACGTGACAGAGCAGAAGCAATACGAGGCATACTTGCACAGCAGCAAGGACAACAAGTCGGTGTTCAGGAAGGTAGCGTAACCACTACACGCCCAGCTATATCACAAGAAGAAATGAAACGACAAGTTCGCGCTATTGATCCTGTTCAGGCTGAGAAGATTTTAACTTCAATGGGCTTGGATGACGCAAGCAAGCGAGAAGAAATGTCTCGATTTGCTGCACAATTACAATCTATTCCTTATCAGCAGCGCGACGGATATATTCAAGCGAGAGCTGAAAAGTTAAAATCAGAAGGTCGCGACCCATCAGAAACACTAAAACTATCAGGCATACCAGAAGCGCAACAAGATCAAGCGCTTGTCGGTGTTCAGATGATGGATTTATCGACTAAAGAACGGTTTACTGTCAAGGATCAGCAGCAGGCAACAGGGCCCAGAATTGGAACATATAATCCCAGAGATTATACAGTGCAGTCATTTGCCGATTTTCGTAAAACTGGTGATCCATCAGTATTGGAGCGCTATACAGAGAAAACTGTCGATGTTGGTGGTGTTCCTCACTTATTCGATCCTGTTACTGAGTCATATAAGCCGGTTGTATCAACCCAAAAGGTTGCATCGAATAGAGCAAAAATAGCGTCTGCAATTAAACAAGCTGAATCAGAAGCAAGAGGGAAAGGCGAATCGTTTGATGCGTACAGCAGAGCAAAGGCAGCATTGCCAGGACTAATGGAAGTCACAAACAAGCTATCAAAATTGGCTGATGTCGCGACTTATACCACGGCAGGAAAAGCATTCAATTTTATGACAAAAGAGCTTGGATTTGGTGCGACAAAGGGAGCAACCGCAAGAGCGTCTATGACGGCATTGGTGAATAACCAAGTTTTACCATTATTAAGAGAAACATTTGGTGCGGCATTTACTAAGGCGGAGGGAGACAGCCTCAAAGCCACCTTGCTTGATGTTGATGCCACGCCAGAAGAAAAGAAAGCTACCTTGAATTCATTTATAGATCAGAAAATACGTAACCTTCAAACTTCTGAGCGTCAATTAGGTATTGAAGATAAAACCACTAAACCACTAGACCAGATGTCGGATGAAGAGCTTGAGGCGGAAGCTGTCAGGTTAAGAGGTCAGAAGTAATGGCGACATTGCAAGAAATCGAAGCCGAGATTGCACGACGGAAATCTACGCCGCAACCAGCTCAAACACAGCGGCCACAATTAGCGGCTATTGAGGCAGAGATAGCGCAGAGGCATACACAACCTGTTACGCTGCAGCCTGCACAACCACAAATACAACAACCACCAGAAGACGGCGATCTTGATCAATTACGTCAAAAGATTATTGAAAACCCAGCCGGAGCAACGCTTGCGGAATTTGGTAGCGCCGTTAATCGTGGTGCTGTTAATTTAATAGATTTCTTTGGCCCTAAACCAATAAACGCCTTATTGCAGCAGCTAGGTGTAGAGCAGAGAGTTCCAGAGATTGCAGAGACAGAGATAGGCGAGTCCGCTACTACTGGTCAATTTATGGAGCCGGGATTGGCTAGACAAGCAGTTAGAACGGCTGGTGAATTTGTCGCGCCCGTTGCTGTTACTGGACAAGCCGTCAGAACATTGGCACAAGCGATACCTAAAGTGGCTGCGCCAACAACGACGCAACGAGTTATACAAGCTGCTCAAGCGCCCGCTGGACAAGAAGCAACAGGTGCTATTTTGGCTGGCGCTGGTCGTGAGGTAGGCGGTGAAATTGGTGAGGTCATCGGAGGCGAAACAGGCCGTCAAGTTGGCGAGGTAGCTGGAATGATGTTAGCGCCAATTGGTGGAGCATTAGCTAAAGAATCTGGTAAAATGTTAATTACGAAAGGTGCTAAAAAGGTATTGTCTGAAACAGCGCCTACTATAGAAGGCTTAAAAACTGCAGCTAGAGGAGTGTTTAAAGAAATTGATGACCTTGGTGTTACTGTTAATCCTAGCAGCGTTGATAGACTATCAAATCAACTCACGTCTTTAACAAGAGAGGCGGGCTTTAATGCGACTATCCACCCTAAAGTAAATGCTGCATTGAAAGAATTTCAAACTGTTAAAGGATCGAGTCAGTCATTATCTGAACTAGACATATTACGTCGCGTTGCTCAGTCTGCGGCAAAAAGTACAGAGCCAGACGAGGCAAGAATTGGCACATTAATGATTAATCGCATTGATGACTTTTTAGATAACATAGGCAGCAAAGAATTATCTAAATCGACAAAAGATGTCGGAGCAAAATACAGAGATGCTCGTCAGTTATGGCGTAGAGCCAAAAAAGGAGAGGTTATTGAAGATGCTTTTAATAGAGCGCAATTACAAGCCACCGGATTTGAAAACGGCATAAGAACTCAGTTTAGATCAATTCTAAATAATAAGAAAAAATCTCGCGGGTTCACTAAAGAAGAGCTGCAGGCTATGCGTCAAGTTGTTGAAGGCACTTCAATGCAGAACATGGCAAAAATGATAGGCAGGTTTGGATTCTCTGAAGGGCAAGCATCTAATATGCTAATGGGTTCTTTAGGTGTTGCTGGCGGCGCTACTATTGGCGGTCCAGCAGGAGCTGTTGCAGTTCCTTTAATTGGCCAGTTGTCGCGTACATTAGCAAATAAATTAACAACTAAAGGCGCTATGGGTGCTGATTTAGTTGTTAAGGCAGGCAGCAATGGATTGGATGTTGTAAAGGCATACATGAAAGCGGTTCCAATTAAACAGAGAAAACCACAAGAATTAACAGAATTATTATTGCGTCCAGATATTAGTTTGGAAGGCTTGAAAATGGCAGCAAGGACAGCTCCCAAGAATCAAAAAAGACTTATTAGCGATGCTGTTTATCTAGTCAGTACAATTAAGGCATCACAACAAGAACAGGAACAGCAGCAATGAGCATGTATAAGACACCAATTGAGCAGATTATTGATGGCAATGGTAAGCCGATTGTCGGTGCTAAAAAGTTTCTATTTAGTGTTGGGACCGAGGTTAAGAAAACGGTTTTTTCTGATCCTGAATTAACACTCGCCAGAGCAAATCCTGTTTTATCAAATGCTGATGGTCGGTTCCCTCAGTTTTATCTTGATGGGCTGTATGATGAGATTCAGCAAGATAACTCAGGCACGGCTACTGGGTATGATGGCGCGACTTTATGGGGGCCTGAGCAGGTTGGAGAAATAGCAGAAGGCCCGCTATTAATATGGGCTACTGATACGACTTATAATATCCCTGATATTGCTTTAGGTTCTGATGACGAGTATTACAAAACGCTAATTGATTCAAACCAAGGTAATGACCCTGTATCATCGCCTGGTAGCTGGGAGCAATTACAGTTTGGCCGCATCTGGAATGTTAATGTCACTTATGCGAAAGGAGACGCGGTTTATGCGTCCGATGGTTATTCATATATCTCGATTGTTGCGTCAAATGTGGGCAATAATCCAATATCATCACCGACACAATGGCGGCCTAACGCTAATGTCATGCAATCCGCTATTGCTGCCGGTACAGCCGATGCTATCACAGCCGTTTTCCCTATTCCGTTTACAGCATTAAATGATCAAACAATAGTGAGTGTTCGTGCTTTATTGGCTAATGCTACAACTACACCCACTTTTGCGCCAGATGGATTAACAGCTAAGACGATTGTTAAGAATGGCAGCCAGACTTTAGTAGCTGGTGATATTTTCGGTGCATCACATGAATTGATACTGAAATATAATTCTACTAATGATGTTTGGGAATTGCTTAATTCGGCGGAAGCGGAATCGGTAGGCAAAACACTACAAACTGTCACAGCAACCACATCAGCAACAACAAGTGGCACTACTGTTTTGCCTTATGACAGCACAATACCTCAAAGCACCGAAGGTGATGAATATTTGACGCTGGCAATCACCCCTAAATCATCAACATCAAAACTGATTATTGATTTCAATGGTTTTTTCCATACAAATACTGGCACGCTAACGATAGCACTTTTTAAAGATGCTGAAACAGATGCTATATCAGCAAGCAGCTCAGGCGCTTTCGGTATGATGGTTTTAAACCATGAATTAACATCGGGCGGCACATCACCTATAACATTTAAAATAAGAGCTGGAAGCGGATCAGCGTCGACGACGACGAATAACGGAATTGCTGGCAATCCCATACTTGGCGGAACAATATTTACCACATTAAAAATAACAGAAGTGAAGGCGTAACATGAAAGACCTAAACGACTATGTAAACGGCAACACATTGCAGCCTTCTGACTTCAATGAAATACCCAGCGAAATACAAAACGCCATAGAAAACTCAGGCCAAACTCTAAGCTCAGGCGATTTAACCCAGCTTGGCAAGGCTATCGGCTCAATCGCATTTGATAACAAAGCAGCGGCGGTTTTAGTTGCGCCTATTAATAATAAGACTTATTTCATCGGCGGCACTGACGGCGGCTGGTTCAAGGGTGTGACAGGTGCGGCTCCAGGCACTTACTCGGATAATGGTGGTGCTTATTGTGGATCACAGTTTATCCCTACTGGGGGTGATGGTTCAGCGGCATGGGTTAGGATTGATGGCGGGTATAATGTTGGGCTTGGTCATAATGTAGAGTGGTATGGCGCTGTCGGTGATGATAGCACAGATTGTTTAGCTGCATTCGATTTGGCAAAGGTTAGTAAGAAAGTTTTTGTCCCAGATGGTAATTTCAACATATCATCTATATTAGTATTAGACGGTGTACAGATGAATGGTAACGGTGAGGCTTCTATCGTTAGCGGAACTGTTCAAGGAGACTGTGCAATAAGCCTGATTGGTGATGCACCATCAATTAAAAACATTTATAAAAAACACAAGAATGTTTCAGCAAAAACAAGCACCGATGCAGGCGCTGGTATAAACGTAAGTGCAGCAACAAGAGCAACGGTAGAAAATTGCCGAGTCGATGGCTCTAGTGGTGTCGGTATCTTAATCACAAACGCAACAACAGATTATCATATTAGAGGAAACACTATATTGAATACATTGGCTGACGGGATTCATAATACGCACGAATCCACAAAAGGCTTTATTACAGAAAACTACGTGTTTAATTCTGGCGATGACTGCATAGCTGTTGTGTCATACACAACCAAAGCAACTAAAGTAACGGATATATTAATAGATGGTAATAAAGTTTATAACGGGCAATCAAGGGGTATTACTGTTGTCGGTGGAGACGATGTAACAATAGTAAATAATACAGTTAATAACTCCACTTACGCAGGGATACTGATACATTCTGATGCTTCTTATGGTACTTATGGATGTTTAAATGTGAAAGCCGATAACAACACACTAGACACTACAGGTTCGTCTGCTGTTACATTGTACGGTTCAATTCAAATAGCTGGCCGTACATCTTATCCGGTTGAAGACATTAAGATAACAAACAATACGCTTAAAAATTGTCGTTATAAAGGTATATTGCCCGGCACTGGAACAGACACAAAGAATATAGATGTAACAAATAACACTATTAAAGTAACAACGTCTGGAGCTGGAATTGAAGCTGTAGGGACTGAAAACTTAAAGATAAATCTAAATACAATAGAAGGAACTCACGGTCACGGTATTTATGTTTCTAACACTAATACAGGCATTATTAAAGTAATCGGTAATGACCTGATAGACATTAACAGTTCAGGTACGGCATCAAATGATGTCATTCATATTCAATCAGCATCGACAGCGGATGCTATTAATGTATCTCATAACACACACACGAATCCTTCTGCATATACAGTCGAAAGACTGGTTGAGTGTAATAATGCTGATGCTATTATCAGAGATAACTTCTCATCAGATGGTAAATTAATTGTTCACAACGAACAAACTAAGGACATTAATAAAAGCAGGAGGTGTGAAGGAACGGCAGCACCAACAGCCGGAACATGGGCGGTGGGCGATGTTGTTTATGATACAGCCCCATCTGCAAGCGGGTTCATGGGGTGGGTGTGTGTAACAGCGGGAACACCAGGAACATGGAAAACATTTGGTGCTATATCGGCTTAACCCCAGTATAGCGCAATGTCTTTAATGGCTAAGGCGCGATTGGTTAATAAATAGCTGCTTTCTGGTTCGTTTGTTGAATACTTTCTTCAAGCGCGCTAGATATTCAATCTCATATCGGACTATTCCATTCTGAGATTCAAGCCACTCTACCCGATCTACTCCGAGTTTCTTTATTAGTCTAATACGATATTCTAATAGATTGCCACTAAGGACAGAATTACAGGTTGCACAGCTCGCATGAATATTGAACGTATTGAATCGTAATGAGCTACAAGCGCCCACACTACGATAATGCGAAGCGTGTCTTTGATGCTGGCCGTTATCTGGCTTGTCACAGCTTATACAAGGCTTTCCGGCATCTCTGGCTCTGATATATGAATTAACGGCTGCCTGAGCTTCCTTGGCCCATTCTGAGCGCGTTTTGTGTTTCTCTTTAAATTCTTTCTTAGCCTTCCGGTTTTCTTTCTTCTGTAGCTTTCTTCCGTGACTGACGCAGCATTCTACTTTTGTGCAGGTCTGCTGCATGGAATTGAAGGGAGTGAATTTCTCCAGACAGACTTTACAGGCTTTCTTCCTTGCTGGCTTAAGGGCTGTTTGTTTCACGCATACCTCAATACATCTTCAACCACTTTTTCTAAATCATCGCGGGTGTAGTTTTTAAATATCCGCTTAAGAATGACATTTATCACGCTACTGTAAAGCTTCTCAAAGTCAGGCTCGGACATGCTGCCAAAGCTGATTGATTTCGATTTGTAGCGCACTTCTCCATTGAGGTTATAGGTAGGCTCACCATAACCGGCTAGTATCTGGATATCTTCTCTGAATCGATCAAAGTTTTTTTCTACCTTTTCGCCTTTGTACTCAACATCAATTTCAAAGCAGTCGTAAGCGTAGTGCATTAATGACATATATTTTTTCAGAAACTCATAGTTTCTCGGCTTCTTAAAATCACCTCTAAGGACAGTGCCATTCTTTACCTGAAATAGATAAGCGGCTGACTCCTGATCGTCAGGAATCATATAGTTATCAATCTTCTTGAGAAATAATTCCACGCTTACTATCCTTTCTAATTCGCTTATTCATTCTGCGTTTGATGTATTTTCCAACACCAGCGCCCCAGCTATGGATATGGCGATGTTTTCCAAGCCAATCCCATTCGAAGCCGCCTTTAAGCTTTTGCTTCATCTCTCACCTCGTTTGATCAAATTACGCAAGCCCCAAATCTTCTCAGCCCAATCGCGACCGTATAGACTTGCTCTATGCTTAAAATCCGCCATCATCAAGCCTGATTCATCCCTATACAGCTTCATAGCATATTGGTGGCTGTGAAAGGCTCGCTGTTTTTGCATTCTTTGGTCTGTGGTCATTTGTAAATATC
>Ga0316205_10001444_pt1 | contig 29789 bp, 24 predicted proteins | sample 3monthpyrite_MG_FD_204941 | JGI IMG/M metagenome (GOLD analysis project Ga0316205, IMG submission 204941) | Microbial mat bacterial communities from mineral coupon in-situ incubated in ocean water Damariscotta River, Maine, United States -... | ecosystem: Environmental > Aquatic > Marine >...
AATAACATTATAGAATATTTTTATGTATCAGTATTTTTCAAATCTGGCTGACAACAACTTTCATATCGTCTCTAAATCATTTCTGACTATAGTAATTATTAATTGATATAGATCAATGTAAGCATAACTGCTTTACGTTATTATTATCGTATTAATTAATGCTAGAGGTTATCAATATGTTGCGTTCAGGAAAATTCCGAAATACGTTTATAGTGTTTACTGTTAGCTTACTAACTTTATTTTCAACAACGATTTCAGCTAAATCAATGTATGTTATTGCCAATATTAATGCGAGCCCTACACCGATTCAAACATACGATTTACAACTGTCTCCAAATTACATGGTATTTCAGGCTACAGCAAGCGTTCCCTCTTTAGCGGGTGGTGCAGTTGGACTTGGGCTTGATGAAACAAATGCAAAATTGTTTATCACTTATGAAGCCAGCAACACTATTCAACTGGTTGATGCAAAAAACTTTACTGTCCTTAGCCAGACAACGGCACCAGGGGCTTCAAATCTGGCCGGCATCACTGTTGACCAGGGGAAGAGCAGAGTCTATGCGGTTGACCGCAATACCAGTAAACTCTATGTTTATGACTGGAATTCCAGCACCAATACCCTTACGCAAGTCAGCGGCGGAGGAACAAATGGTGAGTTTACACTTGCAGGTGTAGTTTCTGCACATGGTCTTGCATTAGATGAAACACGTGGTCGTTTATATGTCAGTGACAGAGCCTCCACTACCATTCGTTATTTTGATACTATCAACTTTACTGCTGCCGGGAGTTATGTTCAATCCCTGTCCGGTCAGACAGCTATGGGAATTGCAGTCGACTCAGTACGTAATGCTGTTTATACCGGTAATGCTTATGGTCCTTATGGAAGCAAAGGTATGTTGGTTAAGTACGATCTGAATACCAACACAGAAACCTTTTATACTTTACCAGGTGCGCCTGTCGGTGGTTCATCATCGGGTGATAATATTGTGGGCGTTGCAGTAGATGAAGATACTGGTAATGTTTTTGTGACTACAGGTAACCAGGGTACTGGCGGCACAGATACAATTATTGTCTTTAACTCCAGCCTGACAGTACTCAAAAATGATGTAGGCAATATTGGCAACCCTACCGGAATTGCCATACCCAAAACCCAAATAAGCTTTAATCCACTTAGTTTCACCAAGACAGATAGTCCTGATCCGATAGCCAGTGGTAATAACCTGACTTATACACTTTGCTATGACAATATCGGAAATACTAATGCAGTAACCAATGTTGTGATTACTGATGATATTCCTGCAGGAACCACCTTTGTTTCAGCAACAGGGCCATTTGCCAACACACCTACAACCGTCACATGGAGCATTGCTTCTGTGTCTGCAGGTGCAACCCAGGTTTGTTATAATCTGGTAGTAAACGTAACTGCTGCAAATGGTGCGACTATACTAAACAGTGCAACTATTGATAGCGTGGAAACACCTCCGACCACCCAGACTCAGAGTACCGCAGTATCCAGTTCAGGTGGAGGCGGCGTTACATTCAAGGGTGAAAGTGATGGTGGTGTTGCAAGTACAAGCCCAATAGAATTACTGTTCGGCATTATGCTTCTACCACTGATGCTGGCTAGACGCTTGAGCAGGATCAGTGCATTATTTGTACTAACAATAATATTCATTACCTTCACGACTTCAGCCATAGCTGCAGATAAAAAATGGTATCTGGGCGTTGGAACAGGAGCTGCGCATACAGATGTAAAAGGCGGTGATTATGATGCGGACTTATTAAGCCTGGGTTATACGGCCACTTCAAAGATCGATAACAACACATTAGGCTGGAAGCTGTTTGCTGGCTATCGACTCAATAAACGCTGGGATATCGAGGTCAGTTATATAGACCTTGGTGAGGTAAATAGCACAACTACAGTGACATCGCCCGCTCTGCCTACTGCTGTAGCTCAACAAGCGTTTGTGGATGCAGCTGCAACTGTTCATCCATACTCTATTGACGCGTTAACTGTTTCAGGAAAAGCAAACTGGTCTTTGAATAAAGATATGACTGCTTTTGGCAAGATAGGGATATATGCCTGGAATGCAGACATACTGGTACGTTGTGTTGGTTGTGCTACAGCAGTCGTTGCACCGGACGATGAGTCAGGTGTTGACTGGACTGTTGGTATTGGCTTGCTTTACAAGTATAACAGGAAGGTTGGTGTACGGTTTGAATACGATAGACTTGCAACTGACAGATATGATCTTGATTTCGTGTCATTTAGCATTCAGTCAGACTTTTAAATTCCTTAAGATTAAAAAAGCCGGGAACATTATTCCCGGCTTTTTCAATACTATCAATTCATCAAGGAACATATCCATCCGTTAATGTTTTGAGAAAAGCGACAATGTCATTTACTTCGCTCAATGTAAGCCCCAGATTACCCATCAGCTGCGTATTCATATTTTCAGAAACTTCAGGTGCCGGCCAGCAATTTACCTGAATGATATCAGTTGGACAAGTTGGCAGAACGTCACGTGTATTATAAAAGTTCACAACCTGTTCCAGTGTCTGAAATACACCATTATGCATATAGGGCGCTGTTAGTGCTACGTTTCGTAAGGTAGGCGTTCTGAATTTCCCGTTTTCAAAAATAGACATGACAACAGGATTAGCACCAAGCCCCAGGTCAGCATATGTTAGCCCATCCTGATTATACTGAGCCGGCATGGTATAAAAAGGGTTATCAGGGTTCTTAGGCACACCCAGATTCTGGTAAGTATAATTGGTAAATAGTTTATTCTGACCTTGTTCATGACATGAAAAACATTGCCCCTTTCCATCAAAGAGATTAAAACCCCGTTTCTCCTGAGCAGTCAGTTGTACCTGACCTGCAAGAAAATAATCAAACTTTGACGTATAAGGATGGAAGAGACTGGTTGACTGAAATGCTGCCAACGCCTCAGCTACCTGACCAAAAGCTGTACCAGTGTTATTCAGGCTACCCGTACCATAGATTTTCTCAAACAATGCGGCATAACTGGAGTTTCTTATTTTTGCAATGACGCTTGCTTGATCAGCATTAGCCATTTCAAGTGGATTAAGAAATGGTATTTTAGCCTGATCAGCTAATGTTGCAGCCCGACCATCAAGAAACTGGCCTCCCACATATTCACCTAACGTATTTATACCAAAGGGAGGTGTAAAAGATGCATAGGCTGCAGTGGGTGCATTACGATCACCGAATCTCCCTGTGATAGCCCCTTGTGATACCGGGTTAGTACTGCTTGAATTTGGATCTGCAAAACCCGATTGAACATGATGGCAAGTGGCACAAGCCTGCCCGGCGGGTTCAGAAAGATTAGTATCGGCAAAGATACTACTCCCCAACTGTTCTTTAAGTGCCTGTAAATCAACAGAGGGAGACGACGAACCACCACACCCATTTATTATAAAAATAAAGGTGAAAAGCGCTGTAACTGGAGCTTTCATAATCACACTGCACCATTATTAAATATTAGTAAGTCATATACTATATATAATGGTATTATATCATATTTAAAGGCCCTGTATTTTGAGCTAGATATCGGTTTTAGCAATAATGACCACATTCCTTTCTTAAATAATCCTGAAGGGTATGTCCCTTGATAAGCTCAAATTATTCATCATAATCGTCAACAGATTGTATTCGATAGAGCCGAAAATTCCTGATGTGCCACTTGCGCGAGACCTTTATCAGTCCAGGCTCGAACCATACGTGCACGTAGCAATAACGCCTCTAACTCTTCTTCACTAAACATTAATGGTGGCAACTACTGGAAACCACGCATCAGCCGGCGTCCATGCCCCGCTTCACCGATAATGAGTACACCAGCCAGACTCAGATCCTGTATGTCACGATAATTTTTTCTGGTAGATGCCTGTCGTTCCTCTGAAAGTTCTTGTACTGTTACTACACGGTCATGATGCAAATTATGAATAATCTGAAAAAAATCAATCAGCGCGACGCATCGTTAATACCGCAGTGAAAGCGCCTGACATAAAAACTGTATATATGCTTCAGCTGCACTGAAACGATCAATAACCATTTTTTTAAATCGTGGACTGGTTATACTATCGACGTCCATTGCTGTTATTGCAATAAAATCCTTACGCTTCAGATCCTCTATCAAGGCATGGTCTTTGGGGTAGCCGCGTGGTGCATTAACCAGAGCACTGCCGCTTAATTCAAACTTGTTTTTAAATTTTTTGTCATTGATGGCCGCGAGCCAGTATTGATCCCTTTCAATAATAGCATCACGTATTTTTCCAAGTGCCGTTGAATCAGGTCGCCAGATACCCACCCCGACAAAACAGTCTTCTGGCTCAATATGGACATAAAAACCGGGAGCATGAACGTCTTTGCCCTGTTCATGACGAAACTGGATACCAATGTTGGTTTTATACGGACGCTTGTCTTTACCAAAACGAACATCCCGATAGATACGCATTAGTGACCCCCCCACTTTTTTAGGGTGTGCCAGAAAATGTGGAGAAATCATGGCTAATTCATCAGTCATATCACTGATAAATGCCAAAGCAGGTGTGCGAATCAAATCTTCATACTCTGATTTACGCTCATTAAACCAGTCACGGTTATTGTTTTCTCGTAACCGGGATAAAAAATTAATACTCTGTTCCGTAAAATATTGATTTCCCATTTTATTTATCCCTAACAGATAGAAGTAATAAGTGTCAGCATAGCTCCTCACATGCAACAGATCACGGACAGATACCCCGCATCTGAATATCTCGTAGTGAACCTCCAGGCCCTTTTGTAAATCAAAAGCGCTTATCTGGATAATTTAAAGCATTGCAAATCATCAGCAAAAAAAATCCTGCCATGATAATTACTAGCAATAATTTTCTTTGTTTCTGTTTCACGGCCTAACGTACGCTTCATTCTATGCGAAAGTATCAGACCTTTTACGCCAGCTTGATGAGCTATCTTGCCAATAACCGATGGTGGCATATGCAGATTACGAGCAACACTATCTGCATGTTCCGGAATGGCATGATGAGCTACCAGTAAATCAGCATTTTTAGCAAGTTGAGTGAGTGTATTATTATCGTTATTCATGTCACCACTAAAGACAATTGTATATCCCGCTATCTCTACACGCCATGCCAGTGCAGGAACAGGTCCATGATGAACCGGTACTGTAGAAAGTCGATAATCCGGGGTTTGTAATACCGTTTGGTAAGCCTTGCTATTTGCTTCGATATCTACTGGTATAAGTTTATAAAGATCCTGACCATCAAGATAATCTGACAAATAACGATACGCTCCTCTCGAACCAAATAAATCCTGAACAAACTCAGCTGTTGCTGGCATCAGGTTATTGCCTGTTGGTCCATAAACACGCAGATCACGTTTGCGGCCTGCAAAATATGATGCCTTGATAAGATATGGAAGATCTGCGCTGTGATCCACATGAAGATGTGACAGCAGTATTACATCCAGGTCATTAAGTTGTGCGCCGCTTTGCTCATAGCGAAGTAAACTACCACCCCCCATATCAACCAATATAAGTGCTTTACCATTTTTCCAGATAAGGTAGCCACTGGATGCTCGCCCATCATCTATCTCTGGTCCACCCGAGCCAAGCACCTGTAACCATACTCCTGTATCCGGACAACGGTCTGCTGCAAAGGCAAGTGAGTTTAATGAGATCAGAAACAAATAAATAAGATATTTTTTTATCAAGAAAATATCCGGGATGATAATATTTTTGAATTATTCATTAGCTTGTTTATTTGCTTTTATACAGAAAATTATAAAAAATGAATTCCAGTTATCATATCCCTTCACATCCTTTATATCATTCAATTCACTTTCATTTTTTAGATAATCCAGTGTTTTTGAAATTTGTTCTTCATCGATCCCGTTTAGCTTAATCAGGTTGATGGCAGCTTCAGAAGGTGTCCATTCTTTTAGTATTTTACACATTGTATTTTGTTACCGGCCCTTTCAGGTCAAACTGCATATACCTGGCAGCATGTATACTTTACGAAAACAGTCAATATTTTATTTCTGAGCCGGACGATCTACCTGCCACCCAGCAACGTTCCCATTATTCCACGTATAATACGACGCCCAAGTGAACTGCCTATAGAGCGTGCAGCACTTTTCATCATCGCTTCACCAACACCCTGTCGTCGAGAACCTGTTCGCGACGTTCTTCCTTGCTGTCTCTGATTTTTTTCCTCCAGCTTCCTTTCCTGCTCACGCTTTTGCTCAAGCTTCTCCATGCGTGTCTCATCCTCCGCGCGTTTTTTAAGAACCTCATACGCAGACTCTCTGTCAATAGCATTATCGTAGCGACCTTTTAATGGTGAGCGCCCCAGAGTATTTAAACGCTCATCATTTGTTAGCGGCCCAATACGTGAATGTGGTGGGCAAATCAGCACACGCTCTACCGGTGTTGGACTACCTTTATCCGTCAGAATGGACACCAGTGCTTCACCTGTCTCGAGTTCAGTAATAACCTTTTCAGTATCAAGTTCAGGATTTCTGCGAAAGGTCTCTGCCGCAGCTCTGACTGCTTTCTGATCGCGTGGTGTAAATGCACGTAATGCATGTTGAATACGTGTGCCCAATTGCCCAAGAACTGTATCAGGAATATCCAATGGATTCTGTGTTATAAAATAAATACCTACGCCACGTGACCTGATGAGCCTGACCACCTGTTCAATTTTATCAAGTAATGCCTCGGGGGCATCATCAAACAACATATGCGCTTCATCAAAAAATAATACCAGCCGAGGTTTATCCGGGTCGCCTATCTCTGGTAATTGCTCGTATAATTCAGAAAGTAACCACAACAGGAATGTCGCGTATAATCGAGGCGATTTAGCCATTAGTCGGTTTACATCAAAGACGCTGATAACACCTCGCCCGCTGAAATCGGTGATCATCAGGTCATTCAGATTAAGCGCCGGCTCACCAAAAAAGTTTTCGGCGCCCTGTTCTTCCAACACCAGTAACTTGCGCTGAATTGCACCAACACTTGCAGGAGAAATATTCCCATACTCATTACCCAATTCTTTACGGTTCTGACCGACCCAGATTAATAAAGAGCGTAAATCCTTGAGATCCAGTAATAGCAGTCCGTTATCATCTGCAAAATCAAATGTACTGTAAAGCACACCGGTTTGCGTGTCATTCAAGCCCAGTAGACTGGATAACATTAATGGCCCTACATCTGTAATGGTCGTACGTACCGGATGGCCATTTTCTGCAAAAATATCCCAGAACAGGGTTGGATTAGCATCGTTGGAAAAGTCATTCAGCCCGATAACATCAAGCCTGTCACGAATTTTATCATTCATCGTACCCGATACAGCCAGGCCAGAGAGATCACCTTTAACATCAGCCAGAAATACAGGCACACCATTGCGTGAGAAGCTTTCGGCAAGGACCTGAAGACTGACAGTTTTACCCGTACCGGTAGCACCTGCTATCAGGCCATGTCTGTTTGCCATCCTCAGGTTCAGGTTTATCTGAGTATTCTTGTTACCACCTATACAAATCGTAGTCATGTTAATTTGGCCCACTGCATTATGAAATCAATATCCATTCATAATACAGATCAAGGGCAGAATGACGCAAGAACTAAAGTCGGGTGCAGCAACTATATGATAAATCACTTTAACTGGTTGATTTTATGATCAGTAGTAGCTGCTTTATCAAGCCTCATTCCTTCATAAATACATTCACTTACAGAGACCATGTCCTGAAGCAGTAGATGTACGGCCTTATAATTTTCACTTAATAATTGAAATTCTGCTTTCCCTGCGATCGATGTCAGTACGTCGTACCCATAACCACCCCCAATACCTTTAATATTATGCAGTAAGTCTTTTAAGGGCTCCCAGTCTTTTTGCTGGCACATATGCTGAAGCTCTGCAATCATACCGGGTAATTCTGATACAAAATTTTCCACGAGATCGCGCAATTCCGGCTCTTCACTTAACAGTGTTGATGTAATAGGTTTACAAACCCGATCGGGCTGACTGACAGCCTGCAGGTATCTTGCAGTCATTTCGTAAAGTATATTTTGTAGTACAGGCTTTGTTAGAAAGTCATCACACCCTGCATTAAGACAAGCGTCTCTATCTTCTTTCATGGTATTCGCAGTTAGTGCAACAACAGGTTGCTGATAACCTGATTCACGTAATATTTTCACGGCTTCGATACCTGACATTACTGGCATCTGCATATCCATATAAACAAGGTCATACTTGTTTTTTCTGGCCATTTCTGCTGCTATTTTTCCATTACCCGCGACACTGACCTCCGCCCCCATTTTTTGTAAAAACAATGAGAGCAACTCCTGATTTACTGTATTATCTTCTGCAAGTAATATATGTCCGGACAATACTTGAGTGTCAGAAATATCACTATCACTGTCAACTGACACGGGTATTTGCTCTGCGTTAGCGATATATTCCACCTCATGTAACGCATCCATTGGCATCATCAAACTAAAACAGGAGCCTTCTCCGGGCTTACTGGTTACGTTGATAGTTCCACCCAGCCGTTCGGCAAGGCGCATCGACAGACTCAATCCTAAACCTGTTCCTCCAAATCGACGGGTAATACTGGAATTTGCCTGCTGAAAAGGTTTGAACAGTTTTTGTATTTGAGTTTCTGTCAAACCAATGCCCGTATCCTTTACTGAAAATTGCATGAGCGCATTCTCTTTATCATATGACACGGACAAAATAACTGCGCCATTATCAGTAAATTTAATTGCATTACTGCACAGGTTCAGCAAGATCTGCTTTAACCGGACTGAATCAGTCATCAGGGTTGCTGGTAATGGAAAACTATACTCTATATTAAATGCCAGCCCCTTACCCTCGGCATTCTGTTTTATTAAGGCCTCTGTATCTGTAAGCAACTGAAATAGCGCTACAGGTCTTGTCTCAACCTCCAGCTTGCCGGCCTCGACTTTCGAAAAATCAAGAATTTCATTAATTATATTTAACAAGTGATTCCCACTTCTAACTATCGTCTTCAGTGCCTTGCTACGTTCCTGCATGGTTTGCTTACTATCGAGTGATACTTCTGCATAACCGATAATGGCCGTTAACGGTGTTCGAATTTCATGGCTCATATTTGCCAGGAAAGTACTTTTAGCCTTATTCGCATCAGTTGCAGCCTGTACCGCATCTTCTAAAATATGTAATAATTTTGAAACATAAACAGGTAACAGCAGCAACCATAGCCATAGGCCTATACCCAGTACCATATTCTCATGCCAGTAATGACTAAACATTAACACCAGTGAAAAAGAGACCAGACTTGCGAGTTGAGCAACACGAAGGTAGCGAACCCCGAAACGTAGACCATTGGCTATACTAACCCAGAGATACCCTCCATAAATAAATGCCGTAAGCGGACCACCTATTACCAAAGACGTGGTAATAAATGAAATGTCTAACGTGATCCCCATTTTTCTGCTAAGTAGCTTGTATGATGAATATCTGCTTGTAAACACCAAAAGAGCAATGGAAAAGACAAGAAACAAGCTGGCAACATAGGTGAAATAGATAGCAGCATCACCAAACCTGCTACCAAAATGCATGCCATAGGCAAAAATACATAAGAAAACTGCAAATAGCAGTCGGACACTGGCCTGCTGGCGTTCTGATTCCTTGCTGCTGAGGTATTCAGATATATAATCGGAAAAGTGCTTGTCAGCCAAAATAAAACCTTTGGTAACATAGACTTATAATGGGAATATTTAATGCCGTGTGACAATGGTATTTCATCATTAGTGACAAGCCGGGAGTTACGTTAAAAAGACACTCCTTTTTATCGACCAACTGTCACATCAGCTTTAGTTTACACCCATAAAGACAGCGAATTTTGTACAATGATTGATCGGAGATAGCCTTGCCAACCAGGCTCATATCATCAACTTTTTTATCTGGAACCATTTTTTACCAGACTTCTCGCCTTTCAGAAGTAGCGATGTATTACTATACGATAACAGGACGTGGTCAATCCAGACCAGAAAACGATTAACTTAATTTTCTATTTTTGTGTAATCTGGCCTGGATTTCACTCAGCGATAACAGGTACCGATAAGCTTTACAGTACAAATAAATTTGTTTCCATAATGTGTATTACCACCACTCCTGCAAACGTTTCTTCTTGATCCTGATTTTATATTACGCACATAATTATAACCTTTTCTTCTGCACGCCTTTACAAGCTGTTTTCTAGCTATATCTTTCGCGCTGTATAAGGCTTTATTTCTGCTCATAGGCACAAAGTTTTTACCGTATACACTCAAGTTATAGGTACTTTTTCTTTTTTTGTAACTGTTATTGTTATAGCGATTATTGTTATAGCGGTTGTTATTCTGATTGTTGTTGTATCGATTATTCGTCGTCGTGTCTGTCGTTCTCTTACGCTCATTTCTTGCATAGGAACCTGTTTTCAAACAAGTGAATCGACCACCTCTGGACCGATAGGTACCACCATTACTAAAACCAATACCGCCAACACAGGCACCATACTGGTAGCTACCACCCTTACGTAACACAAAGCTTCCCTTTTGACCGGGTCTTAGATTATTTGAGTGCGTGTAATAATTAGTCTTATGGCCGCACCGCTTACGCGTGTACTTTAAATCACCGCAATAAAAATAAAATATTTTGCTGTTACATCGGTTTCTCAGATAGATTTTCGTTTGATTTCTGGAATTATTATCTTTTGTAATGGACAGACAGTTCATTGCAGATTTACCAGGGTTACCACCAGCTTGAGCATTAAAACCAAACACTGATCCGAGGATAATCAATAATCCTGTAATTTTTATTTTTTTACTCATGAAGTTTCCTCTTGTTTTCATAAAAGATTCTACAGATTCAACGAATTACACACTAAAACATAATGATTCGGGTGTGATTACATAGTTCGGCAATCAAAAAGATTTATTTAGTATATAGACAATAGACTATTAATTCTGATTTAAGTAGAAGCTTTATCATTATTAGAATATACGAATATGCTACATAATATCTAATACAGTCGCTTACATGACAGATAATTATTATTCCCATACAGACTATATAAATAGCACCATGAAAACATGGCGAGACTGGCAATAAAAAAATAACAAACAGCTGAACAGGGGTGCGCAGTCGTGCAACAACTGCAATTGCTACATCACCACTTACTTAAAGCGGTATTCTACTTGCTGATCAGGATGCTACAATTAAATTTATGACTGCTCATGATACACAATCATTTTTTACGCCCGAGGAATTTAGTTGCCAAAAGTCCCGTTTGTTATCCAGAACATACAATCTGGCCCATATATTACTAAACCGCAGCAAATCAAAACATCTGTTTGTTCCGATTCGCTCCCTGCAATATCTTGCTATTATTGAAAAAGATACCTTCTGGTTTGTAGATAGCCTGGCCTATGCGGTTCGGGGTGATGAGGGTGGCAGGTTAATCCGGATTTCATGGCACCCCACAATTGAAGCAAGCCAGCGCGATAGTCTGGCACAACACATGGACTGTCAGATTATTTTTTATGGTGAGGATATGAGTGACATCCAGAATCGACTCAATAACGAATTTTATCAGGCTATGCAGCTTGTCGACCAGCGCCATCGTGAAACACTAAGCTCCGATGGCAATATCAGTATCCTGCCTTTGAAACCAGTTTCTTGATGCTGCTATAAAACAACAGAATGTGTTTTCTCTCCAGAGACATAAGATACTCCCCCTCAGTAAATATGTCAGGCTGTCAGACTCGCAAACAATGTTGGTAATTGTTCAGGCAATTTATCTACGTGATCAATAATAGTGTAGTTATTAGCACCAAATATTCTTTTTACATAATCGTCTGCATTTGGGTCCAGCGTCAAACAGTAAGTGAGCACGCCTGTACTATAGAGTTCTTCAACTGCCTTTTTGGCGTCATGACGTAAATGCTGTGGATCACGTTCGTCGATATCAGCAGGCTCTCCATCTGTTACCAATAGTACTAACTTGCGTTTTTCCTGCTGCTTTAACAGGTGACGACCTGCATGACGTAATGCACCGCCCATGCGAGTAGACAAACCACCCCTCATACCTGCAAGACGTGATTTTGATTCATCATCGAAATGTTGATTAAAATCCTTAAAACGATAGTACTGAACGTCATGACGGCCATCGGAGGCAAAACCATGAATAGCAAAAGGATCACCAATACCCTCTATTGCAGTTGCAACCAATGTCGCTGCTTCACGGGTAAGCTGTAAAACAGTTTTTTCGGAACCATTCATTGGTTCATTGGTTGATTCGGATAAATCCAGCAAGAGCACCACTGATAAATCACGATTCTTCAAAACATTACGCATGGTGATACGTGTATTCGGTTGCTCACCCATTCGAATTGCTATCATGGCATCGATGGCGGCATTAATATCAATCTCATCACCATCTTCCATATTACGAACACGCTGCACACCCTCTGGTGTTAACAAATCGATAATCTGTTTGATACGATGTGCAACGGGTTTGTATTCATCAATGATTGCCTGAATATCCTCGATATGGCCCATTGGCTGGCGTCGCTCATATACAGTCGCCCAGTCAGGACGATGCAACTGGATCTGGTAATCCCATTCCTGATAATGATAGGGATCGGAAACTGCTTCTTTTCCCCACATATCGTTGAAACTGACTTGTTCATCGGTCAGATCATCTTCATAGGGACGCATATTGGTTGAGCAGGTCCAGATTTCCTGCGCATCATCGCCGGCCAACTCGCAATCAACTTCATTAGCCATTTCGATCACACTGACTTGACGTCTTACCTGACGCTGGCTGGCAGGAACATATTCGAACTCGGCATTCATATCAAACTCTTCAAACTCCCAAACATAACGATTGTCATCACGATAAGGGATATCGATACGCTCAAGAATACGCAGACTTGGTACTTCCTTACGCGCAGAAAATAGATTAAATACTTCCAGACCAAGGTGCCAGCTGAAATTATTATTATCCTGATTTTCTTCGATGTCACTATGAAATTTTTGCGCCAATGCATTTAATTGTTCATCATCGGACGTAACCGTTCCATCCAGCAACATGATTGAAAAATGTACCAATACTGGCATGGTTGGATGCTCAATCTTTTCTTCGCCGGGAACATCCATTAGTGAACGCCACAATTTTTTCAATCCGGGAAAATCATTGATCGCCTTATATTCAATTCGCGCATCTTCTACAAGCCCGATAAAGAACATTTGTGCCGGACTCAATTCTTCTGCAGATATAGGTGCCGTTGAATAAGCCATATGTGCTGCCATATGTGCTGCGGTAGCACGATAAAGCTCTAATCCAGGAATATCACCACAGTCATCTAACGCATCAGGGAGATGTAATATACGATGCTCGATAAAAGGACGAAAATCGGCAAAATCGGCTCCGGTCGGGCGTAGAAAAAAATCACGGCCCCATAGTGCACGCAAATAGAAATTTAATTTCCTCTGTGTTTTTATAAACAGAATACCGCGACGTTCTTTTTGCAAAACAGCACGGCTGTCTGCCGATTCCAGATTAAAATAGGCAGTCAGATTATTAAAATCTCGGCGATAAGCCTGTGAGCCAAAATTAGCCCAACGGCGTAAACCACTAAGCGTTAGCTTGGATAATAACTCTTCAATATGATTGAGCATCGGGCGTACGCCGCGCGAAGCAGTTGAAGCAAGTTGATGTATCAGGGTTAAATACCCACGAAACAGTTCAGCATCACCAAGATTACGTGCAGCAGTAGGCATACTGGCAAATAACAAGGCAACCACTTCAGCTGAGGTCATGGAAGAAAGCTTCATTGCCGCTGTCAGGCAATCACTAATAACATCTTCACCGCATTCCTTGGCTACCAGAGGCATTTCCTGCAAGTAGGAGGTCACAACACCGTGGCCGCGACCAAGATTACACAAACTTTTTGCACCGTCCATGTACTCTTGCAAACCCGTAGGCGACATCACGCGTGATGCTTCCTGGAACGTGCTGTTCAGGACATCCCGAACTTCGGGCGCTGCTTCGGTAAGAAATTCTTCGTAGTCTTCGAGTTTCATCGACATATCAGGTTCCCATCATTATCAGCACAATATAAACAGAAACATTAGTATTCTATGTATATTGGTACCTTAATATGTATGGTTTTAGCCAAAAAACGTTTCGACAGCAGCATTCAAGGTATCGCGCATGTCGGGATCATCTGTTAATGGTGTCACCATTGTCATGCTACAAGCATCCAGTGGTGCCACACCTTTGGCAATAAGCTGACCTGAATAAACCAGTAAGCGAGTTGATATACCTTCATCCAGGCCATGGCCTTTCAGATTTCGGGCACGTTGCGCAATATGCACCAGCTTTTCAGCAATATCCGGAGCTACGCCTGATTCTTTGGCAACGATATTAATTTCAATCTTCTCTTCCGGGTAGTCAAAGTCCATCGCACCAAAACGTTGTTTGGTCGATTGCTTTAAATCTTTCATCAAGCTCTGGTAACCCGGGTTATAAGAGATGACCAACTGGAAATCAGGGTGTGCCTGAATTAACTCACCTTTCTTGTCCAGAGGTAAACTGCGGCGATGGTCTGTCAACGGGTGAATAACAACCGTGGTATCCTGACGCGCCTCTACAATTTCATCGAGATAACAGATTGCACCCATACGCGCAGCAGTAGTCAACGGACCGTCCTGCCATTTGGTACCATCTTTATCGAGCAAGAAACGGCCAACCAGATCAGATGCGGTCATGTCTTCATTACAGGCAACTGTGATAAGCGGTTTACCCAGTTTCCATGCCATGTGCTCAACAAAACGCGACTTACCACATCCAGTCGGGCCCTTGATCATCATCGGCATACGAACATCATAAGCGGACTCGTATAATGACAACTCGGAACCAACAGGTTCGTAGTACGGTTCGTCTTTGATTAAATATTGCTCGGCATCTACAACGTTTTCGGTAACGGACATGACACACTCTCTCTTATTCGTTTAACTATATTAAAATACTTAGCTAGTACAGCACAGATAAAATATTATCGGGGCTTACTACTTTTCATCTTCGGTTTCTGCTTCTCCACTCCAACCAGCGGCACGGGCATCTTCTATGGCCTTACCATGGATTCTTTGGTGCTTTTCAAGCAGGTCTGGCGGTAAATTACTCACCAGACATCCATACTTATCCCATTCTATGTTGACCTTATCGAGCAAGGCATCAACACCAGCAAAATTCCAGCCTTCACAGGTCTCTGATTCTTCAATTATGCCAAATACCCAGGCATCACGAATAATTTTTCCAATCGTGGTCATACCACCATTAACTTCGTGTTGAACACCAACATATTTTTCAGGACGTGCCATATAAGACTCTTTAAAATTAGTTACTAATATTATGCATTATAGGCAAAAAAGCCCCTGACTAAAAACCTTAGCCAGAGGCTTTTATCTTACTTTATGATATTACCTTGTGGTTCTTAAACAGAAACACCGCGGTGAACAACCAAAGCAGTACCTGCTGACTGTGCAAAGTTATCAAAACCCAACAGACGAACGTGGTTCTTCGGATGTGCTTTATGACAAGCTTCGACTTCAGCCATGATAGCATCAACATCAGTTTCACCAAACATAGGCAGTTTCCACATGTACCAGTAGTTGCTGATAGCATTTTCTGGTTCTGTGTGTTCAATACCCGGGTTCCAGCCTTTATCAACGATATATTGAATCTGAGCGCGAGCTGACTCTTTGCTCAAAGGTGGCAGATAAGAAAAAGTTTCATATTTTCGGCTCTGTGCAGCATCGCTCAGGCTTGAATTGTAATCTTGTACATCACTCATGTGATTTACTCCATATTAATTAGTGTTAATCCAATGGCAAACAGCATTTAAGCTGCCTGCCATTGTCTATCAATGACTTCAGTCTTACTTATGCGCGACGTCAATCTTGTCAACAGTATCAAATTCGAATTTGATCTCTTTCCAAGTTTCCATAGCGATCTTAAGCTCTGGGCTATGTGCAGCAGCTTTAGTAAGGATATCCTTACCTTCTTTCTCAAGCTCAACACCCATGTTACGTGCTTCAACACATGCTTCAACCGCAACACGGTTAGCAGCAGCGCCTGCAGCGTTACCCCAAGGGTGACCTAATGTACCGCCACCGAACTGCAAGCAAGAGTCATCGCCAAAGATGCTAACCAGCGCAGGCATGTGCCATACATGGATACCACCAGATGCAACAGGGATAACGCCTGGCATTGAACCCCAATCCTGGTCGAAGAAAATACCGCGTGTGCGATCTTCTTTAATATATGAATCACGCATGATGTCGATCCAACCCAGAGTTGCATCACGGTCACCTTCCAGCTTACCAACAACAGTACCTGAATGAAGATGATCACCACCAGACAGACGTAAGATCTTGGTTAATACACGGAAGTGAATACCATGGTGCGGGTTGCGGTCAAGTACAGCATGCATTGCACGATGGATATGGAGCAACATACCGTTATCTTGACACCATTGAGCCAGCTGAGTATTAGCTGACAGACCACCAGTCAGGTAGTCATGCATGATGATTGGCGCGCCAATTTCTTTTGCATATTCAGCACGTTTCATCATTTCGTCAGAAGTAGGTGCTGTAACGTTCAGGTAATGACCTTTACGCTCGCCAGTTTCAGCTTCTGCTTTATGGATTGCTTCCATAACGAAGTCAAAACGATGTCTCCAGCGCATGAATGGCTGTGAGTTAACGTTCTCGTCATCCTTAGTGAAGTCAAGACCACCACGCAGACCTTCGTAACAAGCACGGCCGTAGTTTTTGGCAGACAGACCCAGTTTAGGTTTGATAGTACAACCCAGTAAAGGACGTCCGTATTTGTTCAGGATGTCACGCTCAACCTGGATACCCTGAGGTGGTCCATTACAAGTCATAACATAGGCAACCGGGAAGCGGATATCTTCTAAACGAAGAGCACGCAGTGCTTTAAAGCCGAATACGTTACCAACCAGAGAAGTCAGTACGTTTACAACAGAACCTTCTTCAAACAGATCGATTGGGTATGCAACAAATGCGTAGAAACAAGTGTCATCACCAGGTACATCTTCAATTGCATATGCACGACCTTTATAATAGTCCAGGTCAGTCAGCAGGTCTGTCCATACTGTAGTCCAGGTACCAGTTGAAGATTCAGCAGCAACAGCAGCTGCAACTTCTTCACGAGGGACACCGTCCTGTGGAGTGATTTTGAAACAAGCCAGAATATCAGTCTCTTTTGGAGTGTAATCGGGCATCCAGTACGTTTCGCGGTACTCTTTAACGCCCGCATTATAAGTCTTTGCCATGTTGTTTTCCTCAACGTTGCCTATCGATAAATTTCGAAAAAATTTGCTACAATTTTTCAAAATTAAATATTTTTACCTTAAACGGCTCTCAGAGAGAGATCCCAGAATCAGGGTGGACAGACTATATCCCCAATGAATCATATATAAAAGTTACTTTTTGTTATAAAATACATTTACTTTTGTTTATGGTATGTATTGTTTATAGTATATATATGCATTTTACATTACAGCAATTAAAACTATTTGAATCAGTATCACGTCTGAGAAGCTACACGCGCGCAGCTGAAGAGCTATGCCTTACGCAACCTGCTGTTTCTATTCAGATTAAGCGCCTGGAGGAACAGGCCGGCCTACCTCTATTTGAAAAAATTGGCAAACAAATGCTCCCCACTACGGCAGGAAAAGCCGTGTATGCCGCCAGCCTGGACATACTAAATAGAGTCGATGACCTGAAAAACTCGATCAAGGAGCTCGAAGGGACAGTAAAAGGTACTCTTCAGCTATCGGTAGTATCAACAGCCAAATATTTCTTGCCGAAACTGCTAGGTGCATTTCTACAAAAGTATCCTGAAGTTGTTCCCAAACTAAAATTTACCAATCGTGCGCGAGTAAAGGAACGATTAATCAATAATGACGATGATTTTGTCATAATGGGACAAATAGTCGAAGATGAGAACCTGGAAGCCTATCCATTCCTTAATAATATACTTGGCATAGTGGCCCCTGCTGATCACCCACTGGCAAACAAAAAGAACATATCCGTTAAAGAACTCGTGAATTATCGGTTCCTGAGTCGCGAAATAGGATCTGGCACGCGTTATGTCTTTGACCGTTTATTAGAAGATAATGGTGTTAAAATCGAGCCTTATATGGAACTAGGCAGTAGTGAAGCACTTAAACAGGCCGTTATGGCTGGCCTTGGCATTACTATTTTATCGCTACATAGCGTTCAATTAGAAAGGGATGTAAACAAATTAATTGTTCTGGATGTACAGGGCTTCCCAATGAAACGACGCTGGTATGCCTTTCATTTAAAAGGCCGAAATCTTTCTCTGGTAGCACGAACCTTTCTGGACTTCATTCTTAAAGAAAGCCATCATGTGCTGGGTGAAAAATACGATTAACCGGCGAATCATGTTCCACAAAATGTGCGATGAACAATTTCTTCAGGTGCAGGGGGCCGCTGATAACTTTCTTTTCCAGGCTGCTGTACAAAAGGATTCTGTAATACCTCATGTAATTTATTAAATACTGAATAATCATCATTATCTTCAGCAGCTCGTATGGCCGCCTCTATTTGATGATTGCGCGGTATATAAGCCGGGTTGGCTGCCTGCATGCTTAACTGCCTCTGTTCATCATTCTGGCTTTCCAGCAACAGACGTGTGCGCCATTTTACTACCCATTCATCAAACTGTGCGGGCTTTTCAAATAAATTCCGAATTACATCATCATACTCAGAAGATTTTGCTTTCAATTGCGATAAAGCACGAAATGTTAACGTAAAATCAGCATGATTCGCATGCATAATATCCAACAGCCACTCAATCAATGCTTTGTCATCATGATCATGGCTTTCAATAGCGCCAAGGCCGCACTTCTGCCGCATGCCGGATAACCAGAATTGCTCATACTCATACGTATACGTTTTTAATAATGACTGAGCAATTTCAATACCTTCATCAGAATCATCAGCCAGTAATGGTAATATCGACTCTGCGAGTCTCATTAGATTCCATAGCCCTATATTTGGCTGATTATTATAAGCATAGCGCCCATTTTGATCGATCGAACTAAACACCTGCTGATGTGAATAGGCATCCATAAATGCACAAGGCCCATAATCAATAGTTTCACCAACGATCGACATATTATCGGTGTTCATCACCCCGTGAATAAAACCCAACTGCATCCATTTCGCTATCAAACTGGCCTGACGTTCAATAACTGCTTTAAAAAATGCAACGTAGGGTTGATCTGACCCAGCAACCTCTTGATAACAATGCTCAATCATATAATCAGCCAGTTGTCTGACCGAACCTTTATCACCACGTGCTGCAAAATACTGAAATGTACCAACACGAACATAACTGGAAGCAATGCGTGTAATAACTCCACCGGGTAATAATCGATCCCGATTAACATTCTCACCTGTCGCGACTACAGCCAATGCCCGGGTGGTCGGCACATTCAGCTTCTCCATCGCCTCACTCAGCAGATATTCACGTAGCACGGGTCCTAAAGCTGCACGACCATCACCATTTCGCGAAAAATACGTGCGCCCACAACCCTTTAGCTGTATACCCAGACTGGAATCATTATTACCTATCTCACCCAGTAAAATTGCACGTCCATCACCCAGCTGTGGACTGAAATGGCCAAATTGATGCCCCGAGTAAGCCATCGCCAACGGTGATGCACCTTCAGGTATTTTATTACCCGAAAACAAGGCAGCGAGACCATCTCTATCTGCATCGCATACAGACAAGCCCAGGCTATGCGCCAACTCATCATTGAATCGTATTAATACGGGTTCCGTTACGGGTGTAGGCAAGGCTTCTTGATAGAACTGATCACCGAGGTGAACATATTGATTATTAAACGGGATTTTTATCAAACCAAATACTCTTAATAAGGACGGAATAGCGCATAGTTTACATCAATAACCTGCAAACAAAGACAGAGAGACCGTAAGGGAATAACATGAAAATCTTATGTTTCTGGCTTATTAGTTATTTTAAAGTGTAAAAAAATAAAAGTTTGGGCATGCGACTTCAACCAAGTACCTGGATGCTAAAATAGAAATGATTTTTCTTTCACAATATCATTCATCCTGTATATGAAGTGGATAGTCGTTAACAGTTTATTATTTATATATGCATCACTATCCAATCGAATTATCCATTTCTTTTTCTCTTGCATGAAAGACAATCTATTTCACTCACTAGCGTTATTTTGATCAATAGCGATGTAAGCAGTTATAAAATATTTTTATTTTTTCAGGGGGCTCAATGTGCTTCTGTGTAGATTAATAGGATGTAGGGATTCCTATTAATGTCTTGAGGCACTATTCTGCAGTCGAATTAACGGGGCTAATTCAGGTAGTTGAAAAGATTTCAACGAAAAAAGTCCGACGCTGACTTTACTGGGACGAAAAAACGGCTAACACTTACGTGCTAACCACTTAATATATCTACTGAATTATGGAGCAACCCGGCACGATTAGTCGGACTAAAGTCCTCACCCCTTCGGGGTCGTCGTCGCAAGATCCAACGTTCATCGCAGCAAAGCTGCTCGTCGAAGTCTGACCAGAGCGAGCTTGCCAGTTCAAAAAATACTTAATGTACCTCGATAGAGGTTCTAGTTGAATCCATAGTCAGGCGCGACTATTGAACCTTTTGCATTTTTGATATACACCATTCTTTTTTAATGCGTATCAACGACCATCGGATTGGCAGGATCGACAGCCCATACCTGGAGAGAGTCAGTGTAGACGGCAACATTGGTGAAACCGAGCCGGGTCATGATGAAAGCATTCGCTGAGGCCACGATACCACCACCACAGTAGGTAATAATACGCGCATTACGGTCGATATTGTGCATAGCCATCAGTTCATCTACTGTGCGAAAATGACCTGTCTTATCGAGTAGCTTGAGTCCATTGATGTTTATAGCACCGGGTATATGACCAGACCGTGCGTAGATAGTCATTTCACCTCGATAGAATTCTTCAGGCAAGGTGTCGACAAGGATGATATCGTCATCTTCAATGCTGGCGAGCACTTCCTCTCGATCCGCAATCAGTTCCGGACGAGGCATGGGGGTTAACTGTTTTGCAGGCCGGGTAACGGGCTCGATAGACAGCGATCGACCATCCGCTGCCCAGGCACCAAGACCTCCATCCAGAATCGCTGCGCGATCAAAACCAACCCAGCGCAACATCCACCAGACACGTGCAGCCCACGCCGTATAATTGGTATCATAAAGCACAACACGGGAATCATCACCCACTCCCAACCCTCCCATCGCAGAACAAAACTGTTCAGGTGTCGGTGGCGAAAACTCAATCAAGCTGTTTATATCAGAGAGATTACCCTTGAGATCAGCAAAACCTGCATTTGGAATATGCCCCACATCATAGTCAGGACGACCACTGACATTATGAAATCCACCATCATCATGCGGTATGGTACAAACCGTGCAATCAAGCAACACCAGATCCGGATCATCAAGGTGCTGGTTTAGCCAATCAGTGGTCACTAATGTATCCATATATCTCCTCCTGAAAACAGTGCCGAAGCCTGGCTTTATGTTCACCAAACCTTTGGTATCAACCGATAACGGGTTTGCCTGGCATACTCGGGATAACCCTTCAATTCAGCATATAAGGTGCGATCCTCAAAGTAGGTGCGTACAATCAACAACACTGTCAAAAACATAGCAAGAACCACTGCATACCTGGAACCTAGTGCAACAGGTACGGCAAACAATAAAACAATTATTACGCTATACATGGGATGGCGCACCAGTGCATAAGGCCCACTGGTCACTACCTGATGATCGCGCTCTTTATCAATTTTTACTACTTGTGATAGATACGTATTCTCGCGCATTACCCACCCAAGCAATATAAAGCATGGTAAGTGGACAATCATAGCCAGGATTTTCATCCATAAAGGCAACGACTCACTCCATTCATAACGCACCACATCAAAACCGGGAATAATGTAGAGTCCAATGCCTGCTATAAAAAACACAAGCATGATCATTTTGTCCCAAACCTTCTGATCCTTGTGAAGCGGTACAAACTTCAAGCGTTCAGCTAACAATTCCGGATCATGGCGCAACAGAAAACAAGTCATCACAATACCAAAGATGCCCCAAAGAGCAACTATTACCCATGCCTCCCACCAATGCCAGATACCTGCAGGCCACATCAACGCTATCGAGAAAAAAGTCATGCGTACGACTAAACTCATCCAGGTTTTGACAGGGCTCAGCTTATTCATCATTTAAATCCGTGGCAATTATTTTATTGCCTGACTCAATCAAGAATGCATTGTAACCATAAAATCTAATTTTCATGATGTATAACCTGCTCACTAAAGTGAAAACTGGCAATAGTAAAACCTTGCCTGAAATAAAACTTGTGTGCTTCACTCCTGTGTGTTCCAGAATCAAGGTGATAGTAATTGCAATCTTCTTTCCTGGCTTCATTCCTGAGCCACTTCACCATTTGCTCACCATGCCCCTTAGAACGTTTACTCTCCAGGGTAACAAGATCATCAACATACAAGTGTTTACCCATAAATAAATTCGTGTAAACACGATATCCCGCAACCGCAACAACCTTCCCTTTGTCTTCGATAAAAGCAAGCTTGTATCCTTCCGTTTCCATATGCCGAATGGTGCTCAAAAACTGGTCTTTTTTTAGATGCGTCCGCAACTCTGACATCACATCAAAACAGTTCTCTATTTCTGTATCAGTTATGGCTAGCTTTGGCATTTTATTTCCTTTTAATATAGGTAATCACATCTGTTTTTTCTATTACTTAACAATCAAGAGTCCTCGTGGCGAACACTTCCCGGAGGCACGCCAAATACTCGTTTAAATGCCCTGCAAAATGCTGCTTCAGACTGATAGCCGAGACGATCGGCGAGAATTGAAAGTGGATCCGATGTTTCCTTAAGTTGCACACGAGCTAGTTGCATACGCCATTGAGTGAGGTAGCGCATGACTGATTCTCCAACCAGGTTTGTAAAGCGCGCCGAAAAACCCGAACGCGACATTCCGACTTCTCTGGCCAGCAAGGCCACACTCCAATCCTTTTCAGGCTCGCGGTGAATTGCAGCAAGCGCTCTTCCTACCTGATCGTCGCGCAAGGCAGCCAGCCAACCTCGATCTGCTTCGGTTGAAGAATCGATCCAGGAACGGATGGCCTGAATGATGAGGATATCAGCCAAATGTGTGATAACAGTTTCTCCACCTGGACGCAGTTCTTTTGCTTCTCGTGCAATAAAACGAAGAGTGCTTTGCAGCCAATTATCATCATCCTCAGCCCAACTATCTATCTGTAGCACTTTGGGTAGTAATGCAATAAGTTGCTGGCCTGCCACGTGGTCAAATTTAACAACTCCACAAGTAAGGTGAGTTAACTCACCTTCCCCACCGTAGCGCATAATTTCATAACGATCACTGATCTTCTCAACAGGAATGTCAAACAATGGCTCGGTCTCGGCAGTTGGAGCACTGCGTACACAATGACCAGCGCCATGAGGAACAAGCGCAAGACTACCCTGTTGAAGCAGGCGAGGCTCCTCGCCTTCGACATCAAGCCAGCAATGACCTGCTGTAACAATATGAAACATCATGCAACCGTCAAACGCTGGCAGATCAACACCCCATGGCGCAGTTAACTCTGATTTGCAGTAATAAGTACCGGTAAGCCTTAGCAGATGCAGGGTTTCGCCAAGCGGATCGGTAAAGGGAGGGATCTTCGTATTGGATTGCGTCATGATTCAAGTCTGGCACAGGACATAATCAATAGTCCAGTAATTTAGACGAATTGTAAAGATATATAGACATTCAGTGATGGTTTATCCATTTTTTCTCGTCCATATTATACGGCATGGACGAGCTAATAGTTTGCCCAAACCAAATATCAAACAACATAAGGAATCACTATCATGAAAAAGTCGCCCATTCTCATCATTGGTAAAAATGGTAAAACAGGTGCTCGAGTTAATCAGCAGCTACAAGCACTTGGATACGATACACGTGCTGTTTCCAGATCAACCACCCCATCATTTGATTGGGAAGACCCCACAACATGGGCCTCTGTCATCAAAGGTACAAGTAGTGCATATGTCACCTATCAGCCAGACCTTGCAGTACCCAATGCAGAAGCAACTATTAAAGAGTTTGTACAAGTAGCACGCGAAAATGGATTAGAACACATTGTGCTTCTTTCTGGTCGAGGTGAAGAAGGCGCACAGCGTGCCGAGAAAATACTTCAGGATGACGGCATTTCTTGGAATATCGTCAGGTGCAGTTGGTTTTGTCAAAACTTCAGTGAAAGCTTTATGTTGGAAGGTATATTGGCGGGTGAATTGGTCTTGCCTGCAGCCGACACTGTAGAGCCTTTTGTTGATGCTGATGACATTGCTGATGTAGTAGTGGCAGCGTTGACCCACCCAGAACATCGAAACAAATTGTACGAACTTACAGGCCCTCGCGCTCTGAGTTTTTCGCAATGCATCAAAGAAATTTCAGAAGCACTGGGTCGTCCTGTGAAATACACCACTGTTCCCGTCGATGACTACATCAATGCATTACGTGAACAAGGTGTCCCGGAAGATCTTCAATGGTTACTACGCGAGTTGTTTACCGTGGTATTCGACGGCAGAAACGGTGATGTGATGCCGGGTGTTGAAGAGGCTCTTGGGCGACCGGCTACTGACTTCAAAGCTTATGTGAAGAAGACAATTGAGTCTGGCGTTTGGACTACTGCAATGCAAAAGCAATCTGCATAATATCTTTATCAGAGCAAGTCTCTGGGAACGTGCAGAGATTAGCTTATTAGTGAGAGGAATTAAAGAACATGAAAAACTCAAAAGTTATTAAAACCATATTGATTATCTCTGGCCTGATCGCCTCAGGAATTGGAGCAGCAATACTCTTTACACCCGTGGAGTTTTATACAACATATGGCATAGCACTTGGTGGTAACTTCAGCTTATTGAATGAAATAAGAGCACCTGGGGGTGCATTGTTAACAAGTGGCATTTTAATAATATCAGGTGCTTTCGTGGATAAACTGGCCTTTACCGCAATAGTGGTGTCCTCATTACTATACCTGTCCTATGGGCTATCCCGAGTTATGAGCATAACAATCGATGGAATGCCCGCTGAGGCGCTAGTGCAAGCAGCTGCATTAGAGATAATAACAGGACTGGCTTGCGTTTTCGCTCTCGTAAAATATACAGGGGAACAGGAGATACCTGCATGATCACTTCATCTATTGTTACTGCACTTTTATGGATCGCTGCACTCAGCAGCGGTCTTATCGCCGGGGTTTATTTTGCCTTTTCTGTATTTATCATGCACGCATTCAGCAAAATCGACACAACACAATCTATCGCGGCTATGAACTCAATCAACAAAGTGATACTACGCTCATTGTTTATGCCGCTTTTCTTTGGTTCATCTATTATTTCGGTGCTTCTGATTATCTCTGCATTTGCTCATTGGGATGAAGCCGATGCTCTTTTAACTCTGACCGCGGGGGCTATTTATTTTATTGGAATGTTTGTCTGCACTGTTGTATTTAACGTCCCCCTTAATAATTCACTTGCGAAACTGAAAGCTAATAGCGCTAATACACAGCAGACCTGGATTCACTATCTTAAAAACTGGACAAGCTGGAACCACCTGCGAACTGTGAGCTCACTTGTGACTTGTATACTTTGTATTTTTCTTTTAACTAATCATTAAACATGAAATAAATTGAACAGCACAGATAACTAAAAGGTGTTTCTAAGAAGGAATATTGGCGTATATTCAGTTTTATCCAAGAACCTTCAGATGGTTAGCTTGATCCGACTCCGTAATCATCTCTCCGTGTTTTTTATCAGACATGTTACCCGTTAGAACTGACCCCGTGATTCTGATTCGCTTTGGTAGCACAGTAATTACTGCTCATCTATTTACTTGTAGTTGAAGGCATAACACTAACCAATGATAAAAGTAATGATGCACAATAAGGTATGGACTGAACCAGTAATACTATTATCCAGAACACAAGATCCAGTGTATTTGAATCATCACGCATTGCGATAAAATAAGCAGCACCCCAGAGTAAAATCATAAGTAATACTTCTTCTCTTGCTGCATTGATTGCTGCAAAAATATGATTAGTATTTACCCTTTTAGGTGTCCTGAAAAATGGAATATCCCTGGTAAATAAACCCGTTATCATCGCTTTGGCGACGGTATGAGATAATGCTAAACCGGCTAAGGTGGCTGATAATATTTGCAGCCCCGAACCAACAACCTGTATACCCCGGTATAAATAGACTACCTTAGCTGCTTTAAAACAAAATAACGTTATCGGCAGTAATGAAAACATAATCAAGGGTGGGTCAATAATATCTGCATATAAAATCATGCCTGCAGACCACATCAGAGCGATAGTCGTAAATAATAGATTAGCACCATCTGCGATCCAGGGTAACCAGCCCGCAAAAAAATGGAAGCGTTGTCCTTTACTTAGTTTCGTTGGCTTTTTACCCAACAATTCCCGTATATGGTGCTTCATTATCTGCATAGCACCATAGGCCCATCGAAAACGTTGTTTCTTATAGTCTATGAATGTATCCGGCGTTAACCCCCGACCATAGCTTTTTGAAATGTAAACAGCATCATATCCATACTCAAATATACGCAAACCCAGTTCAGCATCCTCTGTAATACACCATTCTCCCCAGCCTCCCACTTCAACAAGAACATTTTTTCTTATCATAGTCATCGTTCCATGTTGAATAATGGCATTGCGTTCATTACGTGTAACCATTCCTATAAAAAAGAAACCGCGATATTCGTTATAACACATCGCCTTGAAAGCACTCATCTTACTGTCCCGGTAGTCTTGCGGGGCCTGAACAATTGCTGTTTTCCGATTTAAAAACTGCGGTGTGAGGTCGCGTAACCAGGCAGGATCAACTAGATAATCACTATCAATAACGGCAACAATTTCAGCATCCGCACTGGTTTTTTCCATAGCAAAATTTAACGCGCCTGCTTTATAACCAGGCCAGTCATCCAGATGAAAAAATCTGAACTCATCACCTAATACGTCACAGTGACTTTGCACTGCCTCCCACACTTCCGCGTTTATTGTATTATTATCAATAACGATAACTTCAAAACATGGATAGTCCAGTGCTGAAAGTGCATTGAGTGTTTCGATAACCATGTCTGCGGGCTCATTATGTATGGGTAAATGAATTGATACTTTCATTAATTCATCATCAGCAACCTGCAAAGCGACAAAGGCTCTACGTCGCTCATTGGACCATAATGCTTCCGCCCATTCATGCGCCTCGATCAGCACCACAACAATGACACCCACCATACCAATAATAAGCAATATACCGATCAAGACGGTAAATACAGACAAATATTGATGTGAATAGCTATATACAACCCAAACTGCAGCTGTTGCCAACAGGTATGCAATGACTGCCAAAAAGCTTCTGCCGCGCTTACGTAATGTGTGACTATCGACCAATAACATGGAAAAAGTGATCGCGGCAATAAACACTGAAATAAGCGCAAGCAAATACCAGCCAGGGATCATGACTATAGGTTTCGAAAATTCGAATTTTGGCTGACGATCAACATTATATACACCCCAGTATGCTTCTACTGCACCTCCTGTAACCTGTTTCCAGGGTTGGTCGAATGCCTCCATCACGTAATAAGTATACTGCTCCTTTCGAGCACGATTAAGAAACCGGCGAAGGAATGTTGCTTCATTGGACTCAGAAGCAACTGCACTTCCCCGAGTGCGCCCGTTACTGGGCCAGCCTACTTCAGTGATAATAATAGGTTTATTCGGGAATGCAGCTTTTAACTTGTTCATCTTGTCAACGACATAATCAACTGCATTATCAATATGAATTTGTTCCCAATAAGGAAGCATATGCACAGCAAGGTAGTCTACATGCTGCGCAAGCTCAGGATGAGCCAGCCACACATGCCAGGGTTCTGCTGTGCTAACAGGTGTATTAACCGCCGCACGTACTCGGTCAAGGTAAATAATTAGTTTCTCAATCGGAATATCTTTGCGTAATACAACTTCGTTACCAACAATTAACCTGACAACATTACGCCAGCTTGTTGCCGTAATATCTATTAACCGCTTTATTTCCTTATCATTATGATCATATCGATCATCAATCCAGGCACCCAGTGCGACATTTATATTATATTTTCGTGCCAGAAACGGGATTGTCCCAAATATACCTTCAACAGTATAAGTACGAATTGCATACGTCTTCCCTTTGAGCAAGGCAAGATCCTGCTCAATTTCTTCTGTTGTTGGTAAAATACCATCAATTGGACTTTGGTCTGCATGCATCGGTTGAAATGCAAAACCCTGAATTCGTTCTGGCCAGGGTGGCTCCATTTCTGGCATGTTTAATATGGCCCATACACCCAGAGTAAGTGATGCAATTGCTACAGCAATGATGACGTTGACTTTATTCATGTTGAAGTAAACTCATATTACTCTGATGCATGAGCCATTAAAGAGTAATATTTCTCGATCAATAATTGTCGGTCCTGTGATGCTGCTTTATTCTGAAAAGCACAAGGTTGTTCACGACAATGAGCTCCGTCAGTAATATAGTTATATACCACGTCTGGTAGGTCAAAATGTTTCATGTCATCATGCACAATCGGCTGGCCATTCTCAATAATCATCAAACGATTATAATAAAAACTCCCCGCCACATTATTCATATAATTCAGTTTGCGATATGTATTGGGGCCATTGCGCAATGGTGGCACATGATCACTAACAAGAATGATAATACTATTTTTATCCAGCTTGATTAACGCATTCACATAGCTAGCTATGGCCTGTGTACGATAGTAAAACTGATTAGTCGAACGCTGCAGATGATCATCTGGATAGTCAGACAGAACCCTTACAACTTCAGGACGCCTGACATCATCCATGACATGTGGCATATGACCATAAATAGTCATAACATAGTTAAATATTGGGGTGTTCGGGGTTTCCTTGAGTCTTTTAGCTACAAATGCCAGGTTCTGATCAAGAAGATCCCCGTCGAACATATAATTCTCTTTACTTACATCGCCCACACTAAAATAGCTATTTTTATTAGAAGTGTATTCACGTGGAAAATAGATCTTGTTGAATCCAGTACCTTTATATGCAAGTGCGGCGTTAAAAAAATTGGGTTTATAAGCATTGGTTGCCACAGAGTGATAACCAGCCTTATCTAACAATCCAGGCAAGCAGTACACGGGTGCACCGCTGAATACATTAAATTCAACACTGGAAAGTTTTTCCAGTGCGGGAACACCGCATAATACTTCAAACTCCGCCTGTGCAGTCGCACCACCAAAGACAGGCGATACAGACAAACCAATATTTTCCCCGAACAGCCGCTCAAAATCAGGGTGGACAGGATTAGTCGTAAACCGGGCACGCTTGAATAATCTCGGGTCAAGAAAACTCTCAAGGACAATCAAGTGTATATTACGATTGTTGCCTTTTCTCTTGAGCTTTGCAGCCATTGCCTCTGCTTTGCTTTCAAGCATATTACGATTTCGATATGGACTGGTCATGCTTA
>Ga0316205_10001445_pt1 | contig 29789 bp, 28 predicted proteins | sample 3monthpyrite_MG_FD_204941 | JGI IMG/M metagenome (GOLD analysis project Ga0316205, IMG submission 204941) | Microbial mat bacterial communities from mineral coupon in-situ incubated in ocean water Damariscotta River, Maine, United States -... | ecosystem: Environmental > Aquatic > Marine >...
ACGATCTAACCGCCTATCTGCCCCGCCTGATCCTTTTTTTTCGCAGCAGGCCCCCAATGGCAGAGACCACCGACACACCGCAGGAAACCCTCGACAACGCAACGCAGGAAAATGTGCTGCCACGAATGGGCTTGGTCCTGCTGGGCACCATGATCAATGACGAGGCCCCCAGAGCGCTGGTGCGAATCCGCCACGGCGACATCCGCCGTGTCGGCCCAGGGGACAAAGTTGGCAGGGCCCTTGTGATGGCGATTGAACCAGGCGCTATATATCTGGCGCGGGGTGGCAACAGCCAACGTCTCGCCATACCGCAAGGCTGACAGTCAACAGAAAACGCCGCCCCCGAAGGAGCGGCGTTCTGTCTTCCCAAAAAGATTGGATCAGGCGTTGCGCGCTTTCAGCGCCTTCCAGCCGCCCCAAACCACCATCGCGGCGATCACGGCCTTGATTGCATCCCCGATCAGGAACGGCGCCATCCAGCCACTCCAAAGCTCAGGCAGTGTTTTGCCCAGCATCGCAGCAGGCCAGGCCAGCCCCGGAACATACAGCAGCGCCGACAAGGCAATGCCAACCAGCGCCGTGGATACCACGCCGCGGGCAATTCCCTTTTCAACCGCGAGACCCGCGAGGAACGCCATCGCAACAAAGCCATAAAGGAACCCCGCTGTCGGCCCGACCAGTGCCGCGGTTGCCATCCCGTTGGAGAAAACCGGCAGGCCCATAGCACCTTGCGCCAAGTACGCCACCAGCGTCGCCGCCGCCAAACGCGAGCCAAAGGTAAAACCGATCACCAGAATCGCCAGCCCCTGAAGCGACATGGGCACCGGCCAGCCAATACTGGCTTGTGCAACCAGCGCGATAAAAAGCGAGCCGCCCAGAACCAGCGCCGCCTTGCGCAGCAGTGTGTCGTGGCCCAAGGCCGCCTTCGTCAAAACCTGATCATGCATCGGCCCAATTCCTTTTCTCTAGATTTCTCTTGTCTGACCCGCTTTTTTCGCTGCAATGCCGCAAGAGTCAAGTCACGAGGGCTTGCTTTTGGCGCTCAGGAATGGGATTTGCCCCTATGAACAGTGTTAAGACACCCAAAATCGCCCTTATCACCGGGGCCTCCCGTGGCCTTGGCGCCGCGCTGGCCGAGGCGCTGTGCACCACGCACCATATCGTTGCCCTGGGCCGAACCACCGGCGCATTGGAAGAGCTGGATGATCGCATTCAGGCCAGGGGCGGCAGCGCCACACTTGCCCCGATGGACGTCACCAACATGGACGCGATGGCGCAGCTGTGCCGCTCGATCTATGACCGCTGGGGCAAGTTGGATCTGTGGGCACACACGGCTGTCCATGCCGCCCCTCTGACCCCGGCCGCGCATCTGGACAGCAAGGACTGGGCGAAATCCGTGACCTCCAATGTCACCGCCACCGGGCAACTGATCCCGTTTATCGCCCCGCTTCTGGGCGAGGACGGTCAGGCGCTATTTTTCGAGGATGATCACGCCGGAGAAAAATTCTTTGGTGCCTATGGCGCCAGCAAAGCCGCCCAGATCGCTATGGCCCGCAGCTGGCAGGCCGAAACCGTCAAGACCGGACCCAAGGTGCATATCCTGTCGCCCGCGCCGATGCCCACTGCCACCCGTGCCCGGTTCCATCCCGGCGAGGATCGTGAGGCACTGGCCAATCCGCATGAGGAAGCCGCACGGTTGCTGGCAACACTCTCGGATTAAACCCGCTCCGCACCTTCAGGCGGTGACCTGCTTTGAGCCCCAATTACGCGTTCGTCATTCAATAGCGAAGGTCAGTTTTGTGTTTGATGTCTGGTCGGAGCTCTGGCTTGTCGATCCCAATTAGGCTGCAGTACTTCCAACGCAACCCGCATAGCATCTTCGAAATAACACGAGTAATATTAACCGAAAGTAAGAGCAGCGCGAGGAAAGCATGCGTAAGACAATAGTCGTGACCGGAGCAACTAGTGGTTTGGGACGAGCATTGATTGGCACCCTGAAATCCGCTGGGTTCAATCCAATCCTCACCGGTCGCACGGCGGATAAAGTCAGCTCTCTGAGCGCGGAACTTGAGGTGCCGGGTTTTCAGCTTGATGTATCGGACCCGCAGTCTATCCGTTCTGCTACGGCAGATATTTTGAATTCCCATGGCCCAGTTTACGGATTGATCAATAATGCAGGTATTTGGTTAGAAGGTGATTTCGAAACCTTCACGTCCGACGCAATCCAATCGGTCATAGACACCAACACGACAGGCACGATCCTGATGACGCATGCGCTTCTTCCACAAATGCTGGAACGCCGGGAGGGCGTAGTGATCAATACGGTTTCCACCGGGGCACTTTATTCCCGTAAACTCATCAGTGTTTATTCGGCGAGCAAATGGGCCATACGTGGATTTACGGGTTGCCTTGAGGTTGAGTGTGCGCCCAAAGGCGTGCGCGTCATGGGGTTCTATCCAGGAAAGATCGACACAAACATGTACGAAACTGCCGGGATTGAGCGCAATTTGGAGGCTGCTATGTCTCCCGCGCAAGCTGCCTCAATGGTTTTGTTTATGTTGAAGGACCCAGACATGGTTTGGTCCCATGTCAGCGGGCGTTCAGTCACGGACTATATTTAGCGCAGGTTCGTTTGACGCTGGCGGGTCAGTTGCCTGTTCTACGTTAGGTGAGGTGATCGTAACCACACAAGAATCTAGGTGTCGTCGAACATGCGCATAATCCGTCAAAGCGAGGTCAGCTGCATGTTGCGACCCAACCTGTGAACTTGAAGCAGTCATTGGCGCACCCGCAGCGAAATTACCTTTTGTCCCGCATTGCAACGGTTCCCTTTTCGTATCCACTCCGCTTTACCTTGCCCCCCCAGCAGCGCGCCGCTAGTAAGTTCAAAACACCAAGGGGGCCCCACTTTGCGCATTCTCATCACCAATGACGACGGCATCAACGCCCCGGGCCTTGAGGTCATGCATGACATCGCAACCGAGCTGGCCGGTCCGTCGGGCGAGGTCTGGACCGTTGCCCCTGCATTCGAGCAATCGGGCGTGGGTCACTGCATTTCCTACACGCGCCCGATGATGATCTCGCAAATGGGCGAGCGGCGCTTTGCCGCTGAAGGCAGTCCTGCCGATTGTATCCTTGCAGGCCTGCATGACGTGATGAAGGATACGCCCCCCGATCTGGTGCTCTCGGGCGTCAATCGAGGCAACAATTCGGCCGAGAACGCTGTCTATTCCGGCACGGTTGGGGCGGCAATGGAATCTGCCCTGCAAGGGGTGCCTGCCATCGCTCTGTCCCAGTATTATGGACCAGCCAACAAAGACCTTTATGACACGTTCGAGGCCGCACGGGTGCATGGCCTGCAAACCCTGCGGACCCTTCTGGATAAAGGCGTGTGGACCAAGGACGATTACGGTATCTTCTACAATATCAACTTCCCACCGGTGCCCGCCAAGGATGTCAAAGGCCTGCGCGCCGCCCGTCAGGGGTTTCGCCGGGATATGGGCTTTGGGGTGCAACCACACACGGCCCCCTCGGGCCGCCGTTTTCTTTGGGTGACAGGGGCACCACAACAACAACCCACCTCGCCCGGATCGGATGCGGATGTGAACCTGCAAGGCTATATCTCGGTCACGCCGATGCGCGCGGACCTCACCGCCCATGACGCGCTGGAGGCCTTGAAAGCCATCGAATGACTGATGCCGAGCCCGATATCGCCGAACGCAAAATGCAGTTCCTCTTCGCGCTCCGTTCGCGCGGGGTGACGGATGCGCGCGTTCTGGGTGCGATGGAAAAAGTGGATCGCGGCGCGTTCATCCGCGGCACCTTTGCAGATCGCGCTTACGAAGACATGCCACTGCCGATTGAATGTGGACAGACGATCAGCCAGCCTTCGGTTGTGGGGCTGATGACACAGGCGTTGAAACTGACCGGCCGGGAAAAGGTTCTGGAGGTCGGCACCGGTTCGGGTTATCAGGCCGCGATCCTCAGTCAGCTGGCGCGCCGGGTCTATACGGTGGATCGCCACAAAAGCCTTGTTCGGGCGGCCAGCCAGATCTTTCGCGACATGGATTTGACCAACATCACCACACTTACCTCGGACGGCAGTTTTGGCCTGCCCGATCAAGCCCCGTTTGATCGCATTATCGTCACCGCAGCCGCCGAAGACCCGCCCGGCCCCCTAATGGCGCAGCTGAAACCGGGCGGTATCATGGTCGTTCCGGTTGGACAATCAGACGCGGTACAGCACCTGATCAGGGTCACCAAGACCGAAACAGGCTTTGACTATGACGAACTATTGCCCGTGCGCTTTGTCCCGCTTGTTGAAGGGCTGGGCCGCGACGGGTAAGATGTGATATGTAACCAGTAGCAATGAGGCCCCGGTCAACAAGGGGCAGTGATGAGGACTGATCGAGATGAGCTATCGTATTTCTTATGCCCCGCTTTTGGCAGGCACCGCCGCGTTGGCGCTGGCCGCCTGTGAAGAACCCCTCGACCTCGACATGCGCGGGGTTTTCGGAGACGCGCCCAGCACGGCACAGGCCGCGCGCAATGCCACCTCTGATCGTCCCCAACCCGATGATCGCGGGATTATCTCGTATCCGGGTTATCAGGTGGCTGTCGCCAGACGGGGTGACACGCTGGGCTCACTGGCAGCGCGGATCGGGGCAGATGTGAACGAACTGGCCCGCTATAACGGGATGCAACCCGGTGACCCCCTGCGCAAAGATGAAATCATCGCCTTGCCCGGACGTGTTACAGAACCTGCCGGCGGTCCGATCAAGAACCCCGATCAGGTAGATATCACCGCCTTGGCCGATGGCGCGATCCGCTCGGCCGACACGACCCCTGTCACCGCCACCCCGCTGGGCGCGGCGCAAGTCGGCGTCGAACCCGTGCGACACAAGGTCGTGCGCGGCGAAACCGCCTATACCATCGCGCGGCTTTATGACGTCTCGGTGCGCAGCCTGGCCGAATGGAATGGTCTGGGCAGCGATTTATCGGTGCGCGAAGGTCAGTATCTGCTGATCCCTGTTGCCCTGCCCGGAGAAAGCACACCCAAGTTCGATCCATCGGATGTACCCACCACGCAACCCGGCAGTGGCAGCCCCACGCCAACCCCGCCAAGCGCGTCAAAACCCCTGCCCGAAAATGATACAATCCCCGCCGCCGAGCCGGTCAAAACTGTTGCTGCCCCTGATCTCAGTGGCGATCAGACCACGGCGTCCTCAGGCGGGCGCATGGGCTTTCCGGTGCGCGGCGATATCATCCGTGAATATTCCAAAGGCAAGAGTGAGGGCATCGACATTGCCGCCTCGCCCGGGACACCGGTCAAGTCCGCCGCCGACGGCGTGGTAGCCGCCATCACCGAGGACACCAATGGCGTGCCCATCATCGTGGTGAAACACCCTGAAAATCTGCTGACGGTCTACTCCAACGTGGACGGCGTTGCGGTGAAGAAGGGCGATACGGTCTCGCGCGGGCAAAAACTGGCTGAAATCCGCCGTCAGGGAACAGCCGCGCTGCATTTCGAGGTCCGCAAAGGTTTCGACAGCGTTGATCCGATGCCTTATCTCAACTGATCTGCTGACCTGTTAATCGGGCTGGCTTACAACCCCAGCTGAATTCCTCCGGAAACCGGCAGGTTGATCCCCGACACATAGGCCCCTTGCGGCCCGGCCAGATACAGAACCGCCTGTGCGATATCCTCCGGCGTGCCCGCATCCCTCAGGGCCACGGCCTCGTAGCGGCGACGTTTCATCTCATCCAGCGGCAGCCCTTCAGCCTCGGCCAACCGCACATTGGAGGCCGCATGCATGTCGGTCATGATGTACCCGGGGCAGACTGAATTGCATCGGATACCATCGACGCCAAACTCGGCCGCGATGGTCTTGGTCAGACCGGTCATCCCATGTTTCATCGTTGAATAGGCCCCAAAGGCCGGGCGCCCGCCTAGGCCTCCGATCGAGCCCATATTGATAATGCGCCCCGCGCCCTTGGCCTGCATCCCCGGAATCACCGCCTGGGCCAGGCGCATCGGCCCCAGCAGGTTTACCTGAAAGCTGACCTCCCACTCTGCGGGCGTGCTGTTCATGAACGGCCCTGCCCCCGTGACGGTCCCGGCATTGTTCACCAGAATGTCAACGCCGCCAAAGTCGTTCGCGACCTCCATTGCAGAGGCAATATCCTCGGGCTTGGTCACGTCCAGTGCCAAGGTCGTGGCCGACCCACCAGCCGCTATGATTTCTGCGGCCACCTCGTCCAACAGATCCATGCGTTCGCGCGGACCATCCTCTAGCGGGTGTTCCCCCGGCTGATCACTGACCAGAACGGTTGCGCCCTCGCCCGCCAATAGCGTCGCCGTGGCGCGACCAATCCCACGCGGGGCAGCGCAGCCGGTGATCAGCGCGCATTGCCCCGTCAGAACCCCGCTCACAGCTTCACCCCGCGCCGCCCGGCCAGATCAGTGAAGTATTGCCACGCCACCCGACCCGAGCGTGCGCCACGCGTGGCTTGCCACTCGATCGCTTCGGCCCACAGCGTGTCGTCGTCAATCCCGACACCATAGGCGGTGCAATAGCCGCGGATCATCTCCAGATACTCATCCTGCGAACAGGGATGAAAACCCAGCCAAAGACCGAACCGGTCGGACAGCGATACCTTTTCCTCTACCGCCTCGGAGGGGTTGATCGCCGATCCGCGTTCGTTCTCAATCATGTCGCGCGGCATCAGATGGCGGCGGTTCGACGTGGCGTAAAATACCACGTTCTCAGGCCGCCCCTCAATCCCGCCATCCAGAACGGCCTTGAGGGATTTGTAATGCTGATCGTCATGCGAAAAGCTGAGATCGTCGCAAAACAGCAGAAAGCGATGGTCACTGGCACGCAACAGGTTCAGCAACCGCCCGACGCTGGGCAAATCCTCGCGCTGCAATTCAACGATTTTCAGGCTCAGCCCCTCAGCCGTGATGGCCCCGTGAATCGCTTTGACCAGCGAGGATTTTCCCATGCCTCGCGCCCCCCAAAGCAGGGCGTTATTGGCGGGCAGGCCACGGGCAAACTGACGGGTGTTGTCCAAAAGTGTATCGCGCGACCGCCCGATCCCCACAAGCAGGCCCATATCGACCCGGTTCACCTCTGTGACAGGTTCCAACCGATCTGGGTCCACATGCCAGACAAAGGCATCCGCGGCGTCAAAATCCGGGGCATCCAGCGATGCTGGTGCCATCCGCTCCAGCGCGGCGGCGATCCTCTCATACGGATCGCTCACGACTTGTCCTTCTCTGCCTCGTCCTCATCTTCGTCGAACTCGGCCAGCATTTCGTCGTCTTCGGCTTCGGCCTCGTCATCGTCATCCTCAAACCAAACGCCTTCAGCACGCATACGCGCCTCTCGGGTTTTTTCCACCCGGCGGACAAGGAAGATCGAAATCTCGTAGAGGCCGTAGACCACGGTAAACAGGATCAGCTGCGTGATGACATCCGGCGGGGTGACCAGCGCGGCAAGCAGCAGAATACCTACCATGGCGTATTTGCGCACACCGCCAAGGCCTTCGGCACTGACCAACCCGGCCTTGCCCATCAGGGTCAGCAGCACGGGCAACTGGAAACACAGGCCAAAGGCCATGATGAATTTTAGCGTGATATCAAGAGATTCATTGACCTTCCCGAAGAAGGTAATGCGCAAACCATCGTCGGTTGCGGGGACTACGGCACCAAAATTATCGGGCACGACCGGCAGGTTGGGATCGACCGTTGTGGGCACCTCGCTGACCGCGCCTGACAGCAGGTTGGCAAAGATCGAACTGACATCGGCAAAGCCCAGAAAGAACGCCATGGCCAGCGGCGTGACCACGAAATGCGCAAAAGACGCACCCAGAATGAACATGACCGGCGAAGCGACGATAAAGGGCAAAAACGCCGCTTTTTCTTTCTTGTAAAGGCCCGGAGCCACAAATCGCCACAGCTGATGCGCGATGAAAGGAAAGGCCAGGATAAAGCCGAACACCATCGAGATGCGGAACAAGGTGAACAGGTATTCCTGCGGCGAGGTGTATTGCAGTGTCGGGGCCGGATCGCCCAAATCGCGCAGGGTTTCCTCAATCGGGGCCAGCAGGAATTGCAGGATCGGCTCGGCTACGATGAAGGCCAGAATGATGCCGACCACAAAGGCCAGAACCGCCCGGATCAGACGGGTGCGTAACTCCGCCAGATGTTCAATCAGCGGCGCGCTGGTGTCTTCGATGTCATCCGTCGAGGTGCTCATGCCTTATCCTCAGCCGCCTTCTTGGCCGCCGGTTTGCGCTTGGCCGGGGCCTTTTTGGCGGCGGCGGTTTTGGCAGGGGCCGCTTTGGCGGGGGCCCTTGCCGCTGACTTTTTCGCCGCCGGTTTTTTAGCGGCAGGTTTCTTGGCAGCTGTCGATTTGGCGGCGGCTGTCTTGGTAGCGGGCTTTTTCGCCGCAGGCTTTTTGGCTGCCGTTTTCTTGGCTGCGGGCTTGCCCGCATCGGCCTCGGCTTTTTCCTTGGCCTGACGTTCCAATGCCATCTCGGCTGACTTCTTGCGGATCTTCTCGGCGGCTTCGGCGCGTTCGGGCGACAATTTCGGCTTGCCGGAATTCATCGTCTGCTCGGTGAAGCTTTCTGTGGATTTCTTCACCTCGTCCACCGCAGACTTCATCGGGTTGGTCGCAGATTTGATCGTTTTTTGCAAATCTCCGACACCCGCATCATCTGCAGCATCGTTCATTGCCTGGCTGAACTCACGCGCCATCTTCTTGGCTTTGCCGACAAAATTGCCAACAGTCCGGAACATGCCCGGTAGGTCCTTCGGCCCCACGACGATCAACGCCACGATGCCGATGACCATCAGCTCGGTCCAGCCAAGATCAAACATCTAAGGGATCAGGCCTTGTCTTTGTCGGTCTCGGGCGTCACGTCGCGTGCGGCCTCTGCCGCCTCTTCGGTGGCGTCGTCGATTTCCTTGTTGCCATCAGCCACGCCCTTTTTGAACGAGGTGATGCCCTTGCCCACTTCGCCCATCAGCGACGAAATCTTGCCGCGTCCAAAAAGCACAAGCACAACAACCGCGATCAGAAGAAGGCCCGGAAGGCCAATATTGTTCAGCATTACATATCTCCCACTGCCCGGGTCAGGTTCGGATTGCCCGGGAATTTCGTCAACTTATCTAAGCCCTTCGAGGCCGGGTTGAAAGATGGAATGCACAAGATTGATGGGCAAATGTGAATTATTGCGCAAATTACTTGCTCTGAAACACGAAACATTTGTCCCGGCGCAGCATCAGCCACATCACCTTGCCTACATTTGGCAGGAACACATTGGGCACTGTGGCCCGCAATCGGCTGCCGTCATGGTCCATGCGAAATTCAACCAGGCTTTCGCTGCCCATGAAGCGCGCACGTTCCACCACACCGCGCACGGGCGTACCCATTTCGATGGTTGAATCCGGCCCGCGCCCCGAGCGGTCAAAGTCAATCTTGACATGCTGGGGCCGGATCACGATCTCGACCTCTTGTCCGTCGGGCACACCGGGCGTGAGAAACTTTCCAAAGGCGGTCTGTGTCAAAGCTCCTTCAGCTTTGCCACGTATCACGTTGACATCACTGAAGAAAGAAACTGCTTCACGATCTTTCGGCGCATTGAAGATATTGTACGGCGCGCCCTGCTGAACAATCTCGCCGTCGCGCATCAGGGCAATTTCATCGGCCATGCGCATCGCCTCTTTCGGCTCATGGGTGACCAGCAGGACAGCCGTATCCTCTTCGCGCAGAATTTCAAGGGTTTCATCCCGAATACCGTCCCGCAGCCGGTTGTCGAGGCCTGAAAACGGCTCGTCCATCAACATGATGCGGGGACGCGGGGCCAGCGCCCTGGCAAGCGCCACGCGTTGCTGTTCACCCCCTGACAACTCGTGCGGATAGGACCCGCCATAGCTGTCGAGCCCCACTCGTTTCAGCAATTCTGCCACGCGCGCTGACTTTGCGCTCTTGTCGCCACTCAGGCCAAAGGCAACGTTTTCACCCACCCTGAGGTGTGGAAACAGCGCGAAATCCTGAAACATCAAACCGATATGGCGTCGCTCGGGCGGGATGCGAAACTCCGTGTCGCAAACCAGATTGCCATCGACCCAGATTTCACCGCTGTCCTGCATCTCGACCCCGGCGATCATCCGCAGCGTCGTGGATTTGCCGCAGCCCGAAGGCCCCAGCAGGCAGGTCACCTGCCCCGGTGCCACCTTCAGTGAGACATCATTCACCACCACGCGCCCCTCATAGCGGCGCATCAGGTTCTTGATCTCAAGTCTGGGAACGGCTTGCTGTATCACGGGGCCTCGTCATTTCCCGATCAAATCAATCGGATATCCTCAGCGGACATATCAACGGCGCTGGCCCCCTGCAAGCCACAGGAGCGCTTTGAGTATTTTTGGAACACTGAAAGACAGAGTTCAGAGGTTCGAGTGACCGCCACTCAGGCCCGGCGGCGCAGCCCGGCCAGAACCGCGACAGATCCAACGAGCAGGACAGCGGTGCAAATGACCAGCAATTGCTCGTATTTATGCCCCTCGGGCAGCATAACGGCGAACAGCCCATCGCGGGCGAAATAGGCCAGTGCGCCCAGAATCGCCGCGCCAAACGCCACCAGGTAGGCCCAAAGCGCCACGGGGCGGCCAAAGACCAGCCCGGCGATCAGGACGGGGGTCAGGAACATGCTGGCTGTCCCACTGACGGCGACTGCGTCAAACAGGCTTTGATTGCCCCACAGGGTCAGGGCCGCACCCAGCACCATGAACACAACCATCGCACCGCGCCCACCGGCAAGGCTGCGTGGGGCCAGATGCAATTCATCCACCACCAGCCGCGCCGCCGAGGCAAGCGCCGAATCAAGCGTGCTGAGCGCGCTGATCAGCAGCGATACCAGTAGAGCGACGTAAACCCAAGGTGGGAACATCTGCGCCCATGTGCCCAGCAACTGCCCCTCGTATTCGGCCCCGACCAAGGCGGCCTGAATGCCGAACATGCCAAAGGCGATGATGCACAGGCTGGAGATCCAGAAGGCGTGCAGGAAGGATTTGCGCGTGGTCGATGGGTCGGCCAGAAAGCCGCGATCCATCATCACCGGGTCATGTACCGGGTAGGAAAACACCTGCAGGAAGGCCACCAGCAGCAGAACCTGTCCGTTCCAAGCCCCTGATGTACCGCTGGCTGTCAAAACCGCACCGATATCGAACCCGGGACTGACGACCAGGGCCAGAAAGGCGGCGGCAAACACCACCATGAAAACGCTCATCTGCAACACATCCGTGCGCAATGCGGCGCTTAAGCCGCCCCATGCGCTATAGGCCAGCCCCAGAAGGGCAACGAGGACGATGGCCCCTTCTTTGGCCAATCCCACCTCGGGTAAGGCCGCACCAAAAATCAGGCCGACAACCAGCAGATTGGCGAACACTTCGGACAGCAAGCGCAGGGCGATTACAAGGTTGTAGCAAGCAACACCTAGCTGGCCGAAACGCGATCCGAGCCAATCCTGAACAGACCCCGCACCGGCCTTGCGCAGCCGCGCCACGACAAACCCACCGGTCAGGAACGAGCCATAATAGGCCGTGTAGGCCAGCACACCCCAGATGCCGTAGAAATACCCCAGAATGGCGGCATTCATCAGGGAACGAGCGAATATCCAGGTGGTCACCTGACTGAGCACCAGCACCCAAAGACCGGGTGCGCGCCCCGCTTCGCTGCGCCCCCCGAAAAACCCGTCAATCGTGGCGCGGCGTGGGGCCACCGCCAGACTGGCCAGAATGACAAGGGCGAATATCACAAGGACGGCGGTGGTCTGCATGGACGTACTTTCGACTGATCTGCAAACCGCCCTAGCGTTCGAATTCAGCGCGCACCAGCCTGTTTCGCATGATCCACGCGAACGTGATCCGCCGTGCGCAGGACGAACGCAAAGCTTGTCAGCGCGCACATGGCTCTGATACCGGGAATGATGCGGACATCGCCCTCACACCTGACGGATTTGCGGCACAACCCGGCACTGTGGCTGGCCAGCCTGGGTATCTTTGCGGCCTCTTTGGGCTTTGGTCTGGTGCCGTTCTTCAGTCGCAGCCTGACCGATCAGGGGATCGCCCCCCATGCCGTGGCTGCGTATCGCTATGTCTTCAATGCAATTGTCTTGCTGCCGATTATCCTGATCAACCTGCACCAGTGGCGCGGAATGCTGTGGGGGGCCGTAGCGGGGGCTCTGATGGGGCTTGGGGCCATCGGCTATATCACCGCGCTTGAAACGGTGCCGGTTTCAACGGTCGGCGTTCTCTACATGACCTATCCGGTCTTCACAGTGCTTCTGGCCTGGCTGTTCTTTCGGGACCACCCCTCTGCGCGGGCGATCGTATCGGCACTGATCATCGTGCTGGCCGCCGCCATTGCCAGCTCACCAGTGGCGATTTCACCGGATCAACTGCCCACGCTGCTGCTGTCCCTGACCGCGCCCATCGGCTTTGGCTTTGGCATCTGCACATTGGTGCACAAACTCTCCAGCATCAAACCGCTGGCGCGTGTCGCCTCGGTCTCGCTTGGCGCGCTGCTGGGACTGACGCCTCTGATCGTTGTGACTCCCGCTGCCGAACTGTTCCCCCGAGACACCGCCGATTGGATGTTGATAGCCGGCATCGCCCTTGGCACGGCCTTCTTCCCAATGCTGATCTACTGCATCTGCTCGCCGATGATTGGCACTTCCCGCTCAGCCGTAATTGGCAGCATCGAACTGCCCACCTTTTTCCTGGTCGGCCTGATCGCCTTTGGCGAGGCCATCACATGGCCCCAGGCCACGGCCTGTGCGATGATCCTGTTTGCCATCGCCATCACGCCCAGCAAAAGCGCCCGCAACGTTGCGGGCAACCTGACCAGACCCTGACCTCGCATCTAGAGTGTGGTATTCACCCCGCCCCCGTCCAGAAGCAGGTTTTGGCCGACGATAAACCCGGCATGCTGGCTGCACAGAAACGCACAGGCCGCGCCAAATTCCTCGCTGGTGCCGTAACGTCCTGCGGGAATGGCGGCGCAGCGTTGCGCCTTGGCTTCGTCCATCGAGATGCCTTGTGCCTTGGTGACGCCTGTATCCAGCGCTACGGCACGGTCGGTCGCGTGAATGCCGGGCAGCAGGTTGTTGATGTTGACGCCATGCCCTGCCACCTGCCGCGAGGTGCCCGCCACATAGCCGGTCAGACCGGCACGGGCCGAATTGCTCAGGCCCAGCACGGCAATCGGCGATTTCACGGATTGCGAGGTGATGTTGACCACCCGGCCCCAGCCGCGCTCCATCATCCCCGGCAAGAGCGCTTTCATCAGCGCGATGGGCGTCAGCATGTTGGCATCCAGCGCGGCAATGAAATCGTCGCGATCCCAATCGCTCCACATGCCCGGGGGCGGACCGCCTGCATTGGTCACCAGAATATCGACATCACCCGCCGCCGACAGAACTGCCGCGCGGCCCTCGTCAGTGGTGACATCGGCTGCAACGGTGACCACTTCGATCCCGAACTCATCACGAATCGCAGACGCAGACGCCTCAAGCGCCTCGGTGCCGCGTGCATTCATCACCAGATCACACCCGGCCTCGGCCAGCGCCCGGGCACAGCCCAGCCCCAAGCCCTTGCTTGAGGCACAGACCAATGCACGTTTTCCCTTGATGCCCAAATCCATTCCGGCTCTCCCATGTTTAGCATTGAGACGTGGTTAACACCCCTGCCGGGGCCAATGCCAGTAAAACACCAAAACGTTGACCCTTTGGCGCCATAATCCTAGGTTATCGCTTGCTTTGGGGTCGTGTGCGCCCCTTTTGGTAACACAGGTTTCATCCGTTCATGCCCTCACACCCGCACAAGCCCGCGCAGTCTATCCCTGTCTATCCGGCGGGTGAACTGACTGTGGTGAACGGTGCCAATCTGGGCGATGCGATTTCTTTCGCGGACGAGCTGGACCTGGATGACACGTACGAGTTGCGGGTCGACGCCCGCACCCAACTCATTTCGCTGATCACCGATCCCTCGGGCCGGTTCACTGTCGCCGAAGGATCAAAGCTGGGTCAGCCCGGCGGCACGGTGGTGCTGGACAGCTGCCTGACGCTGATGTCGGCCAATGGTCAGACCACCGAAGTTCTGGTGCTGGTCGAAGTGGATGAAGACGGCGATGTCGAAGAGATATTTGCCTTGCCACTGGCCAAAATGATGCCGCGCACCGGGTACTCGCTGGTGGGGATCGACCGCGACAATGCGCGCCAGCGCTATGCCGAAGTGGCCTGCGTGTCGTTTACCCGCGGCACCCATATCACCATGGCCTCGGGCGAACAGCGCCCGGTCGAAGGCCTTGAAGTGGGCGACAAGGTGCTGACCCGCGATGACGGGGTGCAACAGCTGCGCTGGATCGGACAGAATACCACCCGCGCCGTGGGTGATTTTTCCCCGATCCGCATCAAGGCGGGTACGCTGCACAACGAAAACGATCTGCTGGTTAGCCCCGATCACCGGTTGTTCATCTACCAACGCTCGGACGCGGTTGGCGCTGGACGCTCCGAGGTGCTGGTGCGGGCGCGCCATCTGGTCAATGGCGACACCGTCACCCGGCAGGATGGCGGCTTTGTTGATTACTTCCAATTGCTGTTTGACGAACATCAGATCATCTATGCCGAGGGTATCGCCGCCGAAACTTTGCTGGTTGATACCCGTACCCGCGCCGCCCTGCCCGACGAATTGACCGGCAAAGAATCCGACGCCGTGGGGGAACATGACACGCGCCCGCATCAGGCCTTCGAGATCGAGGAATCCCTGCTGAAAAACCTCGACGCCGCCGAACTGCTACGCCGCGCTTCAACCAGCTAGGCACAGACGTGGCGCTTGTTATTGCGCCGCGATGCCCGGCCCGCTATACGCCGCACCATGTCAGATACGCCCTCAAACCGCCCCGACTTGCCGCCTGAAATCGCGCGGCGTCGCACATTCGCGATCATCAGCCATCCGGATGCGGGCAAGACCACGCTGACTGAGAAATTCCTGCTCTACGGTGGGGCCATTCAAATGGCCGGACAAGTGCGTGCCAAGGGCGAGGCGCGCCGCACGCGTTCGGACTTCATGCAGATGGAAAAGGATCGCGGAATCTCGGTCTCGGCCTCGGCCATGTCATTTGATTTCAACGACCTGCGATTCAATCTTGTGGATACACCGGGCCACTCGGACTTCTCGGAAGACACCTATCGCACGCTGACCGCAGTCGATGCGGCCGTGATGGTGATCGACGGGGCAAAAGGCGTGGAAAGCCAGACCCAGAAACTGTTCGAGGTGTGCCGCCTGCGCGATCTGCCGATCCTAACCTTTTGCAACAAGATGGACCGCGAAAGCCGCGATACGTTTGAGATCATTGACGAAATTCAGGAAAACTTGGCGATTGACGTTACGCCGGCCAGTTGGCCCATCGGGGTCGGGCGTGATTTCATTGGCTGTTATGATCTGCTGAATGATCGGCTGGAACTGATGGACCGCGCCGATCGCAACAAGGTGGCCGAAACGGTGCAGATCAACGGGCTGGATGATCCCAAGTTGGCCGATCACGTGCCCGCCGATCTGATTGACCAGATGCGCGAAGAAATCGAAATGGCCCGTGAATTGCTGCCCACGCTGGACCCGCAGGCGGTTCTGGAAGGGCATATGACACCGATCTGGTTCGGCTCGGCAATCAACTCGTTCGGGGTGCAGGAATTGATGCAGGGCATTGGCACCTACGGCCCCCAACCCCAGCCGCAACGCGCTGAACCCCGCCAAATTCTTCCCGAAGAATCAAAGGTTTCCGGGTTTGTCTTCAAAGTGCAGGCCAATATGGACCCAAAGCACCGCGACCGGGTCGCCTTCCTGCGCCTCGCCTCGGGGCATTTCAAACGCGGCATGAAACTGACCCATGTGCGGTCCAAAAAACCGATGGCAATTTCCAGCCCTGTGCTGTTTCTGGCCTCGGACCGGGAACTGGCGGAAGAGGCCTGGGCGGGCGATATCATCGGCATTCCCAACCACGGCCAGCTGCGCATCGGCGATACGCTGACCGAAGGTGAGGCATTGCGCGTCACCGGCATCCCCTCCTTCGCACCCGAATTGCTGCAATCCTGTCGCGCAGGCGACCCGCTAAAATCCAAACATCTGGAAAAGGCACTGATGCAGTTCGCTGAAGAAGGTGCCGCCAAGGTGTTCAAACCCAACCTTGGCTCGGGCTTTATTGTCGGCGTCGTGGGCGCGTTGCAGTTCGAAGTTCTTGGCAGCCGGATCGAACTGGAATACGGGCTACCAGTCCGGTTTGAAGCCTCGCAATTCACATCGGCCCGCTGGGTGAAGGGTGACAAGCAAGCCATTGATAAATTTATCAATACCAATAAACAGCATATCGCGCATGACCATGATGGTGACGTGGTTTACCTGACCCGCCTGCAATGGGATATAGACCGGGTAGAGCGGGACTTCCCTGACATCACTCTCACTGCGACCAAGGAAATGATGGTTTGATCACCAACTACCCGCGGAAATTTAGTGCTGGAAGTAGACGCGAGTTTGTAGAGTTTTTAGAGAATCTCTGCATCGACGTTGCGCCATCGCTGAAAGACCGGACCAATGACCAACGCGAATTCTACACTTTCAAGAAAGCAATCATCCTGCGACCAAGTTTGGTGCCTGATCAATTAATAGAAGTCGTAAAAGGCGAGAGCCCGGATTTCTATCTGTATACCGAGTCCAGAACAATCGGGATTGAGATTTCTGAACTAAGGGGTGGTAATTCCGGCAAAGCACAAGCTCTGCTAGAAAACGAAGACTTAGATATCGTGTTTGTGGGAAAGCGGGCGTTGCAGAATGAACCCGTTTCCAAAGCAGAATTGCTTAGGGAAGCCAGACAAGGTGGCGAGGGTTTCATTGGCGACGAACCAGAAAGACTTGCTCTACGCACCCTAGAAACCTTGATCGACAAAAAGAAGAAATGCCGGGAAGCGGCAGAATGGAAATCAGCCGATACTGAATACCTAGTTATCTATGACAATTTCGGTTTCGCCGGTTGCGATATGGAACAGGTGACGAGAATGGCGAAGGACCGTGCGATACTATCTGGTTTCAACGCTGTTCTATTGCTTAGCAAAGACAGTATAATTGAAGTCTCCCAGTCAATTTCTCCCGAAAGTCGCTAGGCCATTGAAATCTGTAGGTACTTCCACCTGGTAAAGCACCCCACATACCCCACTTGCACTGTTGTCTATCTCAGCGCAATCTGCCCCTATGACCACTGCAACCTGGGGCATCGTCTCCACCATCAAGGCCCCGGCCAAAGATATTTTGACCTTTGCCGCCTATCATCTCGATCTGGGCGCTCACCGGGTGCATATCTATCTGGACGAGGAAAACCCCGAGGCGTTCAAAGCCCTCAAGGCGCATCCGAAATGCCGGGTGATCGTCTGTGATGAGGGCTATTGGCGTCGCCGCAAGGGCCGTCCCGAAAAACACCAGCAACGTCAAACGGCGAACGCCACCCATTGTTACCGCCGACGCCCCCAGATTGATTGGCTGGCGCATATTGATGTTGATGAATTCCTCTGGTTTCTCAGCCCCTTAACAGGGCAATTTGATGCGATCCCCGACACTGCGCTGAGTGCCCGCATCCGCCCGGTCGAGGCGTTGGCCCCCGACACCAATGACCCGCCACCAGACGGGCAAATCTGGTTCAAAGGGGTCAATCGGCACCGCAAACTCCGCGCGGCACAGACCATCGAAATCTTCCCGACCTATGGTGCCCATCTGAACGGTGGCTTTCTCAGCCACGTTGTTGGCAAAGTGTTTGTACGCACCGGCCAAGACCAGATCGGCCTGCGCATTCACAATGCCTTTGTGGCCGGTGAGATGGATGACAATCCTTGTGAGATGTCAGGCACTCTTTTGTGCCATCTGCACGCCCCAAGTTGGGAGGCGTTTCTGGCGGCCTATCGCTATCGCCTGCAAAACGGATCTTACCGGGCCGACCTTAAACCCGCGCCCCTCAGTGGCGATGGCGGCATGAACATGCACGCGCTGTTTTCGATGTTGGAACGCGAAGGCGGAGAAGCAGCCTTGCGCAGTTTTTACGATGAGGTGTGCACCGCCACCCCAGCCCTGCGCGAGCGATTGTTACACCACAAGCTGCTACATGGCATCACCCTTGATCTGGACGCCAAACTGGCCCGGCATTTCCCGGATTTTGGCTAATTCGTTGCGAAATTGGCAATAATCCACTGGGGCAAACATGGATTGTTGCCAATCCATCAACGCGCATTGACCCGCCCCCCCGATATCCGCTACACGGGCGGCAACGGGGCTTCCATGCGGAATACCGCGGGGCCATACGGGCCTGCTCCGGATCAGATGGCGGGCCAGAAGTGTCCGTAACTCACGGATACGAATGACCAAATTTTCTGACCTGAATCTGAACCCCAAGGTTCTCAAAGCCATTAACGATGCCGGGTATGAAACCCCGACGCCCATTCAGGCCGGTGCCATTCCGCCCGCGCTTGAAGGCCGCGACGTGCTGGGCATTGCCCAGACCGGCACTGGCAAAACCGCAGGGTTTACCCTGCCAATGTTATCCTTGCTGGCCCGTGGCCGTGCCCGCGCGCGGATGCCGCGCAGCCTGGTACTGTGCCCGACCCGCGAACTGGCCGCGCAGGTGGCGGAAAACTTCGACACGTATTCCAAATATCTGAAGCTGACCAAGGCATTGCTGATTGGTGGTGTGTCCTTCAAGGAGCAAGATCAGCTGATCGACAAAGGTGTTGACGTTCTGATCGCCACGCCCGGCCGGTTGTTGGACCATTTTGAACGCGGCAAGCTGATCCTGTCAGACGTGAAGATCATGGTCGTGGACGAAGCCGACCGGATGCTCGACATGGGGTTCATTCCCGATATCGAACGCATCTTTGGCCTGACGCCCTTTACCCGTCAAACGCTGTTTTTCTCGGCCACCATGGCCAGTGAAATTGAGCGGATCACAAACACGTTCCTGTCCAATCCCGCACGGGTCGAGGTGGCGCGCCAGGCCACCGCATCCGAAACGATCGAGCAAGGTGTCGCGATTTTCAAACCCTCGCGTCGGGACCGTGCCGACAGCGAGAAACGCAAACTACTGCGTGCCCTGATCGATGCGGAAGGCGAGAAATGTACGAATGCGATCATCTTTTGCAACCGCAAGACAGATGTGGATATCGTCGCTAAGTCGCTGAAAAAATATGGTTATGACGCCGCGCCAATTCACGGGGACCTGGATCAGTCGCAACGCACCCGTACCCTTGATGGCTTCCGCGGTGGCGAGCTGCGCTTTCTCGTGGCCTCAGACGTGGCCGCGCGCGGCCTTGATGTGCCCGCGGTCAGCCATGTGTTCAATTTCGACGTTCCCGGCCATCCCGAGGATTATGTGCATCGTATTGGCCGCACCGGTCGTGCGGGGCGCGAAGGCAAGGCGATCACCCTGTGCAATCCGCGCGATGAAAAGGCCCTTTCCGCTGTCGAGGCGCTGATCCAAAAGGACATCCCGCGCCTTGATAACCCGCTGGACGGAGGCAAGCCGGACGAGGTCCCTGCGCCCCAGGAGGCCAAGGAAGATGCGCCGAAAAGACCGCGCCGCTCGCGGTCGCGCAAATCTGACGATGCACCGAAGCCTGACACCACGCCGGCGCCGGATGCAACGCCCGAAAGCCAGCCTGAACCCACCGAGGTTCCCAAGGACGAGGCGCGCAAAGATGAACAACCCCGCGAACGCTCTCGCGGAAGACGCGGCGGACGTGGCCGTTCGGGTGGTGGTGGTGGCGACAACCGGACTGTCGGGATGGGCGATCACATGCCCAGCTTTATCGCGCTCAGCTTTGAAGAGCGCCGCACCAGCTGATTCCGTCTAGCGAACCGGAACCGAAAACAGGGTGAAGGCCGGAAACGCATCAAGCAAGGTCGCACCTGTCTCGGTCACGAACACGCCGATACCTTCGTAGTCCGTCGGGCAGGCCACCAGATCAGCAGCATCATCCAGATATTTCACGGTGTCCTCACCTTCGCCCACCAGAAAACATTCGTCGCCCTCAGCGCGGTAATCGCGCACAAACGGCAACTCTGGTCCGGGTGTAAAATCCGCCTCGGGCGTGCAGGCGGACAGAATCACGACCGCAATCAGATATCGTTTCATTGAACACCTCGGTTGAGACCTAATGAGACGGTAGCAGATCACACTCTGCGCGCCAGAACAGGACCCGGCCCCACCGGTTTCGCGCCAAAATGCGCTTAATCGATATAGGCATCTGCGCGGCAACCTGCGCGTTCATGATGAATGGGCAAGGTTCGCCCGTATAACTGCCGTGTCCGTTCGGGCGCCCCCACCATACCTGGCTCTTCCACATATGACAGGATCGCCACATAGCGGCGTCGGGATCCCCGCAACGGGGCCACGCGATGCAGCGAATAACGGCCCCTGAACAGTTGCAGATCGCCCGGGTGCAACTCAAGCACGGTGACTTTGTCCGAGGTGCCATTCAAGACGCGTGCGACCTCCCGGAAATTCTCGCCCCCTGCCCTGATTCCGGGCGCATATTCGAAGGCACCGCCACTTTCAGCGTTTTGAATAGCCATCGTGACAGTGAAATTGTTGGTGTCGAAATGCCAGGGAAAACCATTGCCTTGCTCGGCCATGTTCACGATCACATCGGCCAGCGGATCGGCGTAACGATAGAACGCCGCTTCTTGCAGGCAGTCCTGAATGAAACCATCAAACCCCGGTGCATCATGGATCGTCCTGAGCGGACCATCCGTGGCAAAATTATCTGCCGGAATGAATGTGTTAGAGCGTTCATAGAACTGCCGCCGCGGGTCATCCTCTGGCAAGTTGGGATCATCCTGGGTGAAATAGGCATTTGTCTTGCTGAAGGACCGATGCCCCTGATCGGCGACGCTATCGGCCTCGGAGGTCAGCTGCTTAATCGCAGTAGGCGTGAGAAAACCGCGCAGCACGGCACAGCCATCACGGGCCAGATCGGCCCGGACCTGTGCAATCACAGCATCGCGCACAGGGCCCGCCTGATGGATCGGGTAGGTTTTCAGGTCAATCAGCTCAGCGGCGGTATGGGTCATGGCGTCCCTCCTCGTTCCGTTTACCTGAGCGGACCAGAGAAAGGTTGTCTTTTCCATTTGCGACGCCGCAAATGGCGTCTTTAAACGCTCAATCGGCTGATGATCACCGTCACTTCGGGCTTTTTGCCGATCTCGGTCTGGGTGCTTTGACGTGCGACACGGCGCAGCCCTTCCTCAAGTTTATCGTCGTCGATCAGGGTCTTGCCCCCGGCCCGTCCCATATATTGGCTCAGGTCTTCTTCCAGCACATCCACAAGCGGCGCGCGGCTGTGGCCGGTTTCGGCCAGCCCGCTGACTTCGCACCACGGATCGCCCAACGGGTCATCATTTTCATCGAGGATGACATTGATCATCACATGGCCGTTCAGCGCCATCCTGATGCGATCCCGCACAATCCCGTCCAGCGCGCCGATCTGCATCGACCCGTCCAGATAGGTCCGCCCGGTTTCCACGTAATCGGCCACGGTGGGGGTCTCGGCGCTGAGATCCATCATGGTACCATTTGGCGCAAGAACGCCCTTGAACCCATTGGAATTACTGAGCTTAACATGTTCACGCAAATGCCGGTGTTCGCCGTGCATGGGCACAACCATCTTGGGATTGACCAACTTGTGCATGGTGGTGATATCAGGCCGGTTGGCATGGCCCGAGACATGGTACATCCCGCCATTGTCATCCACGACATCCACACCCATCTCACTGAAATTGTTCATGATCCGGATCACGCCACGTTCGTTGCCCGGGATGGTCTTTGAGGAAAACAGGAACATATCCCCGGGCTTCAAAGTGATGCCCTGATACTTGCCCTGGCTCAGTTGCGCCGAGGCCGCGCGGCGTTCCCCCTGCGAGCCGGTGACAATCAACATCAGGCTTTCGCGCGGGACATCCTTGGCGTCCTCCGGGCTGACAGTCTTTGGGAAACCGGTCAAAACACCCGTTTCAACCGAGGCCTCGATCATCCGGCGCATCGCACGGCCCAACAGACAGACCGAGCGCCCAGCCCTTTGCCCCGCCTCGGCCAAAGTTTTGACGCGTGCCACGTTGCTGGCGAATGTCGTGGCGATGACCATGCCCTTGGCTCCGGCCACGAGTGCCTCGATATCCCCGCCAAGCGTGCTTTCCGAGCGGCCCTCTTGTGGGTTGAAAACATTGGTGGAATCGCACATCAGCGCCAACACGCCAGGTTTGCCCAGATCGCGCCAAACTGCGTCGTCAAAGGCCTCGCCCACGCCGGGATCATAGTCGATCTTGAAATCGCCGGTATGCACCAGACGGCCTTTCGGCGTATCGATCACCAACCCCGAGCTTTCGGGGATGGAATGCGAAACCGGGACAAAACCGACAGTGAACGGCCCCGCCGACACCGTTTCAGGCCAGGGCTGTGCGGTGATCACGGCTTTCTCGGGATGCCCACGTTCATCCATCTTGCGGCGCGCGATATTGGCGGTGAAGGCCCGCGCATAGATCGGCGCGCCCAGTTGGTCATAGTAATGCGATACAGCACCTACATGATCTTCGTGGGCATGGGTGACAAACACCGCCTCGAGCTGATCGCGGCGCTCGGCCAGCCATGTGATATCGGGGAAGATCAGATCAACCCCGGGGCTGCCATCCATATCCGGAAAGGTCACGCCCAGATCGACAAGAATCAGCCGCTCTTTGCCCGGCTTGCCATACCCATAGACATAGGCGTTCATCCCGATCTCACCCGCCCCACCAAGGGGCAGGTAAATTACGCGCTCACTGCTCATCTTTTATCCGTTCGCGTTGTTATAGTCGTGGATCACGGTCAGCCCGTGCATCGTCAGATCGTCTTCGATCACGTCAAATAGTTCTTCTGTCTGCTGAAACAACGGGGCCAGCCCGCCGGTGCCCACGATCTTCATGTCTTCGCTATCCCGTTCGGCCCGGATACGCGCACATATCTCACGCACCAACCCGATGTAACCCCAGAAAACGCCCGATTGCATGCAATCCACCGTATTGGTGCCCACCACTTTCTGCGGCTTGCTGATGTCGATATGGGGCAAGGCCGCAGCGGCCATATGCAGCGCTTCAAGGCTCAGGTTGACGCCCGGCGCGATGGCCCCGCCAATGTACGCCCCGTCCCGCGCCACCACATCAAAGGTGGTTGCGGTGCCAAAATCCACCACGATCAGGTTGCCACCATGGCGCGCATAGGCCCCCGCCGCATTGACCAGACGGTCAGGGCCCACAATCGTGCCCTCATCCACCCGCGCTTCGGTCGGCAACAGGCAGTCCGGTTTGCCCACCACCAGCGGACGGCAGCCAAAAAACCGATCCGCAAAGACCCTCAGGTTGAACACCACGCGGGGAACAGTTGAAGAGATGATCACATCAGTGATATCCACGTCGATGCCGTAATGTTTGACCAGCGTTGAATACCACGTGAAATAGGCATCCGCCGTGCGCGCATGATGGGTCGAGGTGCGCAGGGTGCACAAGAACTCCTGCCCGTCCCAGATGGCAAACACCGTATTGGTATTGCCGCAATCAATCGCCAGAAGCATAATGCTGGCCCCTCGTGGTTAAAAGAACACCTCGGCTGCCGGGATGGCATGCCGGGTGTGGGCGGTAGATAGAACAAGATTACCCGTCTCGTCCACTGTTTGAAACGTTCCGGTGATCTCATCCCGCGTCGTCCGTGCTGTAATCACTTCGCCCAGACGCGCCGCGCGCCTGAGCCAGGCAGTGCGTATGGGGGCAAAGCCATAGGTGGTAAAGCTCGCCTCGTGGCGGGCATAGGCCCCCGCGAGATGATCAAGGAACGTCTCGGGCGTGACCTCGGCCCCGGTCTCGGACAGCAGCGAAACGGGTCGTGCGGCCCTGTCTTCCACCTCGCTGGGCAGCGGGGCGGCCACAAGGTTTACCCCGACGCCAATGGCCAGATGATTCAAGACCGGCCCGGACCCCGCACTTTCCAACAGGATACCAGCCAGCTTGCCCCCGTTCAGCAAGACATCATTGGGCCATTTCAGCGCAAACCCCTGCGCACGCCCCGTGACCGCCACGCAGGCGTCGAACAAGGCAAGTGAGATCACAAAACTACGCAGAGCGGCGGTTTCGGGGCCTTCATCGGGGCGCATCACCAGCGTCGCTGCAAAGTTCCCTCGGGGAAAGGCCCAGGGACGCCCTCGCCTGCCACGCGAGGCGGTCTGATTGAGAGCCAGAATCCATGTCGGGCCGGATATATCCCGGGCAATGCGTGCGGCTTCGGCATTGGTGCTGTCCACCTCGGCCAGGACGCGGCACCCATAGCCCTCGGGCCAGTTAATTGACAAGTGTGGCCGCCGCTGCCTGTGCGATGCTTTCCACGCCGAACATGTTGATGATCCCCACCAGCATCAGCGTGGCTGACGCCATCAGGAAGCCCCAGAGCACCGGAGACTTGCCAGTTTCCAGCCCGTCACCTTCTTCGCCGAAATACATGAAGTAAACGATGCGCAGATAATAGAACGCGCCGATCACCGATGCGATCACACCCGCGACCGCAAGCCAGACCAACCCACCCTCATAGGCTGCACGCAACACGTAGAACTTGCCGAAAAATCCCAGCAATGGCGGCACACCGGCAAGGCTGAACAACAGGATCAGCATCGCGATCGCTCGCCCCGGATGGGCGCGGGAATACATGTTGAGGCTGGCAATATCGGTGACCGGTTGACCATCGCGCTCCATCGACAGGATGAAAGCGAAGGTGCCGATATTCATCGTCACGTAGATCGCCATGTAGATCAGCATCGCCTGCACACCGAACGCCGTACCCGCCGCCAGACCCATCAGGGCAAACCCCATATGGGCGATCGAGGAATAGGCCATCAGGCGTTTGATATCGGTCTGCCCAATCGCCGCCACGGCCCCGAGGAACATCGACAGAAGCGCTAGCAAGGCCACGATCTGCTGCCAGTCTCCGACGACTCCACCAAAGGCGTCATGCATCACCCGCGCAAACAGCGCCATCGCCGCCACCTTGGGCGCAGTGGCGAAGAAGGCGGTGATGGGCGTGGGCGAGCCTTCGTAGACATCAGGCGTCCACATGTGGAAGGGCACGGCCGACACCTTGAAGGCCAGACCACAGAGCACAAATACAAGGCCCAACAGCAGCCCGATCGGTGCCTGATCCTGCGCCGAGGCGATGATGCCCGAGAACAGCGTGGTGCCCGCGTAACCATAGGTCAGCGATGCGCCATAGAGCAGCAAGCCGGAACTGAGCGCGCCCAGCACGAAATACTTCAAGCCTGCCTCGGTCGAACGGGCGCTATCGCGGCGCAACGAGGCCACGACGTAAAGGGCAAGCGACTGCAGCTCGAGCCCCATGTAAAGCGCCATCAGATCCCCGGCGCTGACCATCATCATCATGCCGACCGTCGCCAGCGCAATCAGGATGGGATATTCAAACCGCAGGATGTTGCGGCGCGCCATGTATTCCTGGCCCATAACCAGAATGGCCGCCCCGCTAAGCAGGATCACCACCTTGGCAAAGCGCGCAAACGCATCGTCGTGGAACATGCCGCCAAAGGCGACGCGGCTGCCATTGCCGGTCGCGCCAATCCAGAAGGCCAGCGCCACAAACAGTGCCGCGGTCAGCCAGACCAGCATGCCTGCCATCCGGTCCTTGCCGGAATAGACAGCCCCCAGCAGTGCCGCGATCGCATAGATCGACAGGACAATCTCGGGCAGGATAATGTTCAGATCAGCCGATGTCATATCCGGCCCCCCTTAATACGATGCTTCGGCGGTCTGGGCGGCGGTTTCAGCCGCGCCCAAGGCCACTTCGTAATTGTCAATCAGCGCCGCAACGGACGGCCCGATGATATCGGTCACCAGGCTGGGATAGACCCCCAGCAGAATGGTCATGAACACCAGCGGCGCAAAGATCGCGCGCTCTCGGCCCGACATGTCGGTGATGGATTTCAGGCTTTCCTTGATCAGATCGCCCAGCACCACCCGGCGATAGAGCCACAGCGCATAGGCCGCCGACAGGATCACGCCCGATGTTGCCACCAAAGCGACCCAGGTGTTGACCTGGAATATCCCTACCAGCGTAAGGAATTCACCGACAAACCCGGAGGTGCCCGGCAGGCCGACATTGGCCATGGTGAACAGCATGAAGATCAGCGCATAGGCCGGCATCCGCGTAACCAGACCGCCATAGGCGTCAATATCCCGCGTATGCATCCGGTCATAAATCACACCCACACACATGAACAGTGCGCCCGAGATAAACCCGTGGCTGAGCATCTGGAAGATGGCCCCGTCAATGCCCTGCTGATTGGCCGCGAAAATACCCATGGTCACATAGCCCATATGGGCCACGGAACTGTAGGCGATCAGCTTCTTCATGTCCTCTTGCGCAAGGGCGACCAGCGAGGTGTAGACGATGGCAATCGCCGACATCCAAAGTACCAGCGGAGTCATCACCTCAGATCCCACCGGGAACATCGGCAGCGAGAAGCGCAGGAAGCCATAGCCGCCCATCTTCAACAGGATCGCGGCCAGAACGACCGAGCCTGCGGTGGGGGCCTGTACGTGTGCATCAGGCAGCCAGGTATGGACCGGCCACATCGGCAGCTTCACCGCGAAACTGGCAAAGAAGGCGAGGAACATCAGCGTCTGCATACCCCCGATGATCTGGACACCCAAAACACTGAAATTCTCGGACGCAAAGGTATGGTTCATCAGTGTCGGAATATCGGTGGTGCCCGCTTCAGCAAACATTGCCACCAACGCCACCAGCATCAGAACCGAGCCGAGGAAAGTGTAGAGGAAGAACTTGAAGCTGGCATAGATGCGTTCCTTGCCGCCCCAGATGCCGATGATCAGGAACATCGGGATCAGCCCGGCCTCGAAGAACAGGTAGAACAGCACCAGATCCAGCGCCATGAACACGCCCAGCATCAGGGTTTCAAGGATCAGGAACGCGATCATGTACTCCTTCACCCGCACCTTCACGCCCCAGGACGCGGCAATGGTCAACGGCATCATGAAGGTGGTCAGCATCACAAACAGCACGCTGATCCCGTCTACGCCCATCTTGTATCGCAGGCCTAGCAGCCAATCGCGCTCTTCCACGAACTGGAAGCCAGTGTCGCTGGGGTCGAACTCGGCCAGGATAAACAACGAAACCAGGAAGGTCAGCGTTGTCGCGGCCAAGGCAACATATTTTGCATTGCGTTGCGCGGCCTCATCTTCACCCCGCAGGCACACAGCCAGGATCAAGGCCGCAATGGCCGGGATGAAGGTGACCAGGGAAAGCAAATTGGATTCCATTATTCAGCCCCCCCGGTGAACGTCATCCATGTGACAAGGACCGCGATCCCGATCACCATGGCGAAGGCATAGGTAAAGATATAGCCGGATTGGGCCCGTCCAGCGAGGCGAGTGAAGAAGGGGATGATCCCCATCGCAACCCCGTTGATAGATCCGTCAATCACATCGCCATCCCCGCGCTTCCAAAGGAAACGGGCCATCAATTTGAGCGGGCGCACGATGATAGCGTCAAAAATCTCGTCAAAGTACCACTTGTTCAGCAGGAACAGGTAGAGAGGGCGCTGGTTCTCCGCCAGGCGTTTGGGCAGCGCCGGGTTGGCGATGTAAAACCAATACGCCATCACAAACCCGATCAGCATCGCGGCAAACGGGCTCAGTTTGACCCATTTAGGTGCGTAATGCGCCTCATTTAACACGTCGTTGTCAGGTCCCGCGAATATCGCACCTTCGCCCGGCTGCCCGGCCAGAACGTAATGAGGTTTGGCATCACCATAGGCCTTGTCGTCCGCGGGGGCCGCTTCATCACCATGGCTTGTTTCACCGTCTCCATCAGCTGCGTAATCGTCACCTTGGGCCGATTCAGTGTGATAAGGCACGCCGAAGAACTTGGCGACCTGATCTGTCTTGCCGAAGAAGCTATTGTACCAAATCATCCCGGCAAAGATCGCCCCCAGCGCCAATACACCCAGCGGAATCAGCATGGTCATCGGGCTTTCATGGGCGTGCTCGTGGGTGTGCTTGTCCCCGCGCGGCGCGCCCCAGAAGGTCATGAACATAAGCCGCCAGCTGTAGAAACTTGTGAACAGGGCGGCAATGACCAGCATCCAGAAGGCGTACCCACCCCCGGTGCCCGCCCAGGCGCTTTCGATCACGGCATCCTTGCTGAGGAACCCGGCAAAGCCATAATAGGTCAGCGGAATGCCCACTCCGGTGATGGCCAGCGTGCCGATCAACATTGCCCAGAACGTGTAAGGCAGCTTCTTGCGCAGGCCGCCATAGTTGCGCATGTCCTGCTCGTGATGCATCCCGTGGATGACCGAACCGGCCCCAAGAAACAACATCGCCTTGAAGAACGCGTGGGTGAACAGGTGGAACATCGCTACCGAGTAGACGCCAACGCCTGCAGCCACGAACATATAGCCCAGCTGCGAACAGGTCGAATAGGCGATCACGCGTTTGATGTCGTTTTGCACAAGACCCACTGTGGCGGCGAAAAACGCGGTGCTTGCGCCGATGAAGGTCACGAACATCATCGCCTCGGGCGCGTATTCCATCAGCGGCGACATGCGCACCACCAGGAACACACCCGCCGTCACCATGGTCGCGGCGTGAATCAGGGCAGACACTGGCGTCGGCCCCTCCATCGCGTCCGGCAGCCATGTGTGCAGGAACAGTTGCGCCGATTTGCCCATCGCGCCGACGAACAGCAGGAAGGCGATCAGGTTGGCCGCGTTCCAATCAGTCCACAAGAAGGTTAGCTGCGTTTCCGCCAGTGCCGGGGCGGCGGCAAAGATATCGTCAAACTTCACCGACTCCGTAAGATAGAACAGCGCGAAGATACCCAGGGCAAAGCCGAAATCACCCACCCGGTTGACCACGAAGGCCTTGATCGCCGCCGCATTGGCCGAGGGTTTCTTGTAGTAAAACCCGATCAGCAGGTACGAGGCGAGGCCCACACCTTCCCAGCCAAAGAACATCTGCACTAGGTTGTCGGCAGTGACCAGCATCAACATAGCAAAGGTAAAGAAGCTGAGATAGGCGAAGAAGCGCGGGCGATAGCTTTCGTCTTCGCTGAAATTTTCGTCATGGGCCATGTAGCCCATGGAATAAAGGTGCACCAGCGCCGAGACGGTCGTGACCACAATCAGCATGATCGCCGTCAGACGGTCCAGCCGGATGGCCCAGGCGGTATCCAGATTGCCGGACTGCACCCAATCAAGGATGTGGATATATTGCGTGTCCGGCCCAAGACCGATGAAGGTGATCCAGCTGAGAATACAGGCCAGGAACAACAGCCCTGTGGTGACCCATTGGGCACCCACATCACCAATGATGCGCCAGCCGAACCCCGCAATGATCGCGCCCACCAGAGGGGCAAAGAGGATGATCTGCTCCATGCGCTCAGCCTTTCATCACGTTGACATCTTCCACCGCGATCGTGCCACGGTTGCGGAAGAAGCAGACAAGGATTGCAAGGCCAATCGCGGCCTCGGCGGCAGCGACGGTCAGCACGAAAAGGGTAAAGACCTGTCCGACCATGTCCCCCAGAAAACTGGAGAAGGCCACAAGGTTGATATTGACCGAAAGCAGCATCAACTCGATAGAC
>Ga0316205_10001446_pt1 | contig 29773 bp, 18 predicted proteins | sample 3monthpyrite_MG_FD_204941 | JGI IMG/M metagenome (GOLD analysis project Ga0316205, IMG submission 204941) | Microbial mat bacterial communities from mineral coupon in-situ incubated in ocean water Damariscotta River, Maine, United States -... | ecosystem: Environmental > Aquatic > Marine >...
GAAGAAGCAACGACGATAACGCGAAGCCAAGCGTCGAAGCTCATAGCTGTGGTGGCAAATAATGTCTGCATGGGGCCTAAATAAGTAAAGCCTAGCTGCATCACTATTAATAGACCGATGGCATATAGAGCATAAGGGTTACCTGTTAGTCCCTTATAATTTAGTGATGGCTCAATAAGGTAACGGGCACTGAATAGATAGAAAATTTCAAACATGACCAGCGTGTTAACGGCGATGGTCCGCGCTAGTTCAATAGAGGCACCGTGATCTCTTTCCCAAAGAAACAGTCCGAAGGTGCCAGCGACGAGGATCAGAGATACAAAGATAATACGCCAGATAAGGAAATTGGAGAGCAGCGGCTCTTTAGGATTACGCGGGGGACGTTGCATGACATTGCGTTCTGGCGGTTCAAAGGCCAGCGTTAGTGCCAGTGTCACTGCAGTGATCATATTTATCCAGAGGATCTGTACGGGGGTAATGGGTAGAGAACGACCCATGGCGATAGCGGCGATGATGATAAGCGCTTCGCCACCGTTGGTCGGTAAAATAAACAGGATGGATTTTTTCAGGTTGTCGTAAACAGTTCTACCTTCTTCTACAGCATGGGCGATAGAAGCAAAGTTATCATTCACAAGTACCATTTCTGCGGATTCTTTAGCGACCTCTGTTCCTTTGAGGCCCATAGCAACACCGACATCCGCACGCTTTAACGCAGGCGCATCGTTGACACCGTCACCGGTCATAGAAACCACTTCGCCAGCCGATTGCAATGCTGTCACTATTTTTAACTTTTGTTCAGGTGAAACGCGGGCAAAAATATCTGATCGCAGGACGGTCTCGCATAGTTGGTTCTCGTCGTAAGTTTCCAGATCATTTCCCACCACAACATTGACGCCATCACCAATGCCCATCTGTGTACCAATCGCAAGCGCAGTGATGGCATGGTCACCTGTGATCATTTTTACGCGAATACCGGCAGACTGGCATGTCTGCACTGCCTGAATTGCTTCATCTCTTGGTGGGTCTATGATGCCGACAATACCTAGAAGTGTTAATTGGCTTTCTACATCATTAAAGTTAAGAGCTTGTAATTGCGTATTGGCAGGTTTGAATGCAATGGCTAACAGTCGTTGGCCACGCGTTGCCATGTTTTTCATACAAGTTTCCCAGTATGCCTTGTTGATAGGAAGATCTTCTCCGTCACTACGTTGGTTATGGCACATTTCAAGTACACGTTCAGGCGCGCCCTTAATATAAATAAAACCATGTCCGGCATGATCATGATGAAGCGTCGCCATAAAACGATGTTGTGATTCAAATGGAATAGCATCAGTGCGTGGATATTGAGTGTGATAGTGACTTTGTTCAATACCTGTTTTTAGCGCAAGTGTGATTAGCGCACCTTCAGTGGGATCGCCTTGCATTTGCCATTGACCATCGACCTTTGACAGTGAAGCGTCATTACAAAGTAAAGATGCTTGTGCTATTTCATGTAACACCGGAAATTCTGCAGAGGTGATATTTTTATCATCCAGACTAAAAGCACCATGTGGCTCATATCCTGAACCGGTAACTTCACAGATCCCCTCACTTGTGGCCACCGTTTTTACGGTCATTTCATTGCGGGTGAGGGTTCCTGTTTTATCTGAACAGATAACAGTCACCGAGCCGAGTGTTTCTACTGCAGGCAGTCGTCGAATGATGGCGTGTTTTTTAGCCATACGTTGCACACCAATGGCCAGTGTAATCGTCATGATGGCGGGCAAGCCTTCTGGAATACCGGCGACGGCAAGGCCGACGGCAGCGAGGAACATTTCATTGGCAGAGTAATCTTGCAATAAGACACCGTAGCCAAAAGTTATCGCAGCGATAATGCCTATTGCGAAGGTGAGCCACTTGGCAAATATAGCCATTTGGCGTAGTAGCGGGGTAGTGAGTACTTGTACATCGCGTAACATGCTATTGATGCGGCCAAGCTCGGTGAGGTCACCTGTTGAGACAACGACACCTTGAGCTTGCCCATAGGTCACTAAGGTGCCGGAGTATGCAATACATTTGCGATCGCCGATGCTGGCATTTTCAGATACTGCTTCAGTTGTTTTTTCTGCGGGGACGGACTCACCAGTGAGCATTGCTTCTTCAATGCGTAGCTCACGGCTTTTGAATAGGCGTAGATCTGCTGGGACTTTATCACCCGATTGCAGTAAGACGACATCACCCGGTACTAATTGATCAGCTGTCAGATTAATAAATTTACCATCGCGCTTAACCATCGCCTGTAAGGAAAGCATATTGCGGATAGCATCTAAGGCTTTTTCAGCCTTACCTTCTTGAATAAATCCAATAATCGCATTGATGATAACAACGCCCAGAATGACACCACTGTCTACCCAGTGCCCCAATAGCGCAGTGATAACGCCTGCACCTATTAATACGTAAATAAGTACGTTATGAAACTGTGCCAGAAATCTAGCCAACGGGCCTTTTTTCTTGGCAGGGCTAAGGCGGTTGACACCAAATTCTTGTAAGCGTGTTTCTGCTATCGTCTGAGACAGACCTTCTGTGGTAGAAGTCAGTTTCTCAAAAACGTCCACGCTTGTATGGGTATGCCAAGATGGGTTAATAACGCTATGCGAATCAGCCATTACACGTTCCTCAGACTTAGCTTGTCATAAGTTATTTAATAAAAGCAGGTATGCCACTGAGAATGTCAGCATTATTCCTTATTTGAAACTAATTTTTTTCATTGTGTTGAAAATAGGTTGACGTACTAAAGCGGATGATACCAAGGGCTATCAGTAATACACTTAAGGCATATATGCTATCGGTATCCAGCTTATGATTAAAAAGATCAATCATAATGTGCCGAAGAACAAAGACGATACCTGCATCAATGATAGGCGTCAGGAGTAGTCGATGTGTTGTGAAATATTCAAACAATGACCGAGATAATTCGATGAGAATAAACAATGTGAGTACATCGGTGAAGATGTGCAGATAACTCCCAGTGATGCCTGTTTCCTGAAATAATTCGCCGACTCGATAGAATAGACGTACCACACCAATGGCCATGGTAAGAGTGATAAATAATAGGATGATGGCAAAGACAACGTTGGTGGTGTTGTCATAGACTTTTTTAATGTTGTCGGAAGTTATCATTGATAATAGTTTTTGCATTGCAGGATCCTATCTATCTTTTTGTTAAGCGTCAGTTTTCATCGTGACAGCATCCAGAATTTCTTTATCACTCATGTCTAGCTTTTCAATAAGCAATTTGCCGACGCGGTGATTTTCTACAGTTTGTACGATAAAGCGGTAGCCATACTCGACCACTTCATCATCGATGTCGGGCATTTCCCCTAAAGAATTCATGCACAGGCCAGAAAGCGTGTTGGCATCCAACCCATCAGGCACGACGAGCCCAATACTGCGTTCTGCATCAGAGAGGGACGCGAGGCCGTCAGCTTCCCATCGATTATCGCCAAGGGGGGTAATGGCATAAGACGTGTGAAATGAATCTGTTTCATCTTCAATTTCGCCGACTATCTCTTCTAATAGATCTTCTAGCGTGATGATACCGATCAGCCCACCATATTCGTCAGCAACAATCGCCATGTGAGCACGTTTGGCTCGCATAACATCAAACAAGCGGGCGACTTTTTGTGACACGGGAACGATAAAAGGTTCGCGGACAAAACTGTCGAGATGCGTCCATGGCGCTTTGTCATCTTGCAGCATGGCTGCGTACAGATCCTTGGCCAAGATGATACCGAGAATTTCTTCATTATTTGCACTGTCTATCAACGGAAAGCGGGAATGGCCACTATCGCGGAGTGTGGCGAGGTTTTCTTCACTGTCACCACTGATATCCAATAATTTAAGCGCCGTACGAGGTATCATGACACGACCGACAAGACGCTGATCGAATTCAAACATATTTCTCAGCATTTCGGCTTTGTCAGATTCCAGCTCGCCGTGTTCTCCGGAGGTAGCAACGATTCCTTTCAGCTCATCATGACTGAAGATATCGCCATGGGTTGCTTCGGACACATTAAAGAGAGAAAGAATTTTACTGGTGGACGCATTGAGTAACCAGTTAAGCGGGTACACCACCACATAAGTCATGTGCAGTGGGTAAGCCACCCACAATGAAACGGGCTCGGCTTTACGTATGGCGAGGGTTTTTGGAACCTGCTCACCGACAACGATATGCAGTGAAGAGAAAATCAGAAAGCCAACGATAAAGGCAGTGGTATGTAAAATGGCGTCTGGTACACCAAGGGAACTGAATAACGGTTCGAGCAGAGCGGCAACGGCAGGTTCACCAACCCAACCAAGCCCAAGTGATGCCATGGTAATACCAAGCTGGCAGGCTGCTAGGTAGGACTCAAGATTGTGTTGCATGCGAACCGTTAATTTCGCGGCGGAGTGACCTTCATTGGCCAGTGCTTCAATTCGAAACCCTTTAGCTTTAACCAACGCAAATTCTGCTGCAACAAAGAACCCATTAATAGCGAGTAACACGACTACGGCTACTAGGTTCACTGAAATATTTTCCATAACTATATCTTCTCGACTGGTTTATCAGTTCATTATTAAAAAATTCAAAACAATACTAGCGAGTCATCATGACTTGCTTGCTGTTGTTTCGGGTGCTGCTGCGCTGATGATATCAGTTTTAATTAACCAACGATCCATCAGTTTGGCAGCAACCAGATCGCCACAAACATTAACAGATGTACGCGTCATATCCAGTATACGATCGACACCCATAATCAACACAATGCCCGCAGTCGGTATACCGGCTGTTTCCAATACCAAGGCAAGAATAATGATTCCAACGCCGGGGGTACCTGGTGAACCAATCGATGCGCCTACCGCAGTGACAATGACCAGTAATAATGCGCTCATTCCTAAGTCTACGCCATAGACTTGTGCAAGAAAGATGGTGGCGACGCCTTGGTACAAGGCGGTGCCATTCATGTTAATGGTAGCCCCTAAGGGGATAACAAATTGCGCCACTGATGGGCTTACGTTGAGCTTTTCCTCGGCCGTTTTAATTGAAAGTGGCATTACAGCCGCAGAGCTGGAGGTTGAAAAGGCTAACAGCAAAACGTCCCGGGTATTTTTGATAAAGTGAAAAGCTGATTCACGGGTAAAAACATAGATAAGCAGCAGGTACATTGACATAAGTAGGGCAAGGCCAAGTAAGACAGTGCCAACATAGACACCCATCCCTAATATCGCATTTAGACCTATCTTGGTTGTGAGCTGCGCCATTAGGCCGAACACGGCAACTGGCGCAAGCCGCATAGCCCAGCCGACGACGGTCATGCAGACTTCCTGAAGAGAGGCCATTAAATCTAGTAGAGGTTTTGACTGAGCCGCCTTCATCATGACCAGTGCAATGCCCATGATGGCCGCAAAAAGCACCACCTGTAACATCTGACCCTCAACCATCGAGCTTAATGGATTGGACGGTAATATCGTCACCAATGTGTTTGGGAGTTCCGATAAAGTAGGCACTGTTGCCTTCGTAGCAGGAATCGTAGCGGCTGTTTCTGCCGTAGACTTGAGGCTGCTGGCATCAACAAAACTGCCTGGGTTGATCAATTTAGCGACACTTATGCCAATGATGATGGCAATGGTAGTGGTGATAACAAAATAAACCACGACACCGATACCCATTTTACGTAATTGCTCAACACTTTCACTGGATGTTAAGCCCCGTACAACGGAGGCAAAAATTAATGGCATCACTATCATTTGGATCAGGGTCAGGAACAGTTGACCAGGTAAGGCAAGCCAGTTGCCAACAGTGGTTGCTGTCTCAACAGGCAGCCAGCCGGTTGTCGGTCCTATTAGCATACCAACGGCTATTCCCATGACCATGCCAATTAGAACTTTTAGCCATAATCTACCTTTTACTAATCTCGTTAGGTGACTATTTAAAAAGCTAAGTGGATTTCCATTAAATGTTTTTTCTCGAGTCATGGCGACACCTGAATAGCAATTTTTAGGGACAGCGATTTTGCCATTTTTAGCAAAATCCTAAATAAGCATTAAGTATAACAAACAGAGAAACCAAGTTTCAGTCAACGCTTAATTAGCCGCTGTTGACCAGTGAATATTCTGGTCAATTCCACTAAAAAGAGTTTACACTAAATGCGTCGCTGTATGGCAGCAGCTATTTTAAAAGAGTTCCTTTATCTGCAACGATAAGGAGCATAGAATGGATGAAGCTTGGCACGTACACCTTTTTTATAGCGTGATGGAGAACAAAAATGAGTGAGTCGACTTCTATCCTAGAAGGACTGACCGATGGGTTTAAAACTATCGCAGAACAGGTACTGACATACCTGCCCAAATTGGCCATCGCTTTTATAGTGCTGGTGATTGGTTGGCTGTTAGCACGATTATTTCGTACCTTAATGGTACGCGCTATCGGCCGAGTTGATAAATTGTGGCAGCGGCTGATATCGAAACATAGCCAAGTACGTCTACAACCCCGTCACCCTCCAGCGCGAGTTGCTGGTGAATTGCTGTTCTGGTTGATGATGCTAATCTTTGTCACGATAGCGACAGAAATTCTAGGCCTGAATGTTTTCGGCGCTTGGTTAAACAAGATTGGATCCTACTTGCCTTTGGCTGTAGCAGGCATGGTTATTGTGCTTGTTGGTTTCGTAGTGAGTTCATTAATACGCGACCTAGTAGAATCCGCTGCAGATTCTGCAGAACTTTCGTATGGCAGTTTATTGGGTCGAACTGCGCAAGTACTCATTTTATTAATCGCTATTATCATCGGTATTGATCAAGTTGGCATTGATATCGAATTCCTTTCAGTTATAGCAGGGATTATTTTAGCCGCCATGCTTGGCGGTGTAGCCCTCGCATTCGGATTAGGGGCACAAACCCATGTGAGTAATATTATTGCGGCCAATCAAATGCGACAGTCTTATCATGTTGGTGATCAAATTTTGACGGGTGATATTGAAGGACGAATTCTTGATATCACAGCGTCACGAGTAATCATTGAAACAACAACAGGTAATATTGATGTTCCAGCAAAATTATTTGGTGAACAAACTGTTACGTTAGTTAAAAAAGATTCTTGATATGAAGGTTGATAACTCGCTATCGCGAGAATTCCTTCTTAGTTATCCGACAGAGGCCGCTCGGATTTTGGAACAGGTATCAACTGAGCATGTTGTCGCGCTGCTGAGCGAATTGCCGCCAAAAACATCTACGGCAATGATGGTAGCTATGTTGCCAGAGCGTGCGGCTGCATGTCTGGTGACGATGCCTGTATCACTTGCTGCAAAATTAGTAACAGAATTACCCAGCGCGGCCATTGCTCGAATTTTTCGCTTGTTGAATAAAGTTAAACAGCGCGAATTATTAGTCCAAATGCCTGACAAAACCAGAGCTCAGCTTCGTCGCTACATTGATTACCCCTCTGAATCTGTTGGGACGTTGCTTAACCCTATTGTCGATATGTTACCTGAAAGCATAACTGTGGCTGAAGCAATTCGCCGTATCGAACGCGAAGGCCATGCAGTAAATAGTGATATTTATATCATAGATGATTTTCACCACTTAGTCGGCGTCGTTGCGCTTGGCAAATTGATTGCTTCAAGTCGCCATACTAAGTTGCGAGATATCATGGACACCAAAACATTATCTATATCTGTGCATGCAACGGCAGAGTCGTTACTCACATTTCACGGTTGGATAACGCATCGCAGGTTACCGGTAGTAGAACGTGATAGGACATTAGTTGGTACGCTGGATTACACTCATCTACAAGAATCATTAGGGCAAATGCCTGCTATGAATTCACGAGACCCATTGCAAAATCTGTTGTCGTTAATTGAGCTCTATTGGGTGAGTCTAGCGCAGCTCTTAGATAATGTTTTTAGTAGAACCGGACGAAGTAAAGGAGAGTAAAATGAGTGCTAACGCGACACATGCAGTTAATGCGCTGAATCAAGCATTTTTACGTCATCATCCATTACCAGCACTGAAAGTAGCTAACAAGCTGCCGATAGAAAATATTGTTGAGTTACTCAGTGTGCTACCAGTTAACAATATGCTTTTTTTGTGGGACGGGTTGACACTTGATGTGGCGACTACCGTATTACAACGATTGCCGGAAACATACATTAAGCGAATATTAAAACGAGGCGATCCTGTCCACACTGCTCGTGTACTTGTTAGGTTGTCTACGGATAAACGCCTTCAAATGTTGGCACTTGTTGATGAAAAAAGACAACGCGAACTAAGTTCTCTAGTTGATTACCCTGAAGAAAGCGCTGGCTCACTTATGGATCCACGGTTTCTCCCGCTGCATGAAACATTGTCAGTGCGGGAAGTGCTGCATAGGATTAGAAAATTCAAACCTCGATTTTCGCGGCAATTGTATGTTGTAGATAGTGAGGGACGATTACACGGCATGGTAGAAATGCATCGTCTGGCATTAGCAGAAGCAGGCGATATGTTGTCCTCATTAATCCAACCGGTGCCTGGATTGGTCATGGCAACAGCAACAAGGGAAGAAGTGGTTGAACAACTGGAACAACACCGCATTTCTGACTTACCGATCGTCGATCTTTCTGGTCGTCTTATTGGCATAATTCGTTACGATGCCCTTGTTGAAGCCGTACGGAAAGAAAGTAGTGTGGATATTTTAACAATGGTGGGTGCAAGCCGCGATGAACGCGCGCTATCACCAATCGGTTTCGTGGTACGTATGCGACTTCCTTGGTTAACCATTAACCTTCTAACGGCATTTTTAGCCGCATCAGTGGTCGGTTTATTTGAGGACACCATCGCTAAATTTACCGCCTTAGCAGTGTTACTCCCTGTTGTAGCAGGGCAGTCAGGCAACACCGGTGCACAAGCACTAGCGGTGACAATGCGCGGCCTTGCCTTACGTGAGATTGGTTCCAGCCAGTGGTTACGCGTTGCAAGAAAAGAAGTCGGCGCTGCATTTATTAATGGTTGTGCTGTAGCGGTAATGACGGCATTGAGTGTTTGGGTTTGGAGTTCTTCAACAGGCTTGTCGATGGTAATAGGATCGTCGATGATTATTGCCATGGTTGCGGCGGGTTTCTCCGGTGTGATTATTCCGGTTATTTTGGCTTCGCTAGGAAAGGACCCAGCACAATCATCATCTATTATCCTGACAACAGTGACTGATGTGGTTGGTTTCTTCGCTTTTCTTGGCATAGCGACAATGTTTTCGGCGATGTTGTAAAGATATGCACCAGAGTTTCTTAACTATAGGTATGTTGATAGGTGGGCTTGGCCTTTTCTTACTGGCGGTTGGCATGATCACCGATGGGCTTAAGTCAGCCGCCGGCAATACTTTGCGGAATATGCTTGGTAAGTGGACGCGTTCACCTGGTCATGGAATTGTTACTGGGATGTCTATTACAGCTATCGTCCAGTCATCCAGTGCGATTACGGTTGCTACAATCGGTTTTGTTAATGCAGGTCTGATCAACATGTATCAGGCATTAGGTATTGTTTACGGCTCTAATATCGGCACAACCATGACCGCTTGGTTGGTCGCAATTATTGGTTTTAAAATTAAAGTCGAAACTTTTGCTTTACCAATGATTGGCGTAGGTATGTTGTTACGTCTAACAGGTGGTGAAAGCAAAAGGGCACCTATAGGTATGGCGTTAGCAGGCTTTGGCCTATTTTTTCTTGGTATTGATGTCCTCAAGGAAGCATTTGAAGGACTTGCTGTTGCTATCGATCTTCAGAAATTTACTGTAGATGGCGTTGCTGGTGTTTTTTTATATTTGGGGATAGGTTTTCTAATGACAGTACTAACCCAATCATCCAGCGCAGCTATTGCAATTACCTTAACGGCAGCGACGGGTGGTGTATTGGGATTTCAAGCCGCCGCGGCGATGGTAATTGGTGCCAACGTTGGCACGACCTCGACAGCAGCCATAGCAGTAATTGGAGCAACTCCCAATGCTAAAAGAGTAGCTGCTGCACATATTATTTTCAATGTCGTCACGGGTATTGTTGCACTGATGCTATTACCGCTGATGTTTTGGACGGTAAAACTAACAGGTAGCTTACTTGGGCTCGATGACATACCCGCGGTAACACTAGCACTGTTTCATACGTTGTTTAACGTACTCGGTGTATTATTGATGTGGCCGATGAGTGGGCGGTTAACGCGCTTTTTGGAAAAGCGCTTTGTAACACTTGAAGAGGTTGAAGGGCGCCCAAGATTTTTAGATAAAACGATTGTGTTCTCGCCCATGTTGGCCATGAATGCATTGGCGATGGAAATATCGCGCATCTCTGTAGTTGCGCGACGTATGGCCTTAGCCGTATTAAGTACTGAATCGGGGCCAAGTAAACGAATTGCAATTGACTATTCAGTGGTTAAGAAATTAGCAGATGCAGTGGCCAATTTTATTGCTCGACTTGGAAGAGAATCACTTACCGGTGAAATTACTGAGCAACTAGCAAAGGCACTTAGAGCGGAACAACATTTATTAGCATGTGCAGGGCAAGCATTTGACATTACAAAAAAGCAGATTGAATCGGAACCTGTAGAGGATGTTGAAATGGCTGGTGACATTGCTCAGTATCGCTCTGAGGTAGTCCGTTTGATGGAGCTGGCTGATTTTGAGTTAGATGGCTATTCATTTGTTGCTTGTGAAAATCAGCTCGACCGCGTTCAAATTGCTTATGATGACGTTAAACACGGTCTTCTGCGCGCGGGCGCAGAATTGCGTGTTCCTACTCCTGTAGTACTTGCATCTATGGAGCAGAATAGTCGAATTAGACGAATGGCTCGACAAATGGTCAAAGCAATGCGTTACCTTAATGAGGTGGTTATGGTTACTAAGGTACAGAAATACGGGCCACTCGATAAAGTGTCAGAATCACGATCTGATAAATAGTAAATGGCATGTTTAAGTAAGTGTTTATCATATCCTGATTTTTAATTAGCGGAGACTATTTACCGGCTTTAACGAGCCCACCAAGGCCTGCTTCAATCAGTGCGTTGTTAAACAATAGGAAAATATCAGAAAATTTTTCCATCGCTAATGCTTGTTCTACGAGCTCTTTTGTTTGCTTATACGTAAATGATCGGGTTGCCCATTTCACCCTTAATAAACTGCCTGCACTCATACTTAGATTATCAACACCCATGCCTATCAGTGCTAATGCTGAAGCCGGGTCGCCTGCCATCTCGCCACAAACACTGACAGGTTTATTATATTGATGTGCTACTTCTACAATATGCTGAATAGAACGAAGCACGGAAGGGTGGAAGTGATTATATAAATCAGCAACCTGATTATTGTTTCTGTCTACGGCCATCAGATATTGTGTTAAGTCATTGCTGCCGATTGAAAAGAAATCAACACGTTTGCAAAAGGCTTCCATTTGGTAGACAGCCGAAGGCACTTCAATCATTAATCCAATACTTGGAAAAGGGATGATGATGCCTTCTTTGGTTAATTCGCGATGTGCTTTTTTAATTAGTCCTATAGCCTCATCCACTTCACCAATATCGCTGACCATTGGGAGCATTAAACGAAGATTGTTTTCGTAAACATTGACTTTTAATATGGCTCTAATTTGGGTTAAGAAAATATCAGGATGGTCAAGCATAATACGGATGCCACGCCAACCTAAGAAAGGATTTTCTTCGACGACCGGAAAATATGACAACCCTTTATCACCACCAATATCTAATGTGCGAAAAGTAACAGGCGCAGGTGAAAAGCGCTGTAATACTTGTCGATAGATATGAGCCTGTTCAGCCTCATTTGGAAATCCATCACGCATAAGAAAAGGGATCTCCGTGCGATATAAGCCAACACCCTCAGCACCACATTTTAATGATGGGGCAATATCTTCTAACAGTCCGGTATTAACATGTAGGGAAACATGTTTGCCATCCAATGTTTCTGAAGGTAGATCGATCAAACCCGTGAGTTCTTTATCGAGTTGCTGTTCCTCTTTTAGTAAACGTTTAAATTCATCTAATACTGCTTGAGATGGCTTAATGTGCGCTTGACCGTTATAGCCATTGACGACGATTTGTTGCCCATTAATGCTGCTGGTTGCTAAATGTTCGACGCCCATTATTGAAGGAATGCCGAGCGCGCGGGACAGTATTGCGACGTGAGATGATGAGGAGCCTTTCGAAGAAATAATGGCAACAATATTCTGCAATGGCGCTTCAGAAAACTGCGAGACAGTAATTTCATCACCAACAAGGACAACGGGACCAGATACTTCTGGTGGCGTAGTAGTCTTAAGTGCTTGTAGATGCGAAAGGATTCTCCGGCCTAAATCACTTATATCAATAGCGCGTTCACGTAGATAAGCATCATCCATCGCTTTAAATTGTTTAACGTGATTAAAAATAGTGTCGCGTAATGCCCCTTGAGCCCATTGTCCCGCTTTAATTCGGCTTACGATGTCTTGAATGAGCGAGTCACTTTTTAACATCATTTTAAATACATCAAATAATGCTAACTCTTCAGTCGATACAAGTCCGTCCATCTTTTTAGATAAAACATCAAATTCTTTGATTACATTGTCTATGGCACTATTCAGTGCTTGTATTTGATCGTCCACTTCATGTTTTTCGATAGTTATATCAGGAATAGCGTCAAAATTTGCGGAGGGGAAAATAACCAAGGCATTACCGATGGCAATCCCGGGCGATCCTGCTAAACCATTAACGATGAATCCATTATCCTCAGTTCCCTCAAGCAACCGAGTTAGTTCGCCAGCTTTTTCAGCATGGGAAATAGCACCCGCTAGTTGGGCTGCTAGTGTGACCAGAAAAGCTTCATCATCAGAAGAAAAACGCCTAGGTTTAGTTTGTCGCACAACTAATACACCGGCTACATATCGGTGCTGAATAATCGGGACACCTAGAAAACCATGGTATGAAATTTCGGCAGAGTCAGGCGCAAAATGATAGCTTTTATGTGCGTGCGCGTCTTTAAGGTTAATTGATTTTGAGTGTTTTATGACAAGGCCAACGAGGCCTTGACCAGGCATTAGCTTTATTTTACCGATAGATCTTTTATCCAGTCCATCACTTGCCATTAAAACTAACTGGTCCGATTTGTTATGGCGGAGGTAAACAGAAACAGCGTCAGCACGCATAGCAGCTTTGACGCGCTGGACAATGATCGCAAGCGCTTCTTCGAGTCCCAAAGCATCATTTACATCTTGTACAATGGTGCTTAAATTATTGAGCGCTATATTTGTCATAAGTTATTAGTCACTATCTTTATATATCGACAATAAAACACAAAGAATTATAGCTCAGTAGACTCTTGTGCCTTTTTGTTAGTAGCCTTTGTGTTTTCAGGTTCTTTAATCCAGTTAAATAGAGGATATTCACTTACTTTTTTTCCTGAGTACAAGGAGATCGTCAGAATTAAAGATAGCGTAATAAAGTGAGATTCAGGGTAAGTTAATAGCAAATTACCTAATGTCTCTAATTTTAAGATAGGGTAACAAAGTGCACTGATTATAACTGTCCACATCATTCGTCGTATAGCAATGGTAGCACCAGAATCCTCTACGGCTTTATAAAAACTATCAATGAGCGATGTTAAAATGACAATAGGCAATAAGATTACAGCTTCGCCAGAACTAACTTTGAAATAATCCATCAGTGAAACCCCAATCACCATACTCATAATAACGATAGTAAACATAATGGCTAGCCGAGTAATACGAGTAAGCTTGTCAGGCATGGCCGAGCGACCAGACAAACTAAAGGCTACAACGATAATTAGCAATACGAGTCCGGCTATCCAGTCTGCATAAGCGGCGGCTAAAGCTAATAAGGTCGGGGTAAATGTGCCGTAGCCTCTTATTCCTACAATGTTTCTTAGCAAAGTTGTTATTAAAACACCAAAAGGAAGGAGCAATAAAAGACTAATGTTGTACCGCGTGTTGGGAGGGAATCGTTCCAGGTCAAAAATATCACCGATTCGCTGCTCCTTTATAATATTTAAGCCAGCAAGATCATAGTTTTGCTCTATTGTGTATATGATTTGAATATCATCGATATTTTTAGATTTGATAATGCCGCTACTGCCGCGGTTAAAGGCTAGGAAGTTAGCCGGTAGCTCTTTAAAATAGCCTTTTTCAGGATCATACGGTACCCATTGACTGTCGTCATCACTGTACAACTCCACCCAATAATAAGGCGGAGCATCCAATTCTTCTGTCAGTATAAATCCTGTCACTATACGTGCAGGTATCCCCGCAGCACGACTTAATGCAACCATAGCTCGGCTTCGACCCACGGTGGCTGCTTTGTTAGTTCTTAACGAGACGTCGGCAGATGTATTGATGTTATCAATATCTTTAACGATATTCTTATGCGCATATTTGAATATTCGCTGAATAAGATCAGCGTTATCTGTAGACACTGCGCTAAGGCGTCTTAACCGTTTAGTAACTTCAAAACTGGTTGGATCAAGTTTTTCTTCAGGTGCTAGAAATAATGCTCGTCGTTCTGTCGTTAAGGGTGGCGTCGGACGAGTGAAATCATTCTGTTTTAGGTTGCTTAAGTGAACATTAAACTCTGCATAAAATGTTAAATTGCCAGGCTTCTCTACTTTCAGCTCAATGTCTCTTTTTATTGCGTCACCGTTTTTTGTGCGAATGATCCGCATGTCAGTATATTGTAGGTGTTGGCTAACAAGACGGATCTGGGCAAGGTTCCATGGTGGGGATACACTTATCCTATCGTTCTTCTCTGCGTTAGGAATCTTAGCTTCAATGGCGACTGTCCATGCTGAGTCACCATAGGGTAGCTTGATTTGTTCAGAAAATAGTAAGCGTGCCGTGATTCCGAGCACACCAAATACAACCAGTGTGACTATTGCCCACTTAGTGTATTTTTCTTGTAGTTTGCGTTTAAATACTCGAGTAGGCATTTAATTATTACTTATTGTTTTGTTTAAAGAACAGCGACGATTTAAATTAGGTATTGCAAGCATACTATATCGTCAGGTTTGCAATTGGTTTCGCTTCATCACTGCTATCAACGACAGGCAAACATATAAACAATCGCTTAGGTTGTATTTCATATACAGTGACAAGATGATTTTTAATGGCATTTGCACGTTGAGTTGCCAGTGACTGTAAATCCTCATCAGTAATATTGGTATTTTTCTCAAGCAATGCAGTGCGGTCAAGGTTTACAGCTGTACCACATACTTTAATATTAATATCGGTTCGCTCTTTCATTATCACCGACACTCGCTTTAGATAATCAATACTGTCTGTGTCGAGTATATCGCTACCGGGCTTGAAGTTCACTGGCGCGAGGTTGATGCTGGATGCTATTTCGCCAGCTATTTCTGTCAGCGCGATTAGCGCGCCATAAGGTCCCAATGAATATTTCAAATATTGCATAGCAGATGTTTTTGCTGCTTTCCCGATTGCTTGGTTAACGGCATCACTATAACTAAATGTCGGGTCATTAATGTCGCCGGTGATCGGTATCTTTAGTCGTATAGTCTTATCATTATCTCGTAGTACAACGATAGCTGTTTCTAAAGGTAATGATAGACTCGTTGTGAGCGCTTTGCTCTTGACTTTATCGACAGCAGACATTTCTAGGTTACTAATTTTTATTTTTGCGAGACCTTTTATAGCGTCATCGATAATGTCGACGTTGATGTCAGTGTCAATGTGCCCACTATTTAATACATAACCATGATACAGCTTGGTGTAAATGCTCAAAGGCGGCAAATCTAAATTATTCAATTTTGCTACGGCATTTATATTGGTTTTAGATGCAAAGGGTTGAAGTTTGCCACTCAGATTGAAGTTCGTAAAACCACCTATCTTGCCATCGAAGTCTACGCTGGTAACACTTTTTTCATCACTATTATTTAGATGAGATAGATTGAATTTGTTAACCTTAATGGTTTGCTTAAAAGCGGGGGAGACCATTTGATCGTTTATATTGATTACGCTCGCATTGTCTAACGTAATCTGATTAATGCTTGCAAACAGTTTCTTGTTTGGTGTTTCAGTATTTGTGTCAGGCTTAGGAGCAGTATCCTGTAGAGTTACCCACTTCCCATCTGTCCCGCGTTGTAAATTGGCAGTGGCTTTTGTAAATGCGACGGTATCGATTAATACCTTATTTTGATCAGTAAACTGGAATGACTGAATACTAAGGTTGTCAGCCTGCAATAAAGGCAGTGTTGATTCTGATTTTTTTTGTGAAGGTATGCTTATCTGGGATAGCGAAAGATCTTGCAGATCTGTTTTGGTGATTTTTACCAGCATTGGGGTTTTAATCTGCGCGCCCACTAGATTTATTTTTGTTGCGCTTACAAAGCTGGTCTGCGCGTTAATATCCGTTACGGAAATTTTGCGTAAAGTAAGTTTCCCATTAGCGCTGTATTTAAGATCACTAGGCGCCTTATCACTGTTATCTAAAGGCAATGTTATATCTACATTCATATCTGTATCGAGATAACCATCAACCACTAGCTCGTTAGCACTCAGCATGGGATTAATGGTCTCTAGAGGAAATGAAAGGATGTGAACGTTGCCTGAGAAACTAGGGTTAACATTGAGCGGTGTCATCTTGCCATTGAGCTGGACTTGTCCGCCATCAAGGTTACCCGAAAATTTTATATCAGTAGCGTCTAATGGTTTTGAACTAGCCAGTGGGCCCATTGAGAAATTATCGATTAATAATGTAGAACTGTTATCGTCATATTTAATGTCTAATTGACTGTTCAGCAGGGTAAGTTTATTTACGCCAAAACCAATATCTCTGTTTTCACTCTTGGTGTTTGATGATGGCGTTGTTTTTAAACCCGCGATGGCAAGAGGCCCTTCAATTGGTTTTTGGAGGGTTAGTTTTACGCCTTTGATAACAATGTCGTCAAAATAGACGGTGCTTTTAAGCAGTGGCAGCCAGGAAAACTCAAGGTCGGTTTCAGCTACCTGTATAAGTGGTTCTGCATCATCGCCAACTTCGAGATTGTAGATGAGTAATTTTCGAGTAAACGGATTGAAATCAACATCCTCCATTTCGACATAGTTAGCGCCTTGTGAGGTAAACCAGTGTTGGATGCCAAAAACAATGACATAAGGTAACGAAACAAAAATGATGGCAATAATGGCTAACGAAATAACGCCCCAACGCAACCAGCGAGAATGTGTGATGGAATGTAATAAGGCGTTAAATTTTGAAAAAAGCTGTGTCATGTCTATTCCTGACTTAATTGTACTCAAAAGGTGTTCTGGTAATTGTATCGCTACCTAGCTGTAGTTTATATCAGTATTAAGGTGAGTACTGATATATGGTGTGTGATATGACTAAACAAGAGCGGTTACGGTTATATCGGTATTTTCTATTATCGAGAAATTGTAATACTGTAGCTATTTCAATAGTATAAAGGCATAAGAATCAATGTATTAACGTGGTTTGGCAGGTCCTAAGGATTATGCTGAACAGTGATAGACTTAATGAATAATGCTTTTACTGGCTAATATGGATAATCAAAGCTAATTGTGAGGGATCAATGAGCGACTCATTTGTTTGGAAAACGGATAGACCTTGGCCGAATGAGCGCTTAGCTACGGCCGCTATTATTGGACATACCACAGATACCTCAACACGTCTCTGGCTACGTACGGCGAGACTTGGTGAACATACGCTATTACTTTATCCGTTAAGCATGGAGGGCGCTGAAAGTTTTAATGAACGCCTTAAAGTAGTCCCTTTTGATGATCTGGAAACACTTCCTGATGAAGTAATGACGTTTAGTTTTACAATTCCAGATTACGCCGCGGACACAACGCATATTGAAGATATTACCGGTCTCTCGCCTCTAACTGAATACGGGTATGCCTTATTCGGTGATGATAATGGCACCGGACGCATTTTGTTGGGTCAGGATCGGAAAATGACGTTTAGAACGATGCCTACGACACAAGCATCGATGTCATTTGGGTTTTATTCTTGTCACATGCCTTATAAGAAAACTATTTTCGGTAACACCAATCTGGTTAATATTGAAATGTGGGATTATTTCACCGAGGTACTTGAACGACATCAAAATGATGATCTTCGTTTTGTGATCGGTGGAGGTGACCAAATTTACACAGATGGCGTCGACTCACTCAATATTTGGGCATTCCTTAATAAGGTGATGCGGAAAGAGGGTGGCGAGCTCTTGCCGACCAAAGAAGACATGCTAAGTTGGTATCGCGATATTTACCGTGGTTACTGGGGATTCCCGACCTTGAAGAAAGTATTTTCAAGTTACCCTACGTACATGATTTGGGATGACCATGAAATAGCGGATGGTTGGGGTTCGCATAAACTCAAAAAAGGTAAATCTGACGAACTGGATGAGATCGTTTCCAATTGGAAGGACAAAAATCTAAGCCGCGATGAAGTTTTAACTTTACTTGATACGATGTTCAAAGCTGGGGAGCAAGTTTATAATGAGTATCAACATGCTCATAACCCTGAAACAAGTAGTAAGAATCGTTATGACTACCACTACCAAGTGGATAAAAGTGCTTTTTATGTACTTGACGGCAGGGGTTCTAGGAATATTAATCGCGCCTCAAATCGAATTCTAGGTAAATCACAATTCAAACGTTTTAAGTCATGGTTAGAAGAACTTGACCCTGAAGAAACGCCGTATGTCTTCATCGTGTCTGCAGTACCCATTGTGCATTTGATTTCTGTGTTAGCAAATGCAGATGACAATGTATTAGCTGATCTAGCTAATTTACAAGATGATTTACGTGATGGCTGGGAGCATTCATTACATGATAAAGAACGGCGAGCATTATTGCGGGCATTGTTTGATGCAGCCGATCGTGGATTAAAAATCAGTGTGCTAAGCGGCGACGTACATACTTCGGCTGTTTTTAAGCTCAAAGATGATGATACTGAGTCGGTCATCTACCAACTAACGTCGAGCGCCATTACTTATAATAAACCGCGTGTTTTATCTTGGTTGCTTGGGCGATCAGTGGCAGATGAAGGGCATTCTGATGATGGTTACAGCTTTGAGCGGCTCGCTCTTTATACTGATAGTAACTTTTCGATAGTGAAGGTTGATCAGAAAGAAGATAGGGTGATGTTCCAGTTATATGGTAAGCAAGTTGTCGCTGACCCTTATGAGGAAGAGGAAGATATTCCAATGACACATGCTATTTCAAAAATCGAGTTGCGTTTTTAATTAAATTAGTTAATCACGATCATTCAAGCCCAAGGCGAAGATTTTAGCCATTGAAATATTCGTTCTGTGGGCATAGGCCGTGCCATGTAGAAACCTTGGCCTCGGTCACACCCCATAGCAGCAAGAGCTTCAAGTGTATCTTCGTCTTCGATTCCTTCAGCAACAACATGCAGGTTAAAGTTATGCGCCAGATCGATGGTTGAGCGGACAATGCTTTGGTCGTCTTCGTTATTTAGCATGTTGGTGATAAAAGTTTGATCAATTTTAAGTTCTTTGACAGGTAGCCGTTTTAGGTATGCCATTGAAGAATAGCCAGTACCGAAGTCATCGATTGATAAATTTATTCCCATGTCATTGAACTGATTTAATATTTTCATGCTTTTAGTCGGGTCGACCATGATGGCACTTTCTGTGACTTCAAGACATAAATTTTCCGGAGCTAAACCCCATATATTTAAGGCAGAAGAAACTTGTTGAACTATATCTGTGCTATTTAGTACAGCAGCTGACATGTTTATTGCTAATGTTAATTTTTTCAAATCAGAGTGATATTCGATAAATTGGCGTATGGAGGTGTTTACAGTCCAAAGTGTTAATGGAACGATAGTATTTGATTCTTCAGCGATGGGGATAAATAGTGCGGGAGAGATATAGCCTTGAACTGGATTAGGCCATCGTATGAGCGCTTCGACACCGCATACTTGTCTTGTTTGTAGATCAATCTGTGGCTGGTAGTGCATTTCTAGGTCAGCTGATTTAATCGCAATATCGAGATCACGTTTTATAATTAAAGACTTGTTATTTCCACCTACTGTCGATTTTTCATAAATAATAATGGGTTCTCTCTTAGTGCGTGCGGACGCTGCTGCATTTTCCGCATGCTGTAGTAACCATTCAGCTTCATTACTGTGTTCTGGAAAGAGCGAAATACCAATATTAATTTGAACGGGTATCTTTTGTTTATCTATATTAAAAGGTTCTTCGCAAAGGCTGAGAATTCGGTTCGCAGCAAGGATGGTGTGAGTAACATTCATCATGTGTGGCAGGATCAGCCCAAATTGCCCTCCACTAATGTGTACGACAAAATCTTCAGGTCGTGTTATTGAGGACAATAAAGAGGATATTATTTCTATTGTTTTGTCTCCGGCAGACATGCCAAAACTCTCATTTATAGCACGCAAGTCACGAAGTTTGATAAATAAGACACCAAGACTAGTGTTGCTGTTTTTACAACTTTCTATCTGACGGATCAATTCTTGGGTAATCAATTGACGTCCGGTAAGGTTGATTGGTTTATTCATAGTTGATGTGGCTTTGTACATTATAAATAGAATGTACTTGGATCTATTCCATAGGCACCCGGTTCAATAGCACGGATAATTTCAAGAGGTTTACCATTCTTGTCCTCGGTTTCGTTAATAAGATCTATTGTTGGTGCTATACCATAGGCAATTTTTTCAGAATCAAGTATTAGCATTACTCTAGGACGTAATGTTCGGACGCGGTTTTGTGACAGGATAATACCAACTTGGCCACTGCTAAGTTCAACTAAGCTACCAGTTGGGTAGACCCCTAAACATTGAATAAATTGCTCAATTAGATCTTCTTGAAAATCGGCATTGCGCCAGTCATAAAGTTTCCGTACAGCATTATGCTGTGAAATGGCTTTGTTATAAGGTCGATCGCTGGTGATGGCATCATAGCAATCGACTATAGCAGCAATTCTGGCAAAAACAGGTATTTCGCCACCAGCTAAACCATGTGGATATCCGCTACCATTGTGGCGCTCATGATGAGATTGAATAATATCTAGAGTACGTTTAGCCAAGCCTTCAGTGTCTCTCGCTATTTCCATACTGTAATCAACATGTTTTTTTATTTCATTAAACTCATCATCAGTCAAACGACCAGGCTTACAAAGTAGTTGTTTAGAAATTTTTAATTTACCTATATCAGCAAGCATTAGTCCAAGTGCAAGATCTTCGAGCTCCCGCTTACTAAGGCCTAAGTGCCGACCAAATACGATCGCCAAGGTACTAGAATCTAAAGCATGTGAATAAGTATAGCTGTCTGAATTTTTAAGCCGAGTTAGCCACATAAAAGCATTAGGATTTCGAAGTACGCTTTCAATCATGCCGCCAATAGATCTTTTAACATCAGTTAAGTTGAATTTATTATTTAGCTGAATTTCTTGCATTATCCTACTAATACTACATTCAAGTTCTGCACGGGCATGTTTAGCGTGCTTCATTTCATCTTCGACAGGCTGGCTATCTTCGTAAGTTGTATGACGAGTCGGTAAGAGAAGTTGTTCAGGTTCATCTTTATTGATTTTAGTACTGGATACTTTCTTGGTTTTTTTTTGTTTTACATTGGTTTTCTTACCATCTGCTATTTCTGATAGTTGAGCATTGATGCTTTTACCTCGCTGATCTTCAATAATGTAAACGTAGCGACAATTATCACGTAGCTGTTGGATATCTCGCTCATTAACAATCGTAAAGCCTTGAAATAGAAAAGGTGTTTCAACCCACGAACGATCAAGTTCATAGACATACATACCAATTTCTAAATTTTCAGTGTCTATTTTCTTTTTCACTTAAGCCTTTGATATTTATAATTATTAAGATGGTTTCGAGTGTAAAGTTAAATACTGATAGGCTTTTTTTCATTCGTATTCTTATATCGACTGTGCCACTCAGTACTTTAGAGATAAAAGCATGTAATCTACATCTATTCTTGAAAAATTATGAATAATGGGGTTAAACAGTAAATGATGGCATTACACAAGGGTCTGTTTAGGGTTCAGTTTCGGTATTTTCTTCTATATTTTCTTTTTGGAATTAATTTAGTTGCATGCAGTAGCGTTGATCCCAGTACCTATGAAGACCAGTTACCTAAATTTGAGTTTAATAAGTTCCTGCAAGGCAACTTAACTGGCTGGGGGATTTTTCAGGGACGTGATGGCGAGGTGCAAAAACGGTTTCGGATTGATATGACAGCAAACTGGGAAGGGAATGTTGGATCGTTTGTTGAGAATTTCACTTTTAATGATGGCACTAAACAAGTTAGGAAGTGGGTTTTGACACGCATCGACGATCACCATTACACCGGCAAGGCTAATGATTCGGTGGGTGAGGGTAAAGGGGAAGTGCGGGGTAATAGTATGCATTGGTATTACACCATAAAAACAAAAACTGAAAGTGGTACCTATGATCTGGATTATGATTACTGGATGCACATGGTTGATGATAAAACCCTGATTAACCGAGCCACGTTAAGTAAGTATGGTTTTACACTGGGTGATATTGCTGTGACGTTCCATAAACAGTAGGTTGGGTAATAAATGATTCGCCGTTTTATATTCGTTTTGATTTTATCTTTTGTGCTTACTGGCTGTTCGCCATTAGAGCTGCTTAATGCAACCGTGAGCGATGATGGTTATAGCAGTGTTCTGAATAAAGCTTATGGGGATAAACCGCGACAGAGTTTAAATATTCATATACCGAAAAAAGTAAAAAACAATGCTGATGTGGTGGTGTTTTTTTACGGTGGTCGTTGGCAGTATGGCAGCAAGGATGAATATGCTTTTGTAGCGGATGCCTTAACATCAGAGGGTTTTATAACCGTGATTGCCGATTACCGCTTGTACCCGCGTGTGGATTGGCGTGAATTTGTACAAGATGGCGCAACTGCGTACCAGTGGGTAGCCAATAATATTCAACAATACGGCGGCAATCCAAACCGTATTTTTGTGATGGGGCATTCTGCAGGTGCACATATCGCAGCAATGGCTGCAGTGGACGAGTCTTTATTAAAGCAAGGTACTCAACGGCCGTGCGGTTTTATTGGTTTAGCCGGCCCTTATGATTTTCTACCGATTAGAGATGAAGATGTTAAGCGTATTTATAGTACTGCATCTGATTTGAAAGATACTCAACCGATTAGCTTTGTGAACAAAGGCGATCCAGCAATGTTGCTTTTGCATGGCATGGATGATGAGGCAGTAAAACCCAAAAACTCAATCAATATGGCAGCAAGGGCAAAACAAGTTGGCGTGCCTGTGGAAATGAAGTTATATAAAGAGACTGATCACATTGATGTTTTGATTTCATTATCAAGTACGTTTAGATCCTATGCCCCTGCACTGAAAGATACCGCTAATTTTATGACTAAAACTGTTTGCCAATGAGATTAAGATTATTTATTTCTGTCGTACTAATGTTGGCCGCAGCGTCGTTACCTGCAAGTCAATATAAGAAAATTGTCTCTTTAGATGTTTGTACAGATTGGATGTTAGCCCATTATGCAAGTCGCGATCAGGTCGCGGCGATGTCTCCTTTGTTATACAAATACCCGATAGACAAGGAACATCAAGGCTGGCCAACACATGATGGGACGCTAGAGCAGATTCTTCAGATAAAACCCGATTTAGTCATTAGCGGTGAATTTAATGCAAGTGTCCTGCGAGCAAGGTTAAACGAATTAGGTGTGCAAGTTGAAACAACATCACTGCCACGTACTTTACAAGAGTTACGGGATTATCTGCAGCATTTTTTAAAATTAATTGGTCGTGATGCTAAATTGCCAGTAGTCGAAAATGTCACACACGTAGCTAAAAATGCGCCGCGATTATTGTTATTGAATGCGAATGCGAATGCTACGGGTGTTGGAACCTTAGAAAATAAATTATTACAAATAGCCGGTTGGCGTAATTATATGCTGCAGGCTGGCTATGGAAAGGTAGATTTAGAACAGTTGGTTCAAGATCCACCAGATGCTATCTTATGGTCTGCACCTGCATCGCCGGCAATGGCAAATAATTTGTTTAATCATCCAGCTTTACAACAGGCCATGTTAAATAAACCTATATTGGTTTTGGATGATGGTCGATGGCAATGTGCTGGCCCATGGACATGGCAACAAATAGAAACATTAACTGACTTAAGAAAAAAATGGTTCACAAAATAAAAATCACGCCTTATCTATTGACCATGCTTCTATTGGTCGCATGGCTATCGCTGTGGGTTGGCTCAGTGCACGTCTCAGTGTTGAGTGGCTTAGCTGATTTTGCATCGGGTGTTGTCAGTAACCAGGCCATCATCATCGGCGAGATTCGTTTACCTCGTACGTTAATTGCGTTGTTTGTGGGCGCAGCATTGGGGTTAAGTGGGGCAGCCTTGCAAGGTTTGTTGCGTAATCCCTTAGTCGAGCCTAGCTTGGTCGGTGCCAGTCAAGGCGCGGCGTTAGGTGCAGCCTCGGTATTTTATTTTGGTTTGTTTTCTATCGCCGGTACTTTGGCGATTACAGTTGCGGGCTTGATCGGCGCACTTGTTGCCTTGTTATTAATGTTAGCGCTATCTGGAACGGGGCGACCATCATTGGTGATCCTTGCCGGTTTAGCCATTTCGACTATTGCCGGTGCTGCGCTTGCGGTTGTGTTGAATTTTGCGCCGAATCCTTATGCCATGCAGGAACTGGTTTTCTGGTTACTCGGTTCGGTTTCCAATCGAGGTTTAGATAGTTTGTATGTGCTTGCGCCGGCATTACTGGTGGGGGGCATGATTATTTTATCGCAGCGTCGTTTACTCGCAGCACTTGGTTTAGGTGAACAGATTGCCGCAAGCATGGGATTGGCGGTGAACCGTGGTAGTCGCTTGGTGGTATTGGGTACGGCTATTTTAGTTGGTGCATCCGTTTCAGTGGCGGGTAATATCGGTTTTGTTGGTTTGTTAGTGCCGCATTTACTTAGGCCCTTTACAAAATATCGTCCTGATCAGTTATTGATTCCATCTGCCTTAGCTGGCGCGATTCTTGTTTGTGCTGCGGATATTCTCGTGCGCTTATTACCTTATGGACAAGAGTTAAAACTTGGTGTGTTGACATCATTACTCGGTGCGCCATTGTTTATTTGGTTGGTGGTGAAGGAGAGCAAACGATGGCTTTGATCTCAACACATGCCTTAACGGTAGATACACGCCTTAAAGACGTATCTATGTCATTGCAACGTGGCGATGTGCTGGGCTTAATCGGCCCGAACGGTGCAGGAAAATCTACTTTATTAAAAACCCTCGCGGGTCTGGAAAAATATTCGGGTGAAATAAAGCTTGAAGAGAATCTTATTGAATCTTATTCATCCAGCGAACGCTCAAGAATTATTGGTTTGCAGCCACAGTTGGTGAATAGTACCTGGCCCATTTCAGTGGAAGAAGTCGTCGCGCTAGGAAGAACTCCATGGCATGATCGTGATGAAGCGGCAATACAACAAGCGATAACGTTGGCCGGTATTACTGAGTTTACAGAGCGTACGATTGATCACTTGTCGGGTGGTGAACGAGCGCGTGTTTGGTTGGCGCGTGTGCTAGCAGGGCAGCCTCAAGCATTGTTAGTGGATGAACCGGTTGCAAATTTAGATATACATTATCAGCTATCAGTGATGAATGTATTAAAAGAGTATGCCGCTAATAACAATGGCGTCATCGTTGCCTTACATGATTTAAGTTTGGCCGCACGTTACTGTAATAAGTTATGTTTACTTAAAAACGGTGAATGTGTCGCACAAGGAACGGCAGCCGAGGTATTAACCGAATCATTATTGAATTCGGTTTATGAAGTAGATGTTGATGTGGATTTAAACCGCCAGCCACCGGTGGTATTACCGAAGTAAACTTAGAGTAACACGCGCTCAATACCACCGTTCTCAACCGATTTAGTAAAGTTATCCTGCCAATTGTCACCATGTAGGTGCTTCATCATTTCAACAATGATGTAGTCCACTTCAAGCCCGGTATCATCAGTGTAACGTGATAGACCTTGTTGGCAAGCAGGGCAGCTAGTGAGTAATTTAACATTACCTTTTTTAGCTTTTTTCTTACCTGAAACTAACTCGATATCTTTGTGTAGTTCTTCTTGTTTACGATGACGCACTTGTGACGCGATATCCGGTCTTGATATAGCAAAAGTACCCGCCTCACCACAACAGCGATCGGTCATTTTAACATCCGAAGTCAGTAATTTATTGGCAACCGCAATTGAGTCATGTGTTTTCATTGGGGTATGACATGGTTCGTGGTAGAGGTATTGAGTACCGGAGTCAGGCATTGTGACATTTTTTTCAAGCAGGTACTCATGTATGTCGAGTAATCGACAGCCGGGGAATATTTTATTGAACTGGTATTTCAATAACTGATCCATACAGGTGCCACAGGAAACAATCACAGTTTTGATATCCAGATAGTTAAGCGTGTTGGCAATGCGATGGAATAGTACTTGGTTATCAGTCGTAATTTGACTGCCTTTTTCAAGATCGCCTGAAGATGTTTGAGGATAACCACAACATAAATACCCAGGCGGTAATACAGTCTGCGTGCCAAGTTCATAGAGCATGGCAAGTGTTGCTAAACTTATTTGACTAAAGAGCCGCTCTGAACCACAACCAGGAAAATAAAAAACACTTTCAGCTGATTCACTGAGATTATTCGGGTTACGGAGAATGGGCACAATTTTATTATCTTCCAATGATAATATTGAACGCATCGTGCGTTTGGGTAAGGTCGCTGGCAGAGGCTTACTGATCATATGAGTAAACTGTACCGTTACCGAAGCCAGCTTATTGGTGCTCCTGGGTTGCTTGGGTATTCTAAAAGGCACCATTTTTCGCATTAGTCGAGACGCGTAGCGTTGCCCGGCATAACCTGCACGAATTAATCCGCTGTAGAGTAATTTTACGGTGGTTGGATCGGTGGCGTTTAAATAGGCCATCGACATGCGTGTAGCAATATTGGTGCGTTTCTTTCCATAGTTTTTAAGAATACTGCGCATCTTAATGGTGACTTCACCAAAGTCGATGTTCACAGGGCAGGGTGCTTCACACTTATGGCAAACCGTACAATGATCGGCAATATCATTCATTTCATCAAAATGACGAATCGATAAACCACGACGCGTTTGTTCTTCGTAAAGGAAAGCTTCAATAATTAAACCGGTAGCAAGGATTTTGTTACGTGGCGAATACAGTAAGTTGGCTCGCGGTATATGTGTGGTGCAGACAGGCTTACATTTACCACAGCGTAAACAGTCTTTAATGGACGCGTTAAGCTCACCTAATTCACTTGCCTCAAGTATCAAGGCTTCTTGTTCTAATAAACGCAGCGAAGGTGTATAGGCATTTTCTAAATTGGCGCCTGCAAGCAGCTTACCGCGGTTAAAGTGACCAAGTGGATCCACTGAGGTCTTGTACTCGGTGAATTCATCAACAGCGGCTTTACCAAGAAATTGTAATTTGGTAATGCCGATACCGTGCTCACCTGAGACGACGCCACCAAGCTTTGTAGCTATCCCCATGATGCGTTCTACAATGCGATCTGCACTGTGCATCATCTCGTAATCATTAGAGTTGACAGGAATATTGGTGTGTACATTGCCGTCACCCGCATGCATGTGGGTAGCAACGAACAGCCGGTTATCACGCAGTTTAGAATGAATTTTATCAATACTGTTACGAACAGCGATTAAGTCTTGACCGGCATAGATATCTTTTAAAGGTTTTTCAACCGTTTCTCTAAATGAAATACGCAGCCGACGACGTTGCAGTAAATTAAAAATGCTGGTGTCGGGTTCAATGTCGGCTGGGTCCAGTGGCGATAATAATTCAGGTAAATCGTGTGCCTTGGCATCAAGGTTTTTTAGAATACTTTGCCATTTTTCTTTTGTTGCCTGAAGGTGTTCAAGCGCAGCAGATTTTTTTGCCGCTAAAATAGACGTATTTTCTTCTGTGTCAGAGAAATCGTTAATAGAGTTTGTATTAAGCAAGTCACTGCATAGGTATTCAATCAACGCATCGGTCATTTTTAGTTTGTTATGAGTTGATAACTCAATATTAATGCGTTCGATTTCTTCGTTGTAGACAGCGAGTTTATCAAGCGGGATAACAACATCTTCGTTGATTTTAAAAGCATTGGTATGGGCAGCAATCGCTGCAGTACGCGCGCGATCTAACCAGAAGCGTTTGCGTGCTTCATCGCTAACCGCAATAAAACCTTCAGCGCCTCGTGCGTTAGCCATTTTTACAATATTGGAAGCGGCATCGGCAACATCATCGCTATTGTCACCGGCAACATCAATCAGTAAGACCATTTTAGGTAGATCAGCGCGTGGTGCTTTGGTGCTGTACTTGACAGCTTTTACATAACGTTCATCAAGATGTTCCATACCAATGAGCATAATGCCTTGGTAGTTATCAAGATAATCTTTGGTTTCAATAATGGCCGGTACGGCGAGTTGTACGTCCGGATTAAAGAACTCAAGACAAACAGTGCGAGTGAACGCAGGCTTTTTATGCAGAATGAAATGCGCAGAGGTGATCAGACCATCACAACCTTCTTTTTGAATGCCAGGCAGGCCGTTCAATGTTTTGTTAGTAACGTCTTTGCCTAAACCTTTTAGGCGGAATATTTCACCCGGCATTTCAAGAGTTTTTGGTTCACCAATTTTAGTTCGACCATTTTTCTTATATTCGGTGACGCGGAATCGAACTGTTTCCTGATCGTGAATCTTGCCAAGGTTATGATCGAGTCTTTCCACTTCTAACCAAGTGGCATCGGGTGTAACCATTTTCCATGATACAAGGTTATCAAGCGTAGTTCCCCATACAACCGCTTTTTTACCGCCAGCATTCATAGCGATATTGCCACCTATGGTCGAAGCGTCTTGAGAAGTAGGGTCTACAGCAAAAGCTAAGTGGCCGGCTTCCGCGTGTTCACTGATACGTCGTGTGACGACACCACATTCAGACCGAATGGTAGCGACCTGTTCAGTGCAGCCTTCAAGTTGCTGCGTTTTGATTTTACCAATGGCATCTAGTTTTTCAGTATTGATGATAGCTGTGTTACGCGACAGTGGAATTGCACCACCTGTATAACCAGTACCACCACCACGAGGAATAATTGTTAGCTCAGCGTCGATGCAGGCTTTTACAATCTCGATAACTTCTTGTTCTGTATCTGGGTAAATAATGACCAGTGGGTATTCAACGCGCCAGTCACTGGCATCGGTCGCGTGTGAGACGCGGGCAAGGCCAGAAAAATCAATATTATCAGGACGGGTAATACGTGATAGTTTTTTACGAACGTTATCACGGGTATTTTTTTGTTTATCAAACCAAAGTTCAAATTCACTAATGGCCTGACGGGTTTTTTCTGTGAGTGCCAGTGCTAGTGGGTTGTTATCTGCGCGAGCAATAACCTGATCAAGGCGGTGATGCAGGGCGTGTGTCAAGGAATCGCGACGTTTGCTGGTCTCAAGTAAGTCATCCTGAATGAAGGGATTGCGGTTAATAACCCACATATCGCCCAATATCTCAAAAACCATCCGTGCTGAACGCCCAGTAACCCGTTCACCACGGAGTTGTTCGAGCGTTTCCCACATGTCTTCACCGAGGAAGCGAATAACAATTTCGCGGTCAGAAAACGACGTATAGTTATAGGGTATTTCACGAATTCGAGCAGACTGGGGCATAATTT
>Ga0316205_10001448_pt1 | contig 29769 bp, 29 predicted proteins | sample 3monthpyrite_MG_FD_204941 | JGI IMG/M metagenome (GOLD analysis project Ga0316205, IMG submission 204941) | Microbial mat bacterial communities from mineral coupon in-situ incubated in ocean water Damariscotta River, Maine, United States -... | ecosystem: Environmental > Aquatic > Marine >...
TTTGGACCGCCCCGGCGCGCCCGACCCGACGGCCTGGGGCCTGCATGGCGCGCTGCACCGGATGTGCCCCCATGCGCGCTGTGCGATGCATGTGCATCCGATTTATTCCACCGTGCTGGCCTCGCTGGCCGACAGCACGTTGCCACCAATCGACCAGAACACGGCGACCTTTTATAACCGCGTGGCGGTGGATGATCATTTCGGTGGTCTGGCGTTCGAGGAAGAGGCCGAGCGGTGCTGTTCCACCCTGTCCGATCCGTCCAAGACCGTTCTGGTCATGGGCAATCATGGCATCATGGTGATTGGTCAAACCGTGGCTGAAACCTTCAACCGGATGTATTATTTCGAGCGCGCCGCCGAGACCTATATCAAGGCGCTTTGGACCGGACAGCCTCTGCGTGTTCTGTCGGACGAGATTGCCCAGAAGACAGCGGATGAGCTTGAGGATTATCCGGGCCAATCCGATCGTCACCTGACCGAGTTGATGGCCATTCTGGATGATGAAGGCTCGAACTATGCCAGCTGACCCTTTGCGGTTTTAGGGAACACGACCATGAGTGACATATCGCATGACGCGGAATCAGGCCGCTGGAATCATCGCCCCGAGGCGCTGGCTCCGCTGAACCCGTTGTTCAGCTGGCCACCCCGGCCCGGTGCCGTTCTGTCGTGGTATCGCGGCGCGTGGTTGCAGATCACGGCGCTGTCCGTGCCGTTCGCGATCGCCGTGATCGCCTATGTCTTATTCTTCCCGCCACTTGCGCAGATGACAACATTCCAACCCGGCTGGATGATCACCATCTGGCTGCTGAACATGGTGCCCCAAACCCTTGTGGCGGGTGGCCTGCACTGGTGGCTTTATATTCGGCGCGGGCAGGACATGAAGACCAAGTTTGATCGTCGCGATCTGACCCGTAACAACGGCATCTTCACGTTCAACAATCAGGTGCTGGACAATATCTGGTGGACCCTTGGCAGCGCCATGACGGTCGCAACGATCTATCAATGGGTGATCTTCTGGGCGATGGCCAATGGCTGGGCCCCGACGATAACCTGGGGCAGTGCGCCGGTGTGGTTTGTGATCTGGATGGCGCTTATTCCAACGTGGTCGGGCTTGCACTTCTACTGGGTGCATCGGCTGGAGCATCACCCGCGTCTCTATAAACACGTCCATGCCGTTCATCATCGCAACGTCAATGTGGGGCCGTGGTCCGGCATTTCGAACCACTGGTTTGAAAACTGTCTCTACTTCACCACCTATTTCATCCATCTGATCGTGGCGTCGCACCCTCTGCACCTGTTGTTTCACATCTATTTTCAGCAGGTCAGCCCGGTGTTTTCACATTGTGGCTTTGAAAAGCTGATCCCCAAGGATCGCCCCGCCGCGCGGGCCGGGGATTTTTTTCACCAGCTGCATCATCGGTATTTCGAGTGTAATTACGGCACCTCGGAAATCCCGTTTGATCGCTGGTTCGGCACGTATCACGATGGCACCGCTGATGCGACCGAACGGACCCGCACATTCAAGAAACAGATGTACACCAAGTAAATCTGACTCCAAAAAGGGGCATGAGCAAAACACTCCTGTCTTTCGGTCATGGATATTCGGCGCGGGCGTTGGCAAAGAGGCTGTTCCCGCAGGGTTGGACAATCTATGGGACCACCCGAAATCCCGATAAGTTCGACGTTTTCAAGGATGAGGGCGTGATCCCGATCCTCTGGCCGGATGGCGATTATTTGACCGCCTTTGAGACGGCCACGCATCTGTTGATCTCGGCCGGGCCGGATGCCGATGGCGACCCGGTGCTTGGTAAATTTCGGGATGAAATCGCGCAGATTGCACCGCGTCTGGAGTGGGTTGGATATCTGTCAACCACGGGAGTCTATGGTGACCATCAGGGCGGCTGGGTGGATGAAACCACCCCCCTGACCGCGACGACCAAGCGTGGGAAATTGCGTGTGGTTGCCGAGGCCGATTGGCAATCCATCAACGCGCTGCCGCTGCACATCTTCCGGCTGGCCGGGATTTATGGTCCGGGCCGGGGGCCGTTTTCCAAGGTCAGAAGTGGCTCGGCACGCCGTATCATAAAAGCAAATCAGGTGTTCAGCCGTATTCATGTTGAGGATATCGCGCAGGTGCTGGAGGCGTCGATCAACCAGCCCAATCCCGGTGCCGCCTATAACGTCTGCGATAACGAGGCGGCACCGCCCGAGGACGTGATTGCCCATGCCGCCGAATTGCTGGGTCTGCCGATCCCGCCCGCGATTCCGTTTGAAGAGGCCGAGATGTCGCCGATGGCGCGCAGTTTCTATGCGGAATCAAAGCGGGTGGATAACACCCGGATCAAGGATGAGTTGGGGGTCGACCTGCTCTATCCCGATTACCGTGTGGGTCTGGCCGCGCTACTTGCCGAGAGTGCATGATTGATCCCCGGCCAGAGACGGCATAAGCTGTCGCCGATCACATCAATCCAGGGAGGGGTCGCATGTATATATTTCGCTATCACGACCGAACCCGCGGTCCTGTTTGTGCCTCACAAATGCGTTTGTGGGGCTGATCGACGGACATTCCAAAGCGTTTCTCGAAACACTTTCGTCACAACGATCTGCCCTGATGGCAGCCTCAACCGGCTGCGCACCCCGGCCTGAAAGATGTGACACATGACCCTGATCAACCTGCGTAACCTTGGCGTAACCCTTGCCGAGCCGCTGTTTTCCAACCTCAACCTGACTCTCGACAAGGGCGACCGTATTGGTGTGGTTGCTGCCAATGGGCGGGGGAAATCCACCCTGCTTGCCGCCATCGTGGGCGAGGCGGAAACCACCCACGGCGAGATCACCACCGCGCGGGGCCTGCGCGTTGGCCTTGTCTCCCAAACCGTGCCCTCGGCGCTGTTAGGGTTGACCCTTTATGACGCTGTTCTCTCCGGTCTGGACGTCGAACAGGCCGAGACCGAAAGCTGGCGGGTTGATATCGTGCTGGAGGATTTGCAGGTCCCGACCGAGCTTTGGCAAAGACCGCTGAATGCCCTGTCCGGTGGTTGGCAACGCATCACTTTGCTGGCACGGGTCTGGGTATCAGAACCCGACGTCTTGCTGATGGATGAGCCGACCAACCACCTTGATCTGGGCCGCATCGGTATTCTGCAGAACTGGCTGACAACGGTCGCGCGGGGCACGCCCTTGCTGTTGGTCAGCCATGACCGTGCGTTTCTGGATGCCGTCACCAACCGCACATTCTTTTTGCGGGCTGAGGCATCGCACATGTTTGCGCTGCCCTACTCGGCGGCGCGCGATGCGTTGGACGAGATCGACATCGCCACCGCCCGTCAGTTTGAAAACGAAGTGGCCAAGGCCAATCAATTGCGCCGTCAGGCGGCCAAGCTGAAGAATATCGGAATCAATTCCGGTTCGGATCTTTTGTTGAAGAAAACCAAGAAACTGAAGGACCACGCCGAAAAGATCGAAGAGGCCGCACGCCCTGCGTTTCAGGAGCGGTCTGCGGGGAAGATCAAGCTGGTGAATTCCGGGGCGCATGCCAAGGCCTTTGCGACTATCGAGCCATCCGAGATCACCGTCCCTGACGGCACGGCCCTGTTTCGCACCGAGGCCTTGTGGATCAACCCCGGTGACAGGGTCGTTGTGCTGGGTGCAAACGGCACGGGCAAGACCCGGCTGCTGTCACAGGTGATCGCGGCATTGAAGGGAGATCACAATGCTATCCGTGTTGCCCCTTCCGTGGTGCCCGCTGTGTCGGATCAGGCGCTTGGCCAGTTGGATCGTTTCCGGTCACCTATGGACGCCGTCACCAGCAATTCGGATGTCGGTGACCAACGCGCCCGCGCGTTGTTGGCCGGGGCGGGCGTAAGGATCGGGGTGCAGGAGCATGCGATTTCCGTGTTGTCTGGTGGGCAGAAAAGCCGCTTGGCGATGCTGCTTCTGCGCCTGCTCAATCCCAATTTCTACATTCTGGATGAGCCGACAAACCATCTGGATATCGAAGGGCAGGAGGCTCTGGAATACGAGTTGTTAGAGCATGACGCCACCGCCCTTCTGGTCAGTCACGACCGGACTTTCGTGCGCAACGTCGGTACGCGTTTCTGGCAGATCGAGCGCAAGCGGCTGATCGAGGTGGACAGCCCCGAAGCATTCTTTGCGGCGCAGCTGGGTTAGATTGTTCCGCCGATCATCGTGTGGATCTGATAGCCGGGCGCATAGGACAGGCGCACGATGGTGATGGCGCGATCGCGATCCCATGTGGTGCGGTCGATGACAAAGACCGGCGCACCCTCGGTGGCGTCTAGACGCTCTGCCAGACCCTTGGTCGCTATGGCGGCGGAAAAGGTAATATCGCCTTTGGTGTAAGGCGCATGGGTGATCAGCCATTCATTGGCGCTGATCGCCTCAAAGGCTTGAGTGGCTGCGTCCGGGGCCACGGTAAGGTTGATCCAGCGATCTTCAAACACAAACGGCGTATCATCCGCCTGATGCAGGGCGGTGACGTGCAGGGCATTTGCGCCAAGCAAAGGATGCACACCTGTCTTGCGGTTGATCAGGCGATAGCTGTATGTCGCTCCGCGATCTTCGATCTCTTGCCGGATCACCGGGATATCAACCGTGGCCTTGCTGACCGGATGCAACGCGACGCGTGTACCCGCCTTGCGTCGCCGTTCCAGTATACCCGCATCGGCCAGCGCCTGCATCGCGCGGTTCACCGTGGCGCGGGCACAGCCGAATTCGCGGGCCAGATCGACCTCGCCCGGGATGGTCTGCCCCGGCACCCATTCACGGGCGTGGATGCGGCGCAGCACCTCGGCTTGAATGGCCTGCCAGTTTTTGAACTGCGGCTGGCTCATGCGAGGTCCCGAAGCGGCTTCATGGCCTTGGTATAGGCCGAGGTGATTTGATCGCGCGCGATATGGCGGCCCCCTTGCACAAGATGCCTGCCGGCGGCCCAGACATCGCGCACCATGCGATCATCACCTGCGAAGATAAAGGTGTCGAGCAGGGTATCGCCCGACTGCCCAGTCAGGTCGATATGGGCGTCGTCCAACGTTATCAGGTCGGCCCAGTGGCCCGCTGCGATCTGCCCCGAGTGCCGCCCTGCAGCCTGCGCCCCGCCTTTACAGACAGCCTCAAACAACCTGCGTCCGGTGGACAGCTCCGGCGTGGCCAGAGCCGCCCGTGAACGGTCCCGCTGGCGTTGCGAATAATCCAGAGTGCGTAGTTCTTCGGACAGAGAAATTCGGATATTGGAATCCGATCCGATGGCGATTTTCCCCTGATGATCCAGCCAGCGCACCCCGTCGAAAATCCCATCGCCAAGACTGCTTTCGGTGATGGGGCAAAGGCCTGCAACCGCCCCGGTCTGGGCCAGTCCGGTGGTTTCATGCGGCTCCATCTGGGTGCAGTGAATCAGGCACCATTGGTCGCTGACCTCGGCATTGTCCAATAGCCATTCGACGGGTCGCGCACCCCATGCCGTCTGCACGTCTTCCACCTCTTTGACTTGCTCGGCCAGATGCAGATGGATGGGGCCACCATTCGCCAGCGTATGGGCTTTTGCGATATCCTCGGGCGCGACTGCGCGTAGGGAATGCGGCGCAATACCCAGGGCAGAATCACTGGGTAGACCTGACAGTGCGGCGCGACTTTCTTCAACCAATCGGGCAAAGCGATCCGGCTCGTTTCCAAACCGGATTTGCCCCGGCCCAAGACCGGATTTGTCACATCCGCCGAACTGGTATTGCACCGGCAGAAGGGTCAGACCGATCCCGGTCTGCTCAGTCGCCGCAACGATGCGCTGCGCCATTTCCGACAGGCTGTCATAGGGTACGCCGCCCGGTTGGTGATGCAGGTAATGAAACTCCACATTGGTGGCATACCCGGCCTCCAGCATTTCCATCTGAACCAGTGCGGCAATGGCCTGAACCTGCTCGGGCGTCAGTTGATCCAGAAATCGGTACATCAATTGTCGCCATGTCCAGAACGAATCGCCTGGGTCCAGCCCGCGCCGTTCGGTCAGCCCCGCCATGGCGCGCTGGAACGCATGGGAATGGGCATTGGCCGGTGCCGGCAGCAGGATGCCGACGCGCTGCCCAGTCGCCTCGGTGTCAGGTGCAACAGACGCGATGTGCCCCGCGGCATCAATCGTCACCGTCACATCGCGCGCCCAACCATCGGGCAGCAAAGCATGGGGGGACCAGAGCGTTGTCATCGGCAGTGTTTCCCGTCTTGACAGATTATTATGTCTAGACATATTCTCAAACCCGACTCGGGAAATCAAGTTGAATGTGAGCCAATGCTGCTGAGAAATGCGACACTTGCCACGATGGCGGGGGATGCACCCTATGGGTTGATCCCGGACGGGGCTGTGTTGATAGAGGATAGTCAGATTGCATGGGTCGGGCCAGATGCCGATGCGCCGGATGGTCCGTCCGAAGACATGGAGGGGCGTCTGATCACTCCGGCCCTGATTGATTGCCATACCCATATCGTGCATGGCGGCCACCGCGCGGGCGAGTTTGAAATGCGCCTGAACGGGGCCAGTTATGAAGAGGTGGCACGCGCCGGAGGTGGGATCGTCTCGACCGTGAGTGCCACGCGCGCCGCCACCCAAGATCAGCTTTTGCAAGGCGCGTTGCGTTTTGTCGATGCGTTACTGGCCGAGGGCGTCAGCGTGATCGAGGTGAAATCCGGCTATGGGTTGGATATCGAAACCGAGCTGAAAATGCTGCGCACGGCGCGCGCGATCGAAGCGGTCCGCCCGGTGCGGATCAAGACCAGCTTTCTGGGTGCACATGCGATCCCTGCCGAATACAGCGGCAAGGCAATGGACTATATCCAAGAGATTTGCTTGCCAGCTTTGGAGGCCGCCGCCGCCGAAGGTCTTGCCGATGCGGTCGACGGGTTCTGCGAAGGCATCGCCTTTTCTGTCGACGAGACCGAGCCGGTCTTTGTCCGTGCGAAAGAGCTTGGCCTGCCAGTCAAACTCCATGCCGAGCAGCTTAGTAATATTGGTGGCACGCAACTGGCCGCGAAATACGGCGCGCTTTCTGCCGATCACGTGGAATACGCCACCGAAGACGACGTACAGGCGCTCGCCCAATCGGGCAGTGTCGCCGTGATCCTGCCCGGAGCGTTCTACACGTTGCACGAAACGCAAATACCCCCGGTACAGGCATTCCGCGATCACGGTGTGCCGATGGCCTTGGCGACCGACTGTAATCCCGGCTCCTCCCCGATGGCCTCGCTTTTGCTGACGATGAACATGGGCTGCACGCTGTTTCGCATGACCCCGGAAGAGGCTTTGGCGGGCGTGACCCGTAACGCCGCTCGGGCGTTGGGTCTGGATGATACCGGCGTGATCGAGGTCGGCAAGCGCGCCGATTTGGCAGTGTGGAATGTCGAAACCCCGGCTGAGCTGGCCTATCGCATCGGCTATAATCCCTTGAAACGCCGTTTCTTTGGAGGTGTGGGATGAGCGATGTCCTGGTGCCGGGAGCTGCCACGCTCGCACAGCTTGAAGCGATCTGGCGCGGTGAGCGGCCCGTGACACTGGAGCGTTCCGTGCGCCCCGCTGTTGAGGCCGCTGCCGATCTGGTGCGCCGCGCGGCGGAGGGCGATGAGGCCGTCTATGGCGTCAATACCGGCTTTGGCAAGCTGGCCAGTGTCAAGATTCCGGCCGAGGATACCGAACAGCTGCAACGCAATCTGATCCTGTCGCATTGCTGTGGTGTGGGCGAGCCATTGGATGTCGCGACCACCCGGTTGATGATGGCTTTGAAACTTCTGTCATTGGGACGCGGCGCATCGGGTGTGGCCTGGGCAACGATCGAGTTGATCGAGGGCATGTTGGCCCGCGGCGTCACCCCGGTGGTGCCCGATCAGGGCTCGGTCGGCGCGTCCGGTGATCTGGCCCCGCTGGCTCATATGGCTGCGGCGATGATGGGTGACGGTGAAGCCCTGTACGAAGGCATAAGGATGTCCGGGGCTGATGCATTGGCCAAGGCGGGATTAACCCCCGTTGTGTTGGGGCCAAAAGAGGGGCTGGCCCTGATTAACGGCACGCAGTTCTCGACCGCCTGTGCATTGGTGGGCCTGTGGGGTGCGTGGCGCAACGCGCAAGCCTCCATCGTGACGGCGGCGTTGTCGACGGATGCGATCATGGGATCAACCGCGCCGCTGGTCGAGGCGATCCACACCTTGCGTGGACATCGCGGCCAGATCGAGGCCGCGCGGGCGCAACGTGAGTTGATGGAAGGCTCCGAGATCCGCGAAAGTCACCGCGATGGTGATACGCGTGTCCAAGACCCCTATTGTATTCGCTGTCAGGCGCAGGTGACGGGCGCAGCGATTGGTTTGCTGCGGGCCGCTGGCGAGGTGTTGGAGATCGAGGCCAATGCGGTGACCGACAATCCGCTGGTTCTGGTGGATGAGGGGCGGATCGTCTCGGGTGGGAACTTCCATGCCGAACCGGTCGGCTTTGCCGCTGATCAGATCGCCATGGCAATTGCCGAGATCGGGGCGATTGCGCAACGGCGGGTGGCCCTGATGGTTGATCCGACACTGAGCTTTGATCTGCCGCCATTTCTGACGCCGACGCCGGGTTTGAATTCGGGGTTGATGATCGCCGAGGTCACAACCGCCGCTTTGATGAGCGAAAACAAGCATCTGGCCAACCCCTGCACCACCGACAGCACCCCGACCAGCGCCAATCAGGAAGACCATGTCAGCATGGCGGCCCACGCGGCGCGACGGCTGGTGCGGATGAACTCCAACCTCAACACCATTCTGGGGGTCGAGGCGATGTGCGGTGTGCAAGGCATCGGATTTCGCGCGCCGTTACAGACCAGCGCACGCCTGCAGGCGGCGATTGCGCGGCTGAGAGAGGTAGTTCCCGTGCTGGAGGCGGATCGTTACCTCGCACCCGATTTGCAGATGGCGGCAGGGTTGGTGCAGAACGGCGCACTGGTTTCCGCAGCCGGGTTGGAGATGGAGCTATGAAAGCGCCTGTGGAAATCCATCGCGGCGATAGTCCACTCATCCTGGGCCTGCCACATACGGGAACGTATGTTTCGGCGGATGTACGTTCAAAGTTCAACGTCCGGGGCCGGGCGCTGGCGGATACGGACTGGAACATTCACAAGCTTTATGACGGGTTATTGCCGGGCGCGACCACCGTGCGTGCTACCTTCCATCGCTATGTGATTGATGCCAATCGCGATCCAGCGGGGATCAGTCTTTATCCGGGGCAGAATACCACGGGCCTGGTTCCTCTAACGGATTTCGAGGGTGAAAACATCTGGGGACAAGCGCCTTCAGGGGGTGAAGTGGAGCACCGCCGCGAGCAATTTCATGCGCCTTACCATGCAGCCCTTGAGGCCGAAATGGCTCGCGTGCAGGCGCAGCACGGCGTTGCGATCCTGTATGATTGCCACTCCATACGGTCTCGTATTGACTTCCTGTTTGAAGGCACCCTGCCGGATTTCAACATCGGGACCAACAACGGTACGACCTGCGCGCCAGTGATCGCAAAGGCGGTCGAAGACATTTGCCAGAATGCCGAAGGCTATAGCGCGGTCACCAACGGTCGCTTCAAAGGCGGTTGGACAACGCGGCATTACGGGCGGCCCGAACAGGGCTGGCATGCGATCCAGATGGAATTGGCGCAATCCACCTATATGGAAGAAACCGCGCCGTGGCCCTATCTGCACGAGCGTGCCGATCGGCTGCGCCTTCACCTCAAAGACATTCTGACAGCGATTGATGCAATCGCGCGCAAGGGAGACCTGACATGACGGATCCTCGTCACAACACCCGCGACATCTATCCCGATACGGGGGCCGAGATCACCGCGAAAAGCTGGATGACCGAGGCCCCGATGCGGATGCTGATGAACAACCTGCACCCGGACGTTGCGGAAAACCCGCACGAGTTGGTGGTGTATGGTGGCATCGGGCGGGCGACGCGGACTTGGGAAGATTTTGACCGGATCGTCGACAGCTTGAAGGGTCTGGAAGAGGACGAAACATTGTTGGTGCAATCCGGCAAGCCGGTGGGTGTTTTCAAGACCCACGCCGATGCGCCGCGCGTGTTGATCGCCAACAGCAATCTGGTGCCGCATTGGGCCAATTGGGATCACTTTAGCGAGCTCGATAAGAAGGGCCTGATGATGTACGGCCAGATGACGGCCGGGTCATGGATTTACATCGGCACCCAAGGCATCGTGCAGGGCACCTATGAGACCTTTGTCGAGGCTGGGCGACAGCATTACGACGGTAACTTGACGGGTCGTTGGATCCTGACCGGTGGCCTCGGTGGTATGGGCGGCGCACAACCCCTGGCCGCTGTCATGGCCGGGGCCTGCTGTCTGGCTGTTGAATGCGATGAAACCCGGGCCGAGTTCCGCAAGCGCACGCGCTATCTGGACGAAATCACCCATTCGCTGGATGAGGCATTGGCGATGATCGACCGCTGGACCAAGGCGGGCGAGGCAAAATCTGTTGGGTTGATCGGCAATGCGGCGGATGTGTTTCCCGAACTGGTCAAGCGCGGCGTGCATCCTGACATCGTGACGGATCAGACCAGCGCCCATGATCCAGTACATGGGTATCTTCCGCAAGGCTGGTCCGTGGCCGAGTGGCGCGCCAAGCAGGAAAGTGACCCCAAGGGTGTGGAAAAAGCTGCCCGCGCCAGCATGAAGGTGCATGTGGCCGCGATGGTTGATTTCTGGAATGCTGGCGTGCCGACGCTGGATTACGGCAACAACATTCGGCAGGTCGCCTTGGAGGAAGGGCTGGAGAATGCCTTTGCTTTCCCCGGCTTTGTGCCTGCCTATATTCGCCCGCTGTTCTGTCGTGGCATCGGGCCGTTTCGATGGTGTGCCCTGTCGGGCGACCCCGAGGATATCTACAAGACCGATGCCAAGATGAAAGAACTGTTCCCCGAGAACACGCATCTGCATCAATGGCTGGACATGGCGCAGGAGCGGATCGCGTTTCAGGGCCTGCCCGCCCGTATCTGTTGGATCGGGCTGGGGGATCGTCACCGTGCGGGTTTGGCCTTTAACGAGATGGTGAAAAGCGGCGAGCTGAAAGCGCCCGTGGTGATCGGACGCGATCATCTGGACAGCGGCTCGGTCGCGTCGCCCAACCGTGAGACCGAGGCGATGAAGGACGGTAGCGATGCGGTGTCGGATTGGCCGTTGCTGAATGCGCTGCTGAATTGTGCCTCCGGTGCGACATGGGTCAGCCTGCATCATGGCGGCGGCGTTGGGATGGGATTTTCGCAGCATTCCGGCATGGTGATCTGCGCCGATGGTACCGACGATGCGGCCCGGCGTCTGGAACGGGTCTTGTGGAATGATCCGGCGACGGGGGTGATGCGCCATGCCGATGCGGGCTATGATATTGCTAGGGAATGCGCGGTTGAGAACGGGTTGAGACTGCCCGGTATTCTGGGATGAGGAATGGTGGGGTGAAACCCCACCCTACGGAATTAACAGAGGAGAAAGATAAGATGAAAAGACGTGATTTTATGAAGGCAGGGGCCGTAGGGACCGCTGCAACGGCCTTGGCCAGCCCTGCCATTGCGCAGGATGTCACCGAATGGACCATGGTTACCGCCTGGCCGAAAAACCTGCCCGGGCCCGGTGTGGCCGCACAGACATTGGCCGACAGAATCACCACCTTGTCGGGCGGACGTTTGCAGGTGAAACTGTTTGCAGCCGGTGAAATCGTACCCGGTCGCGGTGTGTTTGATGCCGTTTCCGAAGGCACCGCGCATCTTTATCATGCGGTGCCCGCCTATTGGGGCAGCAAATCCAAGGGCATCCTTCTGTTCGGCTCTCAGCCCTTCGGCCTGCGCGCGGACGAACAAGTGGGCTGGATGGTCCATGGCGGTGGTCAGGATCTTTATGACGAAATGTATGGCCGCTTTGGCATCAAGCCATTCCTGTGTGGCAATTCCGGCCCGCAATGGTTTGGCTGGTTCCGGGACGAGATCAATTCGGTCGATGATCTGAAGGGGATGAAATACCGCTCGACCGGTCTGGCCTCTGAGATGTGCGCCGAGATCGGCATGGCCGTGCAGGCGATGTCCGGCCCCGCGATGTTCCAGGCGCTGCAATCGGGTGCACTGGATGCAGGGGAATTCATCGGTCCGTGGACGGACAGTGCGCTTGGCTATCACCAGATTGCCAAGAACTATTACTGGCCCGGTATCGGCGAGCCGTCCTCAGCCGAGGAAGTTGGTGTGAACGCCGAGGCGTATAATGCCCTGCCGGATGACCTGAAGCTGGTGGTGAAAACCGCCAGCTCCAGCCTCTATAACGATGTCTGGACCGAGTATGAGACCAAACATGCCCGCGCGCTGGCCGAATTGGTGGCCAATGAAGGCGTGATGGTGCGTGAACTGCCCGAAAGCATTGTGATGGAAATGGGCAAGGCCGCAGATACAGTGATTGGCAAGCTGCGTGAAGACGATGACGAACTGACCCAGCGGATCACCGAAAGCTTCCTTGCCTATCGTGACAGCATTGGCCGCTATATGGTCTATGCTGACAATGGTCAGATGAACGCCCGCGCCAAGGTGCTGGGCTACTAAGACAGCAAGCGGCCCGGCAACTGCGTCGGGCCGCTTCATTTGAGGGGCAGGGGTATGGAGCGACTGGCCGACGGGCTTGATGTGATCAACCGCACCGTCGGGCGCACGGTCCGGTGGCTGGCGCTGATCATGGTGCTGGTGCAGTTCGCCATCGTGCTGCTGCGCTATGTGTTTGGCTTTAGTTCGATCGCGATGAACGAGTCGGTTCTTTACATGCATGCCAGCCTGTTCATGCTGGGCGCGGGCTATACCCTGTTGGTGGATGATCATGTCAGGGTCGATATTTTTCAGGCAAAGGCCGGAGATTTAGGCAAAGCGTGGATTGATGCCTTTGGACATGTTGTTCTGCTGATCCCGTCGATGCTGGTGTTGCTCTATTGGTCGTTCCCGTCTGTGCGCAATGCCTGGGCGATATATGAAGGGGCGATTTCGGTCGGTGGTATCCCGGCGGTCTTTCTGCTGAAAACCCTGATCCCGGCCTTTTGCATCTTGCTGATGATCCAGTCACTTGCGTGTCTGCTGCGCAACCTTCTAAGGCTGCGCGCATGATCGCCGAATATCTTGATCTGATTATGTTCGCCGCCCTGATGGGGGTGATTTTGCTGGGCTTCCCCGTGTCCTTTGCCATCGCCGGGACAGCGGTGTTTTTCGCTTATTTGGGCTGGGCCACGGGTGTGATGAACCTCGGGCTTCTTGGCGCATTGGGGCAGCGTGTGTTTGGCGTGCTGACCAACGATGTTCTCATCGCAATCCCGCTATTCGTGACAATGGGCGTGATCCTTGAGCGCAGCCGAATTGCAGAAGACTTGCTGGATACGATGGGTCGGCTGTTTGGCCAATTGCGCGGAGGATTGGGCATATCCGTCATTCTGGTGGGCGCATTACTGGCCGCTTCAACCGGCATTGTCGGGGCCACGGTGATCGCAATGGGGCTGATCGCGCTGCCCACCATGCTACGCACCGGCTATGACCCGCGTTTGGCCTCGGGGCTGGTATGTACCGCGGGGACCTTGGGGCAGATCATCCCGCCCTCGACCCTGCTGATCATCCTCAGTGACGTGATGTCCAGCGCCTATCAGCAGGCACAGTATGAGCAGGGCAAATTCTCGGTTGAGACCATTTCGGTAGGTCAGATTTTTGCCGGTGCGCTGATCCCGGGGCTGACGCTGGTGGGCATCTACATCCTCTACGTCCTGATCCGGGGTGTCATCCGCCCCGATGATATGCCGCCCGCGCCAACGCCTGAAGGGCGCCCCGCTTTCAACGAAGTGGCGGGGGCCATCCTGCCCCCCGTGCTGTTGATCGTCGCGGTGCTGGGCGCGATCCTTGGAGGGATTGCCACACCGACCGAAGCGGCCTCGGTCGGGGCCGTGGGCGCGATCCTGATGGCCGGCGCGCGCCAGGGCGTGGATTGGCGGTTGATCATTGCGGGCGCAGGTGCGTTGTTCGTGCTGGCGGTGGCTGCCGGGATTGCTCCGGTACGCCTGCAACGCTCGGATGCGGGCGTTGGTGCCTGGGCGCTGGGCGCTGTCTATGGCGCGCTGATGCTGATTGGGTTCTGGGCGATCTTTGCCTCACTGATCAAGCTGCATCGCAAGGATGTGCTGGCCGGTGCCGTGACCACCACAATGACTGTCACCGCGATGATCTTTGCGACGATCCTGATGGCCTCGGTCTTCAGCCTTGTGTTCGTCGGCTTGGGTGGCGAGGATCATGTGGCCGAGATTCTGCAATCCATGCCGGGCGGAGCCACGGGGGCGTTGATCTTCTCGATGGCGCTGATCTTTGTACTGGGTTTTTTCCTCGACTTCGTCGAAATCACCGTGATCCTTCTGCCTCTGCTGGCCCCTGTCCTGATCCTGATGGGGCATGACCCGGTCTGGCTGGCGATCCTGATCGCGATAAATTTGCAGACCTCCTTCCTCACCCCACCGTTCGGGTTTTCGCTGTTCTATCTGCGCGGGGCCGCGCCGCCGGAGGTAACGACGGGCATGATCTATGCGGGCGTCGCGCCTTTCATTGTTCTTCAAATACTCGGAATCGCCACGATCTGGGCAGTTCCGGCCCTGGCCACGTGGCTACCCAATCTCGTATTTTGACACATAGCCAGGGAGCCATGAAATGACAGACGCCTCAGCCTTGATCGGATCATGGCGGATGATCTCGTGGACGCGCGAGGCAGTCGCCACGGGGGAGATCAGCGATGCATCCGGACCAGACCCGATCGGCTACATTGCCTATCATGCTGATGGGCGGATGATGGCAAGCGTCTTTCACCGCAATCGCCTGGCCGCTGACCCGGCGGGCTGGAACGCCGCGCAAAAAGCCGAGCTTTTCGATACAATGCTGGCCTATGTGGCGCAGTACACGTTGGAGGGGGATCGCGTGGTGCATCATGTCGAGGCGGCGTGGAACCCAAACTGGCAAGTCGATTTGACGCGTCCGTTCACTTTGGACGGAGACAGATTGGTTATCAGCGGTGCACGGGGTATTGATCCAGAGACCGGGGAAGAGGTGATCTATCGGATGGAATTTCACAAGGTCTGACCACCGCCCAAACAAAAGGCCCGCCGCGATACGACGGGCCTCTGAACGTTGATGTGCAGTGACTTACTTCTTCAGCCCGTCACGGATTTCCATCAGGATATCCAGCTCGGTCGGGCCGGGATCTTCTGCCGGGGCTTCTTCCTCGACTTTCTTGGTTTTGTTCACCGCCTTGACCAGCAGGAACACCACCCATGCGATGATCAGGAAATTGAGGATCGCCATGATGAAACGACCGTAGGCAAAGACCGCTGCACCGGCTTCCTCGGCTTCGGCAAGAGAGGCGTATTCGCCGTCACCCAGAATGGCAAAGAGCGATGAGAAATCGGTGCCGCCCATAAACAGGCTGATCACCGGGTTGATCAGGTCGGCTACAAGCGAGCTGACAATGGCGGTAAAGGCCGCGCCGATGATGATCCCGACGGCCATGTCCATGACATTGCCCTTGGCAATGAAGTCTTTGAATTCTTGTATCATTTCTGTCCCTTTTCACATAAGTACATGCGGCCTGTTCGCGTCCGCAGCGATGGTTTAACACGGCTTTAACAAATCAGCGCAGATTTTTAATGGGAAGGATCAGCGGATTTCCCCCTCCGCGGATCCGGCGTTCAGCCTTGCCGGATGCCATCGGCCAGTTTCTCGGCCATCATCATTGTCGGTGCGTTGGTATTCCCGCCGATCAGGCGGGGCATGATCGAGGCATCAATCACCCGCAATCCTGACAGGCCATGCAGCCGCGCCTCGGGGTCCACCACGGCCATGTCATCGGTGCCCATCCGGCACGTGCCTACCGGGTGATAGATTGTGTCGGCACGCGCGCGGATGTCGGCCTCAAGTGCTGTATCACTACCGTCACGCGGGTAAAGGCGGCGGCCCCGCCAAGGGTCAAACGCTTCGCCTGCCATGATTTGTTCCATGACCCGCGCGCCAGATTTCAGGCTTTCCAGATCGCGAGGATCAGACAGGAATTGCGGGTCGATCTGCGGCGCATGGCGTGGGTTGGCAGAGGCGAGTGTCACCCGCCCCCGGCTATGGGGGCGCAGCACGCAGATATGGCACGAATAGCCGTATTTAAAATGCATCTTGCGCATGTGGTGATCCACGATGCCCACCACGAAATGGATTTGCAGATCGGGGCGCTCTAGCGTTGTGTCCGAGCGCACAAAGGCACCCCCTTCGGCATAGGGAGAGGCGAAATGGCCCTTGCCGCTTTTGCGCCATCTGACGGCGGCGCGGCCCAGTTGCGTCAACCCCTTGGGGTGCAGGGCCACCACATCGTCGCGTTTGGACGTATCGGTGAGGATGTAATCCAGATGATCCTGCAGGTTCTCGCCCACACCGGGCAGGTCATGCACGGGCTCAATCCCATGCATGCGCAGCTCCTCTGCGGGGCCGATGCCAGAGAGTTTCAACAGGTGCGGTGATCCAAAAGCGCCGCCTGAAACGATTACCTCGCGCCGCGCTTTGAGGTGTAATTGGCGGCGGCGATGTCGGATCAAAAGGCCGGTGGCTTGGGTGCCGTCAAAGGCAATCCGTTCCGCCCTGGCGCGGGTCAGAACGGTCAGATTAGGCCGGTTCAGCACCGGAAAAAGATAGGCCGCCGCCGCCGAGCACCGTTCGCCTCGTTTGGGACCATCAAAGAACTGCGTGACCTGATAGAGCCCCGCGCCTTCCTGCCGGGGGCCGTTGAAATCATCGTTGACGGGGATTTGAAGGGCCTCGGCGGCCTTGACAAAAGCATGTGAAATGCCGCGCGGTTTGGATTGATCACCCACCTGCAACGGGCCGCTATCGCCATGCAGATCGTCCGCACCACGGGCGTTGCGCTCCATGCGTTTGAACCACGGCAGTACGCTGTCCCAATCCCAGCCTTCACAGCCCAGATCGGCCCATTCATCATAATCGCGTTTGTGGCCGCGCACATAAAGCATGGCGTTAATGGCCGAAGAGCCACCCAATGTCTTGCCGCGTGGCTGATAGCCCCGCCGCCCGTTCAGCCGGGGTTGGGGAACCGTGTGCAATGCCCAATTGTTGATTGGAGGGAGGCCCGAGACCATTGAGGCCACCATCGCAGGCGCGCGGATCAGGATGCTGTCGCCCCCGCCGCCGGCCTCGACCAGGCAGACAGAGGTGTTTGGGTCCTCGCTCAGCCGCGCGGCCAGAACGCATCCGGCCGAGCCGCCACCGGCTATGATGTAATCGTACTCCATGGGCAGGCGATCCTTGCTACCCTATATCTAGCGCGGATCGCTTGAGCCACCCAAGTGCGACGCGGCGTCACCCCGGCAGGGTGCCCTCCAACACATAGCGCAGGATTTGCACCACTTGTTCAGGCGTGCGGGCCATGGCGAGGGCCGCGGCGTTCACTTCTTTCAGCGCATGATCATGTTCGGGCGGTTGAAGGATGATCAGGGACTTGCCCAGCGCGCTGGCATAGCCGGCATCAAAGGCCGCGTTCCATTGCTTGTATTTCTCACCAAACCGCACGACCACCACGTCGGCCTCTTCGATCCCCTTGCGGGTGCGGATGGCGTTCACCATGGCCCCCTTGCGATCATGCCAGAACTTGTTGGGCTCTTCGCCAAGGATGGCGACGCCGCAATCGTCTGACGCCGCATGATCTGCGACCGGGGCAGTGAAAGTGACGTTCAGTCCCCGCGCCCCTTCGATGATCTGGTCGCGCCAATCGGTGTGGATTTCGCCGGAGAGATAGATGGAAAGGGTCATGCGCGCCTCCGTTTGCTGCGCACATGAGCCTAACGTGCGCAGCGATGAGAGCAAGGCTGATTAGTCGCGACGCGCCACGATGTAGCGACCCGGCGGAGTAACAGGGTACGAGCCGGTTTCGACAATTGTGAAGCCTGCGTCCAAGATCATCTGTTCCAGTTCCGTTATCGAGAAAGAAGTAACATGGGGCGCTTTCCCCAACAATTGCATGAGCGGGATTGCCATTACCATCAATCGCCATTTCCAACCCAGTTCAGCCTTGGCCAGACACGGTGTTTTTGAAATGAACAACCCGCCGGGTTTAACCAGATTGGCCACCTCCTGCATCGCGGCGGTGGGGTCAGGTAGCAAGTGGATCAGGTTATGGGCCATGACCACATCATAGGGGCCACCTTTGGGCAAGCTGGTTTCCAGATCGGCCACCTCAAATTTTGCGTTTTGCGTGCCTTCCTCGGCGGCGCGCTCGCGGGCGATGCGGATCATCTCGGATGAAATGTCGGTGGCTGTAATATGGGCGAGATGCGGGGCCAGGATGCGGGCGGTGCCGCCTGTGCCGCAACCCAGTTCAAGCGCTGTATCGGTGGGTTTGAGATAGCTGCGGGTGCGATCAAGCGAGGCGTTGTACGCCTCCATGTCGCGAATGGGGGATTTGGAATAGCGGACCGCCATATTGTCCCAAAAGCTGGCTTGGCTTGTCATGATGTGTCTCCTTTGCAGCCGGTATATCTATGCAGGAAGCGATAATGAATTGCCAAATTTCGCAGTTATGCTATGCAAAAATGCATGATACAGGGTGATTTCAACTGGTCCAACGCGCGTGCTTTTCTGACTGCGGCCGAGACGGGGACGTTTTCCGCCGCTGCGCGACAGTTGAACCTGACACAACCAACACTGGGTCGGCAAGTGGCGGCACTCGAGGCGGAGCTTGGTGTCATGCTGTTCGAGAGGCTGGGCCGGCGACTGGCGCTGACCGATGCGGGCCGGGACGTGCTTGAGCATATCCGCACCATGGGAGAGGCGGCCGACCGGGTGGGTCTGATAGCGCAGGGCCGGTCGCAAGCGATCGAGGGATTGGTCAGGATTACCGCGAGCGATATGATGTCAGCCCATATCCTGCCGATCGTTCTAAAGCAGATGCGGCAGCGAGCGCCCAAGCTTGAGATCGATATTGTCGCAACCAACGACATTCGCGATCTGATGCGCCGCGAGGCCGATATCGCCATTCGGCATGTCCGGCCAGATCAGCCCGAGTTGATTGCCCGCCTCGCCCGAGAGGAGACCGGGCATTTCTATGCCGCGCAGAGTTACATCGCCGCGCGTGGTCAGCCCACGACTTTCGCCGAGATGGCGACGCATGATTTCATCAGCTTCGGGGGTGCTCGCGAAATGCTGGTGCATTTGCAGCCTCTCGGAATTCCGCTGGAACCCGAGAATTTTCCCTTGGGGTCGCGTAGTGGTGTGGTGGCGTGGGAACTGGCGCGGCAGGGGTTGGGGATTGCGACGATGTCAGACAGGATCGCTGCGGCTTTTCCTGACATGGTGCAGATTCTGCCCGATATGGAGCCTTTGACCTTCCCGGTCTGGCTGGTCACGCACAGGGAATTGCACACGAGCCGCCGCATCCGGTTGGTGTTCGATATGTTGGCAGATTATCTCAGCCAGTAAGACAAGCTTCAGGGAAGGGGCCGTGTCATGTGGATTTTTGCCCCATCGTGGCTGTCCACGGTAAAGCCAAGATGTTCATAAAGCGCGATGTTATCAGGCATATCGCGGTGGGTGACCAAAGTGATCCGGGAATGACCCAACGCTTCGGCAGCGTCGAGCACGCAGTCCATCAGCAACCTGCCAATGCCTTGCCCCGCGCGATTGGGATGCACGGCAACATTCGCCATCTTTGCGGCTTCTGCGGTGACGATCAGAACGGCACCCCCAACGATGCCTTGCGCATCTTCGGCCACCCAGGCGTGATTGTCGCGGATATCCTCGGCAATACCATCGGCCACGGGCGGTAGATCAATCCCAGCATTGCGATAGCCCTGATAGGCCGCGTCAATACAGGCGGTCAGGGCCGGGGCATCCTCGACTACGGCTGGTCGCAGGAAGATCCCCGCCTTGCTCACCCGCGCAGGGTGCCGCCGGTGGTCTTGGTGACCTTCTCGACGATCTTCGCTGATACGGCTTCGATATCCGCATCTTTCAGCGTCGCATCGGTGGGTTGCAGCCGCACGGTGATGGCGAGTGATTTCTTGCCCTCCCCAAGGCTGCCGCCGATGAACTCATCAAAGACACGCACCTCGTCGATCAGGGCTTTGTCGGCCCCGGCAGCGGCGTTGATCAGGGTCAGCGCCTCGACATCGGCATCAACCACAAAGGCAAAATCACGCTCGACCGCCTGCAGATCGTTCAGGCCAAGGGCCCCGCGATTGGCCGACGCATTGCGCGGCAGGGGGATTTCGGCAGGCCACAGGGTAAAGGCCATGACGGGGCCTTTCACATTCATGGCGTTCAGCACCCTGGGGTGCAATTCGCCAAACACGCCCAGCACCTTTTTCGGTCCCAGACAGATCATGCCGTGACGGCCTGGGTGCCACCATTCGCGCGCCCCGCGCAGGATCTGGACCTTGGCAGGGGCACCAATCGCGGCCAGAACCGCCTCGGCATCGGCCTTGACGTCATAGACATCCACTGCACGGCTTGCGCCATGCACATCCTTGGGGCCGGTGCGTCCGACCAGAAGCCCGGAAATCTGCACATGCTGCTCTTCGGGTTCGCCGCCGTGGAAAGCATGGCCCAGCTCGAACAGGGCAAGGTCCATGAACCCGCGCGCCTGATTGCGGGCTGCGGCCTGCAACAGGCCGGGCAGCAGGGCGGGGCGCATATGGCTCATTTCCGAACTGATCGGGTTGGCCAGCATCGTGGCATCATCACCGCCGCCAAACAGCGTGGCGCTGGCGCGGTCAATAAAGCTGTAGGTGACGCATTCATTGTATCCCAGCGCCGCAGCGGTACGGCGCGCGATCTGTTCGCGCTTTTGCGCAGGCGACAGGATCGGTTGGGGCACGCCATCGGTGGTGCGCGTCATCGGGCGGCCCTTGAGTTTGGTCAGCGAGGCGATGCGCGCGACCTCTTCAACCAGATCGGCCTGACCCTGAACATCGGGCCGCCACGACGGCACGTGGGCCATGTACCCTTCCATGTGGAAGCCGAGAGCGGTCAAAGTCTGGCGTTGCTCGGTCTCGGGAATGTCCATCCCGACCAACGATTGCACGCGGGCTGGATCAAGCTGATAGGCACGCGACACGTCGGGCACCTCGCCTGCGACGACCATCTCGGAAGGCTCTCCGCCGCAGAGATCAATGATCATTTGCGTAGCCAACTCATGTGCAGGCATGTTGAACGCAGGGTCGATGCCGCGCTCGTTGCGATAGCGCGCGTCCGAGTTGATTTTCAGCGCGCGACCGGTGTGAGCAATCTGGATATGGTCCCAGACAGCGGCCTCAAGAAACACATTGGTCGTGGTCTCGGTGCAGCCGGTCTCAAGCCCACCCATAATGCCCGCAATGCTTTCAATGCCGCTGTCATCCGAGATCACGACCTGCCCGTCCGAGAAGGTGTATTCTTTCTCGTCCAGCCCCATCAGCGTGTCGCCCGCCTTGGCGCGATGGACCCGTAGATTGCCGGTCACTTTGTCGGCGTCAAAGACGTGCAAGGGGCGGTTGCGATCATAAGTGAAGAAATTGGTGATATCGACCAACGCAGAAATGGGCCGCAGCCCGATGGCGCGCAGACGGGTTTGCAGCCACTCAGGCGAGGGGCCGTTTTTGACATTGCGGATCAGACGACCGGCAAAGACAAAGCAGCCATTTTCGCGGGTGTCCTCGTCAATCGTCACGTTGATCGGACAGGGGAACTGGCCTTCGACCTTCGCCTCCTTGGCAGGTTTCATCGTGCCAAGCCCACGGGCCGCCAGATCAAGGGCAATGCCGCGCACGCCCAGAGCATCGGGGCGGTTGGGGGTAATGGCGATTTCGATCACCGGGTCCACTTTGGTGGGATCATTTTCGGCCAGCCAGTCGATGAACCGCTCGCCAACCTCGCCGGAAGGCAGCTCGATAATGCCGTCATGCTCTTCGCTGAGTTCCATCTCGCGCTCGGAACACATCATGCCATAGCTTTCGACACCGCGGATTTTGCCCACACCGATTGTGGTGTCGATGCCCGGCACATAGGTGCCCGGTTTGGCAATCACGGCGGTGATTCCAGTGCGGGCATTGGGCGCACCACAGATAATTTGCAAGTTGCCTTCATCGGTCAGAACCTGACAGACACGCAGCCGATCGGCATCGGGATGCGCTTCGGCATGGGTGACCTTGCCGATGGTAAACTCGGACAGGCGCGCGGCAGGGTTGGACACCTCTTCCACCTCCAGCCCAAGATCGGTCAGCGCCTCGGTGATCTCAACCACCGACGCGTTGGTTTCCAGGTGGTCTTTCAGCCAGGACAGCGTGAATTTCATGGCACCAAATCCGTTTATTCAAAGGTCAAAGGGGCTTTACCGCAAGAGACACCCCGGGGGAAGGCTTGGTCGGTTTGAATGTGGATATTTACCGCAATCGGTATCTGCCCTTCTGGGGGTGCGGTCTACGGGGTTTTCTCAAGCAGCTCGTCCAGCTGCCTTGCAATCCACCCACGCGGAATGAAATGGCCACGCTTATGCACGTCCAGTACCACGCGGCCTTCGGCGCAGCTATCCCAGGTCGTCCGCTCAAACACGTCGTATTTGGTGACCTGCCAGGTGCCGTTCATCCGGCCCTCCCCACAGCCCATGCGATCTCGCCACAGGCGGACGGGATGCGTCATGTCGCCTTCCGGGCCAAAGGGGAAATCCATAACAGTGTCAGAAGTCCCATATACTTGACGTATCTCGCGCGGGGCCGTGGCACAGGTTTCGGATTGCGCCAATGTACCCGACACGGCCAAGAGGGCTGCAACCCCGTCACCGTTGTCACACACATAGCGCCATGCCATGGCCGCCCCAAAAGAATAGCCCGAGACATAGATGCGCGAGCGGTCAATCGGATAGCGTTTGGCCGCGTCCTCGATAACCTTTGCGGCAAAGGCAGTGTCATTGCTGCCGGGCGTCCAGAAGTTCCAGGTTCTGTTGGTCCCGTTTGGCGCCAGAAGTAGAACGCCCCGCCGCCGTGTGGCCCCGGAAATCCGGGAATGTTTGACGATCAGATCCCCCTGCCGTGCCCAGCCATGAAAGTGCAGCAGCACCGGCAGGGGGCTTGTGCCATCCCAGTCGTCTGGTTCTTTGACGTGGTACGACCGGTCCCCCAACTGGCAGGGGATTTCTGCGTGGCAGTCCGGGGTCGCAAAGGCGGGCAGCGCCAGAAAGCAGAGGAGGGAAAGCAGGCGGATCATCATGCGCTGGACCATAAGGAACGAGGCAGGGATGTCATGTCACGAATAGGTTAGTGGTGAGTAAGGCCGTGGGGCGGGGTTTCACCCCGCCAATTGTTACAAACACTTAGCGCCATGATGGTGGGGTGAAACCCAACCCTACACTTACTCGTTAATCTTTTGCGGCCAGTATAGATCTTAGTCTTAAAATTTCCGAAACCAATCGCGGCACGTCCTGTTTTGCATTGGCTATGAAATCTTGATCTTCCGTCGTCGCACCAGTCAATTCAATATCGTCGCTTCTGTTGTTATTGTCCCCCACTTTGATGAAATCCGAACCAGCGTAATGATCCCGGCCCTCGACAAAGGATTTCCAAGGCCCGGGCCTTGTTGCAAAGCAACGCGACAGAATCAACTCAAGCTCATCTTCACTCAGATCAAGACTCTCATTTGTCACGATTGTTCTCCGATTTCCTGACCCTAGAAAAGGTCAATTTGGGCAAAGAGCAATACGGCTGAGTCTACCTACTCAACCCACCATGCAGCGTCGGTACATCCAACCCGGCGAACCCGTAATGGCGCAACCACCGCAAATCTGAATCAAAGAACGCGCGCAGGTCGGGGATGCCGTATTTCAGCATGGCGATGCGGTCGATGCCGACGCCAAAGGCAAAGCCTTGCCATTCGTCGGGGTCGATATTGCCCGCTTCCAGCACCTTGGGGTGGACCATGCCGGAGCCGAGGATTTCCAGCCAGTCATCGCCTTCGCCGATCTTCAGTGTGCCGCCTTCCCAGCTGCACCGGATATCGACCTCAGCAGAGGGTTCGGTGAACGGGAAATGCGAGGCGCGGAAGCGCAATTCGACATCATCCACCTCGAAGAACGCTTTCACGAATTCCTCAAGGCACCATTTCAGATTCGCCATCGAGATATCGCGATCAATCGCCAGTCCTTCGACCTGATGGAACATCGGTGTGTGGGTCTGATCGTAATCCGCGCGATAGACACGGCCCGGGGCGATCACCCGCAAGGGCGCGCCATGCGCTTGCATCGTGCGGATTTGCACCGGCGAGGTATGGGTGCGCAGCACATGGGGTGGGCGATCATCATCGGCGGCGCGATGGGTATAGAACGTGTCCATTTCGGCCCGTGCCGGGTGGTGCGAGGGAATGTTCAACGCGTCGAAATTATACCAGTCACTTTCGATCTGCGGACCTTCGGCCACCGAGAATCCCATATCGGCGAAAATCGCTGTGACCTCTTCCGAGACCTGACTGACCGGATGAATCGTACCCGCGCGACGGGGACGGCCCGGCAGGGTCACGTCCAGCCATTCGGTGCGCAGGCGCTCGTCCAATGCGGCATCTGCCAGCGCGGCTTTCTTGGCGGAAAGCGCGGAGTTGATCTCGTCCTTCAGAGCATTCAGGGCGGGGCCCGCAACCTGGCGTTCCTCCGGCGTCATGCGGCCCAGTTCGCGCATCTGGAGAGAGACTTCGCCCTTCTTGCCCACGGCCTGCACGCGCAGTTCTTCCAGTGTGGCCTCGTCACCGGCCTCGCCAATCAGGCGGATATATTTGTCGCGCAGATCGTCCATGATGCGTCCTCGTCTTTGGTTGCGGCTGTGCTAGCGGGGCGGGGGGGCGATTGCAAGAGACAGGGCCATGCGGGCTTTGAGTCAAACCCGAGACAAACCCCACCATCCCGCCGCAATTGCGCCGCCGTTAGGCCGGGACCACCCATCAATTTAGGGCGCAATTATTCTCAGCCCGAAAGGACCCCTCAGATGACCAAGATCAAGAAAATGCTGGCTCTGCCTGCCGTCGCGCTGGCCCTTGCAGCCACACAGGCCGATGCGATTGGTGTGGCCAAGCGGACCGCGCCCACCGCCCCATCTGACAGCTATCAGGGCCAGTGGTACACCACGCCGGATGGGTGTTCCTATTCGCGGGCCAAGGCACCTGGCTATGCAACAATGTGGGTCTTGATTAGAAACCCTTACCATATCGGCCAACCCCCTGCCGGACGTCACTGCGCCACCTTGCTGAAAGCGCAAAGGTAAGAGGGCTGCCGCCCCTAAGTCAGGGTGGAGGTGTAGTCTTTGGTAAACTCACCATAGCCATTGGCCAGCACGCCGTGATGCCCTTGCATGTCGGCGTGCAGGTCAGGCAGACGATGGAAAGGCACCATCGGCAGGCTGTGATGCTCGATATGATAGGGCATGTTCCATGCCAGAAAGCGCACGATGCGGTTGGTCAGGGTTGTGCGGGTGTTTTCAAACATATTGGCCACGAAGGCACAGCGGCCATGCTCGGCCAACAGGTACAGTCGCAGGAATGGTTGACCCAGCAGGCAGGGTAGCAACCACACCCAGAACAGCACCGGTGAGACCAGCAGGCTAAGTCCGGCAAGCGCATAAATCGCCAGCATCCAACGCGCCTCACTGATCACGCGGGGGCGGGCGCGCTCGGGAATGTAGTTGCCGGGATCGGCACCTATTGCATTGCGAAGGGTTTGACCGGCCATAGCCCACCAGAACGGCAGGCCAGAGACGTGCGCCACATAGGCGCGCCACGTCTCGGGTTTTGCGCCGCTGATCAGTTCCGGGTCTTTATCCGGAATGTTGGTGTATCTATGGTGGGCAAGGTGGAAGTAGCGAAACCATTCGAACGGTTGCAGGATCAGCAGGCCAGTGGCCCGCCCGACCCATTCGTTGATCCACGGGGTCGCAAAGGGCGTTTTGTGTGTTGCTTCATGCTGCAGTGTAAACAGAAAGCAAATGCAGAGGCCCTGCGTGACCACGGCCAGAGGCCACAACCACCAGCCTTGTGCAATCCAGACCCCAAACAGCACAATAAGCCCCGCATGGCCCGCCAAATGGCGCAGGCCCGGGGCATTGCTGAGAGTGTTCAGACTGGCAAGCCGCTCTTTCGGCAGAGCGGCAATGAAGGCTTTGTGATCCATGACATATCCGGCCCATTCAGTTGGGACAGATCAGGCATAGTCCATTTTGCACTGCGGCTAAATAGGGTTTGCGCGGTGAAGCCGTGTGGTTTAGCCAGCCATCCGGTAGGTCTGTCCGCTGCGCTCGCGGATCATCTCGCGCGTGAGCTGTGAGACCTCGCGGTCATGGGCGGCCAGAAGACGACGGGCCTTTTCGCTCAGCGTGGGCTGAGATGATTCTATATGGGTCGATGATGCACTCATGGTCTGCTCTCCTCCGGTATGTTCCGGGTCGTCGGGGTTATCCACGTGGAGAGAAAATCACATCAATATATGCCCAAAATTGGGCAGGAGGGTGGAATTTTCGAGGTTCCGCACCCGAGGTTGGACACAAAAACGCCGCCGGAATTTTTCCTGGCGGCGTTCTGTATTGTCCCTCGAAACGACTGGCTTACTGGGCCAGAGCGCCTTTTGCCTGGTCGACGATCGCGCCGAAAGCGGCGGGTTCATGCACGGCCAGATCGGCCAGAACTTTGCGGTCCACTTCGATCCCGGCAAGGCCCAGACCGTTGATGAAGCGCGAATATGTCAGTGCTTCGTCGTGGGCGCGCACGGCCGCGTTGATCCGCTGGATCCACAACGCGCGGAAGTTCCGCTTGCGATTGCGACGGTCGCGGGTGGCGTATTGGTTTGCCTTGTCGACGGCCTGTGTGGCGACCTTGAAGGTGCTCTTGCGACGGCCATAATAGCCTTTGGCAGCCTTGACGACTTTGCGGTGACGGGCGTGGGTGACGGTTCCACCTTTTACACGTGCCATATCTCAAACCCTCCTTAGCGTGCGTAAGGCATCATCGGTTTGATGATACCTTCGTCGGCTTTGCTCAGCGTGGTGGTGCCACGGGCGTTACGGTTGAATTTGTTGGTACGCTTGATCATGCCATGCTGCTTGCCGGCCTGAGCGGCCACCACGCGGCCCTTGGCCGTCACTTTGAACCGCTTTTTACAGCTCGATTTGGTCTTCATCTTGGGCATTTCCGGCTCCTCTAAAGGTTCGGTCGATTGCGCGCGACTCGGCATGCCACGTGGGCCGGTCGGGCGGTGAAGGGTGGCGTATACGCCGGGATCACGCGTTAGGCAAGGGGTTTTGGCACTTTATCCTCAGGCGCGTTCGACCAGAACCGAGCCCACGGAATACCCCGCTCCGAAGGAACAGATCAGCCCCGTGTCACCGGGTGCCAGATCATCGGAATACTTGGAAAATGCGATGATCGACCCTGCCGACGAGGTATTCGCATAATCCTGAAGAATATTGGGTTGTTCTTCTGGTTCGGGCACCCGGCCCATAACCTTTTTGCCAATGAAATCGTTCATTGTTTTATTGGCCTGATGCAGCCACAGGCGTTTAAGGTTGTCCGCGCTGACACCTTCTTCCTCAAGATGCGCGGCGATGTGTTTCGAGACCAGCGGCAGCACCTCTTTGAATACTTTGCGGCCCTCCTGCACGAATAGCATATCGCGCCGGTCCTCCATATGGCCCTCGCGCGTGCGTCTCAGGAAGCCGTTATTGTTGCGGATATTGTTGGAAAACTGCGTCGCACAGCGGGTGGAATGGATCAGGAAATGCGCGCCTTGCGCGTCCTTTGCCCGTTCGATCACCACTGCGGTGCAGACATCGCCAAAGATAAAGTGGCAATCCCGGTCGCGCCATTCCAGGTGGCCCGAGCAGATCTCGGGGCTGACCACCAAGGCCCGCTTGGCCGACCCGGCCCGCACCATATCCGCCGCCGCCTGAATGCCGAACGTGGCCGAGGAACAGGCGACATTCATGTCAAAGGCAAAGCCACCCGCGCCCAGAAGCTTTTGAATTTCGATGGCAATCGCAGGGTAAGGGCGTTCGTGGTTCGAGGCAGCACAGATGATCAGGTCAATCTCGCCCGCCTCGCGCCCGGCCTGCGCCAACGCCTTGCCACAGGCATCCAGAGCCATCTCCGCCATGATCCCCGGTTCGTCATTGCTGCGCGCAGGCAGGTGAGGGTGCATCACTGCCGGATCCAGCACGCCGGATTTGTTCATCACATAGCGTTGTTCGATCCCCGAGGCATGGATAATGAACTCCGACGATGACGTATTCTTGGCCTCAACTTCGCAAGCATCAATCGCCTCGGCATTATCTGCATTGAATTTCTCGGCATAGGCATTGAAGGTCTCGACCAACTCGTCATTGGTGATGATCTGCTCTGGCGTGAAAACACCGGTGCCGGTGATGGCGGGTGTGTGCATGGGCGCGCTCCGGATAAGGGTTCAACCAGATCATCCCAAGCGGGCGGGTTCGTCAAGCATAACGACGCGACAGATGCCTTGCTAGTTCACCAGGTTGGGCGGTGTTTCCCCGCTCAGGGCCGCCCGCAGGTTTGCCACGGCCATCAATCCCATGGTCTCGCGCACTTCCAGTGCGGCGGTGCCAAGATGCGGCAGCAGGGTCACATTTTCCATCGCGCGCAAAGCCTCGGGCACTTTTGGTTCGTACTCGTAGACATCAAGGCCCGCGCCTGCGATTTCGCCACGTTCCAGAGCCGCGATCAGCGCGGCCTCGTTCACCACATCGCCGCGGGCAATGTTGATGACATGGGCGTGTGGGCGCATCGCGTGAAAGAAAGGTGCCGTGACGGTATGTTTCGTTTCGGCCCCGCCGGGCAGGGCAACCACCACGATATCGGCCATATTTGCCAGTTCGTTCAGCGTGTCACAGCGATGCGCTTTAAATGGCAGGTCTTTGGCCGAGCGATTGAAGTAAGCGACGTCCATGCCAAACCCCAGATGACAACGCCGTGCAATGGCCTGCCCGATGCGCCCCATCCCAACGATACCGACGGTCTTGCCGGTCACATGAAGGCCCAGCATCTGGGTCGGCTCCCAACCTTTCCACTCGCCCGCGCGTACCAGCCTCTCGCCTTCGCCCGCGCGCCGCGCGCTCATCAGGATCAGGGTCAGGGCGATATCGGCGGTGGCATCGGTGACGGCACCCGGCGTGTTGGTAACAGCCACGCCCGCGGTGCGGGCCGCCACCGTATCAATGTGATTATATCCGACGCCGAAATTGGCCAGCACCTTGCAACGCGGGTTTTCGGCCCCATCAAAAACCTCGGCGTCGAACGCGTCGCCCAGCGTCGGCAGGATGCCATCATAGAGCGCCAGCGCGCCGCGCATCTGGCCGGGTTTCAGCGGCACTGTGTCCTCGCGGATCTCAACCTCGAAATGAGTCTGAGCCTCGGCAACCACCCGATCTGGATAGCGCCGGGTCATCAGTACGCGCATCAGCACATCCTTTCGCCATTTGGCACGGGCGAGTCAGGGGACAGCAAAACAATATCACCATTGTCGTCAGCCAGACCCAGAACCAGGACTTCGGACCGCATTGGCCCGATCTGGCGGGGCGGGAAGTTGACCACCCCCATGACCTGCCGCCCGATCAGCGACTCGGGCGTGTAATGAGCGGTCACCTGGGCGCTGGATTTCCGCTCGCCAATCTCGGGGCCAAAATCGACCCACAT
>Ga0316205_10001449_pt1 | contig 29747 bp, 32 predicted proteins | sample 3monthpyrite_MG_FD_204941 | JGI IMG/M metagenome (GOLD analysis project Ga0316205, IMG submission 204941) | Microbial mat bacterial communities from mineral coupon in-situ incubated in ocean water Damariscotta River, Maine, United States -... | ecosystem: Environmental > Aquatic > Marine >...
GGGTAAAACTACTATTGTTGGTTTGTAATCGTGTGCAGGCGTGGCTTGCGTTATTGGCGTTTGTTCAATGTTATTGCCGGATTTGAATAACATTGCCAGGCCTGCAAGTAGCAATACTGCCAGTACGACGCCGATGACAAGCCGGTTTCGATTGGTGGCGGATAAGTTTTTGCCTGATTCGGGTGCGTCTAGGTTGCCTGTTACAGTCGTTTCTGTTGGTATTGCTGTCTCTGTTGAGCGAACCTCTGTACTGACTTTAGCGACAAGCCGATAGCCTTTTTTCGAGATGGTCTGAATAAAAAGCGGATTTTTTTTGTCATCGCCGAGGGCATCGCGCAGCTTGTTGATAGCCTTGCTTAGTGCATCATAGCCAATGACCGTGCCCTGCCAGACTATGTCTTCCAGCTCCTGGCGGCTAAACACCTTACCCGGATTGGAGGCTAGTGTTTCAAGCACAGCCATGACTTTAGGTTCCAGTTGGATAACCGTTCCGTCTCTCTCAAGTTCGCTTAGATCCGGTTTAACCCACCAATCTGCTAACCAAAATCCCTGCTGTGGTTTTTCTGCGGTCAAATCATTTCCTTCAGTAACGGCGCCTGTCTAATTATAAGTTATTGATATTAGAGAGGAATAAAAAATTCATAAAATTACCAACTTTTGTACCAGTTATCTCTGCCACCGTTGGCTAAGTTTCGAATTAATTCACGAATACAGCGAAATCAAAACAATTCCGAGGATGCAGAAGGAGATAATTATGAACATTGCAAACCTATATAATCATACTATAACAGAGCGAATATCCCGCATTCTGATCAACGTATTACTTGTAAGCATCTTATTGTTAGTTTCTACAAAGCTAGTGTTTGCCGGCAGTTTCAACGATAGTGCAGTTGGCCATGAGGCGTTTCCGCTTTGGTTTAACAATAGCCCATTTCAGGAACTTGACGAAGATCTCAGTAATGCCAGGGCAAAAGGCAAGCAAGGGTTAATGGTCTTATATTCCACCGAAGGCTGTTCGTATTGTAAACAGTTCATCAAAAAGAGCCTTGGGGATCCTGAAATTGCTAGTGCACTTCAAAAAAACTTCGATTCGATTGGCCTGGAGATCTTTGATGATGCCGAGCTATCTAGCCCAAGCGGAATTACAACTTCAATAAAGAGGTTTGCTGAAAGTGAAGGCGTACAGTTTGCCCCAACAATTCTATTCTACGGTGAGGGAGGAAAGCGACTTTTGCGTGTAACGGGCTATCAGTCGCCTGCGCGATTCAAAAAGATTCTGGGTTATGTTGGCGGTAAACATTATCGCACCCAGACGCTGGCTGAATATTTAAAACGTTCCGAAAGGCCAAATGCAACTGTGCAGTCTGTTGCTCGCCTTAAACAAGATCCCTTATTCGGCAAAGCACCTCACCGCTTACAGCGCAATGTGATACCGGCAAGTCAACCGCTGCTGGTCATTTTCGAGAAACCCGGTTGCGCTGAGTGTACAGACTTTCACTCTGCTGTATTGGCTAGCAATGATGTACGCAGTTCGTTAGAAAAATTTGAGGTCGTGCGACTTAACGCACTGGATAACAAGTCTATGGTGGTGTTACCTGATGGTAGCCGTATCTCACCGGCATCCTGGTTTAATCAGGCGGGATTCAGTCGTTTACCTGCCCTGGTTTTCTACAGTGAAAAAGGTCATGAGGCATTAAAAACAGATACTCTGATAATGCGTAATCGTATGATGAACTCGATTAACTATGTTCTTGAACGGGCCTATATTAAGGGTTGGAGCTATCAACGCTTTGCTCGCAGTAAAGCCATTGAAAGGAATATGAAAAAGAAGATGGCAAAAACTAAATAATACAAACATGTTTACACCTTCTTAAAAAATGCAGACATGGATGTTAGTGCAATATAAAATTTTGCATACTTTTAATCTGGTGTTTTCCATTGCTTTTTAAATAATTCAGGTTCCATATCTTCATGAAACATAATAAACAGACTACTCGTTAGCTTATCTTCAACGGGTATGCGTCGATCATGTTCGGCAATCTGTAAATACTCATCAATCAATCGCTGTATCTTATTGTGTAATTCCCTGGCGGATTCCTTGCTCAACATACCCCAGGCAAGTTGAAAGGGTGCTCTGTCGCGTGCCGGACTGTGTTTTATAAACTCAAACAGTAGTTTGTTAACAAAGAAAGACTGGATGGGACCATTGGCTTGCAGGCTGAAATGCCGACTAAGTTTCAATCGGTAACGGTTAGCGGGTAATATATGTTTGATCATATATATGATTTATCGTATGTTGTGCGTATGAATATTGATGCCAATACTTTTTTTTCGGCGTTGGCCAACGAGATACGCCTGCGCTGCCTTGTCCTGATGCAAAACCAGGGAGAGTTATGTGTCTGCGAGTTAACCCACGCGCTGGATTTGTCGCAACCGATGATTTCCCGTCATCTTGCTCTACTACGTGATAATGGCCTGGTGGAGGATCGGCGCGAGGGACAGTGGATTTACTATCAAATACATCCTGCTTTACCCGACTGGATGCATGAGGTGTTGGAAACAACGGTACAAGCCAATGCACGAAAGGACCCTTTCGCCGCGGACAAGCGCGCATTATGTAACATGCCAGACCGCCCCGGTGCGGCCTGTTGTGCCTGACGTCCGTTCATCCTGAAAACTATTGATCGAGGATTTAATTATGAAACGATTTCATATTCATATCAGTGTCGAAGATTTGAATAAAAATGTGCAGTTTTATTCGCAATTATTTAACAGCGAGCCAACAGTACTGAAGGATGATTATGCCAAGTGGGCGCTTGATGATCCGGCGGTTAACTTTGCCATCTCGAATCGTGCAACAAAAGCAGGGCTTGATCACGTCGGGATTCAAACAGAATCCGATGAAGAGTTAACACAATTACGTGAACAACTTGAGGCAGCCGGTGTAAAAGGTGTCGCCCAGGAGGGCGCCACCTGTTGTTACTCTCGCTCCGACAAGTACTGGATTCAGGACCCACAGGGCATTGCCTGGGAGACTTTCCACTCACTCGAATCAGTGCCGGTGTTTAGTGAAACCCAATTAAATGAATCAGAAGGTGCCTGTTGTGCACCGGGTTTATCTCAAACGTCATCGAGCTGCTGTTAAGCAAACGATCAGCATAGGCAGTAAACAAGATGTCTGTCCAATGTGAAGTCACAGCAAAAGAAGCGGCCGGTGAGCCGATGGGTATGTTTGAACGTTATCTTACACTCTGGGTATTCCTGTGTATTGTCGTGGGTATTGCGCTGGGGCATTTTCTGCCCGATACCTTTCAGGCCATTGGCAAACTTGAAGTGGCAAAGGTCAACCTGCCGGTGGCGGTATTGATCTGGCTGATGATTATTCCGATGTTACTGAAGATCGACTTCAGCGCCCTGCATCATGTGAAAGAACACTGGAAAGGGATCGGTGTCACGTTATTTATAAACTGGGCGGTGAAACCTTTTTCCATGGCACTGTTGGCCTGGATTTTTATACGCGGGATTTTCGCCGACTGGTTGCCCGCCGATCAACACGACAGTTACATCGCTGGATTAATTATCCTTGCCGCCGCTCCCTGTACGGCGATGGTGTTTGTCTGGAGCAACCTTACTAAAGGCGAGCCGCACTTCACCTTAACCCAGGTGGCCCTGAACGATGTCATCATGATCTTTGCCTTTGCGCCGATCGTTGGTTTGTTGCTCGGGATCTCGGCGATTACTGTTCCTTGGGACACACTCTTTTTATCTGTCGTTATTTATATAGTATTGCCTGTCATAGTGGCGCAGCTCTGGCGGCGTTATATCTTTTCCCGCTCACAACCAGAAGTGTTGCTCGAGCATGTTCTCAAACACCTGCAACCAATATCGTTGTCAGCGTTATTACTCACGATCGTATTGCTATTCGGTTTTCAGGGAGAGCAGATCCTGGCGCAACCGCTGATCATCGCGCTCATCGCCGTGCCGATCTTAATCCAGGTTTATTTTAATTCCGGGCTCGCCTATTTACTCAATCGAAAATTCAAAGTGGCCCATTGTGTGGCGGGTCCTTCTGCCTTGATAGGTGCCAGTAACTTCTTCGAACTGGCAGTGGCGGCGGCGATCAGTTTATTCGGTTTTCAGTCCGGTGCAGCACTGGCTACGGTGGTGGGTGTGTTGATTGAAGTCCCGGTGATGTTATCCGTGGTGAAAATCGTGAATCGCTCAAAAGACTGGTATGAAACTCCACAAAGGATGAAATTATAATTGATATTAAATTGCTGTTAGCGAATTCAGGCAATAAAAAATACTTGTAGCCTGCATTATGCTTTCATACCACCATCATATAAGCAAAACGCCCAAAATATACTGGGCGTGTACATTGTCTATAAAAAAAGATGTTTGGTGGGCCCGGAAGGACTTGAACCTTCGACCAATGGATTCACGTAGTCTAGATATTTCTATCCAGCGCGGACTATCTCACCACCCACAACGCTAAAACGTATTTTAGTTTGCTAGGGTGCGGGACGCTCTAACCTGTTATTAAGGACGCTTCGATTTTTCAACCAGTCCTCAGGTAGTCTCTGCACCTTCCGAAGGTGTACCTTCGGCTTGGCTCAGGGTTGCCATCAGCTCGCTTACTTGAATATGTACAACGACTGTTAAGGGTTCCCTGAATTCATCCCGTTCATCTTATTGTTTTCACAATAAGCGCACCATTTTGATGAGTCCACTGCTCTAACCAACTGAGCTACAGGCCCGAAAACGGGGATTCTAGCAGTGTTTAAAAGAAATTGTTACTAACCTCTTATTCGCTTTACAGTAATTGATATAGGGATTATGATATTTATCATAGCCTTTTTATGGAAGGGACTAATGAAGTGCTTAAATTGCAGTAAAGCCCTGAAAGGAAGACAGAAAAAGTATTGCTCAAGAGATTGCAAAAACAAGGACTACAATCAGAGCTATCAATCCTATGTTGCGCAGCAGAAAAGAGGCAGAGATAGGAAGCTCGAACTGATAAAGTTGAAAGGGAGCAGTTGCCAGATCTGTGGCTACGCAAAAAATTATGCTGCGCTGGAGTTCCATCATACCAACCCAAAGGAAAAATCATTTCAGTTAGATTTACGGTCATTATCAAACAGGCGTTGGGAGTTGATTTTAGAGGAACTAAAAAAATGTCAGCTTCTATGTTCAAATTGCCATGCTGAGCTACACAACCCGGATTGCTATTATTAAAAAGGGCGCTTAATGCGCCCTTTTTAATCCTACAAATACCTTGTTATTAGGTATTTTTCTGTTCCATATCCAGGAAGCTACGCAGTGTCTCCGAACGGGTTGGGTGACGTAGTTTACGCAGGGCCTTGGCTTCAATCTGACGAATCCGCTCGCGGGTTACATCAAACTGCTTGCCCACTTCTTCCAGAGTGTGGTCCGTATTCATATCAATACCAAAACGCATACGCAGAACCTTGGCTTCACGTGCGGTCAGGCCACCGAGAACATCCTGCGTCGCTTCATGTAAACCAGAGGAAGTCGCTGAATCAACCGGTGAAGTAGCGTTGCCATCTTCAATAAAGTCACCCAGGTGTGAATCTTCGTCATCACCAATCGGTGTTTCAGTTGAGATAGGCTCTTTGGCGATCTTCAATACCTTACGGATTTTGTCCTCAGGCATTTCCATGCGCTCTGCCAGTTCTTCGGGTGTGGCTTCACGACCCATCTCCTGCAGCATTTGGCGAGAGATACGATTCAGTTTGTTGATCGTTTCAATCATGTGCACAGGAATACGAATGGTGCGTGCCTGGTCGGCAATCGAACGGGTAATCGCCTGACGAATCCACCAGGTGGCATAGGTCGAGAACTTATAACCACGACGATATTCGAATTTGTCCACCGCCTTCATCAAACCAATGTTACCTTCCTGAATCAGATCCAGGAACTGCAGACCGCGATTGGTGTATTTCTTGGCGATAGAGATAACCAGACGCAGGTTGGCTTCCACCATTTCTTTCTTGGCACGGCGGGCTTTAGCTTCACCGATGGAAACCTTACGGTTAATCGCTTTCAGATCAGAAATCCGCAAGCCACACTCTTTCTCAAGCGTGATTAATTTGCTTTGTGCCTTGGTGATTTCATCTTCGTGTTCTTTCAGAACTTGTGCATATGCCTCACCTGAATTGATGTGCCCCTGTAACCAGGCGGCATCGGTTTCATTTTCAGGAAAAGTCGTCACGAATTGCTTACGTGGCATGTGAGCTTTGTTGACGCAATAGTTCATGATTACGCGCTCGTGTTCACGAATGCGATCAACTAATGCGCGCATACGGCTCTGCAGGGAATCAACCAACCGCGGTGTGAGTTTGAGTTGCATAAACTGATCAATAATTTCTTTGCGGATCTTTTCAGATTTTTTGTCGTTGTGACCATGCTTGCCTAGCACGCTGACCATTTTCTTGTGCAGCTTGCGAATCTTGTTGAAACGTTGTTTTGCTTCTTCAGGGTCAGGACCCGTATCGACGGGCTCGTCTTCTTCGTCAGCGGTGCCAGCATTTTTAGCCGCATTGGCCGCTGCCACTTCTTCCGGGGTAGGAATATTGTCGGGCGCATTCGGGTCAATGAAGGCGGTCAGAATATCACTTAGTTTGGCTTCACCCACCTCAATCAGGTCATATATACGAATGACCTCGGCAATGGTATCTGGGTACATAGCTAGCGAAGACAGCATTTGGTAGAGGCCATCTTCAATACGCTTAGCGATTTCAATCTCACCTTCACGGGTCAGCAGCTCGACGGCACCCATTTCGCGCATATACATGCGTACTGGGTCAGTGGTGCGTCCAAATTCGCTGTCCATGTTGACCAGTGCAGCTGCGGCTTCTTCTGCAGCATCTTCGTCAACCGTATCGGTTATTACAGTATCTTCTGTGTCAGCTGGGGCAACTTCATGCACGACGATGCCCATATCGTTGATCATGGCAACGATGTCTTCGATTTGCTCAGGATCGACAATATCATTTGGGAGGTGGTCATTGACCTCGGCATAGGTTAAGTAACCTTGCTCTTTTCCCTTAGCTATCAAGATCTTAAGCTGTGACTGTTGTTGGCTTTGGTTCATTAGTCCTGGTTGCACTCTTTATTTACTCCACTGGCTAGTCATAGCCACAATGGTAAGGTGGAAAAACCGACGGATTCTATACGATCCGGCGCTGTTTTTCATTAAACGGTTTTCACTTTAAACGGGGTCTTGGCGATTATTCCGGCTGAGAAGAGACTGCAATTCTGACTTTTCATCAGTACTGAGCTTACCCTGATTCGATTTCGCCAGCAGGGTATCGGTTCGTGCACTGAGATGTTTAGCCTGCAGCCTTTCTATGGCACCAAGAAACTCCTGCTGGAGGGATTCTAGGTCATTTAGGGGGGATTGCCAGGTTGCTAATTTCGCCAGATGCTTACCTTCGTCTCTATCTCGCCAACGTTCAAGTAACGCCGCTGTATTAAGAGTAGGGTTCAATTTTAAATTTTCAAGTAGATCAACGAGTAAGCCTATCCCGGGTTGGTCAATTTGTGAAAGAGTTTTGGGTTCCTCGATAGTCTCCGCCAGGCCCGGACTATGTAGCAAACAACGCAGGGCAGTACGGACCAGGGAGGGGGTCATGGCCTTATCTGAAGGCCTGTTTGCTGCGCTACCCTGGGCCGAATAGTTCCCTGGCCGGCCTTGGCCCTTGGCTTGAGCGGTACTGGGGCCTTTGACGCCTAGCAGGCCAAAAACCTCTCGCTCATCTTTTTTGGTGTAACTGGCCAATTCTCTGACCAGCAAGGACCGATAAGCAGCATCGGACATGCCCTGCAAATAGGGTTTGGCCCTTTCTATCAAGGTGCGATGGGCCTCCAGATCGTGGCGGCCAATGCCCTCACGCAAGTGTGAAAAAAAATAGTCTGAAAGGGACTGGGCCTGATCGATCTTTTCCTCAAAGGCCTGCTTGCCTATTTTCCTGACCATGGAATCCGGGTCCTCGCCATCGGGCAGGAACAAAAAGCGTATTTGTTGGGTGCCCTGCAAGGCAGGCAGGGTGTTCTCCAGGGCCCGCCAGGCGGCTTCATGCCCGGCTCGGTCGCCATCAAAGCAGAACACCACGTCACTACAGAGCCTGAACAGTTTCTGGACGTGCTCGACGGTACAGGCGGTGCCGAGGCTGGCAACGGCATAATCGATACCTTGCTGGGCCAGGGCGATTACGTCCATATAGCCTTCGACGACCAGCAGCCGGTCGATATGGCGCATGGCCTTGCGGACCTCATAAAGGCCATATAGCTCGCGGCCCTTATGGAATAGTGGGGTTTCAGGCGAGTTGAGGTACTTGGCGACCTTGTCAGTGCTTTGATTGTCCTCGGGGATGATTCGGCCACCAAAGGCAATCACCCTGCCGCGGCTATCCCGAATGGGAAACATGATGCGGTGACGGAAGCGATCATAGGTCTCGCCAGTGTCCTTACGAATCAGCATTCCAGTGGTGACGAGATTGTCAGTCTGGTTAGGCATGGCAGGGCCCAGCGTGTTGCCCGGTGGGGCATAACCGAGGTTATAGCGGGCCGCGATCTCCCCAGACAGGCCACGCCCTTTCAGGTAATCGATGGCAACCTGGGACTGAGCGTGCTGGCGAAGTTGCTGGCGATAGAATACGTCGCACTGGCCCATCAGCTCGTAGAGATTCGTTTTGGCCTCTTTCTGTGCCTGTTGTTGCTCCGGGCTAAAGCGAGCACCACCTTCTTCACGTGGAACCTCGACGCCTGCCATTTTGGCCAGCTCTTCTATGGCCTCAACAAAATCCAGGTGGTCATACTCCATCAAGAAGGTAATCGCCGAGCCACCGGCCTTACAGCCAAAGCAGTGATAAAACTGCTTGGTCGGGTTTACTTTGAAAGAAGGTGTTTTTTCGTTATGAAAGGGGCAGCAGGCCTCATATTCACGCCCAGCCTTTTTTAAAGGCACACGCGAATCAATCACTTCGACAATGTCGACGCGGTTAATGAGTTCGTCAATGAATGCGGATGGGATGCGGCCGGCCATGTCCAGATTGTATCTGATCAATTCACTGGCTGTCCGCCGTTGCGGAGGGAAACTTAGTAAATCAGTTTTAAACCGTTTAAATCAAGCACGTCGATATCAAACTGGCAGGCCCCCATTTCGATTCTCAAGGTGTTGAGTCCGATCTTGAATTGCTGCTTGCTCAGTTGCAGTTCTTTTTTGATCTGTTTTTCCAGGAAATAATCACGAAAGTCGAATTCGATAACTTCCTTATCGTTTAGATAAAACACAGTAGGTTCATAGGTGGTAGCGCAGTGACCAGCACTGGTAATCTTGAAGTCAATGCTAAGCACCGCGTCTTTTGGTTTCTCCACCATCAAGGGGATCGAATAAACCCTTAGCATTTCGCCAAGGTCTTTTTTGGGAGTGGTTAATTCAAGGGTCTGTCCATCAGCAACGTTAACGGTATCAGCCACCTGTGTTGTGGTTTCACAAGCGAGAAGCAAAAAGCTTAACAGGAACAAGTAGAGTTTCATTTGCTCACGATATAGCAGGAAGTTCCTCAAGAGACCATCTGGCCTTTGAATAAAACTCCAGCCCTTCATGTTGGCCAGCCATTAATCGTTGGCAACCGGCATAAGCAATCATCGCCGCGTTGTCGGTGCAGAATTCATTCTGCGGATAGTGGACCTGGTAGCCTTTGTCTTTGGCAAGCTGGTCCAGGCGGGCTCGAAGTTTTTGATTGGCGCTGACGCCGCCGGCCATGACCAGTGTCGTCAGTCCAGTCTGCTCTAAAGCCCGGCGGCATTTGATAAACAGGGTTTCGACCACGGCGTGTTCGAAGGCATAGGCAATATCAGCCTTGGTCTGTTCATCGATTTCACTATCTTCTGTGGCATTCTCACGTTTTGTATATAAAGCAAAGGTCTTGAGGCCGCTGAAGCTGAAGTCGAGCCCAGGTCGATCGGTCATGGGTCGGGGGAAGGTAAATCGCTCAGGATTGCCCTTTTTGGCCAGTTCGGCCAGGGCAGGCCCACCTGGGTAGGGCAGGTTGAGTAACTTGGCTGTTTTATCAAAGGCCTCGCCGGCGGCATCATCTACCGACTCGCCGAGAAGTGTGTACTTACCGATGCCATCGACCTGGACCAACTGGGTATGTCCGCCGGAGACCAATAAGGCGACGAAGGGAAATTCGGGTGGATTGGGGTCGAGCATGGGGGCGAGCAGGTGGCCTTCCATGTGGTGCACCGCGATAGCGGGTTTATCCAGGGTAAACGCCAGGGTCCGGCCCAGAGTCGTGCCCACCAGTAGGGCGCCTAGCAGGCCGGGACCGGCTGTGTAGGCAATGCCATCGACGTCAGTGAGTGCTAACTTTGCCTTCTCACAGACCTGGCGGATCAGGGGCGTGAGCTTACGAATATGGTCACGAGAGGCCAGCTCAGGTACCACCCCACCATACTTGGCGTGCAGCTCAATCTGGGAATAGACCTCATGGGCCAAAAGCCCCTGTTCACTGTCATACAATGCCGTGGCGGTCTCATCGCAGGATGTTTCTATTCCTAGTACCAACATTCTAATATTTTGCCCTTTTTGGCCGATATTTGCCTCTCAGACTTTGCATTAGGCCGCTTAGATCAGTAGAATTGCGCGCCTTTATACCGTTAAACCTAAGGAAGTGAAAGCTTTATGCCTTCAGTTAAAGTAAGAGAGAACGAACCATTCGATATCGCATTACGCCGTTTCAAGCGTTCTTGTGAAAAAGCAGGTGTTTTATCAGAAGTTCGCCGTCGCGAATTTTATGAGAAGCCCACCTCGATTCGTAAGCGCAAAATGGCCGCGGCAGTAAAACGCCACCAGAAGAAAGTTATGCGTGATCGTCTGCGTCGTACCCGCCTCTACTAAGAACCTATCTCAACGTCGCCCTTGAGCCAGCCATGACTCTGTTAGCCAAGATCCAGGAAGACGTCAAAGCTGCCATGCGCAGCAAAGACAAAGAACGTCTTCAGACCCTGCGTCTGATCACGGCGGCGGTTAAGCAAAAAGAAGTCGACGAACGCATCGAAATAGATGATGCGGGACTGTTGGCCGTGCTCGAGAAAATGCTCAAGCAGCGCAAAGACTCCATCGAACAATTCGACAAAGCCGGTCGTGATGACCTGTCATCAAAAGAAAAAGCCGAAGTCCTCGTGATTCAGGAATACATGCCTGAGCAAATGAGTGAAGACGAAGTTGCCGCCATTGTCGATGCCGCGGTTGCCAGCACCGGCGCTGAATCCATGAAAGACATGGGTAAGGTGATGGGGCAGGTCAAACCTCAAGTGGCGGGTAAAGCTGATATGGGGTTGGTGAGTAAGTTGGTGAAAGCCAAACTGTCGTAAGTTTCTTTCTATCTATATTTTTACTTTCGTAGTGTTTTTTCGCAGTACTGCTGCGACCTACATATTTTTATTCCTATTTCGCCTCACTGAAGCGAGTCCCTTTCTTTTTGCTTGTCCAAAAAGAAAGAGACGAAAGAAAAAAGACACTCCGTCGCTGGCCACCCACTCGAAGCAAATTGGCAGTACTCAGTAAGGCTGCGCGATTCGACATCCTGTCTCAACGCGCAGGCTCGGCATCCGTGCCTCGCCCTTCCAGGCCTTACTTGCGCTGCAGCCAATTTCTTCTCGCAGCCAGCGCATGGAGGTTTTTCACTGAGTGAGTACAGTACGAGATTGCTTAGGATTAAACTCTAATCTTGATGTGAGCAAAAACATCCCCCATGTGCGGGTGTGTGAGTTTTTGTATTTTGTGAAAAAATAAAATAGCGCGAGCCAGGGAAGGCGAGCCCGGTTTTGCTGAGCATGGATGCGAATCAAAACCGGACAAGGCAAAAAATAATAAAACTCACTTGTTACACCCGCAACGGGGGAGCATTTCTTTGCTTACTTTCTTGTTGCGACAAGAAAGTAAGTCGTTCCCAGTGGGAACGAAAATCACATTAATTATTAAATTAAAAAATCAGGAAGACTTCCCAATTTTCCCTTCTTTCCCACTAAGCAAATTCTGAATGTTACTACGATGCCGCCAGAATAATATCGCTGTCATCACCGCGGTGCTGATGATCAGTGGCAACGCGAGGTCCATATGCATCTTCAGGTAGAGCACCATAATCAGAAACACATAGAGTGGTGCCAGTAAGGTTGCAACGAGTGCGGAGAGTGATGAAATCTTGAAGCCTTTGGCCATGATCAACCAGGTGAGTGCGGTGGCGAGTCCTATGCCCCAGTGAATTCCAAAAAGCACACCCAACATGGTGGCAACGCCTTTGCCGCCTTTGAAGCCAAAAAATACCGGGTATAAGTGACCTAGGAAGGCCGCAAGGCCTATCAACGCAAATGCCAGAGGACTTATTAAAAAAACTGGTTCAGCATAATCTATGTAACCGACGTCGATAAAAAATCTGGCGATGAAAACGGGGATGAAGCCTTTTAGCATGTCACCAAACAAGGTGATGGCAGCGGCTTTTTTGCCTCCAACTCGCAACACATTGGTAGCACCTGGGTTGCCGGAACCTTCGCCGCGGGGGTCGGGCAGGCCCATAATCTTGCAAACCAGGATGGCAGTGGAGATGGAGCCGATCAAATAGGCGGCAACAATAAAGAGTATCTCTTCAAGCGTCAGCATAGGTGCGGATTATAAGCATAAATTGTCCGTATTAACCACAATTCGAGTTTGTTATGATTCGCTAATGGATATTATATTTCTTTCAGATTTACGCATTGAGACCGTCATTGGAATTTTTGACTGGGAACGCAAGATTAAACAGACCGTGATATTTGATCTTGAGATGGGTGCAGATATTAAAAAGTCTGCCAGTTCTGATCACATTGACGATACCCTGGATTACAAGGCTGTTGCGAAGCGTGTGATTCAATTTGTTGAAGGTAGTGAGTTTCAACTTGTCGAGACGCTTGCCGAAAAAGTTGCACAACTTATCCTGGATGAATTTAGTGTTCCCTGGATACGCCTAAAGTTGAATAAGAGCGGTGCAATTCGTGGCGCAAGTGGAGTCGGTATACTCATCGAGCGTGGCAAGCAGTCACACGATTGAATTGATGAGGCTTAGTTAATGGCAACCATCTATATCAGTATCGGTAGCAATATTAATCCTTCAGAAAATATTCAGCACGCCTTAAATGATCTACAACAGGCTTTTAGTGACATAAGCTGTTCAAGGCACTATGAGAGTGAGTCGGTGGGATTCGAGGGTGATAACTTTATCAATTTAGTCGCCCGTGCTGACACGGATATGGATTTGGTTGTTGTTGCTGAGCACCTGCATAAGATAGAAGATCAACATGGTCGTGATCGTAGTGGACCCAAGTTTTCTTCACGAACGTTGGACCTGGATTTGTTGTTATACGATGATCAAGTCTTTGATCAGGGCAAGTTAAAAATTCCTCGTGATGAGATCCTGTTCAACGCGTTTGTGTTACGCCCCCTGGCTGAATTAGCTCCTGATCTATTACATCCTGTCGAAAATAAAACCTATGCCGAACTTTGGAATGCTTTTGATAAAGACTCGCAACCATTGTGGCCGATAGAGTCTAGTTAGACTTTAACTATGTAGAGAACGACCCCCGCAGACCGAAATAATCTGACCGGTAATGTAACTGGCCTCATCTGCCAGGAACAAAATAGTTTTAGCAATATCGCTGGCGTCCCCTTTGCGTTTCAAAAAAGTCCTGGAGACGATGCGCTGCTTGGTGACGTCATCGAGATCATTCGGCCACATGATGGCGCCTGGCGCGACACCGTTCACTCTTATCTCTGGCCCTAATTCGCGCGCCAGTGATTTCGTCATCATGGCGAGGCTGGCTTTTGCCATGCAATAAAGCGTGTGTTCCTTGAGTGGCCGCTCGGCATGGATGTCGATCATATTGATGATGCAGCCTTCGGTTTTTTTCAAAAATGGTGCCGCTGCCTGGGAGAGGAAAAACGGTGCCTTGGCATTGGTCCCAAAGAGATCATCCCATTGATCCTGACTGGCAGCATTCACTGGAGTGCGATAGAAGGTCGAGGCATTATTAATCAGTACATCAAGACGGCCCCAGGCATTGTGCGCTTCCTTAACCAGTGCGGTTAGCGCCTTTACCGATAACAGGTCAGCTTGTACCAGCACCACCGAGTTTTCTCGCACTGAGTGGAGTTCTTCCTGCAGTTTTTGCGCGGCCTCCCGCGAGCTCAGGTAGTGAATAATGATATTCATGCCTGCGGCATGCAAGGTACGAGCAGTTTCAGCGCCGATACGGTGAGAGCCACCGGTTATTAACGCCACCCTGTTTTCACTCATTATGATATCCTTATGTTATTGTTTTAATTCGAATGTTTTGAACCGAGCACTCTAACCCAGATCCTACTACAACACACCGCAAATATGCCCGTTATTATATCAGTGCCATTATGCCGATAAAGAAAACAGCGTCACCAATAAGCCGGTCGAATGGACATGGTTTACCTGAGCCCGGGCAAGAGGCGACGTCGCATAGCCAACGTATGCTTGAGTCTATCAAGTCTGCGATTAATCGGGCCGGTGGAAAATTATCGTTTCAGGAGTTTATGCAAGAAGCCCTGTTTGCTCCTGGGCTGGGGTATTACCGCTGTGGCACAGAAAAATTTGGCGCGTTGGGGGATTTTATTACAGCCCCTGAGGCCTCGACTCTGTTTGGTCAGTCACTAGCCCGGTTCATTCAACAAACCAGTGTTGCAAATCAAGTATTGGAAGTGGGTGCGGGCAGTGGGCGTCTGGCGATTTCGATCCTGCAGGCACTTAAACAGCAATCCGCCTTGCCTGAGACTTACTATATATTAGAACTCAGTACGGAATTACGTGAGCGACAACGACAGAACCTGACGGCAGAGTTACCTGAGTATGTTGAAAATGTTGTCTGGCTCGACGAGTTACCATTGGCATTTAAGGGTGTGGTCATTGCAAACGAGTTGCTGGATGCGATGCCGGTGACGCGTTTTAAACTTGAAGGTGATGAGCTACTGGAAGAGTATGTTGTCGTTACCGACAAAAACCTGAGCTTTCACTACGAGCCGTCAGCCAATCAGCGTTTATTGGATCGCGTCGCAGAATTAAAACAACAAAGCACGATCAGTGAAATAGATCCTTATCTTTCAGAAGTGAATTTCATCGCAGAAGACTGGATCAAGTCACTGGCTGAGTGTATCGACAGCGGTGTCGTACTCATCGTCGATTATGGTTATCCACGTAGTGCTTATTATCACTCGCAACGGCACATGGGTACGTTGATGTGTCATTATCAACACCGCGCTCATCCCGATCCGCTAATCTTGCCAGGTATCCAGGATATCACTGCACATATAGATTTTACCGCGATGGCCGATGCTGCCCTTGAGTGTGGTATGGACGTCGTTGGCTTTGCCACTCAGGCTCATTTTTTACTGAACCTCGGGCTGTTAGACTTATTGGATGTTGATGAGCAAACACTGCCAGACTTTTTGCAAGCCTCCGGTGAAGTGAAGCGATTAACGCTACCCGGTGAGATGGGAGAGAGTTTTAAGGTAATGGCCTTTAGCAAGAAGTACGACGATGCAGTGGTAGGTTTTGAACAACATGATATTCGTCACTTATTATAAATTGAAAATTAGAAAGCGAGTCATCTTATGACATTTATTCAAATAATAGTTTTGGCCCTGGTGCAAGGTCTTACAGAATTTTTACCTATTTCGAGCTCAGGCCATTTGATCCTGGTACCGAAACTCAGCGATTGGCCTGATCAAGGTCTGGCATTCGATGTTGCCGTGCATGTTGGTACCTTGTCGGCAGTGATGTACTACTTTCGCAAGGACATCATACAAATGTTCAAGGCATGGACACAGTCAGTTGCAAAGAGCGAACATACGCCAGAGAGTCGACTGGCATGGTCAGTGATTATCGGTTCGATACCTGTAGCTATCGGTGGTTTATTACTTCATGACCTGGCAGATAGTGTCTTTCGTTCACCATTAGTGATCGCCTGGGCAACGATTGGTTTTGGTGTGCTGCTTGGCCTGGCAGACTGGTTTGCACCACGCAAACGTGAAATTAATAGTATGACCTGGACAGCGGCAGTGTGGGTTGGACTTGCCCAAGTACTTGCTATTATTCCTGGTACGTCGAGATCTGGCATAACCATGACGGCGGCATTATTCCTTGGTTTCACCCGCCAGGCCGCTGCGCGCTTTTCATTTTTATTATCAATCCCTGCGATTTTAATGGCAGGTGGCTATAAAAGTATTAAGCTGTTCCAACTTCCGTATGTGGATTGGTTGTCGCTTATTTTAGGCGTGTTAATCTCGGCGGTTAGCGCTTATCTTTGTATACATTATTTTCTCAAGTTGCTTGACCGGATAGGCATGCTGCCATTTGTTATTTACCGAATCGTACTGGGAATTATTTTGCTGTACGTATTTATCCAATTGTAGTTATGACAGATAAAGACAAAGTGCAGCGCGACAAACTATTTTCAAAACCAACAGACATGTTGGTTGATTTTGTTTTTGATGAACAAGTTGCCAATGTCTTTCCAGATATGATTCGTCGCTCAGTACCTGGTTATGACACGATTATTCCTATGTTAGGTTTGTTTGCAGACAAATATGTACAAGCAGATACATTAATTTATGATCTAGGATGTTCATTAGGCGCAGCGACACTATCGATGCGACGAAGAGTAAAACAACCGGATTGTAAAATTCTGGCAGTTGATAATGCTCAGGCGATGGTCGATCAATGTCAGCAAAATATCTCGAATGATGATTCAGCTACTCCGGTTGAAGTGATATGCGATGATATATTGAATATTAAAATTGAAAATGCATCTTTGGTTGTTATTAATTTCACTTTACAGTTTCTTGCACCTGAAACACGTAAAGATTTACTTGCCAAGATATATACAGGATTAAACAGAGGTGGTGCTCTTGTTATTTCTGAAAAAGTCGTGAGTGCTATTCCACAGCAACAACAGTTCTATGATGATTTGCATACCGAATTCAAACGTGCAAATGGTTATAGTGAGCTGGAGATAAGTCAAAAGCGTAGCGCACTTGAAAATGTACTTATTCCTGAAACCAGTGAATGTCATATCAATCGTTTAACGGATGTTGGTTTTGAGTTCGTGAGTCCCTGGTTCCAGTGTTTTAACTTTACTTCTTTTTGTGCTGTAAAGTCTTAAAACAATCCTATGTATACCCATCACTTGTTCGATCATCTGGCTGAATCAGGGCTCTCTGACTGGGTTGAAACACTGAAACCCATTCTTGCCGAGCGTCTGAGCGTTAAACATCATGGTGATATGGATAAATGGCAAACTGCTTTGTCATTGTTACCTGATGTGATGCCTACGGTTGTAAGCCTAAGTCAGGATGCAATCGAAGTTGGTATTGAAGCAGATTTAAATCAACAACAACACTTGCGGCTTATAGAGCAACTTAAACAATTACATCCCTGGCGAAAAGGGCCGTTTGAATTATTCGGGCACTATATAGATACGGAGTGGCGCTCAGACTGGAAGTGGCAAAGGTTAATAAAAGACATTGCACCACTTTCGGGTAGAAGAGTATTAGACATTGGTTGTGGCAGTGGTTATCACTGTTGGCGTATGCGCGGTGCGGCCGCTGACTTTGTCCTGGGTATTGATCCCACCATGTTATTTGTAATGCAGTATTTTGCCTTGCAGCGCTATATACAAGACTATAATGTCGCAGTATTACCGCTTGGTATCGATGATTTACCAGCCGAGTTAAACTGCTTTGATTCTGTTTTTTCCATGGGCCTGCTTTACCATCGTCGTGATCCGCTTGCACATTTGCAGGAGCTGAAAAATTGCTTACGTGATGAGGGCGAACTGGTGTTAGAAACCCTCATCATTGATGAAAAATTTGGTGAAGTACTGGTTCCAGAAGGGCGTTATGCACAGATGCGCAATGTCTGGTCAATCCCCAGCGTTAAAATGCTGGAATCCTGGCTTAGACAGGCGGGTTATAACAAGGTGCGATGCATTGATGTAACCGTCACCAGCATTGAAGAACAGAGATCTACAGAGTGGATGCAGTTCCAATCGCTTGTCGACTTTCTTGATCCAGATGATCATAGTAAGACTGTCGAAGGGTATCCGGCACCGATGCGGGCGATTGTGCTTGCAGAAAAATAAATTAGATTCTGCATCTGAAATGATGCGACTTAATCTTTAGGTAGTTGCTTTGTGAATTTTATCGTTTCAAAACGGGTACCATCTTTACAGACCATAAAAAAGGTGCCTTGCTGTTCAAAACCACACTTCTCGTAAAAACTAACCGCATTGATCGATGCATTAATTTTCACCTCTGATTTTTTTAGTGATTGAGCAACACTGTCCAGGTAGGTAATTATTTTTTTACCGATACCCTTGCCGGTATGTTCCGGGTGGACAAAAATCGCATCGATAAAAGATTCAGCAGGATCAAACTGACCAAAACCAACAATGTTTTTGCCTTCACAACAAACGATTAGAATTCGGTCAGTTAACCATCTGTAGTAGAGTAATTTGCTAGGAAGGTTGTCAATAAATGAATTCAGCTTTTCTTGTGTGTAGTGTGTCTTACACAATTCGCAGACAGACGAATAAATGAGTGAATAGATGTTATCAACATCCTCTACACTGGCCGGCCGAATAGTGTACACACTAGTACCTATAATTATGTTTATTGTTGTTATATTTTTCTATTTCTAACAGAAGGTTAACAGAATTTAACATTAAAAATAAAGTATGAAGAACTATTTTACGTTGCAGTTCGTGTAGTGAATCAATTGAAAAAACTTTGACGTTTTGTAAATGATATTTGAACAAATAAAAATCAAAAGGTGCAAAAGGCAACGTAATGAAAGCTCAGTATAATTAATTACAAAAACAAAAATGAATTTTTGGAATTAATTTCCAAGAGAATGTTTTGTCTGTAAGCACCAAAATATGTCATTCGATCCAGGATTAAATGAAATGATTTAGTAAGTAATTTTTTGTTGGTGAATATTCAACCGCACTGAAGATTTAGCAATTGATTCAGAATAAATAACTTTGCTTGTGTTATGTCAGAAAGACCAGGCCAAATCCAGCCAAGATTCCAATAGGGATAAAGATGCTCTTAAAACGAGTTGGAATACACATAGCAACAATGCCACAAAATAGTGCAATTAAGAATGAACCTGCGATCACCGCCAACCATTCAGTCGATTGAGTGTTCAGTACGGAGATAGTTGCAAAGACGGGAAAAGCCCAGGCTAGCGTGATCAAAAAGCGCCTGATAAATGTCATACGCTTGGTTTTTGTTTGGTCGCCACCGAGTAATGAACTTTGTGATGGTCTATAAAGATTTTTATCCAGCATAATTTAATTCTGACTGTAGCCTACTTAATGTTAATCCTTGTTGGCTATTGCGTAGAGATCATGCTCATCACTGTTTGTGATAGTCACATCAAGAAATTCACCTGGCCGGGCACTCTCAGTGGCTTCTACGATTACCAAACCATCGATCTCTGGTGCATCGGCATAGGAGCGTGCGATCACGGTTCCATCTTCTTCAACATCATCAACTAATACCTTCATGTTCAAACCGATTTTTTGTTTTAGTTTATCCGCGCTAATTGAGGCCTGTCGAGTCATAAAACGATCCAGTCGATCCTGTTTTGTCTCTTCATCAACATGATTGGGTAATTGATTGGAGGTTGCACCTTCTACTTCAGAATAGGTGAAGCAGCCGACTCTATCCAGTTGTGCCTCATCAATAAAATCCAGTAGTTCATCAAAGTCTTGTTCTGTTTCACCAGGGAAACCCACGATGAAAGTTGAGCGTAACGTAATCTCCGGACAAATCTCTCGCCATTTTTCAATACGCCTCAAAACATTTTCACTATTGGCTGGGCGTTTCATCGCCTTCAACACCGATTGGCTGGCATGTTGGAAAGGAATATCCAGATAAGGCAAGATTCGGTTTTCCGCCATCAGTGGAATAACTTCATCAACATGCGGATAGGGATAGACATAATGCAAGCGGGTCCAGACATTGAATCCGGCCAGCGCGGTTGCAAGCTCAGTCATTCGAGTCTTAATAGGTTGTCCTTGCCAGAAGTCATTTTTATATTTCACATCCACACCATAGGCACTGGTGTCTTGTGATATCACGAGCAGTTCTTTTACACCCGCATTAACCAGGTTTTCTGCCTCTTGCATGACCTCGCCAACAGGCCGACTGACCAGATCACCCCGTAGGGCGGGAATAATACAAAAGGTGCAACGGTGGTTACAGCCTTCGGATATTTTCAAGTATGCATAGTGCTGTGGGGTTAGTTTGATGCCTTGCTTTGGAACCAGGTCAGCAAAAGGGTCATGTGGTTTTGGTAGGTGAGTATGGATCGCCTGCATCACTTCCTGTTGTGCATGGGGGCCAGTGACGGCAAGCACATCAGGAAAGTTCTGTTTAACGATGTCACCCTTGGCACCAAGGCAGCCGGTCACGATGACTTTGCCGTTTTCATTCAAAGCTTCGCCGATGGACTCCATGGATTCATCTATCGCATCATCGATGAAGCCGCAGGTATTAACCACCACCACATCGGCGGCATCATAATTTGGTACCAGGTCGTAACCCTCGGCACGGAGCTGGGTCAAAATGTTTTCTGAGTCCACCAGCGCCTTGGGGCAGCCAAGGCTGATGAAGCCCACTTTGGGGATATTCTTTGTCATACGAAATCTGTGGTTATTTGGAAGTGGGCTTAATTATACGCAATATTGGGGGCATATTGTTTAGTATCAACCATGTCTGGCCGTTAATAACTGCATGGCAGAAAACTCTCAACAAGTTCGCGATAAGCTACAGGCACTGGTAATCGAGCCGACCCGGCTCTATCAGGGCATTTTGTCTAAGCTACTGAAAGACATGGGTTTTGAGGTGTTGATCAAGCAAAACGGTCATGATGGTCTCGAGCAGATAAAAACACACTCATTTAACCTCATTTGCATGTCGATGCAATTACCAGACATCGATGGTATTCAATTGTGTAGCCAGTTAAGGGCGGATAAAGACAATATGAAGACAGCCATCATCATGATCACGGCCAATGAAGAAAAAGAAAACTTCCAGCAGGCTTTGATCTCGGGGGCAACCGAGGTTTTTTACAAAAACGAATTATCCGAGTTATCGATTTACCTGGAGTACTTTATCCAGAGTGCGGGTAGCGAGGCATCGAAGCCGGGCAAGATCTTATATATAGAAGACCAAAAATCCCTGGCCATGAAAACGATGGCGCTTTTGGAGGAACATGGATATCAGGTCAGCCATTTTACCAATGTGGATGAAGCTTTATGTGAATTACAGGAAGCAGAGTATGACCTGGTGCTCACTGATCTGATGTTAGAAGGTAAGAAGTCTGGTTTTACCCTGGTGCGTGAGGTTAAACAGCTTACTGGTCGTTATGCTGACATCCCGATACTTGCCATTTCTGGTCTAAGCGATGTCCATCGAAAGATCGAGCTGCTCAATTCAGGTGTGAGTGACTATATTCAGAAACCCGTTGTCGATGAAGAGTTGTTGGCACGTGTACAAAACCTTGTGCGAATGCGCCATTTGCTAGACAAAGTCGAAGCACAACGTGCGGAAATGCGCGAGCTCGCGATGTTAGATCAACTGACTAAATTATATAACCGACATTATTTAATGGATGTCGGTCCAAAGAAAATTAGTGAGTCTATCCGCCATAAAATCGATATGAGTTTACTGGTAATCGATCTCGATCACTTTAAAAAAATCAATGACACCCATGGTCACGATGCAGGTGATACTGTTCTGGTAGAGGTTGCAGCAACACTGCGTTTACTATGTCGTAATGAAGATATCGCCGCCCGCTTTGGCGGTGAGGAATTTATTATGATCCTGAACCACTGCAGTGAAGCCAATGCGATCAATAAAGCCGAGACCATTCGCGAGCATATCGAAGCACTGGATATTGATGGGATAAAAATTACAGCAAGTATTGGTGTGGCAAGCTTGCCGGATAATACAGACTGTGATTTTAGTGCGCTTTTCAAAGCCGCCGATACAGCAGTTTATAGGGCCAAAGATAGTGGGCGTAACCGTGTTACCCTAGCGGCGGTAACTCACTAGTCGCTAGCTAAACTTTGCTTAATAGCTTTGATACGTAGTTGATTTAGCTCCATCGCAATCGCATCACCTTTTAAACCACGTTCAACAATCGGACCTACCTCAATCGCGGTCGCAGCATTGAATGCATCTTTCAATAATTTTGGTTTAGTCGACACTCTGTCTTCGTAACCAGGACGCCCTCGTGAATCGGCTTCGCAGGCGAGTAGAAACATATCAAAACGTTCGGGACGGCGAAATCCATCAAGATTCTGGATCAGTTTTAATATGCTGCTGGCTCTGAGTTCTTTAGCTCGATGGTAGTGCAAATGATAACGAGCGACATTAACGGCCAGATCTCGATAATCGCGCGGTACACGTAAGCGTTCACATAATGCTTTGACTAGAGGTACGCCGCGTTCTTCGTGATTGATGTGTTGTGGTAACTGATCTTTTGGGGTGATAGCCTTGCCCAGGTCATGGGTAAGTGCGGCGAAACGCACTCGTGTATCGTTTGACAGGCGAGTGGCCTGTTCCAGTACCATCATGGTATGTACACCGGTGTCGATCTCCGGGTGATATTCTTCTGGTTGGGGCACTCCAAATAGATTGTCTATCTCAGGGAAGATTCGCGCCAGGGCTCCACAGTCTCTTAACACCTGAAAATAACGGTCCGGAGTTTGTTCGCCAAGTGCACGTTCGGTTTCCTGCCAGACCCTTTCTGCCACAAGTGCATCGACTTCGCCGTTTTCGACCATGCTCTGCATTAAGGCCATGGTTTCATCAGCAATGCTAAAACCGAGTTCGGCAAAACGCGCAGCAAAACGTGCGATACGCAAGATACGAACAGGGTCTTCGGCAAAGGCAGGTGAGACATGGCGCAGTATGCGATCTTGGATATCCTGCTGGCCGTTGTAGGGATCAACAATATTACCCTGCTCATCACGGGCTATGGCGTTAATTGTTAAATCACGACGGGAGAGATCCTGTTCCAGAGTGACATCTGCATCGGCGTGAAAACTAAAACCGGTATAACCTGGTGCCGTTTTTCGTTCGGTTCGAGCGAGAGCGTATTCTTCTTTAGTTTCAGGATGTAGAAATACAGGAAAGTCTTTACCGACTGACTTATATCCGGCCGCCAGCATTTCTTCGGGACTGGCACCGACTACCACCCAGTCGCGATCCTTGCTGGGACGCCCCAACAACTCATCACGAACACAACCACCTACCAGATATGTTTCCATGCGACTAGTTTAACGGTTAACACAATCGCTGCACAGTTTTTTACTTAAGCTTAGATCATGAAGTAGTTCATTATTCGGAGCGACTATCGGTGCTTACCAGCTTTTCCATTAATTTTGAGCTTGGTCGAATTTGGTATAACCAAACTAAAAATTGGTATTTCAGGTCATTGCGCAATTCCTTATCGCGGAAAAACACAACCCCGGCAATAGAACAGATGACCATCTCAATAAAAAATGTCCAATGAAAAAGATAATTGGCCACCCACCAGTCATGCACGGAAGGGATGCGCCAGAGGCCGAAGTAGGATTTGTCGATTGGGTATAGCCATTTAATTCCACTAGCCACGCTGTCCAGTGACATATGCAATAAACCACAAAGGAGAAACATGCTCAGTAATTTAAAGCCTGTGCGTCCCAGCCATTTATAAACCGGATACACCAGCAGCGTATAAATACCAACCCAGAAAATCGGGATGTGTGTCCAGTAACTGTGATGTGGGTGTTGCCGTGCATCGATTAAATGGAAATAAGCCAAATCAAAATCAGGTGCGATACTGGCAATTAAGCCGATGAGTAAATATTTGATATAGGACGGTTCGTCACGTTCGTTTTTTAGTAGATAGCGTGATAGCAGGAACCCGGCGGGCATGTGTGCAATAAACATTACTCACCTCGCTTGCTGGGGTTGTACCAGTCTACGTTACGAGTGATATACATGATCAACGCTAACGCTAAAAACACGCCAATCGAACCGAACAACATCGAATAGTTTTGTTCTTCGAGTAAAGAGAATAGATAGATATAGAGGATAGTAATGCCTGAGCCAATCCAGGCAGCACGTTTGTTCGATTTAAGAATTGCTTTGGAATACAGGGACGTCATGATGATAACGGCACTACTTGCTATGACATAGGACCAAATAAAACTGATGTGCTCAGAGAAGGCAAGCAGCAGTAAATAGAACAGGCACATACCAAGGCCTAAAAGCAAGTACTGTAGAAGATGAACGCGCAGTTTATAAAAAACTTCGATTAACCAGATTGATACGAACGTTAGTACCAAAAATAACATGGCATACTTAATACTGCGTTCGGTCATTCTGTAGTTATCAACGGGTGATACGAAGTCAACACCGACCAGTGACTGGGTAAGTTTTGTGTAGGCAAATTCATCATCAAGCCACTGTTGGGGATAATTTCGACTGATATGTGAAATAGACCAGCTTGCATCAAAGCCTTGCGCAGAAATTTTTCGGCTATTGGGTAGTTTGTAACCTTGAAAACTCGGGTCGGGCCAGTCGGAGTGTATTTTAAAACTGGAGTTTTTCCCCATCGGCGCTATGTAGAATGACTCACTACCGTTTAGCGACATAGCAATATTGTATTTAAATTGTTTAGTGTCTTTTAGCGAAATCTTTGGTACATGAAACCCGGTGTCGTTACTATTGGTCTTACCCAGGCCCGGTTCAAAGTAGAGTGTTTGTTTGTTCCAGCGCAACGTGACTTGCTTCTGAATAGCACGAGAATCTGAAACACCAACGAGTAGCTGGGCTTTGTCCCAGTCAATCAGTTTGGGATCAATACCCCAGATACTAAAATCGGGTTTTGTAAAACTGCCTTGTAAATTAACAATCGATTGGTAAACAGGGACTTCGAAGATACCACGATAGCGTGTTTCATTTTGTATTTTTACGGTGACGTCAAGTGTATCAGGTAAAAAGACCGCATGTCGTAGCTTACGCGTCTTCTCCAGATGACCGTGTTTGTTTTTCCATGATTGTATCTCAGAATAAGGAATAACAAGCCTCGGTCCTATTATATTTTGTCGTTGTCCCCATTTGCTGGTGATATCGTTTATTGCATGGATGCGTGTTCTGTCCCGCTCATAAATTTGACCGCTAATCATGGCAATCGGTATTTGTAGTAAAAGCATAACAAAGCCAATAAACATCACACGCAAAAATATAGAGTTGCGCAACCAGTTTTGTATTGATTCTATTTTGAGATCCATAACTGTCCCGTAGTGGTGCTTGATAATGTTGTTGTTTTAATGGATTACAGCATGGTCAGCTGAATTCAAGGTGATGAATTATGATGAATTCTGGCAGGAGCAAATTTTCTTAGTTAGACTTCGGGTAACGAAATAAATATAAGCCGCTAATTTATGGACACTTCAATAAACTGGTCAGCTGTCGGCGCCGATATCATCGTACTAGTACATTTCGCATTTGTTTTGTTTGTATTATTTGGCGGCGTGTTACTGGTCTGGTGGAGAAGACTTGTATGGTTGCATCTCCCTGCGGTTATTTGGGGAATGCTTATCGAGTTCACAGGTTGGATCTGCCCGCTAACACCTTATGAGAATCAGTTACGTAAACAGGCCGGGCTTGAAATGTATGAGGGTGATTTTGTTATGCGTTATATCATGCCGATACTCTATCCTGAGGATCTGACGCGTTCACTACAAATTACACTAGGTTTTGTCGTGCTTTTGGTTAATGCTATTTGTTACTTTTATGTCTTTAAAAAAAACACTAGCTAACAAATATTGCTTCTCAGCAGTGTGTTAATTATTGGAGTTAAAATGCCATCGCTTTTGTATGATTAGTGTCTCGATGTTTAGCTCATCAGGTAAAGGTGGGTAAGGTGCAGAGTAACGAACAAGTTCCATCATTTTCTCATCTAGAGTAGGTTGCTGGCTCGATTTCAACAAACGTGTACTTTTTAGTTTGCCGCTATTAGAAATAACCAGCTCAATATCCAGGTAAGTAGAAAACGGGATCTCCTGACCGAGTGTGGGATAACGACTTGCTCCGATAATCTCGATTTTGTTACTAATCTGCTGGGTATAACGATAAGTTCCTGCGTCGGCTCCCGATTCAATCCCAGATTCAATCTGGGCTTCGATCGTGACGGTCTTAATCTGCTGTTGATAGGTACTACAACTTGGTGCCAGCAGTAACACAACAACGAATAGTAGAGGTGGAAAGAAAAATCGCGACATGAAGTTATAGTCCTGGCCAAGATGACCTGTTAGAGCTTATTTCTGTAGTTCGTTCATTAAATGTACATTTTGTAGGTGTTTAGCTTATCAATTAACCAGATCTGCATTATTCAGAAGTATAGCTATACTCTTAAAATCAAAGGAATTTCACCTTAAAAAGTCTCTAGGAGAGCACATGAGTTTTACGGTAATTAATCCAGCAACTGGCGAGACCTTGAAAGAGGTCGCTGGCTGGGATGACACACAAATTGAAGCCGCCCTTGCCCAGGCGGCAGCGGTCTCGGCCGACTGGCAGGCACGCGGCTTTGATGAGCGCGCCGGGTTAATGCTTAAAGCTGCCCAGGTCTTAAGAGATAATGTCGACAACTATGCGCCGATTATTACGCGTGAGATGGGCAAACTCATTGGTGATTCTAAAGCCGAAATTGAAAAGTGTGCGAAAGTCTGCGAGTACTATGCAGAGAATGCTGCGACTTTCCTCAAAGATGAAGCGTTGGCATCGGACGCATCAAATAGCTATGTCGCCTATTTACCCATGGGCACAGTGCTTGCGGTGATGCCATGGAATTATCCCTTCTGGCAGGTGTTCAGGTTTGCTGCTCCCGCGTTAATGGCAGGTAATACCGGTCTGCTTAAGCATGCCTCTAATGTCCCTGAGTCGGCATTGGCGATTGAGGATGTCTTTCATCAGGCTGGCTGCCCACAAGGTGTATTCACGACGATGATGATTCGTGCCTCACAGGTTGCAAAGGTGATCGAAGATCCTCGCGTGCATGCTGTTACGTTAACGGGCTCAGAACCTGCCGGCCAACAGGTTGCTAGCACGGCGGGTCACAGTTTAAAAAAATCTGTGCTAGAGCTAGGTGGCTCGGATGCCTTTATCGTACTTGAAGATGCCGACCTGGATGAGGCAGTTCGCAATGCGATCATTTCGCGTTATTTAAATTCAGGCCAGAGTTGTATCGCAGCAAAACGTTTTATTGTTGTTGATGCGATCGCCGAAGATTTTGTTGCTCGTTTTAAAGCGGGCGTCGAGGCACTTAAGACGGGTGATCCGATGGACCCGAATACCACCATGGGTCCAATGGCACGTGAAGACTTACGTGATGAATTACATGTGCAAGTGACCGACTCTATCGCTGCAGGTGCCAAAGCGATAACAGGTTGTGAACCAATCGAAGGCCCTGGTGCATTTTATAAACCTTCCATACTCGACCGAGTTGAACCTGGAGTCCGTGCTTACAGTGAAGAGTTGTTTGGTCCGGTAGCCATTGTTATTCGTGCGCGCGACGAAGCCGATGCCTTACGCATCGCGAATGAGTCTGACTATGGTTTGGGGGGCAGTGTCTGGACTCAAGATAGTGCTCGTGGTGAACGCCTGGCACGACAAGTGCAATCCGGTTGCACCTTTGTAAATGGTTTTGTAAAAAGCGATCCCCGTCTTCCCTTTGGCGGTGTCAAACGTTCTGGTTACGGGCGTGAATTGTCTTCACACGGTATTCGTGAATTCGTCAATGCCAAGACTATCTGGATAAAGTAAATCTCAGTAAATAGAGTCTTTATAATCTGAAAATGCTTATTTCAGGTTTTAATCCGGCCGTGTCCTGTGTAAAGATATTCCTATGTTAAAACGAGTAGTCATTATTTTACTGTGTAGTCTTGTCTCTAACACTGTATTCAGTGTTGAAAGTGTTTGTTATGGCACTACAAAAAATGGCCGCCTGGAACATGCCGTACAGTTACCTTCTTCAGGCAGCAACTTTGTTAGCTATAGTTCGCTAGCTGCGACATTAGGACGAACCTATGTGCACAGCACGGTGCGCGACATAATTGTTGCTGCTTATAAACAATTGGCAAACGACTTGCCGAATAAACGCTTTAAGTATGCAGAGACTGGTTTTAAAAAAGGTGGTCGCTTTAAGCCACATAAAACCCACCAAAATGGTTTATCGGTTGATTTTATGGTGCCCGTTGTAAATGATAAAGGTGAGTCAGTGCATTTATCAACTCATGCACTGAATCGCTATGGCTATGATATCGAGTTTGATGCTAAGGGGCGTTTAGATAACTTGACTATCGATTATGAGGCGTTGGCAGCACATATAGTTATGTTAGATAAGCAGGCAAAGGCGCATTCAGTCAAGTTGTGGCGAGTCATCTTTGATCCCAAGTTACAACCATTATTACTGAAAACAAAATATGGTGAATATATTAAAAAAAATATAACGTTATCAAAGAAACGCTCTTGGGTTCGGCATGATGAGCATTACCATGTCGACTTCGATGTGCCCTGCAAGCATTAATAGGCATTAGCCCATTGTTGTAGATGGATATCATACTTATATACTTACTGCTCGGTGCAATCGCGGGTTTAATCGCAGGCCTGTTCGGTGTCGGCGGGGGTTTAATTATTGTGCCTGTGCTGGTTTATCTCTTCACTCGAGAGGGAATGGACCCTGATAGTTTGGTGCATCTCGCAGTCGGCACATCTTTGGCGACCATTGTCTTTACGTCTATTTCATCTGTTTATGCTCATCATAAACGGGGTGCCGTACGTTGGGATCTGTTTTGGCAACTTACCCCGGGTATTGTGATCGGCGCGTTGATCGGCGCCGCCGTTGCAGATTGGATGCCCTCGGTCGTGTTACGACGCTTTTTTGCCGTATTTGAGTGGTTAGTTGCGTTTCAATTATTGTTAAACACCCGTACCAAAGCATCACGGGTTGTACCTGGGCGGGCTGGATTGTTTGCGGCGGGTAACCTGATCGGTTCGATCTCATCCATTGTTGGTATCGGTGGCGGCACTTTAACAGTTCCGTTTTTAGTCTGGTGTAATGTAGCAATGCGTAAGGCCGTGGCCACATCTAGTGCCTGTGGTTTACCGATTGCAGTTGCAGGTGCGGTTGGGTTTATCATCATGGGTTGGTCAACAACAACTACACTTGATTGGAGTTTGGGTTATCTCTATTTTCCTGCCCTGATTGGTATTGTTACATCAAGTATTTTGTTTGCCCCTCTGGGGGCAAAGCTTGCCCATAGCCTGCCGGCAGATAAATTAAAAAGACTATTTGGTTTACTATTATTTGCCCTCGGCAGCTATATGTTTTTATCGGCTTAGTGAGTCCAAAAGTACAAAAACGATCCCTGGAACAGCCTTTTTGTTGCCGCGAAAAAAGTGTGATCTAGATCCCAAAAATGCAGCGCTCAGAAATTATCTCCTTATTAATCAATAAGTAATAAATGTGCCATTATCCTTATGTTAAGTGGGGCTCTTTAATTAATTCCCTTATAATAAGCCCACTATTTTAACAGGCATA
>Ga0316205_10001450_pt1 | contig 29746 bp, 26 predicted proteins | sample 3monthpyrite_MG_FD_204941 | JGI IMG/M metagenome (GOLD analysis project Ga0316205, IMG submission 204941) | Microbial mat bacterial communities from mineral coupon in-situ incubated in ocean water Damariscotta River, Maine, United States -... | ecosystem: Environmental > Aquatic > Marine >...
TAGCTGGAGTGGATGGGAGTATCAGGATGGAGCAAGTGTTTCACCTCACGGTGGCCGAACAGGGCCATGTGGATTTTGACATTGTCGGGGCGTTGAAAACCTCGGTTGGTGGCAAGCGCTATTCAGAAATCGTGGAGGATGTGGTTTTTTCGCTGACCGAGAAAATCACCTCCCTGATGAATGATGCAAGGTCGCGCGATTTCAGCCATGCCGAGCGGCAGGCCGCCAAAATCGGGGTGATCGCGCGGCAAATCGGGCTGAACGGGGTGGCGGGCGTAGCAGCAGCGGCGCAAGATTGCGCCTTGCGGCAGGAATATACCGCGCTTTCAGCCGTGTCGGTGCGGCTGGCGCGCATGGCCGAGCGCTCGCTTTTTTCGGTGATCGAATATGACGTGCAGGCCCCATAAGCGCTTGCAATCCGGCAGTAACGGCGCAAGATTTGGCGAAGCTGACAGGAGGCTTCATGCAACCGACTTTTTCTTCCGCCAAAACATCTGTGCCGATCTATGTGGTCGAGCCCGATACCCTTGCCCATACCCTAAGCCAGTTGGATGCGCCAGCCCGCGCCTGGGTGGAAACCGGCGGCTTTACTGCCGAACTCGGGCAGGTAGCCCTGATTCCCGACCAAGCCGGCAAGCTCTGCGCCGTGCTCGCGGGCTGGGGCAGCAAGGCCAAGCGGGATCGCGGCTGGTTTCATTTTGCCAGCATTGCGGCCAAGCTACCGGAAGGCGATTACCGCCTTGAAAGCGGCCTGCCAAAGGCAGAATTGAAGGAGGCAGCGCTGGCGTGGCTGCTGGCCAGCTATCGCTTTGATAAATATAAAGAACAGCCCCCGCAAAAGGCGCGCCTTGTTTGCCCGCAAGGGCTGGATGCCGCGCGGGTCGCGCTGGAAGCCACCGCCACTTTCCTGACAAGGGATCTGATCAACACCCCGGCCAATGATATGGGCCCGGCAGCGCTGGAAGCCGCGTTTTTCAAGCTGGCCACCAGCCATAAAGCCAAGGTTTCGGCCATTGTCGGCGATGATCTGCTCAAGGAAAACCTCGGCCTTATTCACGCGGTTGGCCGCGCCGCCAGCGAGGCCCCGCGCCTGCTCGATATGATATGGGGCGCGCCCGATGACCCCAAGCTCACCCTGGTGGGCAAAGGCGTGTGCTTTGATACCGGCGGGCTAAATATCAAGCCCGGTGCCTCGATGGGCCTGATGAAAAAAGACATGGGCGGTGCGGCCAATGTGCTGGGGCTGGCGCATATGATCATGAGTCTCGGGCTGAAGCTGCGGTTGCGGGTGTTGGTGCCGGCGGTTGAAAACGCGATTTCGGCCAGTTCGTTTCGCCCGCAGGATATTTTGCGCAGCCGCAAAGGGCTGACGGTGGAAAACAACAATACCGATGCCGAGGGGCGGCTGGTGCTGGCCGATGCGCTGGCGCTGGCCGATGAGGAATCACCCGATTTGCTGATCTGCATGGCCACGCTTACCGGCGCGGCCCGTGCGGCTTTGGGGCCGGATATACCTCCGTTTTATACCGATGACGGCGGGTTGGCGCACCAAATCAGCCGCGCCGCCCGTGCCGAGGCTGACCCTTTATGGCGGATGCCGTTTTGGGACGGCTACGAGCAAAATATCGAACCCGGTATCGCCGACCTTGATAACGCGCCCAAAGGCGGCATGGCGGGCTCGATTACCGCCGCGCTGTTTTTGCGCCGCTTTGTTGAAAACGCCGCGCAATTTGCCCATTTCGATATTTATGGCTGGACCCCGGAAGCGCGCCCGGGCCGGCCCAAGGGCGGCGAGGCCCAAGGCGGCCGCGCCCTGCTGGCCATGATCGAGGCGCGCTTTGATGCCGGTTAACAAAGCGCCGGGCATTTCGGTGGCCATCGGGGGTTTTTGCCCGGCGTGATTTAGGCCCGGCATCTGGCCGTGCCGGGCAGGCAAGGCCGCCGGAAACGGCACCAAGCAAAGGCCGGGTTATGGCGATACGGCGCGTTTCAGGCTGGCGATACCAAGTGATTCCAGCACTTTATCCTCAATCGCGCTGGCATCCAGCCCCGCCGTTTTATACATGCTCTCGGGGCTGTCCTGCCCGATAAACACATCCGGCAGGGTCATCGAGCGGAACCTGAGCCCGGTATCAAACACGCCTTCATCGGCCAAAAGCTGCGCCACATGGCTGCCAAACCCGCCCACCGCGCCTTCTTCAATAGTAATCAGGGCTTCGTGGGTCGCGGCCAGTTCAAGCACCAGATCACGGTCCAGCGGTTTGGCAAAGCGGGCGTCGGCGATGGTCGGGGATATGCCCTTGGCGGCGAGATTTTCAGCAGCCGTAAGGCAGGCGGCCAGCCGTGTGCCGAGCGACAGGATCGCCACCCGCGCGCCTTGTTGAATGATCCGGCCCTTGCCGATTTCGAGCACCTCGCCGCGCGCGGGCAGCTCAACCCCCACGCCTTCACCGCGCGGAAACCTGAAGGCCGAGGGGCGGTCATCGATCGCGGCGGCGGTGGCCACCATATGCATCAGTTCGGCTTCATCCGCCGCCGCCATGACCACAAAATTCGGCAGGTTGCAGAGATATGCAATATCAAAGCTGCCGGCATGGGTGGGGCCATCGGCACCCACCAGCCCGGCACGGTCTATCGCGAAGCGCACCGGCAGGCTTTGAATGGCGACATCATGCACCACTTGGTCATATCCGCGCTGCAAAAAGGTGGAATACATGGCACAAAAGGGCTTCATGCCACCCGCCGCGAGGCCCGCCGAAAAGGTTACGCCGTGTTGTTCGGCCATGCCGACATCAAACATCCGGTTGGGAAAGTGTTTGGCAAACACATCCATGCCGGTGCCATCGGGCATGGCGGCGGTAATGCCGACAATGCGGCTGTCAGCTTCGGCCGCCTGCACCAGCGCTTTGGCAAAAATGCTGGTATAGCTCGGCGCATTGGGAATGGCTTTTTGCTGCTCGCCGGTATGCGGGTTAAATTTGCCCCGGGCATGGCCACGGTCGCTCGAGTCTTCGGCGGGCGCAAAGCCTTTGCCCTTTTTGGTGATCACATGAATGAGCACCGGGCCATCGGCGCGGTCATGCACGGTGCGCAGCACGCTTAGCAACTGCTCCATATCATGGCCATCAATTGGCCCGACATAGGAAAAACCGAGCTCTTCAAACAGGGTGCCACCCACGGCCAGCGATTTTACCATTTCCTTGGCGCGGCGCGCGCCATCCTGCAAGGGCGGCGGCAACAGCGAGGCAAAACCCTTGGCGGCTGATTTCAGCTCCTGAAACGGAGCTTCGGCATAAAGCTTGGAAAGATAGCCCGACATCGCCCCCACCGGCGGCGCGATGGACATATCATTATCGTTCAGCACCACAAACAGGCGCTTTTTCATATCACCGGCGTGATTCATGCCCTCAAAGGCCATACCAGCGGGAATAGAGCCATCCCCGATCACGGCAATGGCGTCGCCCAAACCATGCTCGGGCGTGCCACCCAAATCGCGCGCAGCCACAAATCCGGCAGCAGCCGAAATCGAGGTGGCCGAATGGCCCGCGCCGAAAGGGTCATAGGGGCTTTCACTGCGCTTGGTGAAGCCCGAAAGCCCGCCGCCTTTGCGCAGGGTTTCCATTTCGCCCCGCCGCCCGGTCAGGATTTTGTGAGGGTAGCACTGGTGGCTTACATCCCAGATGAGCTTGTCGCGCGGGGTATCAAACACCGCATGCAAGGCCACCGTAAGCTCCACCACGCCAAGCCCGGCGCCAAGGTGGCCACCGGTTTTCGAGACCGCATGAATGGTTTCATAGCGCAATTCATCGGCCAATTGCCGCAACTCGGCATTGCTGAGCGTTTTCAGCGCGGCCGGAGAGGTGATTTTATCCAGAAGCGGGGTGTTCATCGGCGATCCTTATACGCTTCTTCTTATGGTATATTGCGCGATGGCGCGCAAGGTTTCTGCGCGCGCACCAAAGGGCTGAAGGCAGGCGGTGGCCTCGGCAACCAGTTCGGCAGCGCGGGCCTTTGCACCATCTAACCCCAAAAGGGTTACGAAAGTTGCCTTGCCCGCGGCGGCATCTTTTTGCAGGCGCTTGCCGGTTTCGGCCTCAACACCGGTGACATCCAGAATATCATCCTGAATTTGAAAAGCATTGCCCAGCGCCTCGGCATAGGCGTGCAGGGGGGCGGGGTTTTCACCCGCGAGCAGCGCCCCGGCCCCGGCTGACCAGCGAATGAGCGCACCGGTTTTTAGCGCCTGAAGGCGGGTGATTTCGGCTAGCGTGAGCGGGATTGTGGCGGTTTCGGCGGCGATATCAAGGTCTTGGCCCAGCACCATACCTTTGGCGCCGGAGGCTTGCGCCAGGCTAGAGATCAACGCGAGGCGCGCGGGGGGGCTGGCATCCATTTGTGACAGTATTTCAAAGGCTTGGGTTTGAAGCGCGTCACCGGCCAGCACGGCTGTTGCTTCATCCCATTTGATGTGCAGGGTTGGCAGGCCGCGGCGCAAATCATCGTCATCCATGGCGGGCAGATCATCATGCACCAAAGAATAAGCGTGGATGCACTCGACCGCGGCGGCGGCATCTATGGCACCTGTTGCGCCAAAAAGTGCGGCACTTTCCAGCACCAGAAATGCCCGCATCCGCTTGCCGCCGGAAAGGGCGGCATAGCGCATGGCCTCGCCAATGCGGCCACCACGTGGCAGGCATTCATCCAGCCGCTTTTCCACCCGCTCCGCGGTAGCCTTGAGAGCAATTTCTATGCTAGTCATAGTCGGCTGGCGTGGCCCCTTTTGCGGTGCCGTCGGCCCCTTTGGTAATTTGCGCGACCTTTTCTTCGGCCTCGGCAAGCTTTTTTTCGCAGTGTTTTTTCAGGGCTTCGCCGCGCTCGTAGAGCTTGATTGATTCTTCCAGCGGCACATTGCCTGATTCGAGCTGCCCGACCAATGCTTCCAGCTCGCTCATCGCTTCTTCAAAGCTCATCTTTGTTACGTTGCTCATCCGCACTGCTCCTGCATGGTCTCGATATGGGCGCGCACCAAACGGCCCAGTGTGGAAAGGTTATAGCCCCCTTCCAGCGCAGAAACCAGCCGCCCGCCGCAATGTTTTTTGGCAGCTTCACATAGGCGCGCGGTAATATAGGCGAATTCTTCGTCGGTCCATGCCAGATTGGCGAGCGGATCATCGATATGGGCGTCAAACCCCGCCGATAGCAGGATGAGCTCGGGCTTGAAACCGTCAAGTGCTGGAAGAATATCGGTCTCCAGCTTGTTGATGTAATGCGCGCCGGTAGAGCCCGCGGGCAGCGGCAGGTTGGTGATCTGGCCATGGGCGCCCTGCTCACCGGCCGCGCCGGTGCCGGGGTAGAGCGGCATTTCGTGGCTGGAGAAAAAGCGGATGCGGGGCTCGTCCCACAGGATATTCTGGGTGCCATTGCCGTGGTGAACGTCAAAATCAACGATCGCCACCCGCGAAAGGCCGCGCGCTTCCAGCGCATGCAGGGCGGCAATCGCCACGGTGCCAAACAGGCAAAACCCCATCGCGTTTTCGCGCTCGGCATGGTGGCCGGGCGGGCGCATGGCCACAAATGCATTACCCGCTTTGCCATCCAGCACCATATCCACCGCCTTTACCGCGCCGCCCACCGCGCGGCGCGCCGCCTTTAGGCTTGCGGAGGAAAGATGGGTGTCGGGGTCTAGCTGAACATGACCGGCCTTCGGCAAGCTGGCCTCGAGGTGATCAATATAGCGCTGCGGGTGGGCGCGCAGGATCGGGATGTTATCGGCCAGCGGGGCAGAAACACGGGTAAGGCCCATATCGGCCAGCGCGTTAAGTATAACCACCATCCGCGCCACCTGCTCGGCATGGCCTTCGGGGGGGTGGTGCTCAAGGGCGTCGGGGTGGGTCAGGAAGGCGGTTGTCATGGGTTTTGATAGCGCGCGGCTGCCAAACGGGCAAGGGCTGGTTATTGGCGGCGGAATTGAGTATTTGAAAAAGAATGAAGAGGAGGCCGCTTTGCCCGAATTGCCCGAGGTTGAAACAGTGATGCGCGGGCTGATGCCCCTGATGGCTGGCCAGAAAATTAAGCACGCAATCGTGCGCCGCGAGGGCCTGCGCTGGCCCTTTCCAGACCAATTTGCCAAGCGCCTTACCAATGTGCGGGTTGAGGGGATGCAACGGCGGGCCAAATATATTTTGATGGCGCTCGGCAGTGGCGAAACCCTATTGGTGCATTTGGGCATGTCGGGGCGGGTGCTGATAGATGAAAGTGGCGCGCTGCCACCGGGTAAACACGACCATGTGGTGCTGGAAATGAGCCATGGCGTCGATATCATCTTTAACGACCCCCGCCGCTTCGGGGCGCTTGATCTGATCGGAACAGCCACCGTTTCCGAGCATAGGCTGCTGGCAAATCTGGGGCCGGAACCGCTTGGCAACAGCTTCAATGCCGAATATTTCAGCGCCATGCTGCGCGGCCGCAAATCTGCGATAAAATCGGCCATGCTTGACCAGCGGATCGTGGCCGGCCTTGGCAACATTTATGTATGCGAGGCGCTATGGCGCGCCGGGATCGCGCCGCAAACCCCCGGAGGCGCCCTCGCCCCGGCGCAACTGGCGGGCCTTGTCGCCCATATCCGCGATGTGCTGAGCGAAGCCATTGCGGCGGGCGGCTCTTCGCTGAAGGATTACCGGCAGGCCAATGGCGAGTTGGGATATTTTCAGCATCGTTTTGCGGTTTATGACCGCGAGGGGAAAGGCTGTATCAAAACCGGTTGCGGCGGCTACATTCAGCGAATCACGCAAGCGGGCCGCTCGAGCTTTTATTGCCTTGGCTGCCAGCAACAGGCTTGACCCGAACCTCACCCGTGCTAAACCTTCTTGCCTGAACAGTTAAGGATTCCTTCATGGCCTATGAAACCATTTTAGTTGACGTTGAAAACCACGTTATGCTGATAACGCTCAACCGGCCCGAGGCGCTGAATGCGCTGAATGCCCAGTTGTTGGGCGAGCTTGGCAAGGCTTTAGCCGCCGCCGACAAAGACAAAAACGTGCGCGCCATTATCATTACCGGCTCGGAAAAGGCCTTTGCTGCCGGTGCCGACATTAAGGAAATGGCCGCGAAGGGCTATGTTGATATGTTTGCGGAGGATTACTTCAGCGCCGAAACCGAAAAACTGCTCAAAACCCGCAAGCCGATCATTGCCGCGGTTTCCGGCTTTGCGCTTGGTGGTGGCTGCGAACTGGCGATGATGTGCGATTTTATTATTGCCTCGGATACCGCAAAATTTGGCCAGCCCGAAGTTAACCTCGGCGTGATGGCCGGTATTGGCGGCACCCAGCGCCTGACGAGATTCGTCGGGAAATCAAAATCAATGGAAATGAACCTGACCGGGCGCTTTATGGAGGCTGCCGAGGCCGAAAGCGCGGGTCTGGTAAGCCGGATTGTGCCGGCCAAAGACCTGTTGAAAGACGCCAAGGCCACCGCCCAGAAAATTGCCGAAAAATCTTTGCTCTCGGTGATGGCGATCAAGGAATCGGTGAACCGCTCCTATGAGACAACCTTGCGCGAAGGCCTGCTTTTCGAGCGCCGGGTTTTTCATGCGCTTTTCGCCACGGATGACCAAAGCGAAGGCATGGAGGCCTTTGCCGAAAAACGCGCGCCGCAATTCAGGGATAAATAACGCCAACCCTGTTGACTCTGCCCCAATGCGGGGGTAGAGGAACGCTTCATCGCTAAAAACGAAAAAAAACCGGATCATATACATGGCTAACTCGCCCCAAGCAAAAAAACGCGCCCGCACCGCTGACCGTCGCGCGGCTATCAACAAAAACCGCCGCACCCGGATCAAGACCTTTATCCGCCGTGTGGAGGAAGCTATTGCCGGTGGGGACCAGACGGTTGCAGAGGCCGCGCTTAAAAACGCCCAGCCCGAAATCATGCGTGGCGTGACCAAAGGCATTTGGCACAAAAGCACGGCCAGCCGTAAAGTTTCGCGCCTTGCCAAACGCGTGAATGCGATGGCCGCCTAAACGCTGGCCTCGCTTTTTTCGGTTTTGAAAAGCACGCCGCACGGCGTGCTTTTTTGTTGACACAAAAAATATTTTTTAATGCGATTCGCGCTCTTGCCCGAATCTGAGGCAATGGTATAGCTTCTACGAGAGCTTGGCGATCTGCCGCATTCTGCCCGAAAGCGCCGTCAGAACATCAGTAATTTACCCATCCCGAATCCGCTTTTCGGGAGCGGTATACCTGTGTTTTGCGCCATGCCAACAAAAACAATAACCGCCCGAGGCAGGGCTAAACCGCGAAATGCGGGGTGGGACGATAATGGACGGCATAAGCCATATTGACTGCTGGGGTCGGATCAGAACCGAGTTGCGCGCCACAATCGGCGTAGATGCATTTAACAACTGGATAGAGCCGCTCGGGTTTTTGGGGTTGAAAAACGGGGTGGCGCTGTTTTCGGTGCCTACCAGCTTTATGGGCAACTGGGTTTCGCGCAATTATGCCGACGAAATAACCGGCCTGTTCAAAGCCGAAGGGGTAGAGGTATTTCGGCTGGGGTTTGAAGCGCCCGAGCAGGCGGCGGTAAAGCCCGCGCCGATCAAAAATGCGGCTGCCAAACCGGCGGAGGTTGATCTGCCCTCTTCGCCACTCGATAGCCGCTTTACGTTTGACCAGTTTGTGGTTGGCACCCCGAATGAGCTGGCCCATGCCGCTGCCCGCCGGGTAGCCGAGGGCGGCGACGTAACCTTTAACCCGCTGTTTCTTTATGGCGGTGTTGGCTTGGGCAAAACCCACTTGATGCACGCCATCGCCCATGAGATTCGTGCCACCCGCCCCGAGGCGCGGGTGCTATATCTTTCCGCCGAGCAATTCATGTTTCGCTTTGTGCAGGCGCTGCGCTTCAAAGATATGCATTCTTTCAAGGAGCAGTTTCGTTCGGTCGATATGCTGATGGTTGATGACCTGCAGTTTATTGCTGGCAAAAACTCGACCCAGGATGAATTTTTTCATACTTTCAATGCTTTGATAGAGCAAGGTAAGCAGATTATAATTTCGGCCGATCGCTCGCCGGGGGAAATTGAAGGCCTTGAGGAGCGCATTCGCAGCCGGTTGCAATGGGGGCTGGTGGTGGACCTGCACCCGACCAATTACGAGCTTCGCCTCGGGATTTTGCATGCCAAAGCCGAAGCGCAGGCCAAGCTCAACCCCGATGTCGGGCTGGATGTAAAGGTACTTGAGTTTTTGGCACACCGGATCAGCTCCAACGTGCGGGTGCTTGAAGGCGCGCTGACAAGGCTGTTTGCTTTTTCCTCGCTTGTGGGCCGGGATATTACACTTGATATGGCACAGGAATCACTGGCGGACCTGCTGAGAAACTCTGACCGCAAGGTGACGATTGACGAAATTCAACGCAAGGTTGCCGAGCATTACCACCTGCGCATTGCTGATCTGCTTTCGCCTCGCCGCGCCCGGGCCGTGGCGCGGCCACGGCAAGTGGCAATGTTTCTCTGCAAATCTCTGACCTCGAAATCCTTACCGGAAATTGGCCGAAAATTTGACGGGCGCGACCATACGACGGTTATCCATGCGGTGAAACGGGTGGAAGAAATGAAGCAAACCGACAGCCAGATCGCGGAAGATGTGGAACTGCTGCGCCGGATGCTGGAATCCTGAAGCGACGGCTCCGGCCCGACGGCTCGGATAATAAGGGGGCGTTGCCCCCTCGCTTTGCTCACCCCCAGGATATTTTGGCAAAGTAGGGTGCAGCGGGGTGGATTTGCCGGAGGCCGGGCGCAAGAAGGCCTTGAATCTCCTGTGCTTTCCGATAGGGTTATTTTCCTATTAAAAACCGAAAACGGTGAGAATGATGAAAGCCAGTATTGAACGCTCTGCCCTGCTGAAAGCTATGAGCCGCGCCCAGTCGGTGGTTGAGCGGCGCAACACGATTCCGATTCTGGCCAATGTGCTGATTGAAGCCGAGGGGGACACGGTTAGCTTTCGCGCCACCGATCTGGATATCGAGGTGATTGATAAATCACCGGCGATGGTGGAACAGGCTGGGGCCACCACGGTGCCCGCCCATATGCTGCACGAAATCGTGCGCAAGCTGCCTGACGGCGCGATGGTTTCACTGCTGGATGACGGGGCTTCCGGGCGGATGGAAATAACCGCCGGTCGCTCGCATTTTAGCTTGGCGACTTTGCCGCGGGAGGATTTTCCGGTGATGGCGAGCTCGGAATATGAATGCAATTTTGCCGCCAAGGCGCCGGCATTGCGGCGGTTGTTTGATAAGGCCAAATTTGCAATTTCTACCGAAGAAACAAGGTATTATCTAAACGGGGTATATATGCATGCGGCGCAAGGGGCTGACGGGTTGCTGCTGCGTTGTGTGGCCACCGATGGCCACCGGCTGGCCCGCATAGATGCTGACTTGCCCATTGGGGCTGAAGAGTTGCCCGGAGTGATAGTGCCGCGTAAAACCGTGGCCGAGCTCGGTAAGTTGCTTGGGGATGACGAGGCGAGCATTGCGGTGTCGGTTTCCGAAACCAAAATCCGCTTTGCCACGCCGGAAATCACCCTGACCTCCAAGGTGATCGACGGCACCTTTCCCGATTATACCCGCGTTATTCCGACCGGCAACAGCAAACGGCTGGAGGTTGATGCCTCGGAATTTGCGCAGGCGGTTGACCGTGTTTCCACGGTTTCGTCCGAACGTTCGCGCGCTGTGAAGCTCAGCCTTGACGAAGACCGGCTGGTGCTCTCGGTTAATGCCCCCGATAGCGGCGCGGCAGAGGAAGAACTGGCCGTGGCTTATGGGGACGAGCATCTTGAAATTGGCTTTAATGCCAAATACCTGCTTGAAATCGCCAATCAGGTTGACCGTGAAAACGCCGTGTTTATGTTTAATTCTTCGGGGGATCCGACCCTGATGCGCGAAGGCAATGATAACAGCGCGATTTATGTCGTGATGCCCATGCGGGTGTGATGCCCGCGCTCAAGGTCACGTCGCTCACCCTTTCGCATTTTCGCTCCTATAAGCACGCCCGGGTCGACTCCGATGGCGGGATTATGGCGCTTTATGGGCCCAACGGGGCCGGCAAAACCAATATTCTGGAGGCGATATCGCTGCTGTCGCCGGGGCGCGGGCTGCGCCGTGCCCCCCCGGCTGACCTGAAGCGCCAACCCGAGGCGCTGGGCTGGAAGGTCAATGCCGCATTGCACAGCCTCTCCGAGCTGCACGAGCTCAGCACCTGGGCCGAGAGTGACAGCAGCCGCAATGTGGAAATTGACGGTAAAAAAGCCCCGCAGCTGGCGCTTGGGCGGCTGGCGCGGGTGATCTGGCTGGTGCCGGTGATGGACAGGCTCTGGGTAGAGGGTGCAGGCGAACGCCGTCGCTTTCTTGACCGCATGGTGATGAGCTTCCATCCGAAACATGCCGATGCCACACTGGCCTATGAAAAGGCGATGCGCGAACGCAACCGTCTGCTCAAGGATATGGTGCGCGATGCCGCGTGGTATAGCGCGCTTGAGGCGCAAATGGCCGACAGTGGTGCCGAGATTATTGCCCACCGCGCCGATGTTGTGGCACGGCTGCAAACCGCGCAGGAAGGGGCCGAAACCGTGTTTCCGGCTGCCAAACTCACCATAACCGACTCCGCCCTAACCACAGCTGACGAATTACGCGACGCTTTCAGCGCGGGCCGCGGGCAAGACCAGGCCGCGGGCCGTACCCTAAACGGCCCGCACCGCGCCGATCTGTCGGCAATATACATGGCCAAAGGCACGGATGCCCGCGCCTGCTCTACAGGCGAGCAAAAAGCGTTGCTCATCTCCCTTATCCTTGCCAATGCCCGCGCCCTGCGCGATGATTTCGGCGCGCCGCCAATTTTGCTGCTTGACGAGGTCACCGCACATCTGGATTCCGACCGCCGCGCCGCCTTGTTCAACGAACTGCACGCGCTCGGGGCGCAGGCATGGCTGACCGGCACCGGCCCCGAGCTTTTTGCAGAGCTCGGGCACCGCGCCACCCTGCTTTCGGTGCAGGATGACGGCCCGGGCTCGATCATCAACCAGCTATAGGCCCGAAACTTTTTGCGATTTTTACACCCGAACCCGGCACCGCTACCTGCCAGCGGATTGCAGCCAAAATCCGCATAATTCCTGCGCCAATCGCGTGACATTCCCCGCCCTTTCCCATATATTGTGGGCAACAATCAGGGGATACACCAGATGTCTGACGACGCAAAGAAGCCCGAAGAATACGGCGCTGATTCTATTAAGGTTCTCAAAGGCTTAGAGGCCGTTCGCAAGCGCCCTGGCATGTATATCGGTGACACCGATGACGGCTCGGGCCTGCATCATATGGTATATGAGGTTGTCGATAACGGGATTGATGAAGCACTGGCCGGCCATGCCGATACCGTGACCGTCACCATCCATGCCGACGAAAGCGTTTCGGTGAGCGATAATGGCCGCGGTATTCCGGTGGGTATCCATGAAGAAGAGGGGGTTTCGGCGGCCGAGGTGATCATGACCCAACTCCACGCGGGCGGCAAGTTTGACAGCAATTCCTATAAAGTGTCGGGGGGTTTGCACGGGGTCGGGGTTTCGGTGGTGAACGCGCTCTCGGATTGGCTGGAACTACGGGTGTGGCGCGATGGCAAAGAGCATATCGCCCGCTTTGAACATGGTGATACGGTGGAGCATTTGAGCGTGGTTGGCGATACGGATCGCACCGGCACCGAGGTGCGTTTTATGGCCTCGACCGATACGTTTTCCAACCGCGATTACAAGTTTGCCACCCTTGAGCACCGGCTGCGCGAGCTCGCCTTCCTCAACTCCGGGGTGCGCATCACCCTGCGGGACGAGCGCCCCGCCGAGCCGCTGGAATCAGAGCTGATCTATGAAGGTGGTGTGCGCGAGTTTGTCCGCTATCTTGACCGCTCGAAATCGGCGGCTTTTGAGGAGCCTATTTATATTATCGGTGAAAGCAATGATATCACGGTCGAGGTGGCGATGTGGTGGAATGACAGCTACCACGAAAACGTGCTGCCCTTTACCAACAACATTCCGCAACGCGATGGCGGCACCCATTTGGCAGGGTTCAGGGGGGCGCTTACCCGCACCATCAACGGCTATGCGGCCTCCAGCGGGATTGCCAAAAAGGAAAAAATAACCTTCACCGGTGATGACGCCCGCGAAGGGCTGACCGCAGTGCTTTCCGTGAAAGTGCCGGACCCGAAGTTTTCTTCCCAGACCAAAGACAAGCTGGTGAGCTCGGAAGTGCGCCCCGCGGTGGAAGGCCTGATGAATGAAAAGCTCGGCGAGTGGTTCGAGGAGCACCCTGCGCAGGCCAAAGTGATTGTATCCAAAATCGTAGAAGCGGCGATGGCACGTGATGCCGCCCGCAAGGCGCGCGAGCTGACCCGTCGGAAATCGGCGATGGATATCGCCTCGCTGCCCGGCAAGCTCGCTGACTGTCAGGAAAAAGACCCGTCAAAATCGGAAATATTTCTGGTGGAGGGTGATTCGGCTGGCGGTTCGGCCAAACAGGGGCGCTCGCGGCATAATCAGGCGGTGCTGCCGCTGAAAGGCAAAATTCTCAATGTCGAGCGCGCCCGGTTTGACCGGATGCTTGGCTCGCAGGAAATCGGCACCCTGATCACAGCCCTTGGCACCGGCATCGGGCGTGATGAATTCAACATCGGCAAGCTGCGCTACCATAAAGTGGTGATCATGACCGATGCCGATGTTGACGGGGCCCATATCCGCACCCTGCTGCTCACCTTCTTTTTCCGGCAAATGCCGGAATTGATAGAGGGCGGGTATCTTTATATCGCCCAGCCGCCGCTTTATAAAGTTTCACGCGGGAAATCAGAGGTTTACCTGAAAGACCAAGGCGCGCTGGAGGAATATCTCATCGATCAGGGGCTGCAGGATACGGTGCTGCGGCTTGGCAATGGTGCGGAAATCGCGGGCGGTGATCTGAAGCGTGTGGTAGAGGAGGCGCGGCTCACCCGCACCATCCTCAACGCCTTCCCGACCAATTATTCACGCCGGATTCTGGAACATACGGCGATTGCCGGTGCGCTTCTTGATGGTGTGCTTGACAATAACCCGCAGGGCGCGGCCGATACCGTGGCCACCCGGCTTGATCTGGTGTCAACCGAGTTTGAGCGCGGCTGGCAAGGGCGGCCCACCCAAAACGGCGGCTTGCGTTTGGCGCGGATTTTGCGCGGGGTCGAAGAAGTGCAGGTGCTGGATGGCCACGCGCTCAGGAGTGCCGAAGCCCGCAAGCTGGCGCGGCTGACCGGCAGTTTGCAGGAGATCTATAAAGCCACCGCCAAACTGGTGCGCAAAGACCGCGAGGTGATCATCAACGCGCCTTCCGAATTGCTGGAAGCGGTGATGCGCGAAGGCGAAAAGGGCCTTTCGATGCAGCGCTACAAGGGCTTGGGCGAAATGAACCCCGGCCAGCTCTGGGAAACCACGCTGGACCCCGAAGCCCGCACGCTGTTGCAGGTAAAGGTGGAGGATATGGCCGATGCCGACGATATTTTCACCAAGCTGATGGGTGATGTGGTGGAGCCGCGCCGCGCATTCATACAGGAAAACGCGCTCAGCGTAGCGAACCTGGATTTTTAGATGCGGGCTTTTTTAGTGCCAGACTTATACCCACCGGTAGTGTGTGCTTAGTCTGGCTTAACCCGCGCACCGAAAATGGCCGCGCCAACCCGCACATGGGTGGCACCAAGGGCGATGGCGCTTTCAAAATCGCTGCTCATGCCCATGGATAGCTTTGATAGCCCGTTTCGGGCCGCCATTTTGGCCAGCAGGGCAAAATGCAGGCTGGGTGCCTCATCTATTGGCGGAATCACCATCAGGCCGCCGATATCAAGGTCAAGCCCTTGGCAGGCCTTGATAAACCCGTCCACCTCATTGGGCAGCACCCCGGCTTTTTGCGGCTCTTCTCCGGTATTGACCTGAATAAACAGCTCGGGGCATATGCCACGCGCCTGCACCTCGGCTGCCAGTTTGCGGGCCAGCTTTTCGCGGTCCAGCGTGTGGATGGTGTCAAACAACGCCAGCGCCGGTTTGACCTTGTTGGTTTGCAGCGGGCCGATCAGGTGGAGCTGGACACCCGCAAACCGCGCCTTGAAACCGGGCCATTTGCCCTGCGCTTCCTGCACGCGGTTTTCGCCAAAAACCCGCTGGCCCTCACCCAGCACCGCCTCGACCCGCGCAATTGGCTGCAGCTTGGAAACCGCGATAAGCTGCACGCTTTCTTGCCTGCGGCCCGCTTTTTGGCAGGCCTTTTCAATGCGGGCATTTATATCGGCTAGGGGCATATTATTCTCCGGTGGCTTGGTTCTGACTACCGATAAACCGCGCCCCCTTCAAGCCAAAGAAAAAGGGCGAGCCTTGCGGCCCGCCCTTCTATTCTAAATAATCCGGGTTGGATTAGAAAGTGCCAGTGATGCTGGCAGTAACGCCCTGCATGAACTCTGGGTTGCCTTCTTCGTCCATATCCGAGTAGGAAACGGTCGCGGAGATGTTGTCGTTTACAGCGTAAACAGCACCAACGTAGAAGAAGTCGCCAACGTTTGTGCCGCTAAGCTGATCAAACGAACCGGACATGAAGCCGGCATAACCTGTCAGCATATCGGTTACCTGATAGGCAACTTCTACGCCATACTCGTCTTGGCTTTCCGAAGCGTCGTAATCAAAGAACACGCCAGCTGTCAGAGGGCCAGCGGTGTAATCAAGGTTTACGCCGTAGCCGGAGCCGTCAGAAGAGTTGTCAGCAAAGTAAGCGCCAACCGAAAGCGCATCGCTCACGGTATAACCAACTTCAAGGCCGAGCGAAGTTTGGTCGCCGGTTACATCGATGTAGGAAACGCCAACATCAAGCGCGCCAAAAGTGGTGTCTACCGAAACAGCAATGGCTTCGCTCTGGGCGCCTGCACCTTCGTCATAACCAAGGCCGATTTTGAAGTCGCCAAATGTGGCGCCTGCACCAACATTGATGCCGTCGTCGCAATCGCCATTGTCAACGTCGCCACAGCCTACGGCGAGGCCAAAGTTGCCAAAGCCGAGCAATACGCGAACATCTTGGTTGCCGTCGTGGTTGGCAACATCCATTTCCATGCCGTCACGGTCTTCATAGAAATACTCGGAAGCGCCTTCGTCATCCAGATCACCAAATTTGATCGACGCGGTCAAAGGGTCGCCGGTGTAGGCGATTTCGACGGTGGGGGTGAAATGATTGTCAGAACTAACGCCGTCCCACTCGAACAAAGTGACGTCGACGGAGGCGGTTACATTGTCGCCCAGATCAACAGAAGCGGAAAGCTCCAGATTGGTTTCCCAGAAAAGGCCACCATTTGTTTCGTCGTTATAACCGGCGGTCAGTGAGCCGGAAAAGCCAACTTCTTGAGCGGCGACAGCGCCGGCCATGGCAACCAGTGCGGTAGTTGCAAAGAGAACGTTTTTCATCGTTATTCCCTCGTTTGTGTTAAAAAAACCTCAACTGGATTGCCCAGTAGGAGTGCGCCTTTATTCACGCATCCGGCGCTTCAGGTCAAGCAAGGGCCAAAGGGTAACCTCATTGTTTTTGAACCCGTTGCATATTTGGCACAGTTTCAGCGGTGCGGCCCTTGGATTCCGCTTGTTTCGGCACTTTCCAGCCGATAAACCAAAGAAAAGTTCAAGGAGCGATGCCAGTGTCACGTTATAATGCCCTAGTTACCGAGCCTAAATGGCAAGCCAGATGGCGTGAGTCGCAGGTTTTCAAGGCCGAGCGAGATGAGGCGCGGCCCAAATACTATGTGTTGGAGATGTTTCCCTACCCTTCCGGCAAGCTCCATATCGGCCATGTGCGCAATTATACCATGGGAGACCTCGTGGCGCGCTATAAAGCCGCCAAGGGCTTCAATGTGTTTCACCCGATGGGCTGGGATGCCTTTGGTATGCCCGCCGAAAACGCGGCGATGGCCAATAATACCCATCCCGGCACCTGGACCTATAAAAACATCAGTGAGATGAAGGTCCAGTTTGCCGCCCTTGGCCTCTCGCTGGACTGGTCACACGAATTTGCCACCTGTGATGTGGCCTATTATGGCCAGCAGCAGGCGCTTTTTCTGGATATGCTCGATGCCGGGCTGGCTTACCGCAAAAATGCCTCTGTTAACTGGGACCCGGTGGATATGACCGTGCTCGCCAACGAGCAGGTAATAGACGGCAAGGGCTGGCGCTCGGGCGCGGCGGTTGAGCGCAAAGACCTGACCCAGTGGTTTTTCAAAATATCGGACTATTCGGATGATTTGCTGGCGGCGCTGGATGGGCTGGAAAACTGGCCCGAAAAAGTGCGGCTAATGCAGAAAAACTGGATCGGCAAATCGCAGGGGCTGCAATTCAGGTTTGAAACCGTGGGCGCGCCGGATGGGTTTAGCGAGCTGGAGGTTTATACCACGCGGCCCGATACCCTGTTCGGGGCCAGCTTTGCCGCCGTATCGGCCGACCACCCGCTGGCCAAAGCGCTGGAAAGCAACCCCGGGGTGGCTGCCTTTACTGCCGAATGCCGCCGCACCGGCACCAGTGCCGAGGCGCTGGAAAAGGCCGATAAGCTCGGCTTTGATACCGGTATAAAGGTGGTGCACCCGTTTGACAGCTCCATCGAGCTGCCGGTTTACATCGCCAATTTTATTTTGATGGATTACGGCACCGGGGCTATTTTCGGCTGCCCCGCGCATGACCAGCGCGACCTTGATTTCGCCCGCAAATACGGGCTCGGGGTCACCGCCGTTGTGTCACCCGAAGGGCCGGGCTTTACGGTGGCAAACGAAGCCTTTGTTGACCCGGGCACGCTGATCAATTCCAGTTTTCTGAACGGAATGAGCATTGATGAAGCCAAAGCCGAGGTTATCAGCCGCATCGAGGCCGCCGGTATGGGTGAGGGCAAAACCGTGTTTCGCCTGCGCGATTGGGGTATCAGCCGCCAGCGCTACTGGGGCTGCCCCATTCCGGTGGTGCATTGCGAAAGCTGCGGCGTGGTGCCGGAAAGAAAAGAAAACCTGCCGGTAGAACTGCCCGAAGATATCAGCTTTGACAAACCCGGCAACCCGCTGGACCGCCACCCGACATGGCGCGATTGCCCCTGCCCGAAATGCGGCGCGCCTGCCAAGCGCGAAACCGACACCATGGACACCTTTGTAGACTCGAGCTGGTATTACGCCCGCTTCACCTCCAGCAATGCCAGCACCCCCACCGATTTGGCGGATGCGGATTACTGGATGAATGTCGACCAGTATATCGGCGGGGTGGAGCACGCCATTTTGCACCTGCTATATGCACGCTTTTTTGCCCGGGCCATGGTCAAAACCGGGCATCTGCCGGAAAGGTGCCGCGAGCCCTTCAATGCCCTGTTTAACCAGGGCATGGTGTGCCACGAAACCTATGCCACCAAGGATGAAAGGGGCCGCGATATCTGGCACAGCCCCGAAGAGATTATCGCCGATGGCGCGGGCTATAAGCTCTGCAGCACCGGTGAGGCGATCACGGTTGGCCCCTCGATAAAAATGTCGAAATCCAAGCTCAACGTGATTGACCCGGTGGAGCAGATCGAACAATTCGGGGCCGATACCTCGCGCTGGTTTGTGCTCTCGGATAGCCCGCCCGAGCGCGATGTGGAATGGACGGCCTCGGGTGCCGAAGCATCATGGAAACACCTGCAAAGGGTGTGGCGGCTGGCTGACGACATCGCCGATGAGGCCGGAAAGCCCGAAGACACCGCGCTCATGAAAGCCACCCACCGCGCCATTAGGGATGTGACCGAGGGCTATGAGGGCTTTGCCTTCAACAAATCCATCGCCCGGCTTTATGAATTCACCGCCGCGATTGCCAAATCAAAGGGTGACCGGCGCGAGGCGATGAAGGTAATGGCGCTGCTGATGCAGCCGATCACCCCGCATATTGCCGAAGAATGCTGGGAGCGTTTGGGTGGCAAGGGGCTGGCTGCGCAGGCTGCCTTTCCGGTGGCCGACCCGGCGATGCTGGTCGAAGATACCGTGATCCTGCCGATCCAGATCAACGGCAAGCGGCGCGCGGAAATTAGCGTAGAGGTGGGAGCCAGCAAAGAAACCATTGAAAAACTGGCGCTCAGCAACGATGCTGTGACCAAGGCTTTGGCGGGCGGTAGCCCCAAAAAGCTGATCGTTGTGCCGGGCAGGATTATCAATGTCGTTGTTTAGCCGCCGCGCTATTTTGCTGGCCCCGCTGGCGCTGGGTGCCTGCGGGTTTACCCCGATTTATGGCCGTGGCTCGGCGGCCGAGGCCATGCGGGGCAAGATAGCCATAGGCGAGGTAAATTCGCGCCTGACCTTCGAGTTTTACGAGCAGTTGGAAAACCGGCTTGGCCGCGTGGAAAGCGCGCTGTTTCAGCTTGATGTCGACTTAAGCATTGATTCCAAAGGCCTTGCCATTACGCAGGATAACGCGATCACCCGCTATAACCTGACCGGCATCGCCAGCTTTACCCTCACCAAAATTTCTGATGGCACCGTGGTTTTGCAAGATAAACTGCGCGCCTTTACCGCCTATAGCGCCACCGCAAATGCCTATGCCACTTTTGTTTCCGAGCGCGATGCGCGGCGGCGGCTGGCAGTTTCGCTGGCTGACCAGATAACCACCCGCATTGCCAGCAGCGCCGAAAGCTTCGGGCTATGAAACTCGCAGCCCGCGATGCCCTGCGCTTTTTTGAAAAGCCGGATACATCAAAGGCGGCAATATTGCTTTACGGGGCCGATGCGATGCGGGTGGCGCTCAAGCGAAAAGCCCTGATAAATGCGCTCACCGGCCCCAATGCCGACGAGGAAATGCGGCTTTCAAGGCTTGACGCCGCACTTTTGCGCAAAGACCCGGCCGCACTGCAAGATGCGGTGAAGGCTGTCGGGTTTTTTCCCGGCTTGCGGGTGGTGCATGTGGAGTCAGCTACCGATACCAGCACAAAAGCGGTCAAAGCCGCGCTGGATGACTGGCAAAAGGGCGATGCGATTACCGTGATCACCGCGGGTGCGCTCACTGCCCGTTCCTCCCTGCGCAAGCTATTTGAGGGCGGGCAGCAAACACTGGCGATCGGCATTTATACCGACCCGCCATCGCGCGCAGAAATCGAGCAGCAGCTTGCCGCCAAGGGCCTGCAAAACCTGCCACCTGATACCCTGCGCGATATACAAATACTGGCCCGGGAGCTGGACCCGGGTGATTTTGCGCAAACCCTTGAAAAACTGTCGCTTTACAAGCTGGATGACCCAAGCCCCACTACCCCGCAAGACCTGTTGAACAGTGCCCCCGTAACGATTGAGGCCGGGTTGGATGCGCTGGTGCGCCTTGTGGCCGAGGGCCGCGCCGCCGAGGTGGGCCCGCATATGGCGCGACTGGCCTCGCAGGGCAGCAACCCGACCACGCTTACCATCACCACCACCCGCCATTTTCGCCAGTTGCACGCCGCAGCGGCCAGCACGCAAGGCATCGATGCCGCACTTTCGCGCCTGCGCCCGCCGGTTTTTGGCCCCCGCCGAGACCAGATGGCGCGGCAAGCCCGCAATTGGGGGCTGCCGCAGCTTGAAGCGGCGCTGTCGGTCTTGATGGAAACCGACCTCAACCTGCGCTCCAGCAAGCCCTTTCCGGCCTTGGCCATGACCGAGCGCGCCCTAATCCGCATCGCTATGATGCACCCACGATAGGAGCCCCCATGTATCAGGTTATCGGCAATGCCCGCTCGCGCGCCATGCGGGTTTTTTGGATGTTGGAAGAAATAGAGCAGCCCTACGAGATTATTCATTCCGCCCCGCGCAGCGAAGCGATTTCAGAGGTCAACCCTTCGGGCAAGGTGCCGGCGCTGCTGGTTGATGGCCATGTTATCATTGATTCGGTGGCGATCATGCAATTTTTGGCCGACAAGCATAACGCCCTCACCTTTCCGGCGGGCACCCTTGAGCGCGCCTTGCAAGATAGCTTCACCCAGTTCAGCATGGATGAAATGGACGGGATTCTGTGGGGGGCTGCCAAGCACAAGTTTGTCTATCCACCCGAATATCGCCTGGCCGGGGCGCTGGAGGGCGCGAAGTGGGATTTCGCCCGCGCCATGGCCGTGCTTGAAGCCCGTTTGGGAGATCATGAATTTGTGATGGGTGCGCAAATTACGGTGCCGGACCTGCTGTTGAGCCATTGCGCCGGCTGGGCGGTGGCCATGAAATTCGAGCTGCCGGGCGGCAAGGCGGGCGCATATTTCAAGCGCATGCGCAGCCGCCCGGCGCTGAAACGCGCGATGGCGAAAGCCAGCCAAGCCGCCGAGGCCTAAATTTTGCGCGCCGCGATCAAAAACTCCTGATTGCCGTGCTGGCCCAGAATCGGGCTTTCACCCTCATGGGTAACTTCCCAACCCGAGGCCATAAGAAAGCCCCGCACCGCCATGCACGCTTCTTGCTTGGCGGCGGGGTCTTTCACGATGCCGTTTTTACCAATTTGCGCGCGGCCAACCTCGAATTGCGGTTTGACGAGCCCGATAAAAACCGCGCCCGCCCGCGCTATACCCAGCGGCACAGGCATGGCTTTGGCAAGGCTGATAAACGAAACATCGGTGACGATAAAATCAACCGGCGGCACCAGCCCTTCGGGAATGCTTTTGGCATTTATGCCTTCAAGATTAACCACCCGGACATCTGCCGCCAGCTTGGGGTGCAACTGGCCATGCCCGACATCGAGCGCAAAAACCCGTGCCGCCCCTGCTGCCAGCAACACCTGGGTAAAACCACCGGTCGAAGCCCCTACATCCAGCGCCACCGCGCCTTTTGGCGACAGGCCAAAAGCGGCAAGCGCATGGGCCAGCTTGAGCGCGGCGCGGGAAACATAGGGGTTGGGGTTTCCGGTCAGGCTCAGGGCCTCGTCCGTCACCTTTTGCGCGGCTTTTCGGGCCGGCACCCCGGCCACCCGCACCACCCCCGCCGCGATCAATTCTTGCGCGCGGGCGCGGCTTTCGGCCAGCCCGGCGGCCACAAGGGCCTGATCAAGCCGTTGCGGCATCGGGCGGCACCTCCGGCGTAAAAACATCGGTTCGATCCGGAATCAACATCATGAAACCCCAAAAACATGGGCGGGATTCTAGATGAACCCCGCCCATGCGCAAAGAGATATTTTCGCTTTTAAAGCGTGCGTTCAAGCTCTTCGGTGGTGAAAATCTCGATCACATCATCCTCGCGGATGTCTTCGTAATTCTCGAAGGCCATACCGCATTCCTGCCCGGACTGAACCTCTTTCACTTCATCTTTATGCCGCTTCAGGGTTTTCAGCTTGCCTTCATGGATCACCACATTGTCACGCAGCAAACGCACACCGGCCGAGCGCCGCGCCACCCCTTCGGTAACCTCGCAACCGGCGATTTTGCCAACACCGGTGATTTTAAACACCTCTTTGATTTTGGCATAACCGATGAAGGTTTCTTTCACCTCGGGTGAGAGCAGGCCGGAAGCCGCGGCTTTAATATCATCCACCAGATCATAGATGATCGAATAATAGCGGATCTCGACACCTTTTTGGTTGGCGGTGCTGCGGGCCTGGCTATTGGCCCGCACGTTAAAGCCGATAATCGGCGCGCCGGAAGCCTCGGCCAGGGTTACATCCGATTCGGTGATCGCGCCCACACCCGAGTGCAGCACCCGAACCCGAACCTCGTCATTGCCGATTTTCTCGCAGGCCTGCACAATGGCCTCGGTCGAGCCCTGCACATCGGCTTTCAGCACAATCGGCAATTCGGCCAATGTTTCGCTGGCTTTGGCATTGGCCAGAAGCTGGTCAAGCGTGACCCCGGCACCGGCAGCGGCTTTCTGGTCTTTGGAAACCTGCGCACGGTAAGAGGCGATTTCTCGGGCGCGGGCTTCATCCGGCACCACGTTGAGCACATCACCCGCCTCGGGCGAGCCATTAAGGCCAAGCACCTCTACCGGCACCGATGGCCCGGCTTCTTCAACCCGTTCGCCCTGATCGTTGATCAAGGCACGCACCCGGCCCCATTGTTCGCCAACCACAAAAATATCGCCGCGTTTCAGGGTGCCTTTTTGCACCAAAACCGTGGCCACAGGGCCGCGGCCCACATCGAGCTTGGCTTCGATCACCGCCCCTTCGGCGGGGCGGTCAGTGTTGGCACGCAACTCAAGCAATTCGGCTTGCAGGGCGATGTTTTCCAACAGTTTATCAAGGCCTTGTCCGGTAATAGCGGATACTTCAACATCCAGCACATCGCCCGACATTTCTTCCACAATCACATTATGGCGCAGCAATTCGGTGCGCACCCGCACAGGGTCCGCGCCTTCGCGGTCACATTTGTTGATCGCCACAATCATCGGCACTTTCGCCGCCTGCGCGTGGTTGATCGCCTCGATGGTTTGCGGCATCACGCTGTCATCAGCGGCCACAACAAGCACCACAATATCGGTCACCTGCGCGCCGCGCGAGCGCATCGAGGTAAAGGCGGCGTGGCCGGGCGTGTCGAGGAAGGTCATCACTTCGCCACTATCAAGGGTGATCTGGTAGGCGCCAATATGCTGGGTAATGCCCCCGGCTTCACCCGATACCACATTGGTTTTGCGGATCGCGTCGAGCAGCGAGGTTTTGCCGTGGTCAACATGGCCCATAATGGTAATCACCGGTGGGCGTGATTGCTGCTTGCCTTCATCGATTTCCGGCTCGTCAACCAGAATATCCTCCACCGCATTCTCGGAAACCCGCACCACTTTATGGCCGAATTCTTCCACGATCAGCTGGGCGGTTTCATGGTCGATGGTTTCATTCTGGGTTGCCATAATGCCGTTGGTCATCAGGGCTTTCACCACTGCGGCCACACGTTCGGTCATCCGGTTGGCCAGTTCCTGCACGGTAATCGCGTCGGGCAGTTGCACTTCGCGGTAAATCTTTTCGCGCTCAACCGGGCCACCCATCATTTTGCGCTTGTCGCGCTCTTGACGGCGCTTCATGGCCGCCATCGAACGCTGGCGGTTGCCGCCGCCGCCAAGCGCCTGATTGATGGTGAGCTTGCCCGAGCGCCGACGGTCTCCGTCGCCACCTTTGGTATTGCGCGCCTGTTTTTGGTCGCCTTCCGGCTTGGCCACCTGTTTTGGGGCCTTGGAAACCACGCGGCCAGCTTCGGCCCGGGCCCCGGCAACCTGTGCTTCGGCGGGGTCGGCCACCGTTTCGGGGGCGGGGGTGCGCAGTTTGGGCCGCGCGGCGCCGCTTACGGATTTCTTGTTGGCTTTGGCTTCGGCGGCTTTGGCTTCGGCTCTGGCTTTGGCTTCTTCGGCTTCGCGTTCGGCGCGGATGGCCGCTTCTGCGGCTTCGCGGTCAGCGGCTTCAAGCGCGGCACGGCGTTTGGCGCGCTCGCCCTCGCGGGCTTCGGATTGCGCCCGCTCGGCGGCGGCGCGTTCTTCTTCCATGGCGCGCGCGGCTTCCAGCGCTTTTTTGCGCCGCGCCATCTCGGCATCAGACAGGTAGCTGCCAGAGGCTTTTTGGCCACCGGGCTTAGCGCCACCACCTGCACCGGTTTTGGGCGTAAACACCCGCTTGCGCTTGGTCTCGACAACGACTTTATTGGTCCGCCCGTGCGAGAATTTCTGCCGCACCGTGCCGCCTTTTAAGCCGAGTGGCTTTTTACCGTCGTTATTTGTCGTATCGTTCATTCTTCACCTTTCAACACCGCGCCCTTGCGTGGCATTTATACCTGTCTGACCGAATGGTCAATCAACCCGTCTTGCGCAGCGCCCTGAGGCGATTCGCTTCAAAAAGGACTCGATCTGTGAACCCGCCAGACAATATCGCCGCATGTATCACATTATCTCGCCCAAATGCCAAACCCAATTCGTCACCCGAAAGCGCCTGAATCCAAGATTCTTCGCCATTTGGCGGCCTGAGCGCGGTTTTTCCGCGCGCCGAGCCATCAGAGGCTTGCAAAAGCACATCCGCCTCGCCCGAAACCAGTGCCGCCTTTACCTTTTCCAGCCCGCAAAGCGCCCGCCCTGCCTTGCGCGCCAGCGCCACCGCCTGCAAAAGCCGCTGGTGAACCAGCGCCTCTACCTGATCAGCCAGATCAAGATCGGCGCTAACCTTCATTTTCGCCCCGCGTGAAAATAACCCTTTTTGCACGGCTTTTTCAATGGCGGCGCGTTCGGCCTTTACCCATATGCCGCGCCCGGGCAGCTTTTGCCCGAGGTCAGGGTATATTTTTGCCTCGGGGCCAACCACGAAGCGGATGAGCGCGTCGCGCGGGTAAAGCTCCCCGGTCGCAATACATTTGCGTGTCGATTCACTCCGGTCTTTTTGTTGCCCGCCGCGCGTCATGTATTTGCTCCGAAGCCCGCATCAGGCTTCGGCCTCCTGCTCGCCTGCTTCGCTTTCACCTTCTTCTTCGGCTGCGGCGATTTCGGCGTTTTGGGCGTCCACTTCTTCCTGGGTTATCCAGCCCAGCATCACGCGGGCGGTCATCACCAGTTCCTGCGCTTCCTCCAGGCCCACATCGAATTGCTCCAGCAAGCCTTCGTCTTTCACGCGTTTGCCGTCAACGGTGGTATAGCCACCAGCCAGTTCCCAGTCAGCGCACTGGGCGAAATCCTCAAGGGTTTTTATGCCGTCTTCGGCCAGCGCCACAAACATTTGCGGGGTCAGGCCCTCATAGTCAAACAGGCTTTGCTCAACCCCGAGCTCGCGGGCTTTTTCAATCGATTTGGCGTTCTGCTCCTCGATGCTTTCACGGGCACGGGCTTGCAGTTCCTCAACGGTTTCCTCGTCAAAGCCCTCGATGCCCATAAGCTCGTCGGCCTCCACATAGGCCACCTCTTCCAGCGAGCTAAAGCCCTCGGAAGCCAGCAGTTGCGCTACCAGCTCGTCCACATTGAGCGCATCCATAAACACTTTGGTATTAGCCGTAAATTCGGCCTGACGGCGCTCGCTCTCGTCGCTCTCGGTCATGATATCGATATCAAAGCCGGTAAGCTGGCTGGCCAGGCGCACATTTTGGCCGCGCCGTCCAATGGCAAGGCTCAGCTGCTCGTCGGGCACAATCACCTCGATCCGCGCGGCTTCGTCATCCAGAATAACCTTGGAAACCTCGGCCGGCTGGAGCGCGTTTACCAGAAAGGTCGGCGCATCTTCGTTCCACGGGATGATGTCTATTTTCTCGCCCTGAAGCTCGGAAACCACCGCCTGCACGCGCGAGCCGCGCATACCGACACAGGCGCCGACCGGGTCTATCGAGCTATCGTTGGAAATAACGCCGATTTTGGCACGCGAGCCCGGGTCACGGGCCACAGCTTTGATCTCGATAATACCGTCATAGATTTCGGGCACTTCCATTTTGAACAATTCGGCCAGGAATTCGGGCGCGGTGCGGCTCAGGAATATCTGCGGGCCGCGCACTTCGGAGCGCACATCGCGGATATAGGCGCGCACCCGGTCGCCGGTGCGGAAGGGCTCGCGGTTAATCAGCTGGTCGCGGCGCAAAATCGCCTCGCCGCGGCCCACATCGACAATCACATTGCCGTATTCAACCCGTTTGACCACCCCATTGATGATCTCGCCCACACGGTCTTTGAATTCGTCAAACTGGCGCTCGCGCTCGGCTTCGCGCACTTTTTGCATAATAACCTGCTTGGCCGATTGCGCCGCGATCCGGCCAAAATCCATCGGCGGCAACGGGTCAGAGAGCACGGTGCCGATCTCGGCCTCGGGGTCGATCTCGCGGGCCTCTTCCAGCGTGAGCTCGGTGAAGGTATTTTCGTATTCTTCATCTGTTACCACGGTGCGGCAGCGCTGCATGGTTAATTCGCCGGTTTTGCGGTCGATATTGGCGCGAATATCGTATTCCGCCCCGTAGCGAGACTTGGCGGCCTTGCCCAAACTATCTTCCATCGCCTCTATCACAAGGCTCGGGTCGATCAGCTTTTCGCGGGCCACGGCCTCGGCGATCTGCAACAGCTCCAAACGGTTTGCACTGGTAATAGCCATTTTCTAGTCCTCTTCGGTGTCGGAGGTGTCTACCTCGTCAAAATCTGTCTCTTTGAGTATGCCGGCATCTTTGCGCGCCTTCAGGCTTTCGGCAATCAGCTCGTCGGTCAGCACCAGCTTGGCTTCCGCCAGCCAGTCAAATTGCAGGCCAATGGTGCCCTCGGGTATTTCGATCAGAATCTCGCCATCTTCCACGCCGCGCAGCTCGCCGGAAAAGCGCTTGCGCCCCTCGATCAGCTCATGGGTCAACAGCTTGACCTGATAACCGTTGAAGGTTTCAAAATCTTTCAGCCGGGTCAGGGGCCGGTCAATCCCGGGGCTGGAAACCTCGAGCGCGTATTCTTCCTCGATCGGGTCTTCGACATCAAGCGCGGCTGAAACCGCCAGCGAAATTTTGGCGCAGTCATCAACCACAATGCCGCCTTCGGGGCGGTCGGCCATAATTTGCAGCGTGTCTCTTTTGCCGGTCATCAAACGAATGCGCACCAGCTCATAACCCAGCCCCTCGATCACGGGGGTGACAATTCCGGCCAGCCGCCTGTCAATGGCGGAAGATGCAATCAGGTCAGACATGGTTCGCCTTTCAGGCACAAAAAAACGGGCGCGCGGCCCGTTGAAAATTCGGTGGAGGCTGATTTTTGATGTCAACGACCGCTGTTAAGGCGTATATAGGCCGCCGTTATTATTTTGGCAAGAGCAAATAAGAAACCTTGTAATTTGCGGCTGAAAACGGCTTTTCCGAATTGGTGATCGTCGCAGGCCAACCCGCAGCCACCACCAAACTGACAACCGGCTCAATTTGGCGGGCGGCAACCGGGTGGGCTGATTCGACCTGATTTACGCGTGCAGCCCGGAAGCCCTGTTTGAAAACAGGGCCGTTGGCGGATATTGCTGACCGGAATAAAGGCACCGCCGCGCCTAAAAATCAACGGCGATACCCTTTTTCTCCCAGTCGCCATAGCGAATGGGTTCGGGGCCGTTGCGACCGCCGAGTTCTTCGGGGAGATCAAGCGCTTTGGCGGCGGCCTTGCGGGCTTCGGCCTCTTTCAGCGCGCGGGCAGCGGCTTTTTTGATACGGGTTTCTTTATCGTCCATATCCTTCAATATCGGCCTTAATACGGGTTTTTCAAGCAGATTCGGCTTTGCGGCGGCGCATTGATGCGATAAGCCGAGCGGGAAACAGGAGAAGTGCATGGGTGTTCCGGGATACGCGCCGCGTTTGGCGGCGGCTAATTTGCTTAAAGGTGTGCTAGAGGAGGGGCGGCTGCTTTCCGATCTGGTGCAATCGGCCAGCGGGCCGCTGGCGAGCCTGCCGCCACAAGGCAAAGCCCGCGCCCAGAGCCTTGCCGCCAATACCCTGCGCTATCTTGGCCGGATAGACACGGTGCTTGACCAGTTTTTGCAAAAAGAACCGCCGCTGCCTGTGCGCAACGCCCTGCGGCTGGCCGCCTGCGAAATGATCGTTGACGGTATCGCCCCGCATGCGGCGGTGGATGCCGCGGTGCGCATGGTGAAAAACAACCGGCAAACCACGCGGCTTTCCGGGCTGGCCAACGCCGTAGCACGGCGGGTGGCTGAACATGGCCCCGAAATCTGGCCGGACCTCGCGCCCACGCCCCTGCCGCCCTACCTTGCCAAACCGCTACTGGCCACTTATGGCGCGGCAGCGCTAGCCGGTTTTGAAGCCGCCCATGAAGCGGGGGCACCGCTTGATATTTCGGTGCATCCTTCGGTGGATGTGGCCGCGCTTGCCCAGGCCCTCAATGCCGAATCGCTGCCAACCGGCAGCTTGCGGCTGAGCGAATGGGGGCAAATTTCGGCGATGCCCGGCTTTGACGAGGGCGCCTGGTGGGTGCAAGACGCCGCCGCAGCGCTACCCGCCAAGCTGCTGGGGGATGTTTCGGGCAAAACCGTGCTTGATCTTTGCGCCGCGCCGGGCGGCAAAACCATGCAACTGGCGGCTGCGGGCGCGCAAGTTACGGCGCTTGATCTTTCCGCCAACCGCATGGCGCGGGTGCGCGAAAACCTCGCCCGCGTAGAGCTAAGCGCCGACATTGTGGTCGCCGATGTGCTGGCATACACGCCCGCCACCAAGTTTGACGCCATTTTGCTTGATGCCCCCTGCTCGGCCACCGGCACCATCCGCCGCCACCCCGACCTGCCCTATGCCAAGCAGGATATGGCCCTTGCGCCGCTCCTGAATTTGCAGCGCGATATGCTGGCCGAGGCCGCAGGCTGGCTCAAACCCGGTGGCGAGCTGATATATTGCACCTGTTCGCTGTTTCCCGAGGAGGGCGAAGACCAGATTATCGCCTTTCTGGCCGCGCACCCCGAATTTTCGCAACTTCCGGCCGATGCCAAAGGAATAGACCCAAGCTGGCGCGATGCTGGCGGTGGCCTGCGCCTGCGGCCCGATTACTGGCCGGGGCGTGGCGGCATGGACGGCTTTTACATGGCGCGGCTGAAAAAGAAAAACCAAGGGTGACATTGCCCGCCCTGCCGCTTAAGAATAGGCCTCAACGGCCATTTTCCGGTGCGATTTTATAATGCCCAACCCCGCAACCTCAACCAAAAAGAAAAACTGGCGCTTTGCCAGATTATCAAGCCTGCGCGCCGCCCCGCACAGCTTTTTGCACCATCCCGAGCCCCGCGCCATCGGCTCCTCTATTCGCGGCGAGGCGCTTTTGGCCCACAGATTCGTTTT
>Ga0316205_10001451_pt1 | contig 29697 bp, 20 predicted proteins | sample 3monthpyrite_MG_FD_204941 | JGI IMG/M metagenome (GOLD analysis project Ga0316205, IMG submission 204941) | Microbial mat bacterial communities from mineral coupon in-situ incubated in ocean water Damariscotta River, Maine, United States -... | ecosystem: Environmental > Aquatic > Marine >...
TCTACTGCTCTTAATGAATCCTGATAAGCCATTAGGCGAGCCTGTTTTTCTTCTTCAGATTCACCGCCACAAGCTGAAATAGAAAAGAATAATATCGCCAATGCGATTGAGAAGATATGTACGTTCTTCATGACTTTTAGATGATTTAATTATTATACACCAATCTGAGAAATAACCATAAATTACATTATACCTTTGTGTTTATCAAATATGATGTAGTTTTAAAAATGATGAGTAATCCGTGAAATTGATCTTTTGAGTATGAATTTTGAAATATTTAGTATTCAAAAACAAGAGGCACTATTTGGGTTCATAATTTTCAACATTTGGTGACCCCTCCGGGACTCGAACCCGGATCTAGAGCTTAGGAGGCTCCTATTCTATCCGGTTGAACTAAAGGGTCTGAAACTTAGTATAGAAATTTTTCAAGAAATTCTTAAAGTGGATTTAAAATTAGTAGTTTGCTTGCTTGATACAACATAGAGTCTTAAAAATAAGCTTGAAATACAATTGGCGAGCATGAAAAAGTTAAAAAGAAAAACGGCCATAATTACCGGTGGTGGTGGAGCATTGGGGGGAGCTATTGCAGAAGCTTTTGCAATAGAAGGAGCAAATATTATTTTGATAGGGCGGAGTCAAGAATCACTAAATGAAAAATTAACTGCTATCCAATCTTTAACCGGTGTTGAGGCTTCTGCAATTGCTTGCGATGTTCTTGATGAAAAAGCGCTACTGAATGCGAAAGGTCAAATATTGAGCGATTTTGGATCAATTGATATTTTGGTAAACGCAGCGGGGGGCAACCAAAAGGGTGCTACAATATCACCGAATCAAACTTTCTTTGATTTAAACATTCCGGATTTTGAAAAAGTAGTAGATTTAAATTTAATGGGAACTGTTTTACCCTGTCAGGTTTTTGGTGAAGTAATGGCAAATCAAAAAACTGGTGTGATTTTAAATGTTTCTTCAATGGCTGCAGATAGGGTGCTTACGAGAGTAATGGGGTATTCGGCTTCGAAAGCCGCAATGGAAAATTTTACGAAATCACTTGCCATAGAAATGGCCTTGAAATTTGGCGACGCTATCCGAGTAAATGCGTTAGCACCGGGGTTTTTTTTAGCCGAGCAGAATATGAGTCTGCTATATGATGAAGCCGGAAATTTAAGTGAGCGGGGTTCACGGATTATTGAGAATACACCGATGAATCGATTTGGCAAACATGAGGAAATAAAAGGAGCAGCAGTATTTTTATGTAGCGATGATGCCAAATTCATCACAGGAATTTCATTGCCGATTGATGGAGGATTTAGTGCATTTAGTGGAGTTTAAATGAGTTTAACACAATGTTGGAGATGGTACGGTCCAATAGATATTGTACGTCTTGCAGATATAAGACAAGCAGGAGCTGTTGGTATTGTTCATGCTTTACATCACATACCAACGGGTGAAGTTTGGCCGAAAGATGATATTCTTTCAAGAAAGAAAATTATTGAAGGTGAGAAAACGGCAACAGGGTTGAAATGGCAAGTTATCGAAAGCCTGAATGTTCATGAATCGATAAAACAGGGAAGATCTGACCGAGATTCTTTTATTGAAAACTATATCGACTCGCTTATAAATATTGGTGATGCCGGCATTAAAACCGTTTGCTATAATTTTATGCCGATATTAGACTGGACTCGTACAAATCTGTCTTATCAATTGCAGAATGGAGCTATTGCACTGAAATATGATGCCATCGCCCTTGCTGCTTTTGATATGTTCATCCTGCAAAGAAAAAATGCAGAACTTGATTATTCAACTGAACTTAAAAATAAAGCCAAATCTTTTTATGATAAATTAACTACAGACGAAGCAGATAAACTATGCTCTGCTATTTTGCAAGGCGTACCAGGTTCAAAAGAAAATTTGAGAATCGAAGATTTTCAAGAATTATTGCTTCAATATGAAGGCATATCCAAAAAACAATTACAAAAAAATCTACTCTACTTTTTAGAGCGAGTGATTCCTACGGCTGAGAAAGTTGGAATTAAAATGTGTTGCCACCCCGATGATCCACCCTTTTCTTTGTTTGGGATACCAAGGATTGTTTCGAATGAAGTAGATCTGAAATATCTGATCGATGGTGTACCTAGCAGCAGTAATGGTATTACTTTCTGTACCGGTTCATTAGCTCCGGATCCTTCAAATAATTTAGTTTCAATTATCAAAAACCTAGGCAGTAACATTCACTTCGTTCATCTTCGAAATATTAAGAGAGATTCAATTTGGGGATTTTATGAATCCGATCATCTTAATGGTGATGTTGATATGCCATCTGTTTATATGGCTCTTTTGAAGGAATCCCAAAATAGAAAAGAAAAAGGAAGAGACGATTTTGAGATTCCGTTCAGACCGGATCATGGCCACCAAATTTTAGACGATATTAACAAAAAAATGCCGTTTCATGGGTACTCTGCCATTGGCCGACTAAAAGGCCTTGCTGAATTACGGGGACTTGAACTTGGGCTTAAAAAATCACTTGAACTATGAATTCATTTATTCACAATGATTTTTTACTACAAACGGAAACAGCAAAAGAGTTGTATCATAATACTGCATCTCATCTTCCGATTATCGACTATCACAATCACCTATCGGCGTGGGCCATCACCGAAAATAAAAATTTCAGGAATATCACAAAAATTTGGCTTGATGGTGACCACTACAAATGGCGAGCAATGCGCGCTGCAGGTATCGACGAACATTTTATCACAGGTGCAGCGACCGACAAAGATAAGTTTTTAGCTTGGGCTGAGACTGTGCCTCAGACACTCAGAAACCCTCTGTATCATTGGACACACCTTGAATTAAAAAGGTATTTCGGAATCGACGAATTGCTTACTGCGGAAAATGCTGAGCACATTTTTGATGTAACTTCTGAGCAACTTCGAACCAAAGACTTTTCAACTAATTCACTTCTGAAAAAAATGAATGTTGAAGTAGTTTGCACTACTGATGACCCGGCGGATAGCTTACTTCATCACGAAGCATTTTCAAATCGGAGAAATAGTTTTAAAATGTTACCCACCTTTCGGCCAGACAAAGCCATGAATGTTGGAGATACGATGGGGTTTTTGGTATTTATTGAAGCATTGGAAAGTAGTTCCGGCACAAAAGTAAAAGATCTAAATTCGTTTATGCACGCATTGCTGGAACGGCATAACAAGTTTCATGAAATCGGGGGAAGGCTATCCGATCATGGGTTATCCCATGTTCCTGCTGAACCTTTTACTAAGAAAGAAGTTGAGACGACTTTTAAAAAACTAATTAATCGAAAAACGACATCACCATTAGATCAAAACAAATTAAAGAGTTATTTGTTGCTTGAGTTTGCAAAAATGAATTATCACAAGAATTGGGTGATGCAGTTTCATATTGGTGCACTTAGAAATTCCAGTACTCGTTTATTTGATCAAGTTGGGAAGGATGCCGGGGCAGATTCTATTGCGGATCATAAGCATGCTCAAACTCTTAGCAGGTTTTTGGATGCACTAGATCGAAACAATGTTCTACCAAAAACTATACTTTATAATTTAAATCCGTCGGATAATGAAGTATTCGCAAGTATGGCGGGTAATTTTAATGATGGATCGATCCCCGGTAAAATTCAGTGGGGCGCTGCATGGTGGTTTCTTGATCAATTAGATGGAATCGATAAGCACATAAATACGCTTTCAAATATAGGTTTGTTAAGTGTTTTTATTGGGATGTTAACTGATTCTCGCAGCTTTCTTTCTTTTCCACGACATGAATACTTTCGGCGCCTTTTCTGCAATATCTTGGGAAATGATGTGAAAAAAGGATGGTTACCAAACGACATAGAACTGCTTTCCGGTTTAGTAAAAAACGTTTGTTACTCGAATGCAAAAAACTACTTCGGCTTTCAAGTATGAAGGTAGTTGTAAGATGTTTAAAGCACGTGAAACTTGTAGCCCTCTATATCACACTATTTTTGATATTTGGAAATTGTTCCAAAGAAAGTTCAGTTAAAACACTGCGGCTTGCACATGCGTTAGATGCAAGTCATTCCGTGCATAAAGCAATGGTTCTTATGAGCGAAGAACTGGAAAAATTATCCGGTGGCACGATTAAGCTTCAAATATATCCAAGTCAACAGTTGGGTTCGGAACGCGAATTACTTGAACTGCTTCAACTCGGCTCGATTGACATCACTAAAACATCTGCCGCAGTAGTTGAAAGTTTTGCACCCGAATTTAAAGTGTTTAGTGTGCCTTATCTTTTTAAAACTGATGAGCACATGCTTGCAACACTAACTGGAGACGTCGGAAAGCGAATTCTTGAAAGTAGTGTAAAATACCGTTTTAGAGGGCTTACTTATTACGATTCAGGTAAGCGTAGTTTTTATACGAAAGACCGAAAAGTTGAAAGCCCCGAAGATTTGGTTGGATTAAAAATAAGAACGCAGGCAAGTAATATGGCCATACGTTTGGTAAATAATTACGGTGCTGCAGCAACACCAATTCCATTTGGCGAGTTGTACAGCGCATTGCAACAAGGAGTGGTTGATGGCGCGGAGAATAATCCCCCGAGCTTTTATCTTACACGACATTATGAAGTGTGTAAATATTATGTGTTAAACGAACATACATCGGTGCCTGATATTCTTTTAATTAGTGAAAGCACCTGGCAACGCTTGACTGTTCAAGAGAAAGCATGGATGAAGATTGCTGCAGAAAAATCACGAGTATTTCAGTTTGAGTTGTGGGAAAAGTCTGAAGAGGAAGCATTAACCGCCGTAATAGATGCTGGTGTTGAAGTTATTATTCCGGATAAAAGACCTTTTATTGAGCAAACAAATTCACTGGTAGAAAGTATGCTGCAAGATTCTCTGTTACGGTCACTTTATAATCAAATTCAAGCACTTGAATGATCTAAACATTCATATCAATAAAGCATTAAAAGGAGTTATGATTCTTTTGATGGGAATATTGCTCGTAGACGTTTGTTGGCAAGTATTTTCGAGGTATGTGTTACAAAATCCGAGCTCATTTACTGATGAATTGGCTCGCTTTTTACTAATTTGGTTAACACTTTTTGGCGCCGCCTTTTTAGTAGGTCAAAAAGAGCATCTTGCCATTGAAATACTTTCAAATAAACTCAATCCAAAAATTCAAGCAATACTGATGAATAGTAGTGTTTTAGTTTTTGCCTTTTCGGTGATGGTTGTTGGGGGATTAATTTTGGTTTCAACTATTCTAGAACTAGAGCAGCGGTCTCCAAATCTGCAAATTCCAATGGGCTATGTGTATTTAGCAATTCCGTTAAGTGGCACATTGATTTCCTATTTCTCAGTCATGAATATTATCCACTCGATAAAGGGAGAATTGGAATAGTGGAAGTAGTCATCTTGATTATAGTATTTATAATACTTCTCGCTCTTGGCGTTCCTATCGCTTTCAGTATTGGGCTGGCAAGTATAAGTACGCTAATTGTTAGTATGGAGCCTTCAATTGCATTTGCAACAATGGCACAAAGAATGGCTACAGGCTTAGATAGTTTCGCCTTGTTGGCAATCCCATTTTTTATTCTAGCCGGGCAACTTATGAACAGAGGTGGGATAGCAAATCGCTTAATAAACTTTGCTCGTACTTTAGTGGGTGTTTTCCCCGGTGGTTTGATCTATGTTAATATTGTTGCTTGCGTACTTTTCGGCGCTATTTCTGGTAGCGCGGCGGCTGCGGCCTCAGCAATCGGCGGTTTTATGATCCCAAAAATGGAAAAAGAAGGGTATCCCAAACCGTTTAGTGCAGCCATCAACATCACCGCAAGCACAACCGGACTTGTGATACCACCATCAAATGTACTGATCATTTATAGTCTGGCAAGTGGTGGAGCTTCAATTACGGCACTTTTTGTAGCGGGCTATATCCCCGGAATTCTAATGGCCATTGGGTTAATTGGCGTGAGTTATGTGTACGCTCTTAAAAATGGGTTACCGAGAGAAAAAGCTTCAACCGTTAAAGAAATGGTTCATGCACTTGGTGAGGCAATTCCCAGTCTATTATTATTAATAATTGTGATGGGTGGGATTATTGGCGGAATATTTACTGCTACCGAAGCATCGGCGATTGCCGTCGTTTATACCATGTTACTTGCCATGGTTTTTTATAAAGAAGTGAGACTTAATCAATTCTTTGAAATAATGTTTGAAGCAGTGAAAACAACATCCATTGTTCTAATTCTTGTGAGCACTTCTATTGCAATGAGCTGGGTAATGTCTTTCGAAAATATTCCACAAGATCTAAGCTCCTTTTTATTGTCTGTAAGTGATAATAAAATTGTGATTCTTCTAATTATGAATCTGATCTTATTATTTGTTGGGATTTTTATGGACATCACACCGGCAGTGCTAATTTTTACACCCATATTCTTACCCATTGCTACCAATCTTGGTGTCGACCCCGTTCATTTTGGCATTATTATGGTAATGAATCTTTGTATTGGTTTATGCACACCGCCGGTTGGCTCTCTATTATTTGTAGGTGTTTCTGTAGCCAAAATAAAAATTGAAGATGTTTTAAAACCTCTTGTACCACTTTTTCTGGTATTACTAATCGTACTGATGATGGTCACATATATCCCTGAACTAAGCTTATTCTTACCCGGATTATTGGACTAAGAACACTGTTTTAAATTAAATGGTGATCAAATTAGTTCGCAACAAATTCGTTCATTTTAAGTATCGCATTTGTCATTTGAATTAAGAAATCAATTATTTCATGAATAAATTTTTAGGGCTTTTAAGTGCATTCATTCTGATTGCAAATTCACTTTCAGCACAACAAATAATTACCGGAAAAGTTGTTGATGCTGAATCGCTTGAGCCTCTTGCAGCCGCTCACATTATTATAAAAGGAACTTATAAAGGTACCATCGCAAATGCAGATGGTGAATTTACGCTTCGAGTAGATTCTCTTCCGGCTACAATTGTAGTTCGATTTCTAGGTTTTATATCTAACGAGCAAAGAATTGATGAAAGCCATGAAGGACCCCTTGATTTTTTTATGGAAGAGGCTTTTCTCGAAATGGAGGAAATCACTGTAACAGGAGAAGACCCGGCTATCTCCATAATGAGAGAAGTGATAAATAGAAAAAAAATCTGGAGAAAAAACCTAAATACTTATAGTGTTGATGCATATAGTCGACAGCAATTGAAAACAGATACCTCCATAGTTTCCATAAGTGAATCTTTGTCTGAGGCATTTTGGGATCGAGAACGTGGAAATCGAGAAATATTAAAATCACGCCGCCAAACAGCAAATATGGAAGGTAGCGATAACTTTGCCGGTGTAAGCTATTTGCCAAATTTTTATGATGACAACTTAGACATTGTCGAGTTCGATGTAGTAGGTGTAACCCATCCAAATGCTCTTAGTTTCTACAGTTTTGAACTTGTTGATTTTTCGAAAATTGATGACAAAGTAATTTTCGAAATTGCTGTAAGCTCAAAACGAAAATTACAACCTCTGTTTGAAGGAACTATTTTTATTCAGGATGAAGATTATGCAATGATATCAGTTCGTTTAAAACCGAATGATGTAATTGTATTCCCACCCCCTGTTCAAGAATTCAATATGTATTATGAGCAACAATTCAGCAATTTCGGTGGCGAATATTGGCTTCCTGTTGATTTTAGAATGGAGGGAACAATTGAAATAGGGGTTCCGGGTTTAAGATTTCCGCCAATTGGATTTAAACAAGTATCAAAGCTGAACGATTATCATGTAAATGTTGATCTCCCGGATACGCTATTTGAGGATAATTGGATAACTGTTGATTCAACAACTATTGACAAATCAGATTCTTTGTTTACAGCAACAATCGATGTTATACCACTATCAACTGTTGAAGTGGAAGCCTACGGTACTCTAGATAGTACTGCTACACTTGAAAATGCATTTAGACCGAAAGGCTTTTTAGCACGGTTTATCGATTTCGATGATGACGAAGATGACGACGATAATAATGTGCGCGTTGTAGTTGAAACAAACGAAGATGGAACCCAAACAACTCGAACGATAAAAAATGAAACTGGACCGATTAAAAGATTCATTGACAATTTAAGTATAGATGCCAGATTCAATAGAGTTGATGCAGTTTTTGCAGGATTGAAACACGAACGTAGATATTCAGATCGTAGAGTAAGGTCACGTTCAAGATTCGGGTATAGTTCCGGGTATGAAGAACTGAATTATGGAGCTGATATCAGTTGGTGGCCATTACAAAAAACTCGCCGATTTGCTGTCTCAATTGGATTTGATGCAAAAACGGAGACTCGATATAATTCTGATCTTTTTAAAAAAGAACTCTTAAGCACCATGCCATTATTTGGGTTCTCAGATTACTTCGATTATTACCGAAAGGAAGGCGTATGGCTGGGAACAGCGTATGCATTGAAAGGATATGGCCGCACTATGAATGCTCGTTTTCGATATGAAAATCATAAAAGTATAGATTTTAAAACAAGTTATGATATTGTTGGCGCATCAATGATCCAAAGAATTAACCCACCTATTAATGAAGGGACATTGAGCTCTATTTCACTGAGTTATGAAAGTGGAGAAGGCGCAGAAGCTTTAGGTGTTATTGGTGCTGATAATGTGAAAATTGAAGTTGAACAGGCATTAGAATTATTAAATAGCGATTGGACGTTTACTCGCTTCAATATTGATATCTATCGTAGATATTCCACGTTTTATAAAAGAAGATTCATACCAAATTCACTGGATTTGAGATTAAGTGCGGGAACATTTATTGGCGATCTTCCCGTTCAGAAAAATGGTACAATTGATGCTTCTTTAGGATATTTCACTCCATTCGGCGCATTCAAATCAAAGCGGTATATCCCATACGAAGGGGCAAGTTTTGTTGCAATTCAAGCTGAGCATAATTTTAGATCAACACCGTTTGAGGCTCTAGGAATACCTAATGCAGCAAAAAACGGACTTAGTTTAATTATATTTAGTGGATTTGGTCGCACATGGATTCCTGAGAGTCAAAAAGATTTTTTCAGATCAGAAATTGGATTTGTACCCTCCAATTCAAAAGAATTTCACTCTGAGATTGGTGTTTCATTAAGTAATATTTTTAGCCTATTCAGAATTGATGTAGCATATAGAATAGATGAACCTGGAATATATCCGGGAATAGCATTTTCAAGATTATTCTAGGCATAAAAAAACCAGCACATGTTTGATGTGCTGGTTTAAAATCAATGCTGATAAGATTACATATCAGGGGTGTACTTGAGTGTACTAATTGGATTAGACTCAGCTCGACGGTTTTTCTCACAACCATCATTTGGTTCTTTTTCAGTTTCAGAACACTCAACGGGGGCTTTTCCTAAGCCTCTAGATTCGATGCGGTCTTCAGAGATACCGTTACTTGTATAAAATGCTACAACAGCGGCAGCACGTCGAAGGCTTAAACGGAGGTTGTATTGATCGCCTCCAACATGATCGGTATAAGCATCAACACGAACGCGGAATGCCGGAGCATTATTTAAAACTTCAACATTCTCGGCTAATGCTTGTGCAGCATCGTCAGTAATGCTCGATCTGTCAAAATTAAAGTTGATTGTACTTAAGTCACTTGAACTCACAAATACTGGATCATCGCCATTAGTAGGATTTGTTCCCATGTCAATCTCTTGGCCATCGGTAAATCCGTCGCCATCAGAATCTGCATTTGTAGGATCAGTGTTATAAGTATTGATCTCATCTACATCAGAAACACCGTCGCCATCTGCATCACCGTTGGCGTTATTAGGATCGGTTTTGTAAGTAATTACTTCGTCATAGTCTGAAAGACCATCACCATCAGAATCGGCGTTTGTTGGATCCGTACCATAAGTATTTACCTCATCTCCATCTGAAAGACCGTCGCCATCAGAATCAGCGCTATTAGGGTCAGTTCCTCTTTCAAGTTCTTCTGCGTCACTAACACCATCGCCATCAGAGTCAGCGCTCATAGGGTCAGTACCGTTTAGAATTTCCTGATCGTCCGTTACACCATCGCCGTCAGTGTCTACAGGTATAACTACTGCAGGTTCACTTGAACCACAACCATATTGGGTAAGAACACCAGCAGATAAGAAAAGAGCTAAAAAAAGTAGGTGAAAATTACGTTTCATGTTAGGAAGGCTCCTATGCTATTAGTTTGAATTGGTTTTTTAGATATTGCCCGTGAAAATAGTGATACTATACTCTGTATCAAACAAAAAATGAAAAACAAACTGGTATAAATCAAAAATCACCTTATATTTTGCTTTTGCAATAGGGGGCTATAGCTCAGTTGGCTAGAGCGTCGCGCTGGCAGCGCGAAGGTCAAGGGTTCGAATCCCTTTAGCTCCACAAAAGCCTTCAATAACATATTTGAAGGCTTTTTTTGTTTGGGTAATTCTAATTGTTTGTAAGTAAACATCGTTTGATATTGCCTAGTAATTAAATTTTCAGAGGTTAATATGAAATATTTCAATAGATTGGGGGTCATTCTATGTTTAGCATTAGTTTGGCAGGTAGTTCCGAATCTGGACACCTTTGCCCAAAATTGTAATCTAGAAGGCTCTATAACACTTGACGTACAACTTGCACCTATCTTATCAGAATCGCAGGTACTCAGTTTAACAGCGCTTGGCATTGATAACAGAGGTTCCGGCCCACAATTAGTAACCGGGTCTATGAAAAATGAAACTGATGAACTACTTGAAAATCTTTATTTTGAATTTAGAGTTTCTGCAACTCAAGTTGGCGTAATTGCCGAATTAGTTCAACAAGCGGCGTTTCCATTTTCACTTGATCCACAACAATTTGTATATGGAACCAATAATAATGTAGACAGCGAACAATTACCTGGAGTTGAAGAAGAATTTAAGTTTGATGGCGGACTAACTCCCGAAGGTGAACAATTTATTGAGGATTTAGGCGGCACTACCGCTTTACCTACTGATGTTTATACTGTTTACACTTCAATATCTCAAGTTACTAATGAATGTGGTAGAGTTATGTTAGCTGAAAAAACGGTAAGTGTAGGTGGCAATGAAACAGGGGTAATTTTAGATGAATTATCTATCTCGTTACGAACGCCTGGAACTGAAATCGGTACAATTTTTTCAATTAGTAATCCATACCCACAATTAAGTTGGGAGGGTGACGCAAGTAGAGACTACAGAGTTATTGTTGTAGCAAAAGATGGCGATAGAGACATTCAAACCATGATCAACGATGCGGAAGGGTCACCACCCTTGTTAGATGGTGGAGATTTAATTACGCCATTTGAATATCTTGATGTAAATGTAACAGGAAACAGCTTACAATACCCGACTGCAGGCGCTCAAGCGCTTATTACAGGTCAAACCTACTACTGGCAAGTATCAACACAAGTAAATTCAACAACAGGTATTGAAGATTTTGTATCAGATATATGGACTTTTACATTAATTGATCCTTCCGATGCTTCATCTGCAGCTGCACAAGAAATTGATGAAGAAACGATACAAGCAATTATTGCACTAATTGGTGCTGATTTGTACACAACTTTATCAGAGGATGGGTTCTTTTTTGAAAGCATTGAATTAGATAACCAATCTTTTTCAGGTATTACAGGTTTCCAAAAATTAGCCGAGATTTTTGGATTGATTAACGATGGGGATATAATATTAAACGATAATTAGAAACAACATGAAGAAAATAACATCAATAGCTGTTTCATTGATATTAATTCTGGTGGTTGGCTCCATGTTAGCTGGTGATTTTTATGTTCCGGTTCAGGTAAATGAACAAGAACGACCACTTGCAATTGTAAGAAGATTTAAGCCAACAGTAGCGCTAGCATCAATTGACAAAGAAACTTTTGAACTAGATTTAGATGAAAATATAGGTGAGCGATTATTTCATGGCGACACTCTTTCAACAAATAAAGAAGGATATGCTTTAGTGATATTTATGGATAATAGTATCGCAAAAGTAAAACCTAATTCTCAGCTAATAGTTCGGGGTGAAGAACAACCTAATTCACGCAATACAACAAGACGCATTGATCTCGATAAAGGCGAAATATTTTTAGAGGTAGAACCACAAGGATCTGGCAGTTTTGAAGTTTCGACATCTAGGTCTTTGGCTTCGGTTAAAGGTACTAGATTCGGTTCAACAGCGGTAGGGTATGTTTGGGTAGAAGAAGGACAAGTTGATGTAACTGCAACTAACTCTGGTGAAACAGTATCTCTGTTTCAACAAATGTACGCTGAAGTTGATGAGACGGGGAACTCGATTGATTCCGGGACGTTATCGAAAGATGAAATTGATGATTTACAAGATGGATACGACACATTAGATGAAGATCTAATAGAAAAATCAGTTATTATTCGATTTCGTGATATCAACGGACAAATTCGAGAAGTGACAATTACGATTTTTGAAAAAGGAAATTAATCGTTTTCTTTAGGTGCTTGGTACTGCACTTGGCTATTACACAGAATTAAATATATATGAATACTGGGGGAGTACGTGCTTTAGTTACTGTAACTATGGCTCTTTTTTTTAATCAATTTGGTTTGGCGCAACTTTCAGTTCAGCATCAACAACCCACTGTGTTTAGCAGTGAAGAGCAAAATGTACTTGAATTTTATGTTCCTGGGGTAAATCCACTTGATGTAATAGAGGCGTTACTTTTTTATAGAAATGAAGGTGATCTTGGCTATTCCCAAATGGAAGTTCCCTTTGTAAATGGATCGTTTCAAGTTGCACTAGATTCCGATGTTTTAGTTGGAACAAGTTTCGAGTATTATTTTCAGCTGTCACTTGGCAGCCAATCTCAAGATTTATTGTATCCCGATAATGAGCCGACAGAAAATCCATTGAAAGTGGATATTATCCAAACAGATGTTAATAGTGAAATTGAAGAAGATAAAAACCGATTAATAGGACTTGATTATTCATTAATTTCTCCAAAACCCGGTGGAGGGATGACTTCTGAAGATGCGTATATAGCCATTGCGCTTTACTACGACATAAACGAAATCCCAGAAGGTAAATTTACCTTAATGCTGAATAATCAAGATGTGACAAGCGAAGCAGATACTAGTGATTACTTTATTTCATTTAGTCCAAAGGATTTAGAAAGAGGTGATTACAAAATTTCGCTTAACTATGTAACGGATGAGGAAACATTCAATATATCAGAATGGGATTTTAGAATTGTCCGTCCAGGACAAGAGACAATTACAAGACTAGGACCAAACCTTCGGCCCGCCGGTCGACTTGAGCTAACAGCACGAAACCAAACTATAGCCGGGGATTTGAATAATGCATATACAGGTAGAACTAGCTTGAGTGGTCAATATGGGAAATTCAAATATAATATTAGTGGTTTTTTGACTTCACAAGAAAACCCAAGATTACAAGCGCAGAATAGATATTCTGTAAGGTTAAATTTGGGGAAATGGTGGAAATTCGAAGCAGGTCATGTATATCCGCAATTAAGTAAGTTTACAATTTCAGGGCGTAGGGTAAATGGCATTAACACTTCACTGCATTTACTTTGGGAAAACATTAATGTACAGTTTGTGTATGGCGAATTGAGTAGGAAAATCAATAATTTGTACACTACTGTTAATGAGGAATTTGTTTATCAAGATACAACCCAAACTATTGTTGTAGATACAACCTATACGCTAGGGCTTGAAAGTGGTGGAAGAGGCACGTTTAAAAGAAATGTAATAGGTGGCCGTGTGGCTATAGGAAATCCTCGATTTTTTCAGCTAGGCGTTCAGGCACTGAAAGTGGAAGATGATACTACTTCAATTTTTAACGTAGTAGATTATTCGAACATTTTAGCCAGCCCAATTTCACTATTAAATAATGTTTCAAATGCTGGGCAACAAAGACTCGCATCAACACCGGATTTATTACGCGTTGATGGGGGTGGTGTTCGACCAAAAGGGAATATTGTAGCAGGTGTAGATCTTCGCTTTGCGTTTGATAAAAATCGAGTCCGGTTTCAAACTGAGACAGTAGCTAGTGCCTTAAATAATGATATTTATGGTGGTCCACTAACCTCAGATCGGGCAGCAGAGTTAGGTTTTGAAGACATTAATCAGTCTGATCTGGATATTTTAACTGATATCGCGCAAATAATTATTATTAACGAAAATATTAATGTCTTGCCATTAAGAGTAACCGGTATTGGAACCGACTCTACTAAAACTGAAGTCTTTTTTCCTACCGGAATACTTGGTTCAAATACAGAATTTTCTTTAGTGTACCCATTAAATACATTTAGATTACAATATCGATGGGTAGGCCCTGATTTTGTTTCTTTAGCAAATTCAACTATTCGAAAAGATATAGCTGGTTTCACACTCTTAGATCGTTTCAGGATCTTCAAAAACCAAGTTTATGTTACTCTTGGATACGAGCGTTTAGAAGATAATGTAACTGAAACCAAAGATGCGACAACAGTAACAACTTCATTACGTTCAAACTTAAGTTGGTATCCGGTTAGTCAAAAATTACCACGAATTAGTGTAGGGATTAGATTGAGAAGTAGAGATAATGGTGTGGTGCGCTTTAATCCATTTGTTCCAACCGGATTTGAGACAGCGGCACTACAAAATTTGTTGGTTACCAATGGAGACACTTTAGTTACGCCAACACCTCGTTCAAACGAAACTATAAATTTAAATATTTCAATAACCCAGCAACTAGAATTGGGTGGTTCCGTTCATGATGCCACTCTAAGTATAGCAAATTTAAATACAACCGATGAAGTATTTGTATTTGGGGGTATCATCAATCGGGCGTACTCTTTTAATGTGTCTTCAAGATTTAAACAATTGCCATTAAGAACTCAACTTGGTGCTTCACTAAATGAAACCGAATCCGGGTCAGGGCAGCTAAATATTGATATTTTCGGATTATACACCGGGGCAACATACTTTTTCATGGATGGAAAATTGAGGGTGAATGGTCGGTTAGCATATACAACAAATATATCAGAGTCTAGAACACTAGAAATTCTTAACAGTGAAGACAACACACTTCAGAACGATTATTATGTTCTTAGTGATACAAAAGATGTTTCGGAATTTAATACCTATGTGCTTCTCGTTGGGGCTGAATACAAAATTGCCCGTAATCAATCTCTCGTATTTGATTCTAATTTTACAACCGTTTCCGGTGGAAGTGGTTTAAATGACCGACTTGTACAATTACGCTATATCTATCGGTTTTAAGTAATGGCAGCCAAATCAAGTGCAAAAAAACCGATTTGGACTTACATCATCATTGCGCTGGCTTCTTTCGGTTTTTCATTCATAATCTCTATTACAGAAACTGTTAATAAAGTTGAGCTTTCTATACGAGATTCAATGTTTGAGATTCGGGATACACTTTCTGTTAAGGATTCTCCAATTGTTTTAGTAGCTGTTAGTGAAGAAGCGGATGCAGAAATTCCTGAAAAATGGCCTTGGCCAACTAGTGTGCATGCTAAATTGGTAGAGAACTTGAACCGAGCAGGGGCAAAAGCTATACTTTTTGATATTTTGTTTAGTCAACGCGATGAATTCACCCCCTCAAATGACACTCTTTTTGCAGAAACCATCGAAAAGTATGGAAACGTAATTCTAGCGGGTGAAATTGAACAAATTGAATCAGTTGACGGTATTGAGAGAGAACCAATTTTCCCAATCAATATATTAATGGAAAAAAGCCCAAACCCTCTTGGCTTAGTAAGTACAAACCCCTATATCGATGGATATGTCAGAACGTATAGTTTCGGTAGGAATTACCTAAATAAAAGTTATATGATGTTAGGCATTGAGGGACTAAAAGTTTTTGCGAACATTCCGGACTCCTTAGTAAGTCCGCTCGACCCAAATTCAACCGACCCTTATTTTAGTGTTGGTGAGTACAAAATTCTTAGAGAGAGTCTAAATTCATTTATTATAAATTATTACGGTCCAGAGGGAATATTCCCTCAATACTCCTATGAGCAAGTAATAGACGACCCGAGCTATACAACGGTAATGGAATCCGAAGCTTTCGACATGAATTTGTTTGATGATCCGGATTTCCAGTCAGGGCTGCTATATGATGAAGTTTTCAAAGATAAAATAGTGATTGTTGGATCAACCATGCCTGTTCTTCAGGATTTTCACCCCACTCCATTTTCGACCGCTGATTTTCCGCGTCCCGGCTTCGAAATTCACGCTCATGCACTTCAAACTATTTTAGATGGAAATTATATCTCAAGACAGAAAGATATATTCCGGTTGTTATTTATGCTGTTAACAGCTGCTTTGGTTGTAATGTTTAATCGTAGATTTGGATTTGGATGGGGCTTTTCATTGACCGTAATTATCGTGGCTGGTTATTACGGTGCTGCGATACAGACATTCTTGACAGCGCAAATATTCATAAATGTCACCGGCATCGTAATTACTGCATTTTTTAGTCAGATATCTACCGTTGGTTACGAATACGTAAATGAGCAAAAAGAAAAACGTCGCATTAAAGGAATGTTTTCCTCTTATGTATCTCCAACATTAGTTGATCAAATGATTGAATCGGGAGAAGAGCCTAAATTAGGTGGAGAAGACACTTATATGACGGCGTTTTTCAGTGACATTGTTTCATTTTCCACTTTTTCAGAAAAATTAGAACCTAAGCAGCTTGTTGCCCTCATTAATGAGTATCTCACGGCAATGACTGATATAATTAATGATCAAGGTGGTACTCTAGACAAGTTTATTGGAGATGCAATCGTAGCCTTTTATGGTGCGCCTGTATTTATTCAAGATCACGCATTACGAGCCTGTGTGACATCTCAATTAATGGAGAAAAAACTTTCTGAACTTCGATTAAGGTGGAAAAAGGATGGTACTTGGCCGGATATCGTTTTTGGTATGCAGCATCGAATGGGCATGAATACCGGGGAAATGGTTACAGGTAATATGGGTTCGGAGCGCCGATTTAATTATACGATGATGGGTGATAATGTGAATCTAGCAGCTCGCTGCGAAAGTGGCGCAAAAGCGTACAATGTATTTACGATGGTCACCGAATCGACTAAAAAGGACGCTGAATCTCAAGGTAACGATTGCCTATTCAGAAAGTTGGATACGATAGTTGTAAAAGGACGGACAAAGCCGGTTACAATGTTTGAGATAGCAGCACTTCGTGAAGACGCTTCCCAAGAGCTTTTTGATTGTATTGGTTTATACGAACAAGGTATGGATGCATATTATAAACAAGATTGGGATACTGCGATCTCTAACTTCAATCTTGCCCTTCCTCTTGAAGCTTATGCCAAAAATCCATCCCAAATATTTATCAATCGATGTAAACTTATGAGAGACAATCCTCCGGGTGAAGATTGGAACGGAGTGTTCATAATGACATCAAAATAAGTTGCTTCTTGAAGCTGATTAGCTGTACCTTTAATGTTCTAGGGCAAGTCCTATACAGTCAGCTCCCTTTGAATTCCGTCAGGGTGGGAACGCAGCAGCGGTAAATTGGTCGTAGCGACGTGATATAGGTCGCTTGCCCGTTTTTTATTTTAGTGATTTAGCAATGTGTTCTGCAATTTGATCAGCATGGACTCTCGAATTTTCGATAAACAATTTGCTGGTATCCATCCCACCACACACAACGCCGGCTACATAAATTCCATTACGGTTTGTCTCTAATGTGTCTTCCTTATGAATAGGCATGCATTTTTCATCATCCGTTAACTCTATTCCTAAAGTATTCATCAGATCATAATTGGGATGATACCCTGTCATAGCTAACACAAAATCATTCTCAATGGTAACTTCACCTTCGGGTGTAGCTAAAACTACTTCTTTCTCACGAATTTCCTTTACTTCTGAATTGAAATAGGCCGCAACGTCTCCGAATTTAATTCTGTTTTCGATATCAGGTTTTACCCAATATTTAACCGACTTTTTTATCTCGCCATATTTAATTGCCATGGTAACTTTGGCATTAGATCGGAAGCATTCAAGGGCAACATCTACACCTGAATTCCCGGCTCCTATCACTAAAACATTTTGCCATGCGTATGGATGAGGCTCATCATAGTAATGTTTTACCTTTGGCAAGTCCTCTCCGGGAACATTCATCTTGTTTGCGGTTCCATAGAATCCTGAAGCAACAACCACTTTTTGTGCTATATAAGTTTCTTTATCAGTTGTCACCGTGAAATTTCCATCTATTCCATCAATACCTAGCACTGATTCGTAGAGGTTAATGGGTAATTGGTAATGCTCTGCAGCTCGGCGATAATATTCAAGTGCTTCTGAACGAGTTGGTTTAGAACCATGCGAGATAAATGGGATATCACCAATTTCCAGACGATCTGATGTCGAGAAAAAAGTCATATTTGTTGGGTAATGAAAAAGCGAGTTTACTAAACAGCCTCGTTCAATAATTTTGAATGGAATGCCTTTTCTCTTGAGTTGAATACCAGTTGCCAACCCAATAGGACCGGCTCCAATTATTATAACCATGGGTACAAATTAAACAGTGAAAATATTTACTAAAGATACCAAACCCTTACTGGTTTAACCATGATACTATTCTATCATTTAACCAATTTCTTGGATTTGTGATAAAGCCCACATGCCCACCTGCTTTCGTAAAAATGGTCTGAATATTTGGATTCTGCTCAATAGTTTTGAAAGGCGCGAACTGCAGCGGAGTTAATGTATCAGTTTCACTATGAATCAATAATAAAGGCACCGAGACAGCGGCTAAAAAATTTTTTGAAGAACAAGAATCATAATAATGGATCGCGTTATTGAACCCATGAACAGGCGCAGTTACTTGATCGTCAAAATCAAAAAGAGTAGTGCCATTTACATGAGGTAAATCTGGGTAATGGGCTCTTTTTTCTTCCAGTTTAGTTCTAAGAGTTTGCATAAACCGATATTCATATAATCGGTTAAAACCTTTTTGGAGATTGTACGAACCTAGTTTTAAATCATACGGCGGTGATACTGCAACAGCTTTAGCGATTTGTGAATTATAACCGAACTCAGCTAATGATTTTATCATTGCATTGCCACCAAGAGAAAAACCAACCGAATAGATTTCGCGATCCGGAAATTGAGTTTTGATCCATGAAAATAGCGTTGCATAATCCTCGGTTTCGCCGGAATGATAAAACCGTTTTTGTCGATTTAATCTGGAACCGCACCCTCGAAAATTCATTGCAACACACCCATATCCAGAGTTCACCAATGCAGCCATCAGGTTTCGAATATAGAATCGTTCGCTGCTGCCTTCTAAACCATGGAATAAAGCAACAATTGGTTTCTGAGAATTTCCTTCAACAACATCAACTTCGATGAAATCATCATCGGGGGTAGAAATTTCAATCCTCTTACAATCTACGTGTTCAATTTTGCTAAACTGAGAAGAAACGACGGTATGAATGTGAGAATTAAATGCCCACCAAGCACTTTTATAATTTTGACTGGCAGGCATTTTATTGATTGAGTTTCTGGTCAACAACAATTATTTGATAAGTGTCATCTTAATAGTTTGTGAAAAATCACCAGATTTTAGCACAGCAAAATAAATTCCACTATTAAGTGCATTAGCATTAAGCTGAATGTTATAGCGTCCTGCTGATCGAACTTCATTTATCAAAGTCTGCACTTCTTGACCCAACACATTGAAGATTTTCAGCTCAGTAAAGCCACTTTCTGCCAACTCGAAGTTTATTTCTGTAGACGGATTAAAAGGATTTGGGTAGTTTTGACTAAGACGAGTAATTTTAGGAATATCCGTCTCAATTTCTGAGGAAGTATAAAGTCCGGGTTCATCTACCGGAAAAACGTTTTTTGCTTTTGCAGCAAGAACGTTGTCGCGTAGCTCAGGATAGTCAGCGCCATAAACATAAATAAATCCTAAACTTATAGAAACACCATCATAAAAATCATACGGACCTGATGCAACTACGGTTGAAACATCAGCCCCATTCGCATTCGCATTATTAGTTCCCGCTTTCAGAGAATTTGCTTTCTCTTCATCAGTATAACCATCATAAAGATTGAAACGATATGGAGAGTCAGTTCCTGAATATCCATTATCAATAGCTAAGTTTGATGAAGCAGTTTGCATTGGAATTATTGCTACGTACGGGTAATCATTATCTACAGTAGAATCAAAAATGTACATGAATTCATTTGTAGGATCATAAATCACTGAATTGTTTGCATAATTATTGACATCCCAATCCGAAAATACACCCATATAAAAATCATCCTGTGATTCTCCGGATACATTTGTAATTAAATATTGGGTAAATACTGCATTTAAAACATCCTCATCAGCATAAGCAAAGGTATTAAGTTGAGTTTGAAAGCCGGATAAATCAGAGAATGAATTTGGTACAAAAGATCCAGAGCCTTGGGCATCCGCTACTTCGCCTGGGTTATTTACTATATAAGGCACATCCGGATCAAAGTCACTATTATAGAAAGCGCCAGAACCTCGAACATTATTTGCAATCAATGGATCTTCATTTAAAAAAATGTTTCCATCTTCCATCATAATTATACCGGCTTCGTACAATATATTTGAGAAACCTTCAGGTATAAAACCAATACCACCCGTTGCCGATGATGGATCTGAAAACCCTATAGTTCCATTTGCTCCAAAAGACATTGTGATGTTATTAGCGTTCATAACACCGAAACTTAATGCCTCATACTGCACAACATCAAAATCGGTATAGCTTAGGTCGGGATCTTCAAAACTTACTACGAAAGTTGGAGTCAGTTCTAAATCAAAGTTATCCGGAATATCAAATTGAAATTCAATGATGGTGCTATCATTGGTGGCTAATGCACCTATAGATACAACTCCTTCAGTAATTAATATATCATCCTGAAGTACAGTAAGAGTAGCACTTAATGAGGTACTGCTCTCGGCAAAGTTTATAAGCATCAGTTCTAATACACCCGATTCGCCAACGCTTAGTGAGGTTCCGTCTTTATCAGAAAAAGAACTATTACGTACTGATATTCCAGGTTTTAAATCAGTTAGTGCAGCGTAGGCATCAATCATGCCTTTACCTAATAGAAGCGGATTTTCTGGACTGTCAAAGGCCACTGATGTGCTTCGGATTTGATGTAAAATTCTACGAGCTGACCAATCAGGATATTCAGATTTTATTAAACCTGCTAATCCGGCAACAACAGGAGAAGACATTGAAGTGCCACTTGCAAAACCATAGCCTGTTGTGTCTACACCAACGGCACTCCTTACTGATGATCCTAATGCAAAAACATCTACAGAATATCCATAATTTGAGAAATTTGAACGACTAGCTGCTGATGTGACACTACCAACAGAAAGAATTCCATCAAAAGATGAAATATAATTAAAATCAGTACTATTTGAGTTTCCTGATGATGAAACAATCAATACACCTGCTTCTATGGCAAAATTTGCAACATCCAATGAATAATTTGCAGTTGTTGAAAGGCCTTCAATGTTACCGCCCCAGCTTGCGTTTATAATGTCAGCACCATTTAGCACCCCATAAATAATGCCTTCTAGTCCAAAGGGTATTGATCTAGATTCATCATCTTCCGTTTCAGGGAGGTCTTCTCTTCCGCCGCTTTTAATTGCCATGTAACGGCTATTAAACCCGGTACCGGCTATTCCCACACCATTATTTGCTTCAGCCGTTGCAATTCCGGCAACAATAGTTCCATGATCATTAAATTCTGCAAACGGATTGTTATCAGAAATTACGTTACTGCCATCTACTCTTTCAAAAAAATCCCACCCTAAATAATCATCAACAAAGCCGTTATCATCATCATCAATCCCATTATCCGGTATTTCATCTTCGTTTACCCAGGCTTTATTTTTTAAATCTTCATGAAGGTAATTCACTCCTGTGTCAACAATTCCAATGATAACATCAGAGGAGCCGGTAGTAACATCCCAGGCTTCTTCAAAATTATGAAGAGTGGTGTAACTACTTGTAAGTGGGTCATTTGGTACTAGGGAAGTTTGAAAAATATATCGAGGTTCGGCATACTCAACACCCGGCATGTTGGATATTTTTCTAGCCAATACTACGGGATCAATTTCGGATGAATATTTTACTTCAAATATTCTTGAAAGACCGGCACTCAAATTTTCTGCTCGAATTGACTTTCTTTTAAGAGCCAAAGTCTTTCTTAGTTGGTTTGAGTACTCATCTTTCCAAATAGGCTCAATGTCTACTAACCCATACTCGGACAATGCAGATTCAACTTGTTGTTGAATGGAAGGTCCTTGATTTGGATTTAATTTTAAAAGGACATCCTCAGTTTCATATTTAATAATAAGTACATTGGGAAAGTATTTTGTACTAGTTTGAGCAAACGAAAATCCGGTAAATAGAAAAACCGTTAAAACAATAGATAGTAATTTTTTCATAAATAAATTGATGTGCTTGATGAAGTAAACGCAAAAATACCTGATTATCACATTTCATAAAAAAGAAATTTATATCTGACGATTATGTACATTTTTTAGAAATAATCACAACGCATTAAAAGTGATTTCAGGCAATGATGACAACCCCACAATTATTAAAACGTTTAGCAGCCATAGATTTAGGTACTAACTCATTTCATGTAGTCATTGTAGATTTATATTCGGATGGTAGTTTTCGCCGACTTGACGACTTGAAAGAAATGGTAGAACTAGCCAAAGGGGGACTTGGCAAAAAGTTAAATGCATCGGCATTTGAGAGAGGAATATCAGCATTAAAAAAAATTAAACTACTTTGTGACTCTTATCAGGTTGATCAGATACTAGCGTATGCAACAAGTGCCATTCGTGAAGCGGAAAACGGAGGTGATTTTATCCAAACAAGCATCGATGAAGTCGGGATAAAAATTAATGCCATTCCCGGTGTTATTGAAGCCGAGTTAATTGGTTATGCTGTTCAACATGGTTTGAACTTGTCGGATGAAGCAGTTTTAGTTGTTGATATTGGCGGAGGGAGCGTGGAATTTATTTTGATGAATAGTCATCAATTCCATCATCTTATGAGTAAGAAAATTGGCGTTTCAAGGATGACAGTTCGTTTTAAACCGGAAGATCCAATTTCTGTAGAAAAAATTGAAGAATTGGAAGTTCACTACACGAAACAATTGCGAGAATTGATTCAAGTACTTGAGGAATTTCCAACCCAAACAATCATCGGCTCTTCAGGTACCATGCAAGCTATTGGGCAGATGATTGCTGCTCAGAAGGGAATGCCTGTTGATGTAACTGTAAATGAACTCACCTTTTCAAAGGCAGACTTCCATCAGTTCTATGATTCCTTTATTTCGCTTTCGGCAAAAGAACGTGCAAAAGTTCCGGGAATGGATTTAAAACGTCTGCGTTTCATTAATACCGGGATAATTTTAGTAAGGTGTCTTTTTGAGAAATTAGGCATGGAAGAAGTGAGAATCTCGACTCAAGCTTTGCGAGAAGGGATAATTATTCGCCACCAGATGTCAGAACTGAACGGCTATGTGGCAGATGAAGACCTGCAGGATCCACGTAGGCGAAGTGTATTTGAATTATTAGGGAAATGTAGTTGGCATGAGAAACATTCAAGACATGTTGCATCATTGGCACTTATTTTATTTGATGCAATTTCAGAATCCATTTCGTTAGAACATGAAGATCGTGAGTTATTAGAATATGCGGCTCTAATGCATGATATCGGATATCACATATCCCATAAGGCACACCATAAGCATGCTTTGTATCTGATAAAAAATGCCGAGTTAAGAGGCTTCCCTCAAGATGAAATTGAACTTATGGCGCATGTGGCTCGCTACCACCGCCGATCAACGCCTAAAAAGAGACATTCCGATTTTTGGAACCTTGCAAAACCACTAAGAAATAGAATTGAGAAACTTTCAGCAATTATGAGAGTTGCTGACGGTTTAGATCGCAGTCATTATCAAAATGTGCAACATCTAGAAGTTCTCACTACCAAAAAGAAAATCGCCCTACATATTACAACCATAGACGAAGCCCAGCTTGAAATCTGGGGAGCAACTCGTAAATCTCAATTATTGGAAGATGTAACCGGAAAAAAACTAGAAATAGTTAAAGTTTAAACCTGAGTTCTCCCAAAGGGGTGCTGAGGCAGATTCTAAAAAGAGCTACATAGACCGTTTAACTCCTATTTATGATAAGTCGCTCCGATCAGCCAGCTGGCGGAGAGGAATGACATATTCATCGTTTACGAGTAGCTTAATGAGGTATTACGAATAGACCTCTGGTTTTAACTTATTCCCCGAAGCTTCCAATAGGTCCTGGAAATACAACGGGGCTTTCAAAGCCATTTTTCGATACCGCAGCTACGCCAAAGTAATAATTATCGATCACCACATTTTCCAATGTATGTTCAGTTATATCCGCGGGCACAAAAACGCTCCATTGCCACTGGTTATGATCGGTATAACGCCAGTAGATTTTATAACCAGCTAATTGTGGGTTTTGCGCAGCATTTTGGGCATCCCAACGTAAAGTAGTACTTGGTTGAACGGCTCCTGAAATCCGTACATTTACCGGCGGATTTGGTGCCCACGCCATGCCAGCCATTACAACAGCATTTAGGTTTGTTAGTTTAGCGGCATAATCAAAATCGACTCCTTCAATGGTATCTCCATAGTTAATTCCATCTTCTTCGCGAATATCTTGATGTTGCATTACATAATTTTCGTTGGTTTCCATGATCCGAACTCCGGGAATTCCAACTGCGTTAAACGGGCGATGATGTCCACCACGACCAAAACGATCTAAGCGGTAGATCATCATCACGTCAAGATTAGGAATATATAAATCAGCCATTCTATCCACATAACGAGCAATATTTCGGGATGGTGAATCAACTTCTCCACCAGTAAATCTACGAATCCTTTTTTCGCGATCTGTCTCCACATCTTTTGTGCCTTCCGAGAAAACCCGTGCCGTTGTATTATTAATTACCCCATTAATTCCTTTGATATTTCCAATCATATCATTGTTCAAGACGGCTTTAATTCTCCAGCCTTGTTCGAGCGCATAATTAGCAACGGTTCGTCCACCATACAAACCTTGTTCTTCTCCACTCAACCCTGCATAAATAATGGAACTAGGGAATTCATATTTCGTGAGAATTCGTGCTGCTTCAAGGGCTCCTGCCATTCCGGATGCATTATCATTTGCTCCCGGGGAATCAGAAGTGCCGTCAAGCGGTTCAGAAACTCTAGAATCGATATCACCGCTCATCATTACAAAACGGTTTGGATCCGCATAACCTCGTTGAATAGCTACAACATTTACAACATTGGTTGTTAACGGTATTCTTGTTTCAGGATCACCTTCTATATATTCATTTACATAAAATACTTCTAGGCAACCGCCACATTCTTCCGATATTTTTTCGAATTCAGCTTTTATCCAACGGCGTGCCGCACCAATTCCTCGAGTATCTGAAACCGTATCAGACAGAGTATGGCGAGTTCCAAAATCAGCAAGTTTGGTTATGTCAATTTTTAACTGATCAGCACTGGCTGCCGTCCCGATGGTGTGCAGTTCATCGGTTGTAATTTGAGAAAATGCTTTTGATGAGCAAATCAAAATGAATAATAAAGCAAAGATGGTAGTAATCGATTTCATAGTCAGTTTTTACTAAGGTTATCGTGGGGTCGTTTTAGCTCACCGGGTAATTGCCCAGACTGTTTAAGGTATTCGTATAAATGTTCTTTATATGCAGCTTGTGCTTTAATTCCGGAGCGTTCTCCAAAAAAACCACCTAATGCGCACCCAAAAATTATGGTGGCTAAATACATGAATTTAAAATTTCCATACAGCCCGCCTTCATAAATAAACGACCAGATAAAAGGCGCAAGAGCTACAAGAAAAGCAAAGATGAATGGAATCTTACTTGCACCGTCTATCCGTCTCATAAATCGTCTGCTAACAACAAAAGTGATGTTTAAGTAAACAAGCCCAAATACAAGTAAATAAATTGAGCCGGCAATGCCGGGATCAGCAATTTTAGGAAGGAAATCGGATGTAAGAAGAGTGAAAGAACCCGAAACGATAAAAATTCCGGATAGATAAAATGAAAGTCGAGGAAGGTTGTCCAAACTGGTAATGGATTTTTAAAGGTTGCTACGAAAATACAAACGTTGGTCGGGAATTTAAACCATCACCCTGTAAAGAAACATTTCCTAATTTTTTCCCAACCAATCTTCGGGATTAAGATCGGTTGTATTCTTGCGAACCATAAAAAATACGGTTTCACCCAATTCAGAATCTTCTGTGCCGGAAAGGCCAACAACTTGACCGGCACGAAGTATGGACGAATTTTGAACATTTATTTGACTGAGATTCCCATACACGGTGAAATAAGAGCCATGTTTTACAAACACTGTATTACCATAGCCTGGTGTTGGTTGAATGGCAATTACGTAGCCATCGGCAACCGCACGAACTTCAGAAGCTGGATCGGCAACAATATTTATGCCCGGATGTTCAGTCCTTGTTCCGTAAAGTGGATTTCGAGAAATCCCAAACTTTTTTGAAACCGTAGTACTGTTTACCGGCCAAGAAAGATTGCCTTTCGAGGCGGCAAAGTTTGTTTCGTAGGCAGCTAATGTTTCATCAGATACAAAAGAAGTTAACGTTGGGGTAGAATATTTGGCAATTTCCTCTGCTCTTCTAGCCGCATCTGCAATGTTTCTTGCAGCAGCCAAGCGCTGTATACGTTCGTTTTCAGCTTTTCGAAGTTCATCTTCTTCAGATATTAAAGAGGAAAAACTGCTTTCAAGGTTTTCTCTTTGTTGCCTGATTCTGCGCAATTCGGATAGCAGGTCTGTGCTTTCTGCTTTAATTTTTTCAACATTATTCCTTTGTACAGATTGTTGACCGCGAAGCTCGGTTTTTTCATCCTTAATCTCGCCCAAAACAATGTCGTTTCTGATCATTATCTCTTCGAGGTTGCCCTTTACACTTTCTAATTCTATTTGGCGAATTCCAATTTGCTCAGCCTGTTTTTCTTTTTGCTCTTCTAGTTTTTGCAGATAATATGAGCGTACAATCATTTGATTAATTGAGCTGGAAGTCACAATTAACTCAAGGTTTGATGTTCGCCCATTTTTATAGGTGTATAAAAGAATATCCCTCAAATTTTGTTTAAGCTGATTGAGTTCCTTTTCACGAAGAGTTATCTCGCCTTCGGTTAATTCAATTTCTTCCTGAATTTGTTGCTGCTCGCGTTCTAAACTAGAAATTTTATCATCTTGCAAAGAAATTAACCGATTTACATTTTCAAACTGCCGGTACATTTCTTCATATCGGTTTTCTGTTTGTTTGATGCGATCTTGATAGGTTTTAATCCGCGCATCTAACACGTTAATTTCAGCTCTGGTGTTTGTCTGTCGATTGATGATTTGTTGTCTTTTCTCATCATACGTCTGGGCGTTGACAAACCCGCCAAATAGGAGAAAAATTAATACAACAAGACTTACATTTCTGATCATAACCGGTCTATGATAATATTGGACGGAATATTTAACATTAAATCTGGTGATAAAGGGTTCAAATTCAACGATCGAATTTGAAACACCACTTTTGATGCTCCATCGTTACTAAATATGGTGATTTTCCGTGGCAATGTGTAGCCGTCTAGTTCACCATAATTTTCATAAATAATTTTAGAATAAGCTAAGCCCGCTGAAAAGGGCTGCCGCACTTCTTCGATCAACATTGATTTTTTTCCAATACTAGCGCCGCCATCGCTTGTTAAACGCAATAAATAATGATCATCGCTTTCATAAGCTTCTAAAACAGAATTTACCGAGAGGTTGAAGTGCAGTAAATCTATCAAGTTGATGGAGGCCAATTCGTTCAAACTGGTCAATCGCCCATCATTTATTGAAACTTTTTGTGCGATTTTATCCACTTTGAAGTACATCAAAATAGAATCAGGATCAACTAGCATTGCACCGCCTTCTATTCCTAAGCGGTTTTTGATTTTAAGAAGGCTTAAAGCCGTATCAGAAGCAAAATCAATGTTAAAGCGTTCACTATTTCCCGGTTCACTAACAATCGCCCGACCTTTTCCTTCAACAGCCCATAAGCTTTCCGAATAATCTGGAATTTGATCTAGTATTTCAGCAATTGAAGTATCAGACGGCTTATAATCAATGTTTGGTTGATCAGTGACTTCCATGCTTGTTTTGCAAGCAATAGATAAAAGACAAAGTGTAAAAATGGCTAATTTTGTAAAACGCAGCATCGCTTAAATTTTCTCGTTCAGATGCGATCTTGTAGCATCTATCTCAAGCGCTTGTTTCCACCATTTTTTTGCTTCTTCAATATTGCCCATGGCTTCGTACACATCGCCCAAATGTTCTAGTACTTCGCCACTTGCAGCACCTGTATCAATTGAAGCTTTGATAAAACGACGAGCACGATCGAAATCACCCAATTTGAAATAAACCCACCCAACTGTATCAAGGTAAGCTGAATTTTCCGAATCCAGTTCGATTGCTCGCAGCGCAAGTTCTTTTGCACGTTCCAAATTTTCTTCTCGAACAGATAGATTGTAGGCATAATTATTCATCGCATTATGATTTTGAGCATCATAGCGAATGGCTAATTCATATACTCGATCTGATTCCTCAAACTCATCAAGATCCGCATACGCATCTCCAAGAATTCCATAAACAACCGATTTAAATGGTCGCCGCGAAGGTGCTCTAGCCGCTTGTTCTAACCAGATCACAGCACTTCTTGAATTGTCACTCAACAGGTAAGCAGTTCCAATAAAATATTGAATAAAAGCATCTTCAGGTACTTTTGTATCAGCCTCAATACCCACGTCAATAACTTCATCATAGCGTTGACTTGCGAGTAATAATTGCAAACGCTGTCGCCAGGCTATGTCATCTTGAGGTACCAATTCGTTTGCTTTTTCGAGGCTTTTAATAGCTTTTTCATTTTCTCCAATGATCGAAAAAAATTGCCCTGCCAGTGTAAAAGCCGGGCCAAATTCAGGTTCATGTTCTAAATACATATCAAGAATTCGACCTGTTTCAATTTCTAATTGGATGCTCTGCGGCTCATTTTGTTGGCGGGCATACATAAATTGTGCGATCATCAACTTTTGATCAGGATTTATGATAGGGTCTGAGATGAAGTTGCCAAGCAAAGTGCCGGCACTATCCCATTTTGCTTCATCAATATAAATTCCGGACAAACTTATGAGAGATTCAGGATCTCGGGCATTTCTGTAAAGAGCGTCTTGCAAAACTTTTTTTGCATTTTCAACTTGCTGTAAACGCAGATAATATTCTGCTAATAAATTGATCGTGTTTAAATTATCAGGCTCAACTTTTCGAAGCTCTTCAAGCTGAACTAATGCAGAATCCGGGGCACCAAGAGCCTGGAAGTTTTCAAATTTACGAATTAACACTACAGGATTTGGCCCGGTTAATAGCAGTATTTTTTCTAAGGTTTTATTCGATTGTAGAAATTGCCCATAATCATTTTGGGTATCAGCCAGCATAAATAAAGCATCATAATCATTGGGGTGATACTCTAAAAGAGCGATCAACTCATCAAGAGTAGC